>Ga0306921_10002081_pt1 | contig 19955 bp, 20 predicted proteins | sample sta12Cox44000080_FD_203760 | JGI IMG/M metagenome (GOLD analysis project Ga0306921, IMG submission 203760) | Lab enrichment of tropical soil microbial communities from Luquillo Experimental Forest, Puerto Rico - statoxic.12C.oxic.44.000.080 (v2)... | ecosystem: Environmental > Terrestrial >... | reverse complement strand
CTGGTCGGCGGTGGCGCCCTATATCGGCGATGCTCTGCACAATCTCGGCATGACCCAGGAGGGCAAGGTGTGGGTCGCCAACCTCTACGCCCACATCTTCGCCGAGGAGCACCGCCTGCCGAGCCTGGGGGCCGAGCGCGTACGGCCGTGAGTGCATGACGGCGATTCGACCTTTCCAGTCTGACGACCTCGACGCCCTCTACCGCATCTCGCTCGCTACTGGCCTCGCCGGCGGCGATGCCGCGCATCTCTACGAGGACACCAGGCTGATGGGGCACATCTACGCCGCACCTTATGCCGTGCTCGAGCCGCAGCTGGCGCTGGTGGTCGAGGACGGCGAGGGCGTCGGCGGCTATGTCGTCGGCACGACCGACACGGCGGCGTGGGAAGTGAAACTGGAACAGGCGTGGTGGCCGCCGTTACGGAAACGCTACGCCCTGCCGGCCGAGGCCGACGCCGAGCGCTGGACGCCCGACCAGCGGCGGGCCTTCACCATCCACCGTCCGACACCGACGCCGTCCGCCGTCGCGCGCCAGTACCCGGCGCATCTCCACATGAACCTGCTGCCGCGCCTGCATCGGCGCGGGGTCGGCACGACGCTGTTCGAGCGCTGGACCGCGCTCGCCCATGCCCGCGGCGCAACGGCCATGCATGTCGCGACCAACCGGGCGAACGTTGGCTCGGTCGTGTTCTGGCGGAAGATGGGCTTCGAAGACCTCGACGGCCTGCCGCAAGGCCGGACCCTCTGGATGGGCCGCCCCTAAATTTGCTGGGCCTGAACTTGTGGCGAAAACAGGGAATGCCTGACCGACCGGGAACAATCGCGGACCACCAGGGTTGAATCGCAACCCTAGTGAAGGAGATTCGCGATGAGAGTCGCACCCTGCGTCCTCGTGGCGGTGCTGGCCACAACCGCCGGCACCATGGCCGGCTGCGCCGACCCCTACTATAGCGGCACGCGCTACGGCTACACGCCGCAATATGCCTACGCCTATCCGGACCGCAATTACGGCACCCCCTACTACGGCAGCTACCACGGCTACACGTCGAGAGGGGACTACTATCGAAACTACCAGGGCGCGGTGAAGCCGGGCCCGGAGGTTTATCCGTAAGCGGCTGACGGCTACGCGACCTCGCAGCGGATCAGCCAGTCGCGCGCGCTGGCGATGTCGTCGAACGCCTGGTGTCGCAGCTCTTCCGCCTGCGCCTGGATGCTGGTGGTCGACAGCCGGCCGAAATAGCCCGATGGCCGCTTGCTGGCGGCGGCCTTCAAGCCGGCCTTGAAGGCGCGCGGCAGCCAGTCCTGCAGGATCCATTCCTGATCTCTCGGATGGATGACGGACAATTCGGTGTCATCGCCCAGGATCTTGTGCGCGCCGTGCGCGGCGATCATCTCGAGCACCTTCTCATGGACGAAGCGCAGCTGCAGGCTGGTGACGTAGCGCCTCCATACGACGACGATGGCGGGAATGCGCGCGTCGTAGTTCACGGTGCAGACCGGATTGTCGTGGATGTCGGCCGCCAGCAGGCGGCCCTCCTCGGCCTCCTCAAGGAGGCGTTTGCCGAGCTCGTCGGCCGAAGCCGGTGCTGCCACGAGGAGCCTCTCCCTTGAACGAAGGGGCCAGCTCCTGCGAGCCGACCCCTTTTTCTCATTTGGTGGAGCCAGACGGGATCGAACCGTCGACCTCTACAATGCCATTGTAGCGCTCTCCCAGCTGAGCTATGGCCCCGAAACTTTGCTGGCGGCCGCGAGGTATAAAACCTGCCCCGCGATGTGGCAACCGCGCCTGAGCTAGCGGTCGCCTTCGCCCTTGTCGTCCTCGACCTCGACCTCGATGTCCTCGGCCTCATCGGCCAGATCGTCGGTATCCTCGATCGCGTCATCGGCCTCGGCATCGTCAGGCGCGGTCTCCTCGAGCGCGGCCTCCTCCTTCTTGCTCTTGGCCAGCGCCGCCTTGGCTGCGGCTGCGGCGGCTGCCGCCGCGGCAGCGGTCGTCGCCGCCGAGGTGCGCCCGCGCCTCACCTTCACGAAGTCTTCGCGGTCGTGCTCGCGGCCGCACTTGGGGCATTTGATCGGACTCTTGTTCAGGTCGTAGAAGCGCGCTGCACAGTTCTGGCAGGTACGCTTCGTGCCCCAGGACGCCTTGACCACTCGCAGTCTCCCGGAAATTCCGCTGGAAGGGCCTTTCGGCCGCGAAGGGGGGCGTATGTCACGCGCTCTTCACCCTGTCAAAACCAAATTCGGGCATGGTAGGAGGGGCGTCGCGCCGCACTTTCGCCGTTCTTTCAGGAGCTTGCCCTGTCGTCCGCCGGACACCCCGCCAAACTGATCGCCCACCCGGTCGCCCGGTTGAAGGGCCGTGCCCGCGCGCCCGGCGACAAGTCGGTGTCGCACCGGGCGCTGATGTTCGGCGCCATGGCGCTGGGCGAGACCGCCATCACCGGGCTTCTGACCGGCGAGGACGTGCTGTGCACCGCCGCCGCGCTCAGGGCCATGGGGGCGCATATCACCCATGAAGAGACCAACCAGATGGGGGGCGTCTGGCGGGTGAGGGGCTTCGGCGTCGGCGGCGGCCAGGAGCCGGCTGAGGTGCTCGATCTCGGCAATTCCGGCACCGCCGCCCGGCTGCTGACCGGCATTTTGGCCAGCCATCCGTTCACCTCGTTCATGACCGGGGATGCCTCGCTGCGCAGCCGGCCGATGAAGCGGGTCATGGATCCGCTGGCTCAAATGGGCGCCCGCTTCGAGGCGCGCGAGGGCGGCCGCATGCCGCTTTGCATCGTCGGCACCGACGAGATGGTGCCGATCGAGTACACGCTGCCCATGGCCTCGGCCCAGGTGAAGAGCTGCGTGCTGCTGGCCGGCCTCAACACCGCGGGCGAGACCACGGTGATCGAGCCCGAGCCCACGCGCGACCACACCGAGCGCATGCTGCGCCACTTCGGCGCCGAGGTGCGGGTCGAGGCCGCCAAAGGCCCAGGGAAAGGGATGGGCAAGCGCATCACCGTGGTGGGCTGGCCCGAGCTGAAGGCGCGCGACATCGACGTGCCGGGCGATCCCTCGTCGGCCGCCTTCGCTGTGGTGGCGGCGGCGATCCGGCCGGGCAGCGAGGTTTTAGTCGAGAATGTCGGCATCAATCCCTTGCGGGCGGGGCTTTACACCACCCTCAAGGAAATGGGCGCCGACCTCACCTACAAGAACGAGCGCGAGGTTGGCGGTGAGCCGGTGGCCGACCTTGTGGTCAAGGGCGCCGAGCTGAAAGGCGTCGAGGTGCCGCCCGAGCGGGCGCCGACCATGATCGACGAATACCCGATCCTCGCCGTGGCGGCCGCCTCGGCCCGCGGCACCACCCGCATGCTGGGCCTGGCTGAGCTGCGCGCCAAGGAAAGCGATCGCCTGTCGAGCGTCGCCGCTGGCCTCGCCGCCAACGGGGTGAAGCACGAGATGGGCAAGGACAGCCTCACCGTGCAGGGCGACGGCAAGCCGCCGCCTGGCGGCGGGCTGGTCAAGACCCATCTCGACCATCGCATCGCCATGGCCTTCCTGGTGCTGGGACTGAGCGCGCGCGAGGCGGTGACGATCGACGATGGCTCGCCGATCGACACCTCGTTCCCCGGCTTCACCGCCTTGATGAACGGGCTCGGTGCGAACATAGAGACGGCGTGAACTCTCCATCCATTGGGCAGCGCCTCGTCATCGCCATCGACGGGCCCTCGGCCTCGGGCAAGGGCACCCTGGCCAAGCGCCTGGCCGACCATTTCGGCCTGCCCCACCTCGATACCGGGCTGCTCTACCGGGCGGTCGGCTGGCTGGCGCTGACCCAGAGCCGGCCGGCGGCCGAGGTGGCGGCCCGGCTGACCGCGGCCGACCTGGTCGATCCGGTGCTGCGCGGCGATGAGGCCGGCCAGCAGGGCTCGAAAGTCGCGGCAATGCCGGACGTCCGGGCCAACCTCTTGAAATTCCAAAAAGAATTCGCATCTAGGGGCAGCGGCGCGGTGCTCGATGGGCGCGATATCGGCACCGTCATCTGCCCCGACGCCCCGGTGAAGCTCTTTGTTACCGCCACACCGCAGGCCCGGGCCGAGCGGCGGTATCAGGAGTTGCGGGAGCGGGGGGCCGACACTATAAAACCGCGCGTTCTTGCCGAGATGGCGGAGCGGGACCGTCGCGACAGCGAACGGGCGGCTGCACCTCTGAAAGCCGCACCCGATGCTTACCACCTCGATACCAGCGACATGGATGCCGATGCGGCCTTTGCCGCCGCTTTGGCTTTCATCGAGCGCAAGGGCTTTCGATCCGCAGGGCCATAAGTCGCCGCCGGCGGGTTGAAGACCAAAAGCGGCGACTGCGGACGGAACCCAATCCGGCCGTCGGAGTTTCAAGGCACTGGATCCGCCGGATCAACCGGTTGGCCGACGGGCGGCAGCGTTTCGCCCGGGATCTTGGAAGGAAGAGGTATTGAATGGCTAAGGGCAGCGCCCTGCGTAAGAACCCGAACGACGCCGCCAGCGCGGAGTTCGCAGCACTTCTCGACGAATCGCTGGGCGGTTCGGCGAGCTTCGAAGGATCGGTCGTCAAAGGCACGGTCATTCGCATTGCCAACGATTTCGTCACCGTCGATGTCGGGCTGAAGTCCGAGGGCCGCGTGGCCCTGCGCGAGTTCACCAACGGCGGCACGACGCCGCCCGAGATCAAGGAAGGTGACGTGGTCGACATCTTCGTCGACCGCATGGAGAACAAGGACGGCGAGGCCGTGCTGTCGCGCGAGAAGGCGCGCCGCGAGGAGGCCTGGACCGTGCTCGAGAAGGCGTTCACCGACGGCGAACGCGTGATGGGCACCATCTTCGGCCGGGTCAAGGGCGGCTTCACCGTCGATCTCGGCGGCGCCGTGGCCTTCCTGCCGGGCAGCCAGGTCGATGTGCGGCCCGTCCGCGACGTCGGCCCGCTGATGGGCCAGGCCCAGCAGTTCGCCATCCTCAAGATGGACCGCCGCCGCGGCAACATCGTGGTGTCGCGCCGCGCCGTCATGGAGGAGACCCGGGCCGAGGACCGCACCCGCCTGATGGGGGCGTTGTCGGAGGGCCAGGTGCTCGACGGCGTGGTCAAGAACATCACCGATTACGGCGCGTTCGTGGATCTGGGCGGCGTCGACGGCCTGCTGCACGTCACCGACATCGCCTGGAAGCGCATCAACCATCCGTCGGAGGCCCTCACCATCGGCCAGCAGGTCAAGGTGCAGGTCATCCGCTTCAACCCGGAGACCCAGCGCATCTCGCTCGGCATGAAGCAGCTGATGAGCGATCCGTGGGACGGCGCGGGCGCGAAGTACCCGGTGGGCCTCAAGCTCAAGGGCCGCGTCACCAACATCACCGACTACGGCGCCTTCGTCGAGCTGGAGCCGGGCGTCGAGGGCCTGGTCCACGTCTCGGAGATGAGCTGGACCAAGAAGAACGTGCACCCGGGCAAGATCGTGTCGACCTCCCAGGAGGTCGAGGTGATGGTGCTCGACGTCGACATGTCCAAGCGCCGCATTTCGCTCGGACTGAAGCAGTGCATGGCCAACCCGTGGGAGAGCTTCCACGAGCAGTATCCGGCGGGCACCGAGCTCGAGGGCGAGGTCCGCAACATTACCGAGTTCGGCCTGTTCGTCGGCCTGCCCGGCGATATCGACGGCATGGTCCATCTCAGCGACCTGAGCTGGGACAAGGCCGGCGACGAGGCGATCCGCGACTACAAGAAGGGCGACAACGTCAAGGTCAAGGTCCTCGACGTCGACGTCGACAAGGAGCGCATCTCGCTCGGCATCAAGCAGCTGGCCAACGACCCGTTCGAGAAGGTGGGTTCGGTCGCCAAGAAGGGCGACGTGGTCACCGTCATCGTGGCCGGCATCCAGGACAACGGCATCGACGTCACGGTGCAGGACGGCATCCCGGGCTTCATCCGCAAGTCGGAGCTCTCCCGCGACCGCTCCGAGCAGCGCCCCGACCGCTATGCCGTGGGCGACAAGCTCGACGCCAAGATCACCAACATCGACAAGGCCTCGCGCCGCGTCGTGCTGTCGGTCAAGGCGCGCGAGCTCGACGAGGAGAAGAAGGCGATGGCCGACTTCGGCTCGTCTGACTCGGGCGCCAGCCTGGGCGACATCCTGGGCGCCGCGCTGAAGAAGCGCGCCGACGAGACCGAAGAGAAATAAGGTCGCTTTCTGCGACCAAAACCAAGGCCGGTCCCTCAGGACCGGCCTTTTTCTTTGCCAAAACACGTGTTCCGGGCGTTTCCCTTTCGATTCAATGGCTTAGTTGAAGGGTGCGGCGTTTTGCTCTATTATGACGTGAATGACCAAGTCGGAGCTGATTGCCCGCCTGGCGGCCCGGAATCCTCATCTCTATCAAAGGGATGTCGAGCGGATCGTGGCTACGGTCTTTGACCAGATCTCGAAAGCTCTGGCGGACGGCGATCGCGTCGAATTGCGCGGCTTCGGCGCCTTCTCGGTTAAGAAACGCGAGCCGCGCACCGGCCGCAATCCGCGCACCGGCGAGCAGGTCGCCGTCGCCTCCAAGCGCGTGCCCTACTTCAAGACCGGCAAGGACCTGCGCGACCGGTTGAACAAGGAAGTCCAGCGCGCCCTCGGTGGCGGCGCTCCTTCCGAACCCGCAGGCGATAAGAAGTAGCTCCACTCGCTTCGGCGTGGTGCGCTGTGCCATGCTCGCCTGATGAAGTTCCTGTCGCGCGGCTTGTTCGTGCTGTTCATCCTGGCGGGTGCGCTGATCGCGGTCAGCAACAGCCAGGTCGTCGAACTCGCCCTGTGGCCGCTGCCGCAGGTCCTGGTGCTGCCGCTCTATCTCTTGGTCGTCGCGCTGTTGCTCGCCGGAGTCCTCGCCGGCCTCGGCCTGGGGTGGTGGGCGGCGCGTCATCATCGCCGCCGCGCTCGCGAACGGGGCAACGAGGCGGCGCGGCTCGACCGTGAGGTGACGCGCCTGCGCGAAAGCCTCGCGGCCAACCAGCCCGGCCCGGCCGCCGGTCAGCCCCAGCCCCGGGAACAGAAGGCGATCGAACGCCAAAGCGCCCTGGTCGCACCCCAGCCCTTCGAGTAGGGGCCCTTCAACTCATGAAGATCCTGTCGGCCGCTGAGGTCGATGCCAGCCTCGACGACCTGGCTCTGATCGACCGGATGGACCGATTGTTTCGCACCGGCTGTGAGATGCCGCCCCGGCACCATCACACCATCGCCCAGCCGACCGGCTCGGGTTCGGCCGACGCCACGCTGCTCCTGATGCCGGCCTGGACGCGTGGACCTTCCGGCCGGGTCGGCGTGAAGATTGTAACGGTCTTCCCCGACAACGGACGCCGATCGCTGCCCTCGATCTTCGGCCAGTACCTGTTGCTCGATGGTGACACCGGCGCGCCGCTGGCACTGCTCGACGGGACGATGCTGACCAAGCGCCGCACTGCCTGCGCTTCGGGCCTGGCCTCGCGCTACCTGTCGCGTCCCGATGCGGCGCGGCTCCTGATGATCGGCACCGGCGCCCTGGCGCCCCACCTGATTCGCGTTCACTCGAAGGTCCGGCCGATCAGGGATGTTGCGATCTGGGGCCGCCGACCTGAAGCAGCGCAACGACTTGCGCATGAACTTTCATCTTCCCTGCCAACAACGCTGGGACGCGCGATCACGGTCATCGCTGTGGCTGATCGGCAACAGGCGGTGCGCGACGCCGACATCGTTTCGTGCGCCACTCTGTCAAAAGCGCCGCTTGTCGAAGGCGCATGGCTCGGCGCCGGCCAGCATATCGATCTGGTCGGCGCTTTCACTCCCGAGATGCGCGAAAGCGACGATGACGCGGTGCGACGCGCGCAGGTTCATGTCGATACGCGCGCCGGTGCGACCCGGGAGGCGGGCGACATCGTGTTGCCGATCCGCAACGGTGTGATCACGACGGAGAATATTGTTGCCGACCTGTTCGAGCTGGCGCGTGGCGAGCGGTCCGGTCGGCGGTCAGACGACGGTCACAGCATCACGCTCTTCAAGTCGGTGGGTGCGGCGCTGGAGGATCTTGCCGCCGCTGAACTCGCAGTCGATCATTAGGTTGCACGCGGGCGCTGCCCTCTCGCCGCGCATGAGTCAAGGGGGTCGGTGAATCAGCGCACGCGTGAAAGTTAATGTGACCGTTGTGCGACGCGCTCAGTCGGTGTAGCCAAGAGTCCGAAGAGGCGGGGGGCGATGCGCAACGTCGCAAAGAAACAGCAAGAGCCGAAATCCGCGCCGAGTCCGGCGCAACGGCCGTACCGCATCGAAGAGCAAATCGGCTACCTGCTGCGACGCGCTCACCAACGCGCCAGCGCGATCTTCCAGATGAGCATCGGCGATCCCAACATCACGCCGACCCAGTACTCGAGCATGGTGAAGCTGAACGAGTACACCGAGCTCTCGCAGAATCTTCTCGGCCGACTCGTCGGCATGGACAAGGCGACGATGCAGGGCGTGGTGCGTCGTCTCAAGGAGCGCGGTCTCGTCGACTCGCGTCCCGATCCGGGCGACGCACGGCGCACGCTGCTCAGCCTCACCACCGAAGGCCAACGCATCGTCGGCAAGCTCCTGCTCAACGGTCCGGCCGTGTCGCGCGAGACGCTGAAGCCGCTGAACGGCACCGAGCAGCGCCAGCTCCTCGAGCTGCTTTCCAAGATCGTCTGAACAAGTTCGACGGGACTCCGAGCCCCGTGTCGCCTACACTTTAGCGATATTGTACGTATACGAACGATATGGGTGATTACCTCCGTCCGACCCGCCTGGACGAGGCACTCCAGGCCCTGACCCGGTCGCGCACCGTGCTGGCCGGCGGCACGGATTTTTATCCGGCGCGGGTCGGCCGGGCGATCGACGAGGACGTTTTAGACATCACCGCAATCGCGGCCCTGCGCGGCATCTCGGCCAACGTGGACGGCTGGCGGCTCGGCGCCACGACGACCTGGAGCGAGCTGTTGGACGCCGCCCTGCCACCGCTGTTCGACGGGCTGAAGCAGGCAGCGCGCGAGGTCGGCGGCCGGCAGATCCAGAATGCCGGCACGCTCGCCGGCAATCTCTGCAATGCCTCGCCCGCCGCCGACGGCGTGCCGCCGCTGCTCGCGCTCGATGCCGAGGTCGAGCTCGCCGGACCGGCCGGGTCGCGACGCTTGCCGCTCGCGGCCTTCATCACCGGCAATCGCCGCACGGTCCTGGGACCCGGCGAGCTGATGATCGCCATCTATGTTCGCCAGCCAACCCATGACGCGCGCAGCGCTTTCTACAAGCTCGGCGCGCGCCGATATCTCGTGATCTCGATCGCCATGGCGGCGGCGACCCTGGAGATCGACGCCGGCCGCGTCACTGCGGCGCGCGTCGCCGTCGGCGCCTGCTCGGCGGTGGCGCAGCGCTTGCCGTTGCTCGAGGCGGCGCTCGCCGGCGCACGCCTCGACCATCGCTTGGACAATCGCGTCGAGGCAGCGCATCTCGAGCCGCTGAAGCCGATCGACGATGTGCGCGGCAGCGCCGCCTATCGCCGTGATGCGGTGATCACCGTGCTGCGCCGTTTGCTCACGAGCTTCGCCGCGTGAAGGTCGCCTTCACCCTGAACGGCACGAACGCGCAGTGGCAGGGTGCGCCGGTCACGCGGCTGGCCGCCGCGCTGCGTGACGACCTCAAGCTCACCGGCACCAAGGTCGGCTGCGATGCTGGCGACTGTGGCGCCTGCACGGTGCGCCTCGATGGCAAGCAGGTCTGTTCGTGCCTGGTGGCGATGGGCCAGGTGGCCGGCCGCAGCGTCGAGACCGTCGAAGGGCTCGCCAATGGCGCGCTGGCCGACCTGCAAAAATCCTTCCTGGCCCATGGCGCCGCCCAGTGCGGCATCTGCACCCCCGGCATGCTGATGGCCGCCCATGACCTGCTGACCGCCAATCCGCGGCCGAGCCGGGCCGAGGTCGAGGCGGCGCTGGGCGGCGTGCTCTGCCGCTGCACCGGCTACGGCAAGATCGTCGAGGCGGTGATGGCGGCAGCCACGCTCGCCCCCCTGATGACGCCGGCCGCGGGTGCGGCGGTGGGGGCGCGCCTGCCGCGGCTCGACGGCGTCCCCAAGGTCACCGGCCACGACGCCTTCGGCGCCGATGCCGTGCCGGCCGATGCGCTATGGATCCGCGTCGTGCGCTCGCCTCATGCCCGGGCGCGCTTCACCCTGGGCGATCTCGGGCCGTTGCGCGCCCGGCTCGCCGCCGTGCTGACCGCGGCCGACGTGCCGTTCAACGGCTACGGCATTTATCCCGAGATCAAGGACCAGCCGGTGCTGGCCGATGGCGAGGTGCGCTATCGCGGGGAGGCAGTGGTGGCGCTGGTCGGCGATCGCGCCACCGTGCTCGCCATCCGCGACGACGAGGTGCCGATTGCCTGGACACCCGAGCCGCCGCTCAGCGGCATCGATGCCGCCACGGCCAAAGACGCGCCGCTGGTGCAGGCCGACAAGCCTAAAAACCTGCTGCTCGACGGCGGTATCAAACACGGCAACGTCGACGATGCGTTCTCAAAATGTGCTGCTGTCGCTGACGGCACGTTCGAGACGACCTTCGTCGAGCACGCCTATATCGAACCCGAGGCCGGCTGGGCGGTCCGCGTCAGCGATCGCATCGAGATCCAGGCCTCCACCCAGACGCCTTATATGGATCGCGATGAGGTCGCGAGCGTCATGCGGCTGCGGCCCGAAGCGGTGCGCATCGTGCCGACGGCCTGCGGCGGCGGCTTCGGCGGCAAGCTCGACCTCTCGGTGCAGCCGCTGATCGCCATAGCCGCCTGGAAGCTCGGCCGGCCGGTGGCGCTGGTCTACACCCGTCCCGAGAGCATGGCCGCCTCGACCAAGCGCCATCCGGCGCGGGTCACGGCCAAGTTCGGCTGCGACGCCGCGGGCAAGCTTTTGGCCTGCGACGTCATCGCGACCTTCGATACCGGCGCTTATGCCTCGTGGGGGCCGACCGTGGCCAACCGCGTGCCGGTGCATGCCATGGGTCCCTATGCCGTGCCGAACGTGCGCACCTGGGGCGAGGCCTTCTTCACCAATGGCCCTCCCGCCGGCGCCTTCCGCGGCTTCGGCGTGCCCCAGGCCGCCATCGCCCACGAGGCGATGATGGACGAACTGGCCGACGAGCTCGCGATCGATCGCCTGGAGTTCCGCCATCGCAATGCGCTGCGGGCCGGCGACACCACCGCGACCGGCCAGGTGCTGGCCCATTCGGCGGGCTTGCCGCAATGCCTGGAGGCGCTGCGGCCGCATTGGCGGAAAGCGCATGATGACGTGGCGGCGTTCACCGCGAAGGGCGGCCCGCTGCGGCGTGGCGTCGGCATCGGCTGTATGTGGTACGGCATCGGCAACACTTCTATGTCGAACCCCTCGCGCATGAAGGTCGGGCTGTCTCCCGCTGGCACCTTGACGCTCTACAGCGGCGCGCTCGATATCGGCCAGGGCTCCAACACCATCATGGTGCAGATCGCGGCCGATGCGCTCGGCCTGCCGGCCTCAGAGTTCCAGCTCATAACCGGCGACACCGACCTCACCGCCGACGCCGGCAAGACCTCGGCGTCGCGCCAGACCTTCGTGTCGGGCAAGGCCGCCGAGCTCGCCGGCCGCGACCTCCGCCAGCAGATCCTGCGGCTCGCCAATGCTGGGCCCGAGGCGACGTTTGCCCTCGATGGCGCCAAGCTTTTGGTGCGCGATGGCGGAGTCGTGCGAACGCTTGATCTTGCGACTGTCGGCGGGCTGATGGGCGAGGGCAGCTTCGATCCGCCGACCACGCCGCTCGACCAAGACGGCCAGGGCGTGCCGTACGCGACCTATGCCTTCGCCGCGCAAATCGCCACCGTCGAGGTAGATACCGAGCTCGGCACGGTGAAGGTGCTGCGCATGGTGGCGGCGCACGATGTCGGCAAGGCGATCAACCCCACCCTGGTCGAGGGCCAGATCGAGGGCGGCATCGCCCAGGGACTGGGGCTGGCGCTGATGGAAGAATACCTGCCCGGCCGCACCGAGAACCTGCACGACTATCTCATCCCGACCATCGGCGACGTGCCCGAGATCGAATGCCTGCTGATCGAGGATCGCGAGCCGCTGGGGCCGTCCGGCGCCAAGGGCGTGGGCGAGCCCGGCCTGGTGCCGACCGCGCCGGCCATCCTGGGCGCCGTCCATCACGCCACTGGCGTGCGCGCTACCAAGGTGCCGCTGCTGCCGCACCGGCTGCGCGAAGCCATCCTGGCAAGGGAGAAGGGACGATGAGCGACGACGAGATTGCGCTCTCCCAGTCCGAGCGCGACCAGAACATCGTGCGCTGCGATGCCTGCCCGGTGCTGTGCCGCATCCGGCCGGGCCGCGCCGGCGCCTGCGACCGTTACGCCAACGAAGCCGGCAAGCTGGTGCGCGTCGATCCGCTGGTGCTGCTGGCCAAGCCCGACCTCGCCCGCGTCGCCTTCGTCGAGGGCAGCAGCAGCTGGGCGGGTGAGCTGGGCAAAGGCCAGGGCGCCATCGTCACCGGCATCGGCGCCACCACGACCTATCCCGACTACAAGCCGGCGCCGTTCATCGTTTCCTCCAAGCACGACGGCGTCGACATGGTCACGGTCGTGACCGAGGGCATCTTCAGCTACTGCGGCGTCAAGGTGAAGATTGACACCGACCGCTACCTCGGGCCCGAGCAGGCGGCGGTGCGGGCCAAGGGCGAGGCGGTGGGCCACGTCACCACCGCCGAGTATGGCTCGCAGATGCTGTCGCTGGGCGGCGTCCACCATCTCGTCGGCGGCAGCAAGAAGGAGGGCGTCGTCACCTGCGATGCCCTGCTGGCGCTCTGCAACAGGGAGCCGGTGGAGCTGACGATCGATGGCGGCTCGACCGTCGTAGTGCAGGCCGATCGGCCGCCGATCGTCAACGGCACGCGCGAGGAGCGCATGCGGGTGGGCTGCGGCTCGGCCGCCATCGGTATGTTCGCGCCGCAATGGAAGGACCATGTCGACGAGGTGATCGTGGTCGACGACCACATCACCGGCGTGCTGAGCGAGCACCAGGGCGGGCGCTTCCTCGACATGAAGCCGGCCGGCATCCGCGTGCGCGGCCGCAAGTCGACGCCCGGCCGTTATTTCCAGGTCGCCGAGCCGGGTCTGGGCTGGGGCGGCACCGACGTCTCCGATCCGCTGGAGATCATCGAGAAGATCGATCCCAAGCAGGCCTGGCCGGGCCTCAGGCTGCTGATGGTGTCGACCACCGGCGAGCATTCCGCCTGGTTCGAGCTCGATCAGGAGCTGAAGCCGCGGCCGGCCGACATGCCGGTGCCGGTGCGCCATGTCGTCGAGCGCATCGCCGAGAATTGCGAGCCCGCGCTGTGCACGGTGCTGTTCATGGCCGGTGCCGGTGGCAGTCTGCGCGCCGGCGTCACCGAAAATCCGGTTCGGCTGACGCGCTCGGTGCGGGAGGCGCTGACCAAGGTCACCTTGGGCGGCGTGCCAGCCTATGTCTGGCCGGGCGGCGGCATCACCTTGATGGTCGATGTCGCTCGGATGCCGGAGAAGAGCTTCGGCTATGTGCCGACGCCGGCGCTGGTGGCGCCGATCGAATTCACCCTGCGCGCCGACGACTACGCCGCGCTAGGCGGCTACGCCTCGCGCGCGGTCACCCTGGAAGACGTGCTGCGTGCCAACAAGGTGCGGGTCGACAAATGATCGCGGCCTTTCTGCCCGATGGTCGCCTGCACCTGCAGCACGGGCCGATCGACCTTTTGGTCGAGGCGTTCGGCGAGCGCGGTGAAGTAGGGCGGGCCTACCAGCAGGCGATCGACCGCTTCGGCGACATCCTGCCGACCCTGGTGGGCGAGCTCCCGCTGCTGCGCCGCCCAGTGGGCGATGCCTATCCCCTGCTGCAAGGGCCGGTGGCGAGGCGCATGGCTGAGGCGGTGTGGCCGCATCGTGCCGTCTACATCACGCCCATGGCGGCGGTCGCAGGCTCGGTGGCCGACGAGATGCTGCAGGCAATGCTGTCAGGCCGCACGCTCGACAAGGCCTACGCCAACAACGGCGGCGACATCGCCTTTCATTTGAGCCCGGGTCACGAACTCAGGGCCGGCATCTTCGTCGATGCGCTCGATGGCGCCGTGCAGCTTACGCACGACAACCCGGCGCGCGGCATCGCCACCTCGGGCTGGGGCGGGCGCTCGTTCTCCCTCGGCATCGCCGATTCGGTGACCGTGCTCGCAGCCAACGCCGCCGCCGCTGATGCGGCGGCGACTATTGTCGCCAATGCCATCAATGCCGATCATCCGGCGATTGAGCGTCAGCCGGCCCGCGACCTCGATCCCGACAGCGATCTCGGCGAGCTTTTGGTGACGACAAAAGTCGGTCCGTTGCCGGCTGGCGTCATCGACCAGGCCCTGGACCGCGGCGCGGCCGAGGCCCGCCGCCTGGGCTTGAGTGCGGCGCTCTGCTTGAAAGGGCGGTGGCGCCTGGAGAGGGGAGACGATCATGAGCGATCCGCTGAACTCGGCGCTGGCCTGCCTCGACGCCTATCTCGACGGCCTCAATCGCGGCGATGAGGCGGCCACCAATGCCGCCTGTCATTTCCCGCATGTCCGGATCGCCGGCGGCAAGGTCGCGGTCTGGCAGAACGCCGGCGACTACAAGCTGGCCGATTTCCGCGCCCGCGCGGGTGACGGCTGGCATCACAGCACCTGGGACGAGCGCACACCGATCCATGTCAGCGACAACAAGGTCCATCTGAAGGTGAAATTCAGCCGCTGGCGCAAGGATGGATCGCTGATCGGTGCCTTCGAGACCATCTATATCGTGACGCGCCTCGATGGCCGCTGGGGCATCCAGGCGCGCTCTTCATTCGCCTCATGACGAGGTGCTAGGCTCGGCGCCTGGGAGACGTTCATACGTTTTTGGAGGGGGTTTTCATGCTGACTCGTAATCGACTGCTCGCCGGTGCTGCGGCGCTGGTGACTGCGTCGTTCGTTCTGCCAGCTGCGGCGCAGGACACCATCAAGATTGGCGAGCTCAACAGCTACAAGAACTTCGCGGCCTTCCTGGAACCCTACAAGAAGGGCTGGGAGATGGCGGTCGACGAGGTCAACGCCGCCGGCGGCGTTTTGGGCAAGAAGATCGAGATCGTGAGCCGCGACGACAACGGCAACCCGGCCGACGCCGTCCGCGTCGCCGAGGAACTGCTGAGCCGCGAGAAGGTCGCCTTCCTGGTCGGCACCTTCCCGTCGAACGTCGGCCTCGCCGTCGCCGACTTCGCCAAGCAGCGCAAGACCCTGTTCATCGCCGCCGAGCCGCTGACCGACAAGATCGTATGGGACGCCGGCAACGCCTACACCTTCCGGCTGCGCACCTCGACCTATATGCAGACGGCGATGCTCATTCCCGACGCCGCCAAGCTCAAGAAGAAGCGCTGGGCGATCGTCTATCCCAACTACGAGTACGGCACCTCGGCGACCGCGGCGTTCAAGAAGCTCCTCAAGGAGAAGCAGCCCGACGTCGAGTTCGTCGCCGAGCAGGCGCCACCCTTGGGCAAGATCGATGCCGGCGCCGTGGCGCAGGCCCTGGCCGACGCCAAGCCCGACGCGATCTTCTCCTCGCTGTTCGGCGCCGATCTCGCCAAGTTCGTGCGCGAGGGCCAGCAGCGCGGCCTGTTCAAGGGCGTCGAGGTGTTCAACCTGTTGGCCGGCGAGCCGGAATATCTCGATCCGCTGAAGGACGAGGCGCCGGTCGGCTGGTACGTCACCGGCTATCCCTGGTACGACATCAAGACGCCCGAGCATAAGAAGTTCCTCGACGCCTATCAGGCCAAGTACAAGGACTATCCGCGGCTCGGCTCGGTCGTCGGTTACTCGACGGTGATGTCGGTGGTCGCCGCCATGAAGAAGGCGGGTTCGCTCGACCAGGAGAAGCTGATCGCGGCGATGGCCAACCTCCCCGTCGGCACGCCGTTCGGCACCGCGACCTTCCGCGCGCTCGATCATCAATCGACCATGGGCGCCTATGTCGGTCGCATCGGGCTCAAGGACGGCAAGGGCATCATGACCGACTGGCACTTCGTCGACGGCAAGGACGCGTTGCCCTCCGACGAGGAGATCAAGAAGATGAGGCCGACGAACTGACGGCGTGAGCCTCTCCTCCGTCCTCATCCAGCTCCTGAACGGGCTGGCCGCCGCCTCGTCGTTGTTCCTGGTGTCGGCCGGCCTGTCGCTGATCTTCGGCGTGACGCGGATCGTCAACTTCGCGCACGGCTCGCTCTACATGCTGGGCCTCTACATCGCCTACAGCCTGATTGAGGCGCTGGGCCGCACGCCCATGGGCTTCTGGAGCGCGGTGATCGTGGCGGCGCTGGCAGTCGGCCTGGTCGGCGTGGTGATCGAAGTGCTGGTGCTGCGCCGCATCTACCGCGCGCCTGAGCTGTTCCAGCTGCTCGCCACCTTCGCCGTCGTCCTCGTGATCAAGGATGTCGCGCTCTACGTCTGGGGCTCGGAGGACCTGGTCGGGCCGCGCGCCCCTGGCTTGAGTGGTGCGGTCGAGATCCTGGGCAAGCGCATCCCGGCCTACGACCTGCTGCTGATCGTGATCGGCCCCGTGGTGCTGCTGGCCGTGACCCTGCTGCTCAACCGCACACGCTGGGGCGCGCTGGTGCGGGCGGCGACGCAGGACCGCGAGATGGTGGGCGCGCTCGGCGTCGACCAGGCCAAGCTCTTTACCTCTGTGTTCTTTGTCGGTGCCGTGCTGGCCGGGCTGGGTGGGGCGCTGCAGATCCCGCGCGAGCCGGCCAACCTCGATCTCGATCTCGCCGTCATCGCCGACGCCTTCGTCGTCACCGTGGTCGGTGGGTTGGGCAGCCTGGGCGGCGCCTTCATCGCCGCCATCCTGATCGGCGTCGCCAAGGCGTTCTGCATCGGCCTCGGCGTCTCCAAGTTCACCTTGGTGGTCGAGTTCGTGATCATGGGCGTGGTGCTGGTACTGCGGCCCTACGGCCTTTTAGGCAAACCTCCAGCCATGGCGCGCGCCATAGGCGAAGCGCCGCCACCGCTCAGCCCGCCGCGCTGGCCCGTCGCCACCGCCTGGATCGTGCTGTTCCTGCTGGTGCCGATTTTGGCGGACCGCTACGTCACAGTGCTGCTGACCGACATCGCCTGCTTCGCGCTGTTTGCCGTGAGTCTCCATTTCATCATGGGTCCCGCCGGCATGGTGTCGTTCGGCCACGCCGCCTATTTCGGGCTGGGCGCCTATGCCGCGGCGCTGCTGTTCAAGAGCGCCGGCCTGCCGATGGAGCTGGCGCTGGTGCTGGCGCCGTTCGTCGCCGGGCTGTTCGCCGTGGTCTACGGCTGGTTCTGCGTGCGCCTCAGCGGCGTCTATCTCGCAATGCTGACCCTGGCCTTCGCCCAGATCAGCTGGTCGATCGTCTTCCAGTGGGATTCGCTGACCTCCGGCAGCAATGGCCTGGTCGGCATCTGGCCGTCGATGTGGCTCTCCGGCAAGCCCGCCTATTACTACATGACGCTCGCCTTGTGCGGGCTGGGCATCGCCTTGCTGTGGCGCGTGCTGTTCTCGCCGTTCGGCTACGTGCTGCGCGCCGGTCGCGATTCGCCGCTGCGCGCCGAGGCGATCGGCATCGACGTGCGCGCCTTCCAGTGGATGGCCTTCGTGCTGGCCGGTGCGTTGGCCGGCCTGGCCGGCGCGATCTTCGCCTTCTCCAAGGGCAGCATCTCGCCCTCGGCGATCTCGATCGGCCAATCGACCGATGGGCTGGTGATGGTGCTGCTGGGCGGCATCGAGACCCTGACCGGCCCGGTCGTGGGTGCCGCGATCTTCACCTGGCTGCGCGACACGCTGGCGCGCGAGACCGATTTCTGGCGCGCGGCGCTCGGGCTGCTGATCCTGCTGATCGTGGTCGCCTTCCCGCAAGGCCTGGTCGGCGGTCTGAAGCTGCTGGCGGCGCGATGGCGGCCGGCATGAGCGAGGTCGTGCTCCAGGTCGATGGCCTGCACAAGGCGTTCGGCGGCGTGCAGGCGGTCGAGGACGTCTCCTTCGCGCTCAACGCCGGCGAACTGTTGGCGCTGATCGGGCCCAACGGCGCGGGCAAGAGCACCTGCTTCAACATGTTGAACGGCCAGCTGAAACCCGACAGCGGCCTGGTGCGGCTCAGCGGCCGTGACATCGTCGGCATGAGCACGCGCGCCATCTGGCGGCTGGGCGTCGGCCGCACCTTCCAGATCACCGCGACCTTCGCCTCCTTGAGCGTGCGCGAGAACGTGCAGATGGCGCTCTATTCCCATGCCGGCAAGTTGCGCTCGCTGCTCGGCCGCTTCGGCGCCGACCTGCGCACCGAGGCCGATGCGCTGCTCAACGAGGTCGGCATGCTCGACCAAGCCGACCGTCCGTGCGGCGTGCTGGCCTATGGCGACCTGAAGAGGGTCGAGCTCGCCATGGCGCTGGCCAACCAGCCGCGGCTGCTGCTGATGGATGAACCCACCGCTGGTATGGCGCCGCGCGAAAGGGTGGCGCTGATGGAGCTGGCTGCGCGTCTGGCGCGGGCCCAGAAGATCGCCGTGCTGTTCACCGAGCACGACATGGATGTCGTGTTCAGCCAGGCAGATCGCCTGATCGTGCTCGATCGCGGCCGCCTGATCGCCGGTGGCGTGCCGGCCGAAGTGCGCGCCAATCCCGAGGTCCAGGCGGTCTATCTCGGGAGCCCGCACTGATGCTCGCCGTGAAGGACTTGCACGCCTATTACGGTCGCGCCCATATCCTGCAGGGCGTGTCGCTCGAGGCGCGGGCCGGCGAGGTGGTGGCGCTGCTGGGCCGCAACGGCGCCGGCAAGTCGACGGCCATGAAGGCGATCATGGGCCTGGTGCCGCCGGCATCCGGCGAGGTGAGCTTCGCCGGCCGGCGCATCGAGCGCCTGCCGCCGTATCGCATCGCCCGGCTGGGTTTGGGCTATGTGCCCGAGGAGCGGCGCATCTTCACCGAGCTCACGGTGATGGAGAATCTCGAGGTCGGCCGGCAAGCGCCGCGTCAGGGAGCACCGCCGTGGAGCGAGCAAAAACTGTTCGCGCTGTTCCCCAACCTCGCCGCGATGCGCGAGCGGCCGGGCGGACGCATGTCGGGCGGCGAGCAGCAGATGCTCACCATCGCCCGCACCCTGATGGGCAATCCCTCCTGCGTGCTGCTCGACGAGCCGTCGGAGGGATTGGCGCCGATCATCGTCGCCGAGATGGCCAAATCCATCCGCACCCTGAAGGGCGAGGGGCTCTCGGTATTGCTGTGCGAGCAGAATCTGCGCTTCTGCGAGGCCATCGCCGACAGAGCCTATATCATCGAGAAGGGCCAGATCCGCTTCGGCGGCACCATGGCCGAGCTCGCCGCCGACCAATCGCTTCGTGAACAGTATCTTTCGGTTTGAGGTCATGTCCGCACAGAACAATTCCCTGACAGTCGGCATCGATGTCGGCGGCACCTTTACCGACCTGCTGGCGGTCGACGGCAAGGCCGGCACCGTCAAGCTCGCCAAGGTCGCGACCACGCCCGACAACCAGGCGCTGGGCTTCATGGCCTCGCTCGCCGCGGCGGGCGCCGAGCCCAAGGCGCTGCAGGCCGTGGTGCACGGCACGACGACTACGACCAATGCGCTGCTCGAGCGCAAGATCGCCAAAGTCGGGCTCATCACGACCAAGGGCTTCCGCGATGTGCTGGAGCTCGGCCGGCGCACGCGGCCGCAGCCCTATGGCTTGCGCGGCACCTTCCATCCCATCATCGAGCGCGAGTACCGCCTGGAAGTGGCCGAGCGCATGGACGCCGACGGCAAGGAGCTGGTGCCGCTCGACGAGGCGACTGTGGCCGAGGCGGCGAAACAGCTCCTGGCGCTGGGCTGCGAGGCGGTGGTCATCCATTTCCTGCACAGCTACATCAACCCGG
>Ga0306921_10002080_pt1 | contig 19955 bp, 17 predicted proteins | sample sta12Cox44000080_FD_203760 | JGI IMG/M metagenome (GOLD analysis project Ga0306921, IMG submission 203760) | Lab enrichment of tropical soil microbial communities from Luquillo Experimental Forest, Puerto Rico - statoxic.12C.oxic.44.000.080 (v2)... | ecosystem: Environmental > Terrestrial >... | reverse complement strand
TAGCTATGCGCTGTGGATGGCGAGAAAGCTCTCGCTTTACGCCGACCTGATCTTCGATCCGCTCTACCTGCGGGCGGTCGTCAACACCGTGCTCTTCGTCGGCATCGGTGTAAACGTGAAGATGTTCCTGGCCTTGCTGCTGTCCGGCTTCTTCCTGCGACCCCGCTGGTGGATCAAAGTCCTGCTTGCCGTCTATGTTTTGCCTTGGGTGATCGCGGCGGCACAAGCCTGCGTCTCGTTTCACTGGATGCTGCAACAAGAGGGATTGGTCAATGGTGTGTTGTCAGCAATGTTTGGGATTGACGGCCCGACCTGGTTCAATGACCGTTTGCTCGCCCTCGGCTCAAATATTGTTGTCTATATTTGGAAATGGATGCCGTTCTGGACATTAATATTCCTCGTTGCCCGGATAAAGATTCCTCAGGACATCTATGACGCCGCGGAGATCGATGGAGCAACCGGAGCCCGCCGCTTCGTACACGTAACGTTTCCGCTTCTGGCGAACCTCTATCTTCTCTGTAGCCTCCTCTCCACCCTCTGGGCAGTTGGCGACTTCACGACCGTTTATCTTGTTTCAGGTGGGGGGCCAGCACATCTCACGGACGTTCTGGCGACGCTCGGCTTTCACTACGCCTTCGACATCGCCGCACCGGCACTCGGTGTTGCAGCCGTGATGTCGGCCCTGCCGGTACTGATTCCAATCGTGATCCTGCTGATGCGGAGGCTTCAGACGGGCGAGGTGGAGCTATGAGCGCGACCCTGGCACCCCTGGAACCTGCGCGCCGTCGTCATCGGCTCCGGCGGGCTCTCACCGAAACGGGCTCGGTCTTGCTCGCCGTCGTCATCCTGATTTGGTCGCTCGCGCCCGTCTACAACATGTTTCTGATCGCGCTCGATCCCGAAGAAGGGGAAATTGAGTTCGACGGCAATCTCTGGCCACCCGAGCCATCGCTCGAAGGCTTCCGCGAGGTTATAACGCAGGAGGCGCGGTATCTCGAGACTTTCTGGCACCAGTTCGGCAACAGCTTTTTCATTGGTCTGCTGACGATGGTTCTGACCGTGCTGATCGGATCGCTGGCGAGCTTCGCCGTGAGCCGTATGCGGCTGAGCAAGGGCTCGCTCCTCACCAACGCCGCGCTGCTCACCTACGCGATCCCCGCCTCCTTCCTAATCGTCCCGTATTTTCGGATCATGCACAGCTACGGGCTGTCGGATAACCCTTGGGCGGTCATTGCAACGCAGGTGACGTTCGCCACCCCATTTGCCATCCTGCTCCTGCAGCTTTACGCGAGCCTGATACCATTTGAACTCGACGATGCCGCTCGTGTCGATGGCGCATCCGCGGGTCAAGTGTATTTGCGCATCTATCTGCCCTTGATGACCCCTGCGCTGGCGATCGTCGCGATTTACGCCCTGCTGCTCGCCTGGAACGACTATTTGTTCGCGGCCGTGCTGCTCGCGGTGCGCAACATGACTGTTGCCGTAACGCAGGGACAATTGTTCAGTGATACCGACGCACCATGGAACGCAATGATGGCCGCCGCCATCATCTACGTGCTTCCACCGATTGCCCTATTGTTTGCCCTCCGCCGCTATGTGTCACGGGCCTGACCATGGCTCCAGTCACGGAATAGTGTACTCGACATCTTGTGTTTTTCGTTTCAGGAGCCAAGGCGAGAGCGAAGCCGCGCGCGGCCTGTACACGCACGGGACGCCACCGGCATTTGACGGCCACTGGCAATGGACTGACTCCTCGGGACAGTTGCAGCCGCACGCCTCGCTCTTTTCAAACAAATACAGTGCCGCCAACCCATTCCCTTGCACACCGGCGGCGACACGCTTGCCGATGCGCGCACGGGCAAGAACGGCCGTCACCGACCGATCGGCTTGTTGCGGCAATCGATATTCGGACGGCTCGCCGCCTATGAGGATGTGAACGACGCTGACCGGCTGTGCCACGATCCGGCGATGCGCTGGCTGGTGGGCGACCGGGCGATCAGCGAGCCTGCTGCTTCTGCTAGCCAGATGGGCCTCTTCGAGACGAAGTGGCTGAGCCGGCCCGAGATTCCGCTGTCTGCGGCACCCATCGCGGTTAGAGCTTTTGCCATGGACGCCCAAAACCAAACAATGGCGCTCGCGTGTCCCGCAATCCGAGGAAAACTTTTTACTAAGTGTGAACTACCTCACACCGCTCAACCGATTCCTGAACGATATTGCTTGAGAGTCGGCGGATCGGGGCGTTCATCTGGCGAATGCCGGTTAAGGAGAAGAGGCGATCCTTTTCCGCCGTACCCAGCGACGTATTCGTAATCCACGATCTTCATTCGGAGAGGAGTTCTAAAATGAACGCGGTCAAATGGGTTCTCATTGATTCCACTAATGGTGCCACCACGCAGGACGGCTCCAAGCTTTCTCCTGCCGTCCTGGCCCACATTGCGGAGGCAGTGCAAGACCAGGTCAACAAGGAGTTTGCCGCCGAGTGGGGCGCGCAAGCGACGCTACGCGTTGGCGCGAACGCGAACGACATTCAGCCTGGCGAATGGGCCTATGGTTTTGTAAAGGAGCTGCCGGATGCCCCTGGTGCCAGTGCTTACCACGACATTAATGGTAAGGGTGTCCCTTTTGCCCTCTGCGCTGTCACAACCTGCGGCAGTCTATATGGTCCCACTGGCGTCGGCGTCGATGCTTCTCACGAGATTCTTGAGACAGCAGGCGACGAAGGTGCAAACCAGTTCGCTAACGATAACCATGGTCTATTGCACGCTGTGGAAATGTGCGATGCAGTGGAAGTTCAGACCTATGGCAAGACTTGCAGGGACGGCACGGTCGTTCAGGTCTCGAACTTTCTCCTGCGGTCCTGGTTCAATCCCGGAGCTGCCGGCCCCTATGACTACATGAGTTCTGCAAAGATGGCGGGTGCCGTGTCGCCTCATGGCCCGCTGCAAACGGCGGCCGGACATGGAGGTAACTACCAGATCGTCAGCAAATTTGGCGGTGACAAGCAAGTCTTCGCGGCCGCGCATCACCTGATCGGTACTCGCCGCAAGGGGATGCACCCGAATTGGAGTTCGCGGGCCGGCCGCCGGTTGAAGGAATTGGAGCGCTTATCCCAAACGCGATAAGCCCTATGGACGAGCGGGTCAACCATTTGCCGGATCGTTGGTTTAACGGGCCTGAGCCGCTCGAGGTTGCCTTCAAGCTCGACATGATGCACTACTGGCAGCCGACTGCCGGGGGGTATTTCGGGCGGGTCTCGAAAGGGCTGATCCTCGAAGCCGTGCGCGAAGGCATCGGCCCCGGCGCAGCGGCCAAGATCGACGGCCTCAAGAAGACGCGATGGCGAAACGCGCCGAGATCCTCCTCGCCCGGGAAAGCCTGCTGGCTACCCTCCACCGCTGACGGTTGCGGTTGGCTGGCTCCGGCTCAAAAGGCCGGAGCCAGTGTCGCGCGGGTGCTCTGCCGTTCGACTGCGCCCGGTTAGGATTTCTGCGCGATCCCGACTCAGGCGTGACGGTTCAGCTAATGAGCCGCGGGGGAGCTGAGCGGCTTGTCGGGGTAAAGCTCACTCTCAACTTGCTTTCTTGCGACCAGTGCGGGCGTGTCAGCGCGGACAGGTGTTCGGCTGCCCGTCGAGACCTTCGCGCTGGTGCGCGAAAGACGCTCTTGCGGCATCTCCGGCCCCAGTGATCGTGACGACATAAATGGTGTCAAAGTCATCGCGTTGCCATTTCGGCACAACGGACGCATCGCCGCCGTGAGCGGAGAGAAGTTTCTGGGCTATAGTTTCGATAAGCCTGTGCTCCCAAGCGATCAGGACAAGCGCATTGCGATAGATCGGCTGTTCGACGGCGGCTTGCAGCCCATCGGTGTCGGAGAAGCCGAAGCTCGCATTGATCGGCAGACCGAAGAATATCGCAGTCGGCTCGATCGTCGCGAGGGGGCCGGACGTAATCGTATGCGACTCCATGATCTTGCATCTGTCGGGACGGGTCGGGCGCAAATACGGCGCTGGGCCTGCCGAAGGTTTTGGCGATGACGTGAGGCAGTGCCAAAGCGCGATTGAGACCCTGGCAGTCGAGCTGACCGAGCCCGGTATCCGGCTTTTCCCCGTGCCGAACCAGCACGATCGTCTCGATGGTATCGTCGCTCCTGGCTTGAGTCCCGTTCAGCAAAAGCAATGAGAACGCTATGGTAGTCGCAACCAATCTTCTTGCTGACCGTCGCGACATGCCGGCCTACTTTCTGAAATCAGAGTGCTTGAAGGGATAGGCACGCAGTGGCCGCCCCGCGCACCCTCCCTCGGGGGGCCGGCGGCGAGACCAGCATGCGCCGAGGCTCCTGTCGCGCGCACCAACGCCGCGATGTAACAGAAACCTGTCCATCATGACATATTTCCAAGAAATGGATCTCGTCATGCAGTCGACCAGATTTGTATCGCAATCCGCGGGGAGCGCACCATATCGCCAGCACCAGCCCCCGACTCGGCGGTGAACAGCCCAAACAAAATTGTCATCTCACCACCCAAGTCGATGGGTCATTTCCGGGGGGGGCCAATGACCGAGCTGAATACGAAACCCGAAGCAAAATGCATCTTCTGCGGCTGCCTCCTGAGTACAGACCGAGTTAGGATCTGCCCCGTTTGTAGATCGTGGCAAAACCGGTGGTTAAATTATTTAGTATTTCTCGGTGGAATCAGCTGGGGTGTTGGCTTTACTTGCTACTCACAAAGGCGAGATGCGCAGGTGCACGCATGGCCTCGCGTGTGCGGCCCGGCCATCGTCTAAATGCAATTACAAGGTATGCGATATGACGACGAAATCTGCATCTGACCGCCCAATCCTCGTGACCGGCGCCGCTGGCGCCGTCGGCGCCATCGGCCGCAATCTCACCGCAATGCTGCTCGCCAAGGGCCACAAGGTACGCGCCCTGGTCCGGCGGGAGGACGAGCGCGCCCGTGCCCTGCGCCGGCTCGGCGCCGAGGTCGTGCAGGGCGACCTGACGGATCTCGCCTCGATGCACCGCGCCATCGAACGCTGTGCGCGCGTCTATTTCGGCATGTCGGTCTCGGCGGCCTATCTGGAGGCCACCGTTAACACCGCCGCGGTGGCGCGCCATCACGGCGTCGAGGCCTTCGTGAACATGTCGCAGATGACGGTGACGCAGATGAGTGTTACCGAGACCACCGACAGCCCGCAGCACAAGCTGCATTGGCTGGCGGAGCAGGCGCTCTCATGGTCGGGGCTGCCGGTCGTCACGGTACGGCCGACGGTCTTTCTGGAAGGCTTCTTCCTACTCTTCGCCGCTGCGAGTGTGCGCGACGCCGACGAGCTGGCGCTGCCGCTGGGTGCCAGCAAGACCTCGCCGGTGTCGTCGGTCGACGTCGCGCGCGCCGTCGCAGCGATCCTCGACGACCCGGCGCCGCACATCGGTCACATCTACAATCTGACCGGTCCTCAATCGGCCGACCTGGACCACTATGCGCGCGTCTTCTCCGAGGCACTCGGCCGGACGATCCGCTATCGCGACGTGCCGACTTCCGAGTGGAGCGAAAAGCTTCGAGCGGCGGGCCTGCCGGAGCATGTGGTCCACCACCTCACGGTAATGACCGAACTCCACAAGCAGGGGCGCTATGACCGGATGAGCGATGACTACCGCAAGCTCACCGGCGAGACGCCGACCAGGATGGCCGACTTCGTGAAACTCCATGCCGCGGAATTCACGCGGAGTAAAGCCACGGCTTGATCCTTTCTGGTGGGGTGCACCCATGAAAGGTAACACGTGGAGCCCGGACTGGAAGCGCTCGGCCTCTGTGAACAGCGCGGCACGCCGGCCACGTCGATCCGCAGGGGTTGGGTCTTCGAGCAGGGGCGGCCAGCCTCGCCAGGTCAAAGCGGTCCACGCGGTCGGTGTTGGCGCGTCAGACCGAGGGCGTTATTGTTCAGCGTTGTTCCACGCGAGGATCTGATAGAGGATGATGGCGCCGAAAGTTGCGGTGCCAATCCCTCCAATCTCAAAGGCACCGAATTTGAGTGTGAGGTCGCCGGCCCCTGCCGTAAGTGCTACTGCGACTGTGATCAGATTTCGTGAGTTGGAAAAATCGACTTTATTCTCTACCCAGATCCGGCCGGCCATCGCGGCGATCAGGCCAAAAAGCACGATCGACAAGCCACCGATCACAGGACCTGGGATCGAGAGAATAAGAGCGCCGAATTTTGGCGAGAAGCCCAGCAGGATCGAGACGATGGCAGCAACGACAAAGAGCAGCGTCGAATAAATCTTTGTCGCCGCCATCACCCCGATGTTCTCGGCGTAAGTCGTGACCCCTGTGCCGCCGCCGAAGCCAGAAACGATCGTCGCCAGACTGTCTCCTAAAAACGCGCGGCCCAAGAAACGGTCGAGGCTTCTGCCTGTCATCGCGCCGATCGCTTTGATGTGGCCAAGGTTCTCGGCGACGAGAATGATGGCAACCGGTGCGATCAAGAACATGGCATCAGCGTGGAAGCTCGGACCGGTCAATTTCGGCAAGCCTATCCATGGTGCCGCGGCCAACGCCGTAAAGTCGATCGGCTTTTCCCATCCGAAACCGTTGGCGAGCAATAAATACAGCAGATATCCGCCGAGGGCCCCGAAAATGATCGGGAATCTCCGCCAGAGTCCTGGTGCTACGACGGTGATCAGCCCGATGATCAGAACCGTAGACAGCCCAATCCAGGCATCGAGTTGGCTGCCGCTCACGGATTTGACGGCAACGGGCGCGAGATTGAGACCAATAGCGGCAACGACCGCGCCAGTTACAACGGGCGGCATCAGTCGTTCGAGCCAACCAACGCCCGATCGCATAACGATCAGAGCAATGATGCCGTACAGCACACCCGACGCAATGATGCCGCCCAGCGCAACATTGATGTTTGGGTTTGGTCCATGACCGGAATAGCCGGTTGCAGCAATCACGACTGCAATAAACGAGAAGCTCGAGCCCAAATAGCTCGGTACACGCCCGGCGACAATAACAAAGAAGATCAGAGTACCGACACCCGAAAAAAGCAGCGCCAGGTTAGGATCAAAACCCATGATGAGCGGCCCGATAATCGTCCCGCCCGCCATCGCGACCCCGTGCTGCAGACCCGACACGATTGTCTGGCCCCACGGCAGGCGCTCGTCGGGCATGATTACGGCGGTTGTCTTCAGCTTCCAGTGTGGAAAATATCCCTCGCGCACTCCCGGAAGCGTGGCCGTCGACATATCGTCCCCCTTCATTCGAGTAACGCGATTTGCTAGCTACAGCAGGGATGCTTGCTAAACCGATTGATGCTCCAGCCCTGCAGCGGAATGTTTCGCGACTTTGCTAGGAAACACTCGATAAAAATCAGGGGCGGGTGATCCAACAGGTCCGACCAGTAATCACTTCCGTGGGCAGATTGGCCCTCCGGTGAAAGTATTGGCTGATGCCAGGATATGTCGCGAAATCCGGCGGCGCGCAATGCTTCCTCATGGATCTCGACACTGAGAAAGTAGTTTTCGACAGCGAACGGACCGTCCTCCAAGTAGAACGTCCAGGTAATCGGCGCCCCTTCGCGCAACGGGCCGACGACGGACGTTTCGAATCCATATTTCCGGTAGGACGGCGACGCGGGAAAATTGCATGCCGGATTGCAGTTCACGGTCACGAGCCGTCCACCCGGCTTCAGGCAGCGCGCGATCCCGCTGCACATCGCATTCAGCTCGTCGCGGTCGTGTGGGTAGTTCAGAAAATAGGCTGCAACCGCGAGATCGAAGCTCGCGGCGACCCCGAGATCCCGCCCGTCCCCGACGATATAATCGATCCCCAGCCGCTGTTGCGCTTCGCTGGCGCGAGCCAACCCGATCATCTTCTCGGACAGATCAACGCCGGTAACCTTCGCTGCACCCCGCTGTCGGATCATCCGGGTGTAGAACCCTTCTCCGCAGGCGATGTCGATCACCGTCTTGCCGGTTGGATTGCCGATCAGCCTCATCAGCGTGAAAGCCTCGATATAGGCGCGCCACGGCTGCCGCTTCGAGCGTTTGTATTGCTCCGCGATGGGATCGTAATTCGTCGTCATCATGCTCGTCCGCGATCAACTGTTGAAACCACACGGGTAGCGCAGCCCGAGGGCTCGCTGGTTCGGTCTTTGAGCCAGGTCACGATCAGTTCCAATACAATCGGGCTTCTTCGAAGCAGGCCCGAGGGAGATATGGTCGAGCGAGGCCCGCTCAAAATGTCATCGAGGATGGTCAGCTTCGCTACGTCAAAGTGGTACCCGCGGACAGCTCGCTCAGTGCGCCGCCGCAAGACCTGCGATTGGAACGCCGGAAGCACCCGGCCGCCGCGCACTGAGCAGGCGCCGCGCCTCTTCGGCCCGGCCGGCCTCAACGAAGGCTTTCAACAGTGTGAACTCGATCAGGTCGTGCTGCGCTCGGCTGCCGCCAATGCGCTCGTTTTCGGCGGCGAGTGGGGCAAGAACTTCGATCGCCGAGAAAAAATCCCCGCGCTCGAACGCCGCGAAGCCACGTGAAAGGGTCGGCAGGTAAGAACCTGACGGGTACCGCTCCTGGCGCGCCATATCTTCCATTCGGCGGCTGAGAGCATGAAGCCCGGCGTCGTCGCCCATGACCGCGTGTGCCAGAATGACGTGCAGGTCGGCGAGCCCGCTACCCGGGGACGGCAGTGCACTGGTCGCATCGTCGTAGAGTGCACGCCAAGCGGCAGCGTCGCGCGGATGGCCGGCGAGTTCAGAACGCCACAAAAACGCCGCGCCGTCCGAGATCCTCTGTTGCGGGCCGCCGCTGTGCCGGTCGAGCGCGATGGCGTCCTGATAAACCGACACAGCTTCGGTCCAATTGCCTGCCTGGATTTCGCAGAGCGACAGATGCCAGTTCAGATGCCCATGGAAAAAACCGTCGCGCGGATAGGTGGCGAGCCAGGAAGATAGGTAGGCGCGGGCCGTATCTGCCTCGCCGCTCTCGTAACAAACATGCGCGAAGCCGTGCGCACCATGCGCGTTGTTCGGGTTTGCAGCCACGGAGCGTTCGATCTTCGTCCGCGCTGCCGCGAGTTGCCCATCCTCAGACAACGCCATGGCATGATGCGCAAGGAACCAGAAATCGTCGCCGTAATGCGGGGCCAGACTGTCCATCAGTGCCGCGATCTGGTGCTTCTGCCCGATGCGGCCGGAAGCGCCGATCAAGCCATTGGGGTTCGCGGCAGTGGCCAGGATCAGGGCGTCGCGCGGCCATGCCGCCAGATGCGTGTACAAGGCGTCAATCGCCGTGTCGGTCCGACCCGCGAACGCGAGGTCGAAATAGTTGATGTGACTGATCTCGCGTTCCGACAGACCGGTGGCCAGATCCTTGGCCGCGGCCAAGGCTGCCCGTGCCCCTACCACATTACCTTCCCGCATCAATACCTGGGCGTTTGCCGCATGGGCCAGAGAGAAACTGGGGTCGGCTACGATGGCGCGCTCAAAGGCCTCGATTGCGCCCGGATAAAAGGTCAACGCCAGATCGCAGCCCTGAACGTAGGCGTCGCGCGCCGCGGCGGAGGCAGCGCTCACAGCGAGGTCGTATCGGTCCGCGAACATATCGAGCACTCCAGGGATTTGTTGAGAATCTAACTCCTTCCTCGCCCTTCACGAAAGGGCCCTCTGGACAGGAGCCTGCCGCGATAGCCAAACTCGACGTGGCACAGAGGAGCTTCCTGATGACCATCATCGATTCCCAGGTCCACGTGTATGAGGCGAACACGCCGAAGAGACCCTGGCACAGCGTGCCGAACTGGCCCGATCACGTCACCGGTGACGAGATGGTGGCGGCGATGGACAAAGTCGGCGTCGATGGCGCGATCTTCATCTCCGCCTTCTCGATGTACCAATACGACGCGAGCTATGCGGTCGAAGTGCAACGGGCCCATCCCGGCCGGTTCGCGATCGTCAAGCCGGTCGACCCCGACGATGCGGCGGTGGCCGATGTCATCGGCGACTGGAAGACGACGCCAGGCGCGGTCGGTATCCGCATCATGCTGACGAAAGAAGCAAACCGCGCGCCGGACGACCCGGGTCTCGACCGAATTGCACGCGCGGCCGCCCGCCACGATTTTCCGGTCAACGTCCTGTTCTGGGGCAATTTGGACGCCGGCACGGCGCTGATCGATCGCCATCCCGACACACGGTTCATCATCGACCATCTAGCCATCCTGCAGCCGCGCGTGCCGCCGGCGCCGCCGCAGCCCTGGGCCGACCTCCCAAAGGTACTGGAACTCGGCAAGCGCCCGAACGCGGTGATCAAGGTCAGCGGCGCCTGCACATTGTCCCGGCAGCCGTACCCGTTCCCGGACATTTGGGACCCGCTTGCCCGCGTGTTCGACGCCTGGGGTTTCGATCGCTGCTTGTGGGGCACGGACTGGACGCGCGCGTTCGCCGTCGTCAACTATGAGCAGGCCGTTGAGCCCTTCCTCAAGACTGACCGCCTGAGCGACACTGAGCGGGCAATGCTGATGGGCGGCGCCTGCGCCAAGGCGTATGGCTGGTCGCCAAAGAAAGGTTAATACCCGGCGGCCGAGCGCCGACAGCGGCCATTCGTCGGCTGGCCAGTAACCGGCTATATTCTACCGTTGGGAAGATAGCCCCTACCTCAAACCGCACGCTGCGGCGCCGGGACACTCGGGCGGCGGCGGCGCACGGTTTCACGCCACAGGATGTAAAGGCCCGAGGCGACAACGATCGTGGAACCGACCAGCAGGCCCGGGGTCGGCACGTCCCCCCACACCGCGAAGCCGAGGATCGTTGCCCATACCAGCGAGAGGTAGTTAAACGGCACCACTGCCGAGGGCGGCGCCAATGACAGCGAACGGGTCCACCAGAATTGGGCGATCCCGTTGCCAACCCCGGCAAGTGCTATCATCAGCGCGTCGCCCCAGTGCGGGCCTCGGAACCCGAGGGTCAGCAGGCCGGCGGTGCACAAGGTCATAATGCTCATCTGGTAGAGCGTCAGCGTCTCGGTCGACTCGGTCATGCTCATGCGGCGGATCGCGATCGCCACCGTCGAGATAAAGACCGCGCTGCCGAGCGCGAACAGTGCGCCGTAAGTCAGCGTGCCGGCGCTGGGATGGGTGATGATCAGGACACCAACAAACCCGACGATCAGCGCCGACCAGCGGTGGATGCCGACCTTCTCCTTTAGGATCACGATGGACAGTAGGGTCGTGAACAATGGCGCCGCGAAGCCAATCGCCGTCGCCGAGCCGAGCGACAGCACGCTGACCGCAAGCAACCAGCACAGCGCCGAGCCGAACTGCGACAGGCCGCGCTGCAGATGCTCGCGGTAGCGTTGCGTCCGCAAAACGCCCCACCCGGTGCGCGGCAACACGATCACCGCGACGGTCAGGAGCGCGAAGAAGGTGCGCCCGAACGCGACCTCGCCGAGCGGGTAGCTGGCAAGCTGCCATTTGACGACCGCATTCCCGCCGGCGAACATCACGGTCGAGCCGACCATGTAGGCGATCCCCCGCGGGATCTGGTTGCGCCCCGCCGCAGACAGATCGGCGACCGTCATCGCCCCGGGCCGCTGGCACGATGCCGATCAGAACCCCTCTTTTTGAGCAGTCGCATACCCCACGGGGGTGTAACTTGGCGATCCATTGGCAGTGATCGGCATGGGCATTTCTGTCCGAGTGGGCAAGCTTCGCCTTTGCCTATTTTCGGCGATTGAGCCATTTGTGCAGATGCCTTTAGCGCCACCTTTTTCGGCCGATAGTGGCCGCCTTGAGCATCTTGCCGTACGAGGTTTCAGCCTGGCGCCTCGTGCAGCTGACAGGCCGTCCGTGCGGCGGAGCGGTGTTGCCCGTTCCTATTCCGGGAACGGTTGCGGCGCGCCCGGCGGCAGCGGCACCTGAAACGCGTTCAGCGCGTTTCCGATCGCGGTGTAGTAGCCGACGATCGTGCAAAGTTCGACGACCCCTTGCTCGCCAAACCGGGAGATCGCATCGGCAAAGGTCGCATCGGAGAGCCGCTTGGTATCGATAAGCTCAGTAACGACGCGATGGACGAGGGCCTGATCGTTAGCCGTGAAGCTCGGCGTGGCGCCGGTGCGGATGGCCTCGATCGCCGCCGCTGGGACTCCGGCCTCAACCGCGAGCGGCGCATGCGCATGCCATTCGAGATTCACACGCAGGTGACGCGCGGTCAGGCAGATCGCGAGCTCTGATAAGGCCGGAGATAGCGAACTGCCCCACCGTAGATATTCGCCCAGCCGCTGCAGATGGCGGCATACCTCCGGCGCACGGATCAGGATCTGGAACGGACCGCCAAAACGGCCGCGCCTGCCCGCGACGATCTCGTCATGCACTTCCTTCTGCGCCGGGGTTATCTCGACTGGGCTGATCTCTCGGTAACGGGTCATCTACAGCTCCGGCAGCGGCCGCTTGGGCCATGGTTCTGACAGCTGCATTGTTCGGCAAGACCTCGGCCTGTCAAACAAATTTACGTCCCGATCGGGTTCGGGTCGAACCTGGGCCTCCGCTCGGCGTGGCGAGAACCACCAGTTTCGGCGCAAGCCTGCCATCTCGCCGACAGCTCGGCTGCAGTTGACTATTTCTGTCCTGACTTCAGCGCCAGCAGATCGACGAGGAAATCGTCGCGCCAAGCTGCCAATTCAGCGACGCCGCGTCCGGCCGTTTCGGCGGTAATGCCCGCGGTGAGACGCTGTTTCAACTCGGAAGTTAGCATCGGATTGCCCAAGCTCTCCCACCAGTTAGCCATCGGCGTCGCGAATTGGTCGAGGAAATGATCGATACCGCCGACCCCGCCGGCAAGGTGAAAGGTCAGATGCGGCCCCATCAAGGCCCAGCGCAGCCCGGGCCCGGCACTGATCGCCGTATCGACATCGGCGACGCTTGCTATCCCCTCGGCCACCAGGTGCAGCGCTTCCCGCCACAACGCCGCTTGCAGGCGGTTGGCGACATGTCCCGGCACCTCGCGCCGGATGTGTATGGGCTGCTTGCCGATCGCGGTGTAGAAGGCGAGCGCCCGTTCAACAGCCGCGGAACCTGTCTTCTCGCCACCAACCACTTCGACCAACGGCACCAGATGGGGAGGATTGAAGGGGTGGCCGATGACGCAGCGTTCGGGGTGCCGGCAATCATTCTGCAATCGGCTCATCAACAGCCCCGACGAACTCGACGCTATGACGATCTCCGGATCGAGCACAGCGTCCAACCGGGCTAACAAGGCCCGCTTCAACTCCTCGCGCTCGGGAGCACTTTCCTGGACGAACTCGGCCCCGGCGAGGGCTGCTTCGGGCTCGGTGTGGAAGGTCAGCGCCGCCCAGGGCGGGTCGGCAGGTAGTGGTGACAGTCGCGCGAGGGTCGGCCAAGCCGCGCCGACAAATTCCTGCAGAAACGTCTCCGCGCCGGGCGCCGGATCGCTTGCCGCCACGGTCAGCCCGCGAGCCAAGAACACCGCGGTCCAGCTGGCGCCGATCGTGCCCGTACCGATCGCCGCAACGCGGCTGATCTTGTCGCCTGCCATGTCTGTCTCCTCCGTCGGCCGGCCCCTGCCGTCAAGCGCTGATGACGCCGGTGTTCGAGATCAGGGCGATCCCGGAGAGGATCTGATCCGCGTTAACGACGACGCGGTCACCGCCGTCGATCCGCTCGATCCGCGGCGACCGATCCCGGACGCCGCATCGATGCGGGTCTGCCACAGATCGGGCGGTTCGAGCACGTGAGAGTCAGAGGACATAATCAGGGGCAGCATCGGCATCTCCTCTCTCATCCGATCGCGGGGCAGCACCCTTTGGCAACCGGCCATCGCCGATGCGGGAACGCCTAGGGGTTGACGGCGGCGACCTGCGGTTCGGTGAAGGGCTCGGTGCGGTGCACGACCCCGTCGACGTATAATTTGTCGATGGCCCCCTCGGAGAGGCCCAGCATGTTCGCCAGAATGTCGGTGGTATCATCCCCGATCGACGGCGCGCCGCGCCAGATCCGCCCGGGGGTCAATGACATTTTCGGCACCACGCCGTAGACGCGGATCGGCACGCCCGACTGCCGGTCCAGCACCGGCACCGTCATCTCGCGCGCCGCATAATGCGCGTCTTCGTATTGGTTGCGCGTGTTGAATACCCGGGCGCAGCCGATCTTCGCCGCATTCACCTCGGTTTCGACCTCGAGCGCCGTGTGCGCCGCGCAGTATTCGCGCAGCCGCCGGTCGAGCTCTCGGCCCTTCTCGGAATTGACCGCCGCTGCGTCTTTCGAGCAGGCGTCATAGCTGTACTCGACCGGGTCGAGGCCAAGGAATTTGGGCACCCGGTCATAAATCGGTCCGCCGAGAGCGCCGATATAAACCCACCCGTCGCTGCATTTGAACGTGTCATAAGGCTGGAACCCCGGCGGACGGTTCCCAGTATGTCCGTAAACCGCACCTTCGCCGGTGTAGAGCGGCAGGGTATTGCCATTGGTCTGCGCCACCGCTTCGTATTGCGCCAGGTCGATGACCTGCCCGCGACCGCTCTTCTTCACCTCCCACAGCGCCATCATCGTCGCGGCCCACCCGGTCAGCGCGGTGACGTAATCGCCGGTGTAGGTCTTGGCCCGCTGCGGCGGCCCGGCCGGGTCGCCGGTCAGGTTCATCATGCCGCCATAGGCCTGCGCGATCGCGTCGTAGCCCGGCCGGCCGAGATAGTCCTCTTTGCCATATTGTCCGTAGGTGCTGACCCGCACGATGACGAGGCTTGGGTTGACCGCCAACGCCAGCTCGTTGGTGATCCCGTTGCGTTCGAGCGTCCCGGGTGCGGACGATTCCATCCAAACATCCGAAATCTTCCACAGCGCCATCAACAGCTCGACCCCGCGAGCGTGCTTCAAATCGAGGCCCATCGACAATTTGTTCTTGGTAACCTCGGCCTCGTCGCAGCCGTGGGGCCGCGGTCCGCGGGTCAATTGCGGCGCCGTAAAGCGGAACACATCGCCGCCGGGGCGCTCGATATGGATCACTTCAGCGCCGAACTCGGCCAGCTTCGTACCGATATACGGCTGCGCGATCAGCTGGCCGGTGCCGACCACCCGAATTCCTTCGAGCGGCCCGAAGGCAGGAACGACGCACGGTGTGTCCGGCCGCTTCAGATTCTTGATCCAGTCGGGGATAGCCGGCTTCAAATCTTCGATTGTACCCTCGTGTTTGATTAGCCTTGGATCATGCGCCATGATTTTCGGTCTCCCTTATCCGTCTTCCCCCGCCGGTTGCGACCAGCCCGCAATATCGGCCAGCTTTTTTGCCACATATTGAGGGGCGGCGCGCGGCATACCGTGTTATGTGGAGGGCTCTGAGGCAACATCCTGCTTACATGCTCAAGCACGATGTCGATGTCGGCAACAACGGGCTCCCTTGTTTCCCACGGAACACCCGCTTCAGCGGGCGCCCACGGACTAAATCCGTGGGCTGAAGGCCGACATCCGGGGGCTCCGCCGCATGCGGGTGATAGAAGGGTAGGGCAGGGTGTGGTGACGCCGTAAGCGGCGGAAGGGACTTTCGTAACGCAATTCTCCGGGAGGACGATAGCAATGGCACAAGGCGGCACAGGCAAATACACCTACGAGCTAGTACGCGATTTTCTCAAGTCGCCCGACGGAGAGCCGTTCGGGCTGGTTAGCCGAGTGGCGGCGGATGCGGAGGACCGCCTCTACGTGTTCCAGCGCCGGGATCCTCCGGTCGTGGTTTTCGACCGCGAGGGCAAGTATCTCGGCGCCTGGGGGAGCGGCGAGGTCACCGACCCCCACGGGCTGAAAATCGTCGGCGACGTCGTCTACACTACCGATCGCTCCGACTCGGTGGCGAAGTCGTTCACCTTGGACGGCAAACCCCAGTTGGAGCTCGGCCAGCGCGGCGTCCATTCCGACACTGGCCATATCGCCAACTGGCTTGCCGAGCGTGCTGCAGGGCCGTTCAATCACCCGACCGAGATGATGGCCCACCCCAACGGCGACCTTTACGTAACCGACGGTTACCGCAACGCCCGCGTGCACCGCTTCACGCGCGACGGCCGGCTCGTCAAATCGTGGGGCACGCCGGGCAAGGGCGAGGGCCAGTTCCACCTACCGCACAGCATCGCCTTCGACGACGACGGCAAGCTGTATGTGGCCGATCGATCGAACAAGCGCATCCAGATCTTCTCGCCCGACGGCGACTTCCTCGGTCAGTGGACCGGAATGGGTGGGCCCAATGACATCAGCCGTGGCAGGGACGGCAATTTCTACATCGCCGAGCAGGAAGACGACGGCAAGCCGGCCTATATCTGCGTGCGCGATGGACAAGGAAATGTGCTCGCCCGCCTGGAGAGCCGCCATGTCCACGGCGTGGGCGTCGACTCACACGGCGACATTTACGCCGGACTGACCCAGGAACGCAGCGTCGACAAGTTCGTGCGAACTGGCTAAACGCGAACGGTCGCTCGGTCGGTCGCCACCCCCCCATGGTGACCGACCGGGCGCGCCGGGAGGCCGGGGGCTGCGCTTGGCGGTTGGTCAGACCGGGTGGCAGCCGACGCCGCGTCGCGCGACCCGCTATCCTCGGGCGGCCGCACGGGCTATTTTCGCAGCACCTGCCCGACGATGAAATGTTCCCTTCCTGTGATCCGCGTCATCCGACATCCCGGCCCTGGCTCAAACCACCCGCGTGGTTCGATCCTAGCGATGGGCAATTTCGACGGCCTGCATCGCGGGCATGCGGAACTGATTGGCCAAGTGCGCGACGTCGCGCGGGAAGAGGGCCGGCCGGCCGCGGTGCTGACCTTCGAGCCACATCCACGCAGCGTCTTCCTCCCGGGAACCGAACCGTTTCGGCTAACACCCTTCCGCGTCAAGGAGCGCGAATTGGCGCGGCTTGGCGTCGATTTGCTGTTCGTCCAGCACTTCGATCGACATTTTTCTGAAAAAACTGCGGAGGACTTCATCGCCGAAGTGATCGTCGAGGCAATCGGCGCGAGCCGCGTTGTCGTCGGCTGGGATTGTACCTTCGGCAACCGCCGCCGCGGTACGCCGGATCTGCTACGCGCCGAGGGTGGGCGTCACGGCTTCGGCGTCACGGTACTCGAGCCGATTCGCGGCTCGGACGCGATGGTCTATTCCGCGACCCATATCCGCGAACTCTTGAAGGCGGGGAAGCCGCGCGGGGCGGCAGCGTTGCTCGGGCGGTTCTGGGAAATCGACGGCCGCGTTGCTACCGGCGACAGGCGCGGGCGGACGATCGGCTTTCCAACCGCCAATCTCGGTCTCGACGACTACCTTCAGCCGGCCTTCGGGGTCTACGCCGTGCGCGTCTGCGGGGACGGCCCCGACGATCCGCTCGCCGGTCACATTGTAGACGGCGTCGCCAATCTCGGGCTGCGCCCGACCGTAGGTGGTCTGGTGCCCCGGCTCGAGGCGCACCTGTTCGACACCGATGTGGACCTCTACGGGCGCCATCTGCGGGTCGCCCTCGTCGATTTCATCCGGCCGGAACGCAAATTCGCCGGGCTCGACGCGCTGAAAGCGCAGATCGCCGAAGACGCCACTCAGGCGCGTATTATCCTCGCGGCGGCACCGGCCCTGGAATAAAGCCGAGGCTACTCCGCCGCTGCCGCTGCCGGGCGGGTCAGTTCGAGAGCCTCCCGTGCAATCGCGGCTCGCGAAGGTTCACCTTCGCCGGCGACCTGCACAGTCGGGAACGCGAATTTGATGCCGTTCTCGTCAAAGGCCTTTTTGATCATCGCATAGGCCTGTCGCCGGATCACGAATTGCTCACCCGGCAAGGTCATCATCTTCGCTCGGATCGTGACTGAGTAATCGCCGAGCTCGTCAACCCCTTGCATTTTGAGCGGTTCGAGGATCAGTGGCCCGAGTTCGGGATCTTTGGCGAGATCGACCCCGACCTGCTTGATCAGCTTTTTGGCGAGGTTGAGGTCGCTGTCATAGGTGATGCCAATCGCGATCTTGTCGATGACCCAGTCGCGGCTCATGTTCTCGACCGCACCCAAGAGGTTGAACGGCACGGTGAAGACCGGGCCGCGGTGATGCCGCAGCCTGACCGAGCGAATGCTGAAGCCTTCAACGGTGCCCTTATAGCGGCCGGCCTGGATGTATTCGCCGACCCGGAAGGCATCGTCCATCAAATAGAACATGCCGGCGATCACGTCGCGGGCGAAGGTTTGCGCGCCGAAACCGATCGCGATGCCGATGATGCCCGCACCGGCAACCAGCGGACCGATCTGAACCCCCAAGGCCGACAGCGCCATCATGGCGCCGACGGCGACGACGACAACAAACAGGATATTGCGAAAAATCGGCAACAATGTGCGGAGGCGCGCCCGCCGTCGTGCTTCGTCGGTGTTCGGCTGACCAGTATCGGCGGCCTCGGCGAGCTTGCGGTCGATTGCTGTCTTCGTGGCCTGCCACAGAAAATCGGCGATCAGCACGATTACAACAGCGCTCAGGACGCCGTCTGCGAGGCGGCCGATCCATGTCTCCTGGTCGTGGAAGCGGGCCAGATCGATGCCCCAACCCCATGCCAACAGCGCGATCGCACCGATGATCAGCAGCGCCCGAACACCGCGCTCGATACACACGGCGAGCACGCTCGGTGGCCCGGTGGCGGTCTGCGACGAACCGGGGGGGCGAAGCAGATTGTCGACCGCCCGCCGGGTAACGCTTATCGCCAACGGCAGAGCCATCACGACCAGGACGAGCCAGAAGCTCGCCATCGCATGGATTACCCAGAACACCCATAACAGCACAATGCCCACCGACAGCGCCGTGTTGGCCGTGCCTCGCCCGAAACGGCGCGTTACCGCCGACGACTCCTCGCCGACTTCGTGAACCGGGGCGGGCCGGCGCCAAACCGCGTCCAGCGCAATCGCGACGAGAACGAGCCCGAGCGCATAGGCGACCAGTTCGCGGGCCTCCAGCGTATAGCCGAGATGGACCCCAAAGCCGACTATCACCCAACCGAAGGCAAGCCATCCGACGAACCAAACGAACCGACGCCGCCAGAAACGCGCGGCAGCCGTATCCATCGGAATGACGCGGAACCGCTCGTTGTACGGCGCCAACAGGAAACGCCCGACGACGTTCGCGATCCGCACGACGAGAAAAGCGACAAGGAGGCCGAATAACCCCTCGCGCATCAGCGGCGGCCAATCGAATGCGAGGAAGGGGCCGATGCTGCCAAGAGCAAACGCCACCACCAGACCGACCGCAAATGCAAAACGCAGTGCGACGATATGCAGGCGCTCCCTCACCGTTTCCGAGGGGAGCGTATCGAGGTGGTTGCGGGCCCGCTGTGTGGTCTTGCGAAACAGCCACTCGACACCGACGCCCAAACCGACAAAAACCGCCAAGAGCAGCAACGCCTTGGTTCTGCCGTGTTCACCAAGATCGGCGGTGACGAGGTCGTGACCCCGGTCGAACTGGTTCGGCAGATCGGGGACAGCAGCGCCGAGAGCAACGATATGCTCGCGCATCGCCGCGAGACGGCCATCGAGGGCTTGCGAAACGGACTCCTCAGTGACGCCATGCTCCGATGCTGCCTCGGCCTTGCTCTCTTGCTCCAGCCAATCGCGCACCTTCGGGTCGGCCAACAAGGCCATTAGTTGTTGGATTTTCTCCGGTGTGGCCTCGCTTTTGGCCGATGCCGCCGGTTTCCCCGGTTTGGCGCTCGCAGCTAGAGCGGCTGAGACTGGGGCCGTCGCAAGAAGGGTTGCAGCAAATAGTGTTACCGCGACACGCTTTAGAGTCCCGGTGATTGCTATTTCGGTCGACATGGCTATGGCCTCCCGTCCGAATTCATACACCAAGTAGGGTGAATTTGCGACCAAGCCTGGATCTCGTGCATTAAGTGCGAGCGGTCGCTTCGTTGACGCATGGGGCGTCCATACTTATTTTCGCGGCCCGTTCGGAAAAGTGCTGTGCA
>Ga0306921_10002078_pt1 | contig 19962 bp, 16 predicted proteins | sample sta12Cox44000080_FD_203760 | JGI IMG/M metagenome (GOLD analysis project Ga0306921, IMG submission 203760) | Lab enrichment of tropical soil microbial communities from Luquillo Experimental Forest, Puerto Rico - statoxic.12C.oxic.44.000.080 (v2)... | ecosystem: Environmental > Terrestrial >... | reverse complement strand
CGGCTGCATCCTTTTGATAAACTCGATCCGGCGCGCACGGCACTGGTTGTCGTCGATCTGCAAAACGGCTTTATGGCGCCGGGCCAGCCGGCCGAGGTCGCGCAGGCGCGCGAGATCGTGCCAAACGTAAACCGCCTGGCCCGTGCGACGCGCGCGGCGGGCGGCGCGGTCGTGTGGATCCAGAACACGATCACTCCGGAGACTGAAAAGTCCTGGTCGGTGTGGTTTGGCCATTTCGCCCGCGAGGAATGGGGACCGCGGATGCGGCAGGCCTTTAGCCCCGGCGATTTTGGCCATGCTCTCTATCCGGAGCTCGACGTCGCCGAGGACGATCTCAAGGTGCGCAAGACCCGCTTTAGCGCGCTGATCCAGGGCTCGTCCGACCTCGATGCCAAGTTGCGCGCCCGCGGCATCGACACTCTGATCATCGTCGGCACCGCGACGAATGTCTGCTGCGAGTCGACGGCACGCGACGCGATGATGCTGAACTACAAAGTGTTCTTTGTATCGGATGCGAACGCCTGCCGGACCGATGCGGAGCACAACGCCACACTAGCCAGTCTGATGGTCATGTTCGCCGATGTGCGCTCGACCGAAGAGATGATCGCCTTGCTGCAGAGCCGTGCGGCGCCGACCGCGGCCGCGGCGGAGTGAGCACCATGGCCGACCGCATCGAGGACCGCTTTGCCGTCGAGACCGAATTGCTCGGCTTGAAGCTGTTGCCCGGCCAGGAGGCCAATTTGCGCGCGGCCTACGCCGCACTGCGCGAGGCGATCGCTCTGGTCGGCGCCGATTATCCGTTTGAGGCCGAACCAGCGCATGTATTCGTGCCGGCAGCGTGTATCGAGCGCCGGCGATGACTGCGTCCGACCCCTGTTTCCTGTCGGTCGCCGAAGCGGCGTCGCTGATTGCCGCGAAACGGCTGTCGCCGGTCGAGCTGGTCCAGGCCTATCTTGCCCGTATCGAGCGGCTCAACGACACCTTGCACGCCTATGTCCGGTTGCTCCCGGACGAGGCGCTGGCGGCGGCGCGCTCAGCCGAGGCCGAAATCGCCGCCGGCCGTCACCGCGGCCCGCTGCACGGCATTCCGATCGGCCTCAAGGACATCTACGACACGGCCGGAGTGGCGACCGAGGGCGGTTCAAGACTGTGTCTCGGGCGCGTCCCCGCCGCCGATGCGACGACCACTCGGCTCTTGAAGCAGGCCGGCGCGATCCTGCTCGGCAAGCTGACGACCTGGGAGTTCGCGATCGGCGGTACCGCCTTTGACACGCCGTTTCCACCGGCGCGCAACCCGTGGGACCCCGAGCGCGACCCGGCGGGCTCGTCGAGTGGCTCGGGAGCGGCGGTTGCCGCCGGGCTGTGCGCGATGGCGATGGGCAGCGACACCGGCGGGTCGATCCGCTGGCCGGCCGCCTGGTGCGGGCTCGCCGGTCTCAAGCCGACTTACGGCCGGGTCAGCCGCGCCGGGATCATGCCGCTGTCATTCAGCCTCGATCATGCCGGGCCGTTGACCTGGACCGTCGAGGACGCCGCGATCGTACTGCAAGCGATCGCCGGCCACGACCCGCACGACCCCGCCTCGGCCGATCGGCCAGTGCCCGATTATCGGGCGGCACTCGTTTCGTCCGATCTGAGGGGCGTTCGCCTCGGCATCGCCCGCTCGATGTTCGAGCGCGATTGCCCTTCCTCGGGGGCGATGGGGACGGCGTTCGAGACCGCCGTCGAGGTGTTGCGCGGGCTCGGCGCCGCCGTCGCCGAGATCGAGTTGCCGCCGTTGGCGCTCTACAACGCCACGGCTTCTTTGATCACCCGCAGCGAGGGCTTTGCGATCCACGAGAAGACATTGCGCGAGCGGCCGCAGGATTACGGTGCCTTGGCCCGCGACCGGCTGACGATCGGCGCCTATGTCCGCGCCTCCAACATGGTGCAGGCGATGCGGCGGCGGCTGATGCTGGTCGAGGCGACTGATGCGGCGATGGCCGGGTTTGACGCCATCCTGCTGCCGACCTGCCCGGATCCGGCGCCCGTGCTCGGCGAGCTCGGCCCCTATTTCGACAACCGCCGGCCGATGTACATGCGCCCGTTCAACCTGACCGGTCAGCCGGCACTATCATTGTGCAACGGTTTCGACGACACCGGACTGCCGCTCTCCTTGCAGATCGTCGGCCGCCATTTCGACGAGGCTACGGTGCTACACATCGGCCATGCCTACGAGCGGGCCACACCCTGGCGCGAGCGCCGGCCGCCGCTGTGAGGAGGGCGGTTGCTCTTTTCCCTGCCGTTTCCCTGCCAGGCTTTCGATCACCGCAGCGCGAAGTACCCAAGATTTTGATCTGCCGTCGTTTTTTGGCCGTGGGCTCGGCGCCGAAAGATTTTTTCCCGCAATTTACCCGAGCGGCAGGGTACGGCGCGGTCGAGCGCCTGTTACATCCCGCGCAACGCCGCCTTTGCCTAAACCTCGGTGCATCGACCGCAGTTGCCGCGATCATCCGCCGCGACATGGCCGGCCTGCGCGCGATGGCGATGGGCAGCGACACCGGCGGGTCGACGCTGGCCGGCCGCCTGGTGCGGGCTCGCCGGTCTCAAGCCGCAAGGCATACAGTGATCCGACACTCGGACGTCGCCAACTTGGAGCAACCGAGCCGCGAGCCGACTTAACGGCTTTGAGACAGGCTTGATTGTCGCCCCGAAAATCATTACGCCGCGAAGCGCGGCTCTATCTCGACGGGAAATATCAGACGCTTGTCGACAAGGAAGCGCTCGTCCGAGGAGGTGCCGACGATCCCGGTCTCGCCGCGGCGGTGGCGAGCGTTACCAAAATCTGTTGGGCGCATCGGCGGCATACCGTGGGATCGGCACCGGGCGGCGCCGAGCCGACCACACAAGATAGCGAGCGTTTGTCACTTGCCTGCCACCAGCAGGTTGCCGGCATGAGGCTGGTGCGAAGTATCTTTTCGGCGCTGTTGTTCTTCGTTGCGATCTTGCCAGGACCGGCCGGCAAACCCGCTGCGGCCGAGGATGGCCTTTTCGTGCGGCAAACGCTGACCGGCGATTGGGGCGGGATGCGCAAGACCCTGAAAGACGCTGGCATCGACCTCAATGCCAATGACACCTCGGACATGCTTTCGAACCCGGTCGGCGGCATCAAGCAGACCACGATCTACGAGGGGCTGCTGACGATGACCCTCAATCTCGACCTCGAAAAGCTGGTGCATTGGCCGGGGGCGACAATCTACGGCGAGGCCTACCAGATCAGCGGCCGCGGCTTGTCGCGGAGCGCGATCGGCAATCTGCTGGTGGTCAGCAACATCGAGGCGCTGCCGGGGGCGCGTCTGAACGATTTCTGGTTTCAGCAGGAGCTTCTTGATCGCCAGTTGTCGCTGCGCATCGGCCAAATTGCTATCGATGATCCAAACGAATTTTACTACAGCCAATACTCGGCAAACGCCTTTATAAACTCGACATTTGGCTGCCCCGACATCCTGTCGACGGACCTCCCGAGCGGCGGCCCTTGCTATCCGTTCGCGGTGCCGGGAGTGCGGCTGCGCATCGGGGCGCCGACGGCCCTGAACTTGTCCGGTGCGGTATTCAACGGCAATCCTGCACCGCCCGGGCCCGGCGACCCACAAGTTCGCAATTCGGGTGGGACGAATTTTTTGATTGGCGAAGGCGGCACGCTCGTACTCGCGGAACTCGCCTATCCGTTTGACATAAAGCCTGATTTATCGGGCTCGCTCAGCGACGTCAAACTAGGCGGCTGGTACCACCCCGCCGATTTTCCCGATCTGCGGAGCGATACTCTGGGACGTTCGCTGGCGGACCCGGCCAGCAACGGCATCGCAGCGACGCATCGCAGCAATTTTGGCCTCTACACGATTGTCGACAAGATGCTGTGGCAACCGCCCGACGCGGCAAGCCAAGGCCTCTCCGGGTTTGTGCGGATCGGCGGTGCTCCCGGTAACCGTAATCTGCTCAGCCTCGAGGTGGATGCCGGCCTGACCTATAACGGTTTGTTGCCCAACCGTGAGGCCGATCTGACGGGTATTGCGGCGAGCTATGGCCGGATCGGGAGCGCGGCCCGTGGCCTCGCCCGCGATGTCGCTCTGTTCACCGGCGTGGCGCAGCCGATACGCGATTACGAAGCCGTGCTCGAGCTGACCTACCAGCTCAATGTTGCACCGTGGTGGGTGCTGCAGCCGGATCTGCAGCTGATCTTTCATCCGGGCGGCCATACGACGGCGCCGTTGCCGGCGCCCCTTGGGCAGCCGATCCCCAATGCCTTGGTCCTCGGCATTCGATCCACCATCACGTTCTAGAGCGAGTTAGTTCGACTGGGCTTTGCACCGTCGGGATCACGCGTGCCGCTGAGGATGGCCCTGCGACGGGCCCGTCATACGCCGGTCGCCGTTGCTACATTTGCCCGTTTACCGGGCGTGTGGCATTGCTGTTGCACCGTTCTCCGGTCGCTTTCATTGCGCGGGGAACGGTCAGATTACCGTTTACGAGACCATGAGTGCTGATGGCTGATCCAAGGCCGAGCTGGCCCGGGGGCTCGGCGTCCGTGAAAATTTCGGTGCTCCAGCCGTTGGACTTGCGGCACGGCTCGGATATCGGGATCATCGATGCGGCATTGGCGAAAAAATGAACGCCGGGCCTTTTGTCGATCTGCCCGAGCGACGCTCGGACCCTGGCGCGACCCAGGCGGAGCAATCAGCGGCAGTAGGGAGGACACTGCGATGAGAAACGGTTTCCGGATCATCGACATCGACACCCACGTAAACCCGAGCTACGACACATTGGTCAGGTATCTCGATCCCCCGGCCCGCGCCCGCGTCGACGAGTTTCAGCCCTTTGTGCGGACGCGGAGCGCCGATGGGATCACGACGCGGGTGCTGCACGTGGCACCGTATCCGTTCGACCGCTTTCCCGGCGCGGCGCCGATGCAGGCGCAGGCCGTCGCCGGCGGCAAGGGTGCGCTCGAAGGCCGCGTGACCCGCTCGTCAAGCCATCACCGCGTGCCGCCGGTTCCCGGCGTACAGGACGAGAATGTCGACGGCCGCATCAAGGACATGGACACCGAGGGCCGCGATGTCGATTTTCTGATCCCGGGCACCTGGGCCACAGCGGCGAGCGGGCTGCCCGACATCACCCTGACCGAGGCGCTCTATCGCTCCTATCACAACTACATCGCCGCCTATTGCCAATCATATCCGCGGCGCCTCAAAAGCATGGTGCTGGTCCCGGGCGGCGATGTCGACTGGGCTGTCAAGGAAGTGGGGCGGCTCAAAAACGAGCCGTGGGTTGCAGCGGTCTGGCCACTCTTGCCCGAGGGCAAGCCGATCGATCATCCGGATCTGGCACCGCTCTGGGACGTGATGAACGACGCTTGCCTACCGATCTTCTTCCACAGCTTTTTCTATGAGCCGCCCTATTTCCCTGGCTACCGCGACATCTGGGGCAATGCGGTGGTGGCGCGCACGGCCGCGCATCCGTGGGGCGCTGCACGGCTCCTTTCTTACCTGATCGTCGGGCAGATCTTTGACAAATACCCCAACATCAACGCCGGCGTCGCCGAGGTCGGCCACGGCTGGCTACCCCATTGGGTGATTCGGCTCGGCGAGATGATCCGCTATGTCTCCGGTGCCACGCCGCCGCTCAAGCACCAGCCGATCGAGTATGTGCAGATGGGCCGCTTCCGCTGCGGTGCCGAGCCCTTTGAGGGGCCTGCAATGACCAAGGCGGTGATCGACATTCTGGGACCCAATGCGCTGATGCACCAGTCGGATTATCCGCATGGCGAGGCGCATTTCCCCGACACCGCCCAGATGGTGCTCGGTTGGCCGATCTGGAACGAGCTCGGCCGTGACGCGCTGCAACGGCATATGGCGGGCAATGCCGAGCGGTTTCTCCGCATGGCGTAAGCGGCCGCGATCGCGTCGAACGGCCTCTCAGGTCGGACGAGCCACTGCGTACGATCGTGTGTCAGTTGATGCCGGTGTGCCCAGCTGTGGCATTGACACAAATACCGTCCGGACGACACAGGAAATCTTTCTTAAAGTCGGCGCAGGCCGGGAGCGTCAGAGCCAATCCCAGGACAATCCCGTAAGCCACGGTGATGCGCCACACCGGTTTCATTCTCGCCGACATCAGCTTACCCCTCCTGGGCGAGCACCGAGCACGAGCGCGCGGGCTGGATAATTCAAAGAAGTGACGGGGAGGTACATCGCCACGCAAGCGCTTGGTGCACTACCTGCCTATTCCTGTTCCACCTCGTGCTCCGTCCAACCCGGTTCCTGACGGTCGCCGATATCAGGCTCCAGCGCTCCCTCGGCGCTCGTCTCGCAAAGCAGGACATTCAGCTGCGCCCTCACATCCATCAGCACGGTTGCGCGCCCGTTCCCGATCCTCAGCATCAAAGTCGGCTTGCCATTATGGGTCGCCACAACCGGGTTGGCGGCAAACACGAGCTTGGCGCGCGGCCGTGAGAAGCGGACAAAGGTAAGGCCGGTCAGGATGGCAATGAACGCGAGGCCGCAGACGATTTCGGCCGCCGCGACCACATGGCCGTAAAGCGTCGCCGGATACATCTCGCCGTATCCGACCGTCGCTAAGGTCTCGATGCTGAAAAAGAAGGCGTCGGCGAAGCTGCCCGGCCGGGCCTGCGCCACCGAACCGGGAACCAGCCAGAAAAGCGTCGCGAAGACGACATTCGCCGACAGGTAGAGTGCGCGCAGCGCCGTGAGAAATCGCGGCCAGGTCAAGGCGATGGCGAGATGGTAGGGATCGCGCAGATCGAAGCGCGAGATGCCCTTTTTTTGAACTCGTAGGTGCCGAGGCGAACCGGCGCCACTCTAGTCGCCAGGCTCGCGCTCGATCCGAGTGCCGGTGTTCCGCCCCTTTTGCATCCGGCCTATTAAACACCAGAGACCAGTTCAGCGCCCTCGCGCAGGAACAGCGTGCGCAGTCCGGCGTTAGCCGCCGGAGGAGGACCATCATGAAACCCAGGCTCAACCCATACCAGGCCGCCCCCGAAGCGATGAAAGCGGTGGCGGCACTCGAGACCTATGTCCAGGAAAGCGGTCTCGAGCCCGCCCTGATCGAGCTGATCAAGATGCGCGCTTCGCAGATCAACGGCTGCGCCTATTGCCTGCATATGCACGCCCGCGACGCCCGCGCCAAAGGCGAGAGCGAGGAACGGCTCTACCTGCTCGACGCGTGGCGCGAATCGCCGCTCTATACCGACCGCGAGCGGGCGGCGCTGGCCTGGACCGAGGCGGTAACGTTGGTTTCGCAAACCCGCGTGCCCGACGAGGTGTACGAAGCGGTGCGCGGCCAGTTCTCCCAGGAGGAGCTGGTCAAGCTCACCGTTGCGATCGCTGCGATCAACGCCTGGAACCGCATTGCGATCAGCTTTCGCGCCGTTCATCCGGTACGCAAGGCACAGGCGGGCTGAGTTTCGAGCGCTCGACCTACTCCGGGCGCTCGAGCTCCTCGACCGCCGCCTTTAGAAAGCGCGCAGCCTCGCCCCCGGTCACCGCGCGGTGGTCGAAGGTCAGCGACAATGGCAATAGGCGATGGGCGACGAGCTTGCCGTCGGCCACAACCGCCCGCTTGGCGATGCGCCCCGCACCAAGGATCGCGACTTGCGGCGGGACGATCACCAGGTTGGCGAACCGTCCGCCGAACATCCCGAAATTCGACAGGGTTATGGTCTGGCCGCGCAATTCGGCGAGCGGCACCGAGCGCGCCCGCACGTCCCGTTTCATCGCTTCGATCCCGCGCCGCAAATCGGCGGCGTCGCGGCCGCCGACATTGCGCAGCACCGGCACAAAGAGCCCGTCCCCGGTATCGACCGCCAAGCCCAGATCGATCTGTTTGACCAGACGGCGCTCCATGTTGCGCCCGTCATACCAGGCGTTGAGGTCGGGAACCGCGGTGCAGCCGGCGACCACCGCACGGACCAGCCGGATCGTCGTATCGCTGCCCGGCCCCCAGGCCTCGATATCAGCCTCGTCGGAGACCGTCGCCGGGACGATTTCGGCATGCGAGCGGGTCATGTTGACGGCCATCGCCCGGCGCACACCGGAAAGAGGCTCGGCCGGACCGGCCTCGGTCAATGTCCGCGCCGCGCGCTCGACATCGGCACTGGTCACGGCACCGCCGGGACCGCTCGCCGCGACGATTTTCAGATCGACGCCAAGCCGCGTTGCCAAAGCCCGCACCGCCGGGGTTGCCCGTACCGCTGCGGCTCCCGCCGGTGCTGCTTCGCTGGGGCGGGCCGGAGCCGGCGCGGCGGCGGCTAGCTCGCCGACCACCGTACCGGTGTCGGCGCGCTGACCTTCGTCGAACTCGACAAGCGCGGCGCCGACCTTGATCCGCTCGCCCGGCTGCGCGCAGAGCCGCGCGATGCGGCCCGATTGCGGTGACGGGACTTCGACGACCGCCTTTTCGGTCTCGACCGAGACCAGCGGCTGGTCGGCCACGACATGGTCGCCCTCGGCGACATGCCAAGCGACAAGCTCGGCCTCTTGTAGGCCTTCGCCGAGATCGGGCAACACAAACACGCTCATTAGCCGAACCCTAAGCCAGAGTGCCCGGCTTTTTCCGTCACCCTCGCGAAAGCGCGGGTCCAGAGCAGCATGCGCCGGCCTCTGCGGCCTCTGGATTCCCGCTTGCGCGGGAATGACGAAGACGAAGGTGAAGGTAATGCTTACTGATACGCCAGGATGCGTCGGGCCGCCGCGAGAATGCGGGCCTCGCTCGGCAGATAATATTGCTCGAGCCGCGGCAACGGCATCACGGTGTCCCAGCCGGTGACCCGCTCGATCGGGGCGAGCAACGAAGTCAGCGCGCGCTCGGCGATCCTCGCCGCGATCTCGGCGCCAAACCCGCCGGTCAGCGGCGCCTCGTGAACGATCACGCAACGGCCGGTCTTCGCGACCGATGCGAGGATGCTGTCGCTGTCGAGCGGCTTCAAGGTCGCAACGTCGATGACCTCGACATTAACCCCCTCCTCCGCCAAGGTCTCGCCGGCGGCCAAGGTCTCCTTGGTCATGGCCCCCCAGGTCACGAAGGTGATGTCGCTGCCTTCGCGCAACACGAAACACCGGTCGAGCGGTAACGCCGCGCCGTCGTCCTCGACCTCCTCGCGCGCAGCCCGGTAGAGCCGGGTCGGTTCGAGAAAGACCACCGGGTCGGGGTCGCGGATTGCGGCGAGCAGCAGACCGTAGGCGCGGCCCGGCGAGGACGGGATCACAACGCGCAGACCCGGAATATGGGCAAACATCGCCTCCGGGCTCTCGGAATGGTGCTCGATCGCCCGGATCCCGCCGCCCGCCGGCGACCGCACGACCATCGGACAAGTGAGGCGCCCGCGGGTCCGGGTGCGCAGGCGCGAGGCATGGTTCACCAGCTGGTCGATTGCCGGGTAGATAAAGCCGGTGAACTGGATCTCGGCGACCGGGCGGAAACCCTGGGCGGCGAGCCCGACCGAGAGCCCGGCAATCGCGTTCTCGGCGAGCGGCGTGTCGATGACGCGGTCCCCTCCGAAGCGCGTCAACAGCCCGTCGGTGGCGCGGAACACACCGCCCTCGGCCGCGACATCCTCACCGAGAACGAGGACGTTGGTATCCTCTGCCATCGCGCGGGCGAGCGCGAGGTTGACGGCCTGAACGAGATTGATCTCGGGCATCGCCGTCACTCCTGCGCCACACCGAGTACCGCCTGGTGCTGCTCGATCAGGTCCTCGGGCAAGGTCTCGTAGGTAAAGTCGAAAATCGTTGCCGGATCCTGCGGCGCGGTCGCGAGATAGGTCTCGGCCGCCTTGTCGACCGCGGCCGAGACCTCGGCCAGCAGCCCCTCCTCATCCGGCTTGGCCCACATCTCGCGGCCGACCAGATAGTTGCGCAACCGAGTGATCGGGTCGTCGCCCCAATGCGGGCTCACATCGGCATCGCTGCGGTAGCGGCGCGCATCATCGGCCGTCGTGTGGTCGCTCAGCCGATAGGTCAGCGCCTCAATCAAATGCGGTCCGCCGCCTGCCCGTGCCTTGGTGACGGCGCGGCCCACCGCCTCGCGCACCGCGATCACGTCGTTGCCGTCGACCTGCTCGCCTTCGATGCCGGCGGCGATCGCCTTTTGCGCCAGGGTCTCGGCCGCGGTTTGCTGGGTCACCGGCACCGAGATCGCCCAACGGTTGTTGTTGATGACAAAGACAAGCGGCAAATGCCACACACCGGCCATGTTGAGCGCTTCGGCGACATCGCCCTTTGAGGTGGCGCCGTCGCCAAAGGCGCAGACCGCGACCCGTGGCTCGTGCCGGAGCTTGAAGGCGAGCGCCACACCCACCGCGTGCGGCGCGTGGGTCGCGACCGGCACGCAGATCGGAAAATCCTCTTCTGCCACGGCAAAATCGCTGCCCCGCTCGTCGCCGCCCCAGAACAGGAAAAGCTCGACGAGACTGACCCCGCGCCACAGCTGAGCGCCATGCTCGCGAAAGCTCGGCAGAAACACGTCGTCCTTGCGCATCGCGGCGGCGAGCCCGACGGCCACGGCCTCCTGGCCCAAGGCCGACGCAAAGGTGCCGAGCCGACCCGTCCGCTGCAGAGCGACCGCCTTGGCATCAAAGGCGCGCGCCAACACCATGGCCCGGTAGAGGCCCACGAGCTCGGCACGGTCGCCGGCAAAATCGGGCAACGGGCGAACCGTCTTGCCTTTGGGATCGAGGAAGCGGCTGTAGCGAATTTCGAACCGCGCCACCGTGGCCACCGCGGGGTCACGAGTGGGTTGGGTAATGTCAGGCAATTCCAAGATTTTCTCGGCGGACGGCATCTCAGACTCGAACGTAATCGGCGATTGCCGATATGTGGTAACGCTCGCCGCCGAGCGATAGCTCCACCTGCGTCATGCAGGACAGGCGGGTCCGATCGGCGACTGCCGCTCGCTGACGGCAGCGGTAAATTTTTTCAACCCTCGCAAAAATCCGCCCTCAGGGAGAAAAATTGACTTTAAATCAGGGCTTTGACGCGATTTTGCCGCGGCACCCGACAGCCGAATTTCGATGCGGTCTTGCGCCCATGGCAGCCGAATGGCAGTGGAATTCAGCAACGCTCTTGCGGCGGGGTTTAGTCATCATCTAAATTCAATTTTGATAATTAAGATTATAGCACGGAAGCGAGATATATGCAAGGAAGCCGGCCTGTGCAAGGGTCGAGCCCGGTGAACGACGAGGGCGCGAACATGGCCGATCGGACCTATGCTTACATCGTCGTCGGCGCCGGATCGGCGGGCTGCGTGCTCGCCAACCGGCTCAGCGAGGACCCCGAAGCTCGGGTATTGCTGCTCGAGGCGGGGGGCTGGGACCGCGACCCGTGGATCAGCATCCCGCTCGCCTGGACCCGGATGCTGCAGCAGCGCAAGCACGATTGGGGCTATTTCGCCGAGCCCGAGGCGACGATGGACGGGCGGCGGGTCGAGTGCGCGCGCGGCAAGGTGATCGGCGGCTCTTCCTCGATCAACGCGATGGCCTATGTGCGCGGTCACCGCGGCGATTACGAACGCTGGGCGGAAGCGGGTTTGACCACCTGGTCCTACGCACATGTGCTGCCCTATTTCCGCCGCCAGGAATCGTGGGAGGACGGCGCCAGCACCTATCGCGGCGGGGACGGGCCGCTGACGACGCGGTTGTCGCGCTACCCCGACCCGCTGTCCACGGCATTTGCCGAAGCCGGGGCGGCCGCCGGCTGGCCGACGACCGAGGACTATAACGGTGCCCAGCAGGAGGGCTTTGGCCGCTGGCAGGCGACGATCCGCGACGGCAAGCGGTGCAGCGCGGCCGTGGCCTATCTGCGGCCGGCGTTGAGCCGGCCCAATCTCGTGGTCGAGGTGAATGCACTGGCGACGCGGGTGCTGATCGAAGGCGGGCGCGCCGTCGGCATCGAATATCTGCGCGGCAGCGAGCGGATGGTCGCCCGCGCCGAAGGCGAGGTGCTCCTGGCGGGCGGTGTGATCAATTCGCCCCACCTGCTGATGCTGTCCGGGATCGGCGACCCGAATGAGTTGCGGGCGCTGGGCATCGCGCCGGCCGTGCCGCTCCCGGGGGTCGGCCGCAATCTGCAGGACCATATTTCGGCACCGATCGCGTGGGCGCGCAGGGAGCCGGGTCCGTTGCACGTTAAGATGCGGGCCGACCGCATCGCCATCGATCTCGCCAAGACCTATTTTTTCGGCTCGGGCCTTTCGGCCGATCTGCCGGGCGGCGTGATGGCCTTTTTGAAGGGCCCGCTCGCCAAGGATTTGCCCGACCTGCAACTGCTCTTTGTCGCCGCCCCGATGACCGCGGCACCCTATTTCGCACCGTTTGTGCCACCTTACGCCGACAGTTTCGCGTGCCGCGCCGTTGTGCTGCGGCCGGAAAGCCGAGGCCACCTCGAACTGGTTTCGGCCGACCCGCACCGGCCGGTTCGCATCCATCAGAATTTTCTCGCGACCGAGAAGGATTGGGCGAGGCTGCGTGCCGGCCTGCGTCTCGTGCGTGAGATCGGCGACCAGCCGGCGTTAACCCAGTTCAACGCCGGGGAGGTCTTGCCCGGCCCCGCATTCCGGTCCGATGCCGAGCTCGACGCACATATCCGGGCGACCGGGATCACCGTCCATCATCCGCTCGGCACCTGCAAGATGGGGCGGGCGAGCGATCCGACCGCAGTCGTCGATCCCGAGCTCAAAGTGCTGGGTGTCGACGCGCTGCGCGTCGTCGATGCCTCGGTGATGCCGGATCTCGTCGGCGGCAACATCAATGCGCCGGTAATCATGATCGCCGAGAAGGCTGCCGACTTCATCCGCGGCCGGACCCCGCTCGCGCCGGTCAATGTCTAACTCTTTAGACAAGATGGAGCCTAGCCAAGGCGGGTAAGTCTCCTATGGGGGAAGGTGCTTCAGACGGGCCGAGTTTCGTGACATATTAAACGTCACGAAACTGAGGAGGGCTTATGGGACGTCCAACAATCCGAGAGCAGCCGATGACAGCCGCCGAGCGTCAGCGCCGGCACCGGGAAAAGCTGCACCAGGCCGAAGAGAGCAACGTCGATCTGTTCACGACGACCAATCCCTACCCGCGCCGCACCGGCTTGCCGATGACGGTCTGGGTCAGCCCGCGCGGGCGGGCGTGGCACGCGGCACGGATCAAGGTCAACATGACGCATGGTCCGCGGATGACGATCGGCAACACCGCGATCGTTCGCCTGCAGCCCACGCCAAGGGTCATTTTGGGCCAATTATCTGCAGCCGATCGCCAAGCGGTTTTCCAATCGATTGTCATCAACGAGGCGATGTTGATCGACCATTGGAACGGCGTGATCGACGGCGGCGATCTGATCGAACGCCTGCGGCCATTACCCATCGGCTGACCAACCGCAGTCCGTCGTAGCGAAGGTGATTCAGGGGAGCGGAGAGGCGGCGGCGCACCACCTCCGGCCAGCCGCTATGCCGCTGCCTCCAACGGCTCTTCCTCGGCCTCGCCGTTGAGGACAACATTCAACCGGTTGTCGTCGAGCTCGCCCATCCATCGCGCAATCACAACGGTCGCGAAGATATTGCTAAACAGGTTGGTGACGGCGCGGATCTCGGACATGAACCGTTCGACGCCGAGGAGCAGCGCCAAGCCGCCGACCGGCAGAATTCCCAGCGCGGGTAGTGTCGCGGCAAGAGCGATAAAGCCGGCGCCGGCGATTCCCGCAGCACCCTTGGTAGTGAACAGCATGACGAAAAGCATGGTCAGCTGCTGACCCATGCTCAGGTGAATATCGGTCGCCTGCGCGATAAACAGCACCGCCATGGTCATGTAGATGGCCGTACCGTCGGTATTGAAAGAAAAGCCCGTCGGCAGCACCAGCCCAACCGTCTCTTGCGAGCACCCCATCCGCTCGAGCTTGGCGATCGAGCGCGGGATCATCGCCTCCCCGGAGGTCGCACTGAAGGCAATCAGCAGCTCGTCCTTGAAGTAGCGAATGATTTTCCACACGCTCAGGTCAAAGATCCGGGCGATCAGCCCGAGCACGACCAGCACGAACAAGATGGATGTCAGATAGACGCTCGCCAGCAACCATCCGAGGCTACCCAGCATCCCAAAGCCGAACTTGCCGATCGTGAACGCCATGGCGCCAAAAGCGGCGAGCGGTGCCACATACATGACGATCCGCACGATGCCGAAGAGCGCATGCGTGAAGTCGTCGATCAAGCCGGCGAGCCGTTGACCGCGCTCGCCCATATGGCAGAGCGCGAAGCCGAACAAGACGGCCATCACCAGCACCGGCAGAATCTCGCCTTCGGCGACGGCACCGACCAGATTGGTGGGGATCATCTTGATCAGAAAATCCACAATCGTCAGCGACTTGGCGCTGGTGACGTAGCCGGCGACCGCCTTTTCGTCGAGATGTGCCGGATCGATATGCAGGCCCGCACCCGGTTGGATCAGATTGCCGACGGCGAGCCCGATCAACAGCGCCAATGTCGAGACGACCTCGAAATAAATAATCGCTCGAAGGCCGACGACGCCGACACGGCGCATGTCGCCCATCTTGGCGATGCCGACCGCCACCGTCGCGAAAATGATGGGCGGCACGACGGCCCGGATCAGCCTGATGAAACCGTCGCTGATCGGCTTCATTTCGATCCCGAGGCTCGGGTAGAAATGCCCCAGCAAAATGCCCACCCCGATAGCGATCAGCACTTGGACGTAGAGCTTCCTCAGCGGCGAGCGGTGGGTTGCTGCCCCGTTCACTCGTCCCGCGGCTTCCAAGTTCGCCATTAATGCTCTCCGGTCGGGGTTCTCTCGCCGCCTCGATCAAACTGCCCTTGATATTTCAAGGGCGGCGGCACTCCTAGCACAGGTTACTGATCGAGCCAAACGTCGGTCAGATCCTGTCCAATAAAGTGGCTTGGCGTGATGCTCCATCCTTTCAGTTTCGCCGAGGTAGCGACAATACGATTCCACCACAGGAGAGGAACCGTGTAAGCCTCCGAGAGGGCGTGCTGTTCGAAATCACGGACAATTTTCGCGCGTTGGCCAGGATCGCTGGTAACAGCTTGACCGATAAAGAGGGCATCGAGAAAACGGTCGGTTGAATAGGCGTAATTTACCGGCGATAGATCGTGCGACACGTATTTGGTCAGCTGGATCGTCGGGTCGTCATAAAAGTCGCCTGAGAAATCGAGTGCCACGTCAAATCGGCGTGCATCGATTTCCTTTTGCCAATCCCAGATATTCCGCCGGTCCTCGGTTGCCGTAACGCCAATCTGGCGCCAGCTCTCGACCAATAGATCGGCGGCCGCATAATGCGGCATCGGGATGTCGCGGACGGTGATCGTTACCTTGAGGTCGTGGACTCCGGCCTCATCGAGTAGCCGCCTCGCCTCGTCGCGCGAAGCGGCGACATCTCGCGAGAAACCCGGTATCTTGACCAGCTCCGCTTCCGGGGTGGCCATGCTGGAGCCCGGCCGCATGACGCCACCGACATATTTGAGAAAAGTGGAGCCTTGCAGCTTCGCCGCCGCACCCCAGCGGTCAATGGCAAGCGAGTGAGCGCGCCGTACCCGCGCATCGTCAAATGGCGCGCGCTGGGTGTTGAACACGACCAGCAGAGTGGAAAGCCACGGGCTTTCACTAATCGCGATCCGGTCACCGAGCGTCTCGACGAGGTCATCGCGTTGCGGAGGAGTGATCCCGCGGAACTCGGCAGCGATGCGGCCGCTTTTGTACGCCTCGATCACCGCTTTTGCCGGAATGAAATCGGCCTGGTAGCCATCGAGATAGGGCTTGCCGGTCAGAAAATATCGGTCCCAGCGCCGGCCCCGCCAGTACTTCCCCTTTTCGTACTCGACAAAGGCGAATGCCCCGGTGCCGAGCACGTGGGTTTTGGGAAATTCAGGGTCGAGCGCGAGCTTGGCGGCGCTGTAGATGCAGTTCCATGGAGAGGCGAAATTTGCCAGCATCGCCGCCTCCGGCCACTGCAGATGGAAAACGACGGTGAGCGGGTCGGGCGTGTCGATGCTCGAGATCGCGGTATAATCGACCTTGCGCGCCGAGACGACACCCGGCGGCGGGTGCGCGATCCGCTCGTAGCTTGCCTTGACGTCGGCGGAAGTAAGCCGCGAGCCGTCGTGAAAGAAGACATTGGGCCGAAGTTGGAAGGTATAGGTGAGCCGATCGGTCGACACGCTCCACGATTCCGCCAGGTCGCCGACGATTTGCGGATAATTGGCCGCATCAAATTTGAGCAAGGTCGAGTAATGGGGCGCGATGGGGTGGAGAAAGGCAAAGGAAATATTGCCGTGACAATCGAAATTTCCGGGCTCGACGGTGACCGCAAATTCGAGCGTTCCGCCGTGCTTGGGGCTGGTGTCGGCGACGGCCGGCCCGACGGAGGCGAGGGCGGCGACGATGGCGCTGGTGAACAGGCGGAACCTGGCCCGCGTCGCCGCCATGCGACAAACTCTCACAGCGGGAGGCTGGTTGATCTGCACCGTGCCCTTCCAAGGTGCCGAAAGGGGTCGCTCTGCTTGCCGCGGTGGGCTATCGGACTTGGCCTTTCTGCCAGAGCTCGAACTGCCCGAAAAGCTGGTCTTTCTCCTGCTGGCTCATCGGTTGTCCGCCGGCGGCCTGCTGACGCTCGTCGATAAACTTCGAGAAGATCGTCTTGAGATCCCGGAGGTTTGGTGCGGCGGCTACTTGCACGTTGCGTTTCAGCCAATCCTCGGCGGGAGGAAAACGCCGCCAGCCGGGAAGCTCGGCCGCGATATTGACCTCGTGCCATTTTGGATGGTGGCCGGGCTCGAGCAGGGATTGGAACCCGGTAAAGAACGCCTCGACAAAGTTCACGAGGTTGCGGTAGCGGTCGGAGCCATACTGAAGGTTGGCAGCCGCGAGCACGGCACCGACTGCCACCGTGTCGACCGGCTGGTCCGAAGGCACCAAACCCGGATAATCCTGGCCGGTGAGACGTGTCGGGACATAAACGGCGGTAACCGCCGGTTTGAGCGGGATGGCAAGAAAGTGGAGCCCATTCTCGCCCGCCAGGTCACGGAAGAGCGGCGCCGGTTTCCCGGCGACGAAGGCGATGGCGGCAATCTCGCCCTTGCGGAGCTTCTCGAGCGCCACCTCATGATCATCGTAGGTGGGCGTCACCGGGATGTTCAGAAGATCGAAAAGCCGACCAGCCGTGATCGCGCTGCCGGCACCGCGCAAATCAACATTCACCTTCTGGTTCGCCAGCTCTGCGACACTCTTGACGTCGTGCCGAGCGAGCAAATGGAACTCTTCATTATAGAGCTTGGCGATATAAGTTAGCCAGCCTTCAAGGCCGGGGAAGTAATTCTGCTGCCGCGCATAATCGAGAACGTCGGCTTGCAGGATGGCCATGTCGACGCCGCGCAATAGCTTGAGGTCGGTGATGTTCTGCAGCGATCCCTTGCCGATGACCGGCAGGACGCGGCGCGTTGCTCCGTCGTCGATGACATTGGCGAGATCCTCGGCGACGCGCACCGAAATGCCGGCGGCGCGCCCCGTCTCGAGCTCGACGACCCCACGATTGGCCACGGTAATATCCGTCGGCACGGCCGCCCCTGCCGGAGTTGCAAGAGCGATCGGCGTCGCAAGCGCCGCAACGATCGCGGCCGCGCTGGTCGGACGCTTCATTGATCTTTCCCGTGGCTATTTCGTCTTTGAGCTTTCGATCTGACGATCAATCCTAGGCGCGCCGAGGTCAAGCGAATGGTGGTACCACGATTGCGCTTTAATCGGGTCGCCGACCGTGCGCACGCCGGCTCGGTCGAGAAAGGCCGGATCAAAAGTCGCCCCCATCCGGATCGCCGCCCGCCAGTCCCCGGCATCGGCTGCGCGCTCGTAAAAAAGCCGTGCTGACGCAACGTCACCGGCGTGAAGGAAGGAGTCGCCGCGGGCCAGGAGCTCCGCAATTTGGATGGCGGTGAGGCGCGGAGCTGCCTCAGGCTCCGGGGCTGCACCTGACGAACCCGTTATTGGTGCAGCCGACGGGGCAGCTTTCGGCGAGAGCTCGCGGGCTGCCTCAGGACCCGCCGCCGCGACTGACGAACCGGGTGCTGCTACAGCCTTCTGCAGGGCTGACGGGGCAACTTTTGGCGAAACCTCGCGGGTCGCCTCAGGGTCTGCCGCCGCAAGTGATGAACCCGCTGCTGGTGCAGCCTCTTGTGGGGTTAACGGGGCATCCCTTGGCGAGAGCTCGCGGGCTGCCTCAGGACCCGCCGCCGCGACTGACGAACCGGGTGCTGCTACAGCCTTCTGCAGGGCTGACGGGGCAACTTTTGGCGAAACCTCGCGGGTCGCCTCAGGGTCTGCCGCCACAAGTGATGAACCCGCTGCTGGTAGAGGCTCTTGTACGGTTAACGGGGCAGCCCTTGGCGAGATCTCGCGGGCTGCTTCAAGGTCCGCCGCCGGTTTGCCGAAGGATCGATCCTTCGCGTCACTTGCGGACACATCCCCCCGGGGAGACGGCCGTGCTGCTGGCGGTGCAGCAGAAACGACGGGCAAGACGGCGGTTGCAGCCGAGCGCGAGGTATGCGGTTTGATCGGGACCGACGCACTAGCCCGATAGTTTGACGATGCGTTACTCAGACTGTGCAGCAGACGACCTTCGGCGCCGACGCCATGCTCCCTGGTGGTGGCATTCGCGTTCATTGCCTCGGTCGTCTGCGCAAGGAAGAAAAAGCCAATGCCAAAGAATACGCCGACCGTCGCAGTGGCGACGATCCCGACCGAGAGGAGGTAGAGGAGGATGCCCACCGAAAGACCACTCGGTGCGCGGCGCGGTGTCGGTGTTCGAACTGTCAGAGCAGGCAGCAGGTGCCTGCCCTCGGTATCGGAGAGCACGCCCGAAGACGTGCGGACCGTGTTGGAAAGGTCGGATGGCTCGTCGAAGCTCCGCGAGGCAAGCTCGGGCTGTCCGCTACCCTTCGGCGCCAACTCATCAATCAACGAGTTCATCGGAGTTTGTCCGGCCATCTTTTGCGTCACTCACTTCGTGCCCACCACGCCACCGATGGGGCGCGGTGAGGTTGAGCTAGCATTGGGTTGTAGCATCCGATTTGAACGCTAACTCCTCATAACACAATTTCGTTGCAAAGGCAACGGATCGTTAATTTATATTAACATTGGTTAACATTGCGCCCGCGATATGCTTAAGGTTTGTCACCTGGCAACCTCGCCATTAATTATACTACTGCCCTCACAAAAACAGTTGCTTGGCTTTTCGGGGCCCGTTATTTAATTGCCGAAGTTTCGCAAATCTTCTCGGCAAATGGTGATGCCGATATTCGCGTAAAACTGTCGGAAACGAGCACATTGCGGCCAGTCGCGGCTAATGCGTCGATAGCACGCACCTCGTCCCCGGGCGCACCTCACGGGGGGCCCTTGTCGTTTAAACACGCCGCGTCCTAAATCGGTGGACGGATTAGCGCAGATGACAGGAGACTAGGTGGCCGGGGCTCACCTCGCGCAGCGCCGGCGCTTCGCTTTTGCACCGCGCCTCGGCATACGGACAGCGCGTGTGGAAGGTACAGCCCGCCGGCGGATTGATTGGGCTCGGAACATCGCCTTGCAATAGCTGTTTCTTGCGCTTGACCCTCGGATTGGGGACCGGCACTGCAGCCAACAGGGCTTCGGTGTACGGATGCAGCGGGCGCGTGAACAGCGTCTGCTTGTCGGTGTATTCGACGATTTTACCGAGATACATCACCGCGATGCGGTGACTGATGTGCTCGACAACGGCGAGATCGTGGGCAATGAAGAGATAGGATAGGTTTTTCTCACGCTGCAGATCCATCATCAGGTTGATCACCTGAGCCTGGATCGACACATCGAGCGCAGAGACCGGCTCATCGCCGATAATCAGGTTGGGGTTTAGGGCGAGCGCGCGGGCGATGCAGATGCGC
>Ga0306921_10002072_pt1 | contig 19992 bp, 18 predicted proteins | sample sta12Cox44000080_FD_203760 | JGI IMG/M metagenome (GOLD analysis project Ga0306921, IMG submission 203760) | Lab enrichment of tropical soil microbial communities from Luquillo Experimental Forest, Puerto Rico - statoxic.12C.oxic.44.000.080 (v2)... | ecosystem: Environmental > Terrestrial >... | reverse complement strand
CCCGCCCTCTGTCTTCGACCTCGCCGACGAGTCCATCTACTGAGTCGTAGCTGATTGGTACGAGCGGCACAGGGTCATAGCAGTTTTCCACATGATAGACATTGCGGGCAAAAATGGGCCATGACGGCGCGCCGCGGGTGTCGAATACTCGCGGCTGCGTGATCGTCGAGCGGTTGCTCGATACAATCGTCGACAAGGGGCGCGCTTAGGGTCGCCGCTGCCAGACATCTCCTGAGAGGAAAATCGTCGCGGCTGCACCGGCCAGGCAAGCGAGTCCACAGGTGCCGAAGCTGAGGATCCATGCGGTAAGGTGCGACGTCCCGCCGAACTGATCGAGCGCGACTCCGAACAGGAGCGTTCCGAGGAACCCGGCGCCAAAGCCGATGCATGAATATAGTCCGATTGTTGCCCCTCGGTGCCGCGGGGAGGCAATGGCGAGAACCCCCGAAGTGAGATTCGAAAAGTTGCCCTGCACGATGAAGCCGGCAACCACGGAGAGTCCGAGCACGGCGATGTAGGGCAGCATCGCTGTGAAGCCGAACAAACCACCCGCGAGCGCCGACAGCAGAAATACAAGGGTCGCGATTGGGCGCAAGCCGTAATGGATCGACAGCTCGTTGCCGAGAAGGCCGGCAGGCACGCCGAGGAAACTGATCAAAGCACCGACGACCAAAATGATCGAGGCTTGCGTGGGAACATCGGCCTGATCTCCCGCACAGAAGGTAAGGAAGAGGACAATCCACTGCCGCAATCCGACGCAACCCCAGATTGCCGCGGCGTAGCCGACGATCAGCACGAGGGCCTCCCGGTTTGCAAGGACCGGGCGAATGCTGAGCCACGGCTGCGGATCTGGGTTGCGTCCGGAAGCCCGGCGCGGCAACGCCGCCCAGGCAATCAAGACGCCGGCGACACCGAGCAAGCCGGCGACAATAAAGGCGCTGCGCCAACCCAGGAGTGTGCCGACATGGCCGAACAGGAATGACAGCGACGCACCGATGGTGAACGAGCTGGTGTACCATGCTGCAATGCGGGCACGGTTTGTCCCCTCGACACCATGTGTCAGAGCTTGCAGGCCGGGCATGTACATGCCGGCCATGGCCATGCCGGCCACGGCCCGGAATGCGAGCGCCGGGAAGAGACTGTCGCACAGCGCCATGCCGAATGAGCACAGGGCGCTGAGGATGCTTGAGGCGAGATAGATCCGCCGGGCGGGCTGGCGGTCGGTCAGGCTGACCAGAGGGATGACGGCGAGCATATAGCCTGCCGAGACGATACCGGCGAGCCAGCCTGCCTGCGTGTTAGTTAGCGACCAAGCCTCGATAAACTGCGGCAGCAGCGCCGGAACAATCGAGTATCCGGCCAAGCCTAGAATTTCAGAGCCGCAGATCGCGACAACAATTGCTGCCGAAGGTCCAGACCGGGTGGAGCTAGCCGAACTCACTGTGCACCAGTTTGGCTCGATCCGGGTCGCTCATAGTGGCTTCGTGTTGCGCCATTGGCTGAAGTGGGACCCCTGCCCGGCGAGCGGCCGCACAGGCGGAGCGTGCCCCAGCTACCCTCGAACCTGAAGTGGCAGACGACCCGGGCCAAGGATAAAATGGGCGGCGAAGGGCTGCGGTCGCTAGGCGTGACCTATTGTCGAGCCGTCCCAGTCACCATCATACTAACCGCACGGCTATTGCGCCGGAAATAGACCGGCCGCTCACACCAGTCGAGGACCGAAGTTTCGCTGCCGCATTGCCCGGCCACCTCCGCTGGGTTGGGCTCGACCTGATGTTGGCGGCGTTGCATCACGCTATCAGCCGGACCTCGGCGCTGGCGGCGCCGGCCAATGCCAGCTGAGCGCGGGTCAGCAGAAAGTTCGGTTGCCGGGGCCGGGCCTACAACCGAATTAATCCAACCGCTGGGCGTATGTCCCGACAAAGCTGTGGCGTTCGAGGAGCGGTTGCGCTGGCGCGCAGCCATTGCTGCGGCTTCCGGACCAGGTCGGTCTTCTCGTGCAAAGGACCATCGACGTCGCAATGCGCAGCGGCTGCCGACGATGCTCGTCCAGCGGCGGCATGTCGAGCTAGGCGCCCCGATCAGCTACCATCCGGGAGCGCTTGGAGCCGTTTTGCCATCTCGGAAAGTACACCGACAAGATCCTCAAGGTTTGCCAGAGCCGGCGATCTCCCGGTCGAGCAGCCAATAAACTTCGAGCGGGTGATCAACCTGAAAACCGCCAAGGGCGCTCGGTCTCTCCATGCCGCCCTTGCTGCTGGCCGACGGCCTGGCGAAGTGACCGAATAGGGCGCGGCGCCTAACCGTGCGGTCTGGTGGCGCACCGTCCGGCCGAACGCGCCGGATGCACCACCCGGCACGACGATTGCCGCAATCACGTTCCAAATACCGCCGTCACGGATTTTGCTCCACCCTGACCACCGCAGCGTCGAGCGACGCCGGCATGTTCGAAGCCACCAGACGAGAATTGGACGCTGCCCAAAGATATTGCCCGCTCCGCCTCCGGGGCTTTTGCAGGACGAAGCCGTCTTAACCGCTGATTCCACATGATCGGGCAAAGGCCGTTGCCGCCGAACTCGGCGCGGTCGGCCAGCCTGATGATGTGCTCGGCGCTCACGGCAGATGAAAGCGACGGTTTCGCTCCCGGCGCTCGAGTTGGCGGGTTGTTGTGAATTGCGCACCCGACGAGATCTGCATCCCATACGTCAACACAAAAGGAGACAAACCATGAGTAGGACGCACGTGCTTGCCGAGAAACGAACCGCGGGTGGCGGCAAGAGCACAAAGAAGGCAGAAAACGGGGTCGCCGGCGGCAGCGATCTTATCGCCGAGATTACCCCTCCGGGTCGGGCCGTGGCCACCGCCGGCGGCAGCGGCGCGCCACTCGCGATAGTCCGCAACTTTGGCGCGATCCAGGGTGTCGCCGGCGGCACGGCCGCATCGGCAGCCTCGGCCGCTCCCACTGGCCTGGCCGGCGTGGCCGGCGGCGATGCCGCGGAGAGCATGCCGTTTGCCGCGGCCGCCGTGGCTGGCGGCGATATGCCGGCCGCCACCGCATCTGCTCCGGCCGTCGTCGGCGGCGATACGGCGATGGGCGCCGAAGCCTCCGTCGAACATGCCGGCGGCGATACGGCGCTCGGCCGCGGCCTGCCGATATTCCACGTGTACGGACCGCACGGCCACGTGATGACCGATGCAGCGGTCCCAGGGGTCGGCGATGTCGGCAACAACCCGAACTACATACATCGCGGCAGCACGGCCCACTTTGTCGTTTTCTACGACAGCGCCCTCGGCAGCGCCGGCGCCAGCGCCGCCGACGCCGTGCTCGGCAAGTGTGAGGCAGACTTCAACACCTTGCGCGGCTGGTTCAGCAACACCACACCGGGCAGCCTGCCGTTCAACGTCTACATCACCACCGATACCAACGGCGCCAGCCACGCGAGCTGCTCGTCAACCACACTCTATCTTGGCGCCAAATCGACCAATCCGATCAACAACGCCTTCGTTCTCCAGCTGCTGATCGCCGAAGAAGACGAGGTGTTCGAAGCCGCGTTCGGTCACGGGTGGGATTGCGGAGCCAGCAACGGCGAGGGTCTTTCCCGCGTGCTGGCCAACGATCTCTATCCGGGCGCCGAACCGTTGAACTTCGTCTCTTCCGCGACCTGGCTCGACACACCAGGGCGCCTTGACTGGATCAACAACAGCGAGGGCACCGACCAGGACTATGTGTCTATCGGCTGCGCGGTGCTATTCCTCAACTGGATGCGCTTCCAGCTCGGCTACAGCTGGACCCAGATTATCGCTGCCGGCGACTCGACCCTGGCAAAGACCTATCAGAACCTCACCGGCCAGACAGACGGCTACGCGTTGTTCATGGCGCTGATGGACCGCACCTATCCACGCGGCACACCCTCGGGGTTGACCACCGACAACCCGTTCCCGCTGCAGGATGTTGCCTATACCGGCGTCTTCCGCCCTGGCAGCGGCGCCGAGTGGGTAGTGGCCGCACAGCCATGGTCGGCGATGTACAACACGATCAACAACTACTTCAAGCAGGGTCTGTACGCGGAAGCACTCAATATCGTCGCCGACGACAACAACATCCTATACTCGGCGGTGTTCCGACCCGACAGCGGTGCCGAGTGGGTCGTGCCGGCCGAGCCGTGGTCGTCGATTGCGACTGTTATCTCCAACTACTTCAAGCAGGGCCTGTATGTGACTGCGCTCAGCATCGCGGCGGTCGGCAACGAGGTGCTCTACTCGGCCGTGTTCCGCCCGGGCAGCGGTGCTGAATGGGTGGTCGCGGCACAGCCCTGGTCGCAGTTCGCCACCACGGTGAATAATTACTTCAAGCAAGGCCTGTACATAGCCGCGATTGGAGCGACGATCCAGAATGGTGTGGTGCTGTATTCCGCCGCCTTCCGGCTCGGCAGCGGCGCCGAATGGGTGGTCGCCGCACAACCCTGGTCGCAATTCGCCACGACCGTAAACAACTACTTTAAGCAAGGTCTCTATGTGAGCGGCCTTGCAGTCGTCGAGAGCGCAAACGGTCCGCTTTATACGGCGGTGTTTCGTCCCGGTCCGGGCGGTGCCGAATGGGTCGTCGGCAACTACATGTGGAAAGATTTCGCCAAGCAGACAAATACCTATTTTTCCGAGGGACTCTACGCGACCGGCATCGCCGCCTGCCGACTGGCGGTCTAGCACCACCAGCGATCGGCCACCCGTTCGGCCGGAGAAGCGTGCCGGCTTGCGGGTGGCCAGATCGCGGGTAACTGCTACCCGATCACCACCTCGAGACGGCTGGCGGCTGACCCAAACCCTACTCGTTCGCTGCGACCCGGTTGTGTTTGTTGCTGTCGATAATCGGGTATCGCGGATAACCCAGTTTGGCGATCCGACTTTATCCTCTTCCCGCAACGGGGAGAGGATAAAGTTGCTGGCCTTCGGAACCGGCCTACCCGACTGTCGCCGCAAACACGCGGGCATAGTTACCGCCGAGGATCTTCCCGATATCGACCGGCGCAAAACCTCGATCGAGAAGCTTCTCGGTCAACAAGGGCAAATCGCGATAATTGTCGAGCACGGACGGGCCGGTGAGGCCGCGCATGTCGGTGCCGAGGCCGACGTGATCGACGCCCACGACCTCCACCATCCTGGAAAACCCGTCGACCATGTCATCGAGGGTCGCGAAGATCGACGCCGGTGGCCAAATGCCGATGACCCCGCCCGTCTGCGCGACCGCCCGCGCGTGGTCGGGGGAAATCTGCCGGCTATGCGGGGCCGGTGCTGGCGACAACGAGGTATGCGACAGAATCAGCGGGCGAGTCGTCACCGTAGCGGCGCGCTTGACGAGGTCGTAGGTGCCGTGGGCAACGTCGACGGCAATCCCTAATCGATTGCACGCACGCACGACCGCAGCGCCGAAATCCGTCAGACCGCCCTGCACAGGGTCTTCGGTTTCGATGTCGCCCAGTTCATTCGGCCGGTAGTGAACCAGCTGCAGATGGCGCATGCCGCAAGAGATGCGCATTTCGTCGACACGCTCGATACGGCCCTCGAGAAAATCGGCACCCTCGGCTGTCACAATTATGGACGGCCCGGTCGCGGGCGCCGAGCGCAACTGTACGACGTCGCCGACGACATGCAGCTGCTGCTCCTGCGCAAGCCGCAGCAGCCGGCTAAAGGCCGCCCTGCTCCAGGCGTAGAGTTCACCCGGCTCCGGCGCTCGAAACGGATGAATGCGCCGGTCGGGAAAAACCCGATGGGTTGGTGAATCAGCGACAATGGCAAGGCAAGCGACGGCAAGGCCGCCAGCGCGCATTGGTTCAGCCACCGGCTCGAAAGCGGTGTTGTCGCGGATAAAGCGCCCGGCGTGGCTATGCATGTCGATTGTCAGCGCGCCGGTGAGCAGCTGCCGAGCAGTAACGGCAGGCTCGGCGCCGGACGACCGCTGAGCCCGAGCGGCGGGCATCCGCAAACCGGCGATCGCTAGCGCTAATGCTCCAGCCGAGGCGAGGAAGCCGCGCTGGGTCGAAGCTGAAACCCGCCTCTCAAACCAAGCGCTTGCCGTAACGTCTAATCCCGGTTCCGACCTTCCGGCCTCGCGCCCGTCCGTCCGAACGCCGTCCCACGCCCCCGCGATGGAGGCCGAATTGCGCTTGTTTTCCATGGCCTAGTTGCGCAATTCGGGAATGACTCATAGCGGCTTCTCGCTGCGGACGACGAGCCGGATGTTGTCGATAGAGTTGCGCACCGCCTTCTTCCAGTGCTTCCAGCTCGGCCCCGGCATATGCGGCGTCAGGATGATGTTTGGCAGGGCGAATAGCTTGCGCTCGGGTGCCGGCGGTGCCTCGACCACGAGATCGAGCCCGACCGATCCATGACCGCCGCAGAGAGCTGCGAGGCCATTAGGATGCGAGTGGGCATGGTGCGCTCTTCCGATAGTGGGGCACCCCTCACCCTGGCCCTCTCCCCAAAATGCGGGGAGAGGGAGGGACCCGCGACGTGGAAGGGTGAGGGGCATCCATTCGTCAGTCGCGCAATTCGGGAACAATCCAGAACGGCCTCTGGCCACGTGCGACACGCTCGAAATTGTCAAAGGCGTTGCGCCAGCGTTTCCAGTGATTGTCCCAGGTCGGCCCCGCGCCGTGCGGGCTGAAGATCGCGTTCTTCAGGGTGAACAGCTCGTGGTCGGGCTTGGGCGGCTCTTCGACCATCACGTCGAGCCCCGCGCCCAAAATCTTGTCGTCGCGCAGCGCCATGTAGAGCGCCTTCTCGTCGACCACCGGACCGCGGCAGGTGTTGATCAGGATCGCCGTCGGCTTCATCATCGCCAGCTCGCGCTCGCCAATCAGATTGTGCGTCGATTTGTCGAGCGGAACGTGCAAGGTAATGATGTCGGAGATCTTCAAGAGCTCGGGGAACAGAGCAAACTTGACGCCGAGCGCATCCTCCTGGTCGCCGGTCAGCCGATGGATGTCGTAATACTTGATGTGCATGTCGAAGGCTTTGGCGCGGCGCGCCACCTTCTTGCCGATATTGCCGAGTCCGATGATGCCGAGCGTCTTGTCTTCGAGCTCGTAGAGCTTGTAAGAATTGAAATCATTGCCGCGCCAGCGCCCCGAGACCACACCTTCGTGCTGCCAGATCAGCTTGCGGCACACCGCCAGCATCAGCAGCATCGCATGCTCGGCGACTGCCGTCGCGTTGGCGCCGCCATTGTTGCAGATCGGCACCCCGGCGGTCCGCGCCGCATCGAGGTCGTAGGTGTTGTAGCCGGCGCTCAAGGTCTGGACGATCCTGAGTTTGGGAGCAGCCTTATAGAATTCCGGCCCGTGTTTGAACTGACCGGCGCCGATGTAATACTCGGTATCCTTCAGCAGGTCGAAGAACTCCGGCCTGCCATGCGGGGCGGTGGCCAATTCCCAACCGGTCGGCAATAGGTCATGGGCGATCCCAAGGGTTTCCTGGGAATGCGTGCTGGGTGTCAGAATGCGCGGCATCGTGCGTCTCCTCTTTTGCCAGGGATTGTCGCGTGTGGTAGGCGAAGAGCCTTATCGTAGCGATACCTTGCGATCGCCGTCAAATTAGCGAGGAGGAGAACCACCATGGCCGAGACGCTCGCAGACCGCTTTCAGAACCTTCACGAATTCATCACGGCGGCGCGCACCAATCTGAACCGCAACACCTGGGATTACCTGATCGGCGCCTCGGAGACCGAGACGAGCGTTGCGCGCAACCGCATGGCGCTCGATTCGCTCGGCTTCCGGCCGCGGGTGTTGTGCGACGTGTCGGAGATCGACACCAGCGCCAGCCTGTTCGGCCGCAAATTGCGCATCCCCGTGCTGCTAGCGCCGGTCGGCTCGCTCGAGAGCTTTGAGCCGGGCGGCGGGGCAACGGTGGCCAAGGCGGCCACCGAGTTCGGCAACGGTATGATCTTGAGCTGTGTGTCGCACCCCGGTCTCGAGGCGACGGCCGAGGCCTCGGGCGATGGCTTCAAGATCTTCCAACTCTATGTGCTCGGCGACGCCGATTGGATCGACGACCACATCCGCCGCGCGATCGACACCGGCTATGACGCCTTCTGCGTGACCGTCGACACCGACCGCTACAGCCGGCGCGAGCGCGACATCGCCAAGCGCTATCAACGCCGCGGTGTCGTCGTTCGCAACGACGCACGCGTTTTTCAGGCGCGGCACAGCTGGCGCGACGTCGAGCGCTATAAGGCGAAATTCGGCATCCCGCTGATCTTGAAGGGCATCGCCTCGGCCGAAGACGCCAAGCGCGCGGTCGAGCTCGGCATCGATTGCGTCTATGTGTCGAACCATGGGGGCCGCCAGCTCGATCACGTGCTCGGCTCGATCGATGTCCTGCCGGAGATCGTCGAGGCGGTCGGCGGAAAGGCGCGCATCATCGTCGACGGCGGGATCAGCCGCGGCACCGACGTCGTCAAAGCGATGATCCTGGGTGCCGATGCGGTCGCGGTCGGCCGGCTTTATGTCTATGGCCTCGCCGCGGCCGGCGGCCCCGGTATCGTGCGCCTGCTCGGGATCCTCCAGCACGAGATTACGATCTGTCTGGCGCTGCTCGGTGTCACGAGCTTTGCGGAGCTCGACAAATCCTACATCTGCCCGGCGCGGCCAGTCACCACGCCGCATGTGCACAGCGCCTTCCCGCTCCTCGACCTGCCGCGCGAGACGTATTAGCAAGACCCGGAAAAAGTCGACCCGTTAGGTAGATATTGGGGCACAATCGGCGTCACGTGACGAGATGTGGGGGACGTCCGATGCGCGGTTAGGGTGCGAAGAGCCACCCACTGTTCAGCTATGTGAGCTGCGGGGCGCGCGTTCCGAAGGATCACCCGATGCGGTCGATCCGGCGGATCGCGCTCGCGATGGTGGCCGATCGCCCCGGCCATCATCGGATCACCCTCGGGGCCGACAAGGCCTACGATGAGGCTGGGTTTGTCGCCGAGCTGCACGAATACAACGTGACGCCGCATGTGGCGCAGAACACCACCAATCGGCGCTCTGCCATCGACGGCCGGACGACCCGCCACCCCGGCTATCCGGTCAGTGGACGGATGCGCAAGCGCATTGAGGAGCTGTTGGGCTGGACCAAGGGCGCCACCGGCTTTCGCAAGACCCATCACCATGGTCTGGCCCGTGTCGGCTGGATGTTCACGCTGACTGCCACTTCCTACAATCTCATTCGCCTGCCCAAGCTTGTGGCGATCGCTGCCTAACCATGTCCGGAAGCTGTCCAGACATGGCAATACCAACAAAATCGACACAACGTTCTGCGTGCTGAGCCCATATTCGACAACTTATAAGGGATCCAGCCATCACGGCTCTACATTCTGCTCGGCAGTCACTGAGTTTTCCGCACCCCTGCTAAAGGGCTGGTCTCCCTTAGTCAGGCTCTCTTCCGGTCGCCAGGTCGTCCAGGAAATTATCGCGAAGCGGCCGCTTCGGCTGCCGGGGTGATCGAGGGCGCCAGCAAATGAAACCGCAGAGTCAACAGTAGGGCGACGACGGCAAGGCCAAGAGCCAGGCCCCACCATAGGCCGACGGCGCCGTGGCCGAGCGGAAAGGCGAAGAGCCAGCACCCGGTGAAACCAACGCCCCAATAACCGAAGGTGGCGAGCAGCATCGGAACCATCGTGTCCCGGTAGCCGCGCAATACGCCGGCCGCGATCACCTGCATTCCGTCGAACACCTGGAACAGCGCGGCAATCACTAGGAGGCGCCGCGCCACTTCGATTGTCTCCCGATTGGCCGGATCGGCGATATCGACATAGAGCCCGATGATCGCCTCGGGGGCGGTCCACAGCACAACCGCCGCCATACCCATGAACCCGATTCCGAGCGCTAATGCCACAAAGCCGGCGCGGCGCGCCGCGTCCACCCGGCCGGCACCGAGCTCGCCAGCGACACGGACGGTCGCGGCCTGGGCGATCCCTAACGGCACCATAAAGGTGGTGCCCGCGCAATTAAGGACGAGTTGATGCGCGCCCAGTGCAGCCGCTCCCAACAGGCCCATCATGACGCCGGCGGTCATAAAGACGCCGACCTCGATCCCTCTCATCCCACCGATGGGCAGGCCGAGACGAAGTATGTTCGCCATCTCGGCCCGGTTCGGGGCGAAGGCATTGCCGAGCAGCCGCAAGGCCGCGAGGTGAGGCATCATGCGGATGGACAGCCCGAGACCGCCCAGCATCAGCCACTGATTGATGGCGCTCGCGTAGCCTGAGCCCGCCGCACCCAATGGAGGCGCCCCCAGATGGCCGAAGATCAGCACCCAGTTCAACGCGGCATTGCCGGCGACGCAGATCAGCACCACCGCCATCACCGAGCGCGTATGTGACAGTGCGGCCAACAGGCTGCGCAGCACCGCAAAGCCTAGAAAAGCGGGCCCACCCCAGGCAATCGCCCGCAAATAGCGGCCGATCTCGGCGGCGAGCGCGGCATCGTAGCCGAGCGCCCGCAGCACCACATCCAAACGCGTCAGCGCGGCGACGAAGGGCAGCGCCAACAGCACCGCCAGCACCAGCCCCGCGCCGCCGACCCGGCCCGCCGCGCGGCGATCGCCGGCACCGAGCGCGTGCGCGGCAAGCGGTGCGACCGCCGACAAAACGCCTTGCAGCATGACGCCGACGGTGAAATAGAGCATCCCGCCGAGCCCGGCGGCGGCGAGCGGTATCGCGCCGAGCCGTCCGACCATCACCGTGTTGGTGACCGCCATCGCCATCTGCGCGAGATTGGCCGCAGCGAGCGGCCCCGCGAGCGCAAGGCTCGCGCGGAGCTCGGAGCGCACGCCAAAGCCGCGAACGTCACGGCGCCGCGGATCGACTCGATCGATCACGTCCATTTGGTTCTCTCTAAACTCGGTCACGGCGCCGCCGCCGATTTCCGGTAGAGACCCTCAAAAAGGAAAGGCCCCGACCGGTTTCGGCGGGGCCCCGCATTGTCGCGTGTTGGTCGTATTCAGCGCACGCGCATTCCCTCAGGCCCCACGGCAAAGCCGCGCGAAGGGGTAATCTTCATCAGGTATGTGAATGCGCAACTCATGAGCAATGTGTATGATAGCAACGCGCTGGCGTCAACAGCCTTAGAGGAGCGCCCACTACTCTCGACCAGGCACAGCTATCCTATTGCCGGCGCCTCGAGCCAATCGCCAATCTGGCGGATTACCGGAAGCGACCGAAACCAGCTTGGCCTTCGCGACACCAGCGTAAAGACCTCGCTTCCCTCCCTCCGACCTTGCCAGACGCGATAGAGTCTGTCGTCGTTGGCGTAGTTGAACTATTGGAGCACTCGCTCGACGAAGTCTGGCGGCAAATGTGTTTTGGTCGCGATCCCGGCTATGGTGCGAAACGTGAGGCTCGGGCTCGCCAGCTGCGCCAGCACGGCGCGGACATCGTCAGCGGCATTGGCGGCCAAGTTCGGCGGGAGCTCCCAGCCGGCTCGCGTCGGACCAGATCGGAGAGGATCGCAAGCCGAGCGTATTCCAGAATTCTGCGTCGCGCGATGAATAGCCCGAGATAGCCGATCCAGCGCAGCAATGTGCTCGTGGTTTGAGCATGTATCAGCAGGGGTGCGATCTTTGTGAGACGGCCCTTGATCCGATCCAACAACAGCCCGAAATCGGCCTGGCTCATACACGGCCAATAGGCCAGCGGGACCTCCGGCCGCGCTGCCCCGAAAAGCGGAATAATCGGGTATCTCCCGGGCTGCCCCGGTGAATGATATTCGGCGATGCGGAACTGTTCTCGACCGCTCATGTCCGCGACGATCGGGTTGGCGCCCGGCACGCTAAAAGTGGAACGCAAGAAGGCCTGGCAATTGCGGCGGCCAAGTTGAAAATCATGCGCCCGGAACTTTTCGTCGAGAAAATCACCAAAGCCGTCGAGTAGCCCGCAGGCAATCGTATAGCGCTCCTCTTTGCCGTTGAGCTTGCGATGCGGCGCAATCAGAAAGCGGCTGTGGTCGTCTGGATCGAGCGCCGGCACGATTTCTCCCACTTTGAAGCGCGCCTGATTCATTAATGCCGGGAAGAGCGCGCGAATGACCGGGACCAGTTCATCTGCCGGTTGGCCCTTGGGCAGAAAAGCTGGGGGTCCGGGAACGGTGCCACCATGATAACCGCGCGGTCGGCTTCGGCGCCATCCGTCTTCTCGGCCGATGCGTCTCCCATCAACGTGAACTGAGCGTAATCGAATGGATTGTTGTTGATCAGCCGGCCATCGACGTTCAGAGCGGCGAAAACGGTCGTCTCATCCGGCGGGAAGTTTGGGCTTATCGCAAAACGCTCCTCCTGTGATTGGATATGACGCCTCAAATATCCCTCCATAGGAGGTGCGAGGCGACGGGGGGCGAGCCCGATCGGAAATGCCGATGACGCCAGCGCACAGGTCCCGTACCGATCCCACTGCGGGGGCACCGACGGCCCGGCCGCAATAAGATCGACGACGGAGAGGCTTTCGCTACTATCGCTGTTGATCCAGCCGTTCTGCGCGCTCGCCCGCTTCCTAGACCCTCGATCTGGTAATGGGCACGGTCGCCGTGGGTCTGCATGCCGTAGGTGCTGTTGCCAAACTTGACGGTGAACGCGCCAGACCGAGGTCGAATGTGTTCTTCGAAGGTGTCGTCATCACAATCTTCGCCGCGTGAGGCCGGTTTTCCTTTCTGGTGGAACCCGGTCCTCCTCAGTCCACGATCATAGCCTAACCGCGTCGCGCCGAGCAGCAGCGCTTCCCTGACACGCCCGCAAAATAAAGCAGCAGTCGCTTTCTGGTGCCAGCGCCGGCCCGGGCTACGCGATGGCAAAGATGGAAGCGGTGGGAGCGGTTTCGCGGTCGCGTCGATCAATTGTGGCCCACTTCTAGGCGGCGCCCAGAGGCTCAACGCTATAGACCCCCGCGATCAGCTGATCTCCTTTTCAGGCGACGCGGTTTCGGTCAGTCGATTACCACTCGATGGTCCAGTGGGGCGGTAAGGATTGGGAACCGCGAGCGCCACCGTCTCCTTCTCGCCAGAGCCGGTGCCACCTCGCGCAGATGTGGCGGAACCTCGCGAACTGGGCGCGCAACAGCAGCGACCTTGGTGGATGCTGGGCCAACCGATGACGGCGGTGCCGAGGGCAATTCTTGGCCAGGCGGCGGGGCGGCCGAAGTCACGTGCGGATCGTCAACGATCGCGCCGTTGTTCGGCCATATCCAAGGATTGAGGATTAGGGCGCAGCTAAATGCTAATAAAATTCCAAGAAAAAGAACTACATTGCGCATAGCATCGATTCAGTGAAGTAAACTCTGAATAGTCGTCCCTCAATCGTTAGCACCCGGTTAACGGGTACAACATTGATTACTCGGCTATATTGTGCCGATAACACTATGCATCATCGATCTCCTCGATCGCCTTGCGCACCCTGCCCTCTCGGCTCTTCGAGGTGCTCCCTCGCTCTACTACCCGGCTAGATCGACAACAGCGCAGATCGGATACGCCAATACAGGCCGACGCCGAGACCTGTTGGCGGGAGCGTTGGTGGCCACCAAGCCGGACCCACGTCGCCGTTCAGCGAGAAGGACCAAACCGCGTCGCCCGTAGCGCTGCGCTGGATCGAATTGCCTCCGGTGACGATAGCGACGTATTGCTCGCTGTCGACCTTGTAGACGATCGGCGGTGCATCGGCCCCGAACCCGGGCTGGAATTTCCACAACACCTTGCCAGTCAGGGCGTCGACGGCCACGAAGTTGCCGTCCGGCTCGCCGCGAAACAGCAAGCCGCCGGCAGTTACCGAGGAACCGCTGCCGCCGCCCATGCGATACGGCATTTTTTGCTGCCAGGCGATCCTATTCGTCCTGCTGTCGATCGCAGTAACGGTGCCGCGCAGCGGTGTGTCTTCAGCCGCCTCTTGCGAGCCGCTCTTATAAACATGGCCGCGACGGTAGGGCCGGGGAAACCGTTCGAATACACTGGTACGGATAGACCCAGGCACATAGAAATAGCCGGTCTCCGGGCTGTACGGCATCGGCGACCAGTTGGTCCCGCCCTGACCGGAAGGCTGGAGCGCCACCCGGCTCGTCCCAGAAAGGCTGGAAGAACAGCCGGCTTTAATGTCGGGCTGCGGGTCGGCGCATTGCGGAACGGTAGCGTCGCCGCGCGGATAAGGCTGCGTCTCGGCGGTCTTTTGCCGCGGCTCCTGCGACGCCGGACGTTCGTCGATCCCGATCAGCGGTTTGCCGTTGGTACGATCGAGGATGTAGACCCATCCGGTCTTTTCGGCCTCGGCTATCGCCCTTGCGCGGCTCCCCGTCGATCACGGTGCCGAAGAGCACGACCGGGCTCTCTGCATCGTAGTCCCAGATGTCGTAGTGCACTTCCTGAAAATGCCAGACATACGCGCCGATTTTGGCGTTCAGCGCGATGATCGAGGCGCAGAACAAATTGTCGCCCTGACGCACCGACCCGTCGTAATCGGGCCCACAATTGCCAGTCGCGAAGTAGATGAGCCCGAGTTGCGGGTCGATCGCCGGCTTATTCCAGATCGGCCCCCCACGTGGGATCGGGGCCGGCGAGGTGTCGCTGCCGGGTTCTCCCGGGTATGGCACGGTATAGGCCCGCCACAGGGTCTTGCCGGTCTTGGCGTCGAGCGCGGTCAACCGTCCGCGTATCCCGAGTTCACCGCCAGAGATGCAGCTGTAGACGATGCCGTCGTAGTAGAGCGGCGCGCTGGTGACGGAGTAGCCGTTGCGCCAGTCCTCGATCCGCGTCCTCCACACCTCTCTGCCGGTCTTGATGTCGAGCGCCACGACATTGGCGTCGAGCTGGCCCACAAACAACATGCCCGCGCCCATTGCTAGGCCCCGGCTGAAACAACCGCAGCAGACGACGGATATTTTCGGGTCGATCCACGACCGGCGTTGCCATAGGATGTCACCGGTTTTGGCATTCAGCGGAAAGACGTCGTCATTGCCGGTAACCACGTAGATGACCCCGTCCTTGACGAGCGGCGTAGCCTCGGCCGAATACTTGGTGCCGAACCCCGAGCGTTTGAGGCGCGTCATCCACGCCCCTTTCAGCTGTCCGACATTTGTTGTGTCGATCTGCTTCAGCGTGGAATACCGTTGGTTGGTTAAGTTCCCGCCGTTGGTGACCCAATCCTTGGCAACCGGACTCCGAAGCAGGCGGTCTATCTCAGCATCGGCAGCTCGACCGGTGCAGCCGGTGAGATCAGCAACTGAAGGGCGATCCAGCCTTTAGCGATGGCTTGCCACCGACCCCCATACAATATCTTCCTTGTCGCTGGCTGCCGGCAGCGTTGTACCAGCGTGGCGTGGCGCGGAGCAGCAAAACAGAGAAATATGAATTATCGGGTAATGAGACCATAGTAGACGCGTTTGGCGGCACGAAACATCGACGATTCTTCCGGCAAAACCGCGCGCGCAGCACCATCTCGCTGCCATCGACGAGATGCCTCAGTGCGTGCGCAACCGGATCACGCATTAAATAGTGCCGAAAATATGCCCCGAGCTCCCGCATCGTTTTGGCGCCGCCGTTATCGGCAGACTTAGGGAACCTCTACAAAAGCCGCCCGGCCAAAGATCGTGTTATGATAAATAGAAGGACAGTGTGGTGCGTGTGGGTTGGGGGCAATGAAGCAATTGACACTGGCGACGGCGGGGTTTGAACGTTACGGCAAGACGACGCGGCGGGCGGTATTTCTGGCCGAGATGGAGCGAGTGGTTCCGTGGCCGGCGCTGTGCCGGCTGATCGAGCCGGTCTATCCCAAGCCTGGCAATGGCCGCCCGCCGATTGGGGTCGAGCGGATGCTGCGCATCTACTTCCTGCAGCAATGGTTCAATTTGTCGGACCCCGCGGTGGAGGAGGCGCTCTACGATTCGCTGGCAATGCGCGATTTTGTCGGCATCGATCTCGGCCGGGAGCCGGTACCGGACGAAACGACAGTGTGCCGCTTCCGCCATCGGCTGGAACAGCATGATCTGGGCCGGCGGCTGTTTGACGAGGTCCAGCGGCACCTGGTGGCCAAGGGACTGAAGGTGGCCACCGGCACGATCGTCGATGCCACGATCATCAACGCGCCCTCTTCGACCAAGAACGCCAAGAAGGCGCGTGACCCCGAGATGCATCGACCAAGAAGGGCAATCAGTGGTACTTCGGCATGAAGGCTCATCTTGGCGTCGACAGCCGCAGCAAGCTGATCCACGCGGTGGCCGCCACCCCGGCCAATGCTGCCGACAGCACGGTGCTGCCCGATCTGTTGCATGGCAAGGAGACCCGAGTGTGGGGCGATCAGGCCTATCGCGGCCAGCGCGCGGTGATCCGGCAGCACGCGCCAAAAGCTCAGGATTTCACCAATCGGCGTTACCGCCACCGCGGCGTCGTGGATGAGATCGAGCGAGCGAAAAATCGCACCAAGTCGAAGATCCGGGCTAGGGTCGAACATTCGATCGGGGTCATCAAGCGGGTGTTCGGCTTTGCCAAGGTGCGCTATCGCGGGCTCAACAAGAACACCCACCGTCTGCTGGTGACCTGCGCTTTGGCCAATTTGTTCATCGCGCGCCGCCACCTGCTGCGCTGCGCATAGGCCTAGTGGGATCCACAACCGGGCAGGCAAACCACCCAGGCACCCCAATGCGCCACCAAAACCAACCCATTACCCCCACCATCGTCTCATGACGAAATCGCCATGCCTTTCATCCACACTCAGCCCTTATTCAGACGTTCCTTGGCGACAAAGGGGGTGAAGTTTGGGTATAGTGCTTCGACATTGAAAAGCGTCGTGCGCATATAGTTTCCAATCAGGAGGTCGTCGAACAGCTCGTGCTCGATGCAGCTCATCAGCGAGTTGCGCGGGCATTCGAAGCGGATCCCGACATCGCGCCTGGTGCGATTGAGATCGACTGTAACGCTCGACCCTCCTGCGGAGACTTCAACGAACCCAAAATTCTTGCGCAGTGCTTCACGAGCCGAAAAGTACTGCCGTATTAGGCCCTTGTCCTCAGCAGTCAGCTGATCTGACCAGCTGTCACCGAACTCTTCGGGCTTTTTGACAATGTGCGGCGGACGCGGCGGGTCGATCGGCGTCACTTCATCCGTCTCGCAATCGACGCGGACAAACGCAGGAAGTATTTCCGGCCAGTGTTCCATAGCGTCATTGCGGTAGTCCTCGAGGTCCGGAATGAGCTCGTTGGCCCAGACGTTATCCTCACGCTGGTAGCGATGGAACGAAGAAAAAACGGAACGACCTTATTAGCGCCTATCGCTCTGGTACTTATCTGAGATCGAGGGGCGATCGGCCGACGTTTTTCTGCAATCGAGGTGAGCTTGCGGCCAGATGGGTCGAACGATTCAGCATGTCCGCTCCGCCCCAACCATGCAGTTGGAGCAGGTAAACCTCTTTGAAGTGCCCGGCCATTTACCGGATACGAAAAGACTCTCCGAAGTCGGGGGAATCGTTTTGATTTACCACGAGACGACCATTGATATCGATCAGCCGCAGCGAATCTTGGTTCTGGTTGGCGACCGAGTAAACGCGCATCTCTTTTGACAGCTGGATCCACTCCCGGTCAGGCAGAACACGCACCCGGTAGCCGGCCGCCGTCAAATCCTTTTAATTCGATTACCGTAGTGGCCGGATAGAAGGAACTCGCCTTTGGCCAACAGCGGGAGGGAAGCAATATTCGTGTGGTCGGGGTGACCATGCGAAAACCAGTGGTATTCGGCATCCCGGATCGCCTGAATTTGCGCTGCGGGAATTTCGTAATCCAGACCCCAACTCCCAAAATAAGCGTCACCCTTGATCCAAGCGTCGGTTGTCAGCACGGGCCGGTCGTCATATGCAATCACGATCGCGAAGCCGATGGTCTCAAAGAACCGCATACCTGAGTACACTCCGCGGGCTGCCAACAGCTAACCATCCTACCACCCTCTCGATCGCTTGAGCCTTTCACCGCTTTTACGAGATCTGGAAATACGCGCCGCGGGCAAATCATATCCTCAAAAAGCGTCAGTTCTCAACTCATTTGAGACAATCGCGGTAAACCTCGCCAAAACAGGGTTAGCAAAATGCGCCAAGTGCGAATGCAAGCCCGGGTGAACCTCGACGAAGCAGATTTGCGTTGGAAGAGGCCATCGTTTACTGCGCAGCATCGGCCGATCGCCGCAAGCAGCACAGGATCAGCAAGATTACCGGGAATACCCATTTGGCGCCGCGTGCAATGGCGCTCGGTCACGCTTGCGATCGGTCGGTCAGGTGGCATCGGTCACGTCGATCGAAGCGGCATAAGGTTTCGCCAGCACCTCGGGGCGGCGAGCCTCGCGGATCGCTTTCAAGTTATTGACCCAGGTCGAATGCCTGCGCGCGAACTCAATATGGTCGAGTGAGTCAACCAGCCGGATCAGGTCCTCTTTGTCCTCTGCGAGCCAACCGATTGGACCATAGCGGGCGAACATCGCTTCCATCGTGCGGTTGCGGAAGACAATTAGCGGTTTCAGCGCAGCGATTGCGTCACTGACCGTGCCACTGCCGGTGAAGTCGTAGACGTGGCGAGGCAAAGGCAAGCACACAACATCGACCTCCTCCAATGCAGCCAGATATTCATCGCGGTGCAGCGGCATCTTGGAAGGGTTGCGTGCCAATTTGCCGGTATCGAGGTGGTCGGTCTCCGGCGAGGAATGCCCAATTGCGTGAAACTCGATGTCATCGCGCCGGCAGCTATCGGCGAGCTCCACGAAAAGGTCGAACCCCTTTGCTCGGCGCGCATGACCTACGAATCCGATCTTCGCCGTTCCGGTTTGCACCAAAGGCGAGTTCGTCGTCCATTCGGAGGCGAGGATCGGATGCTCCAAGGTCACGACCGATGGTGCAACCGCCGGTAAAGAATGCGCGATCGCCTCCTTCATGCCCAATTCCAAGGCGACGATACGGACCGCTTCGGGCAGCGGCCGCTTTAATTGCGAAAGCAGATCGGCGGCGCGGGTGACGGGGTTACGGGACCTCCAAGCCATCGCCTCCCCAAGATGGCTGTGCAAGATCATGTGTAATGGCGCCGAGGAGACTTTTGGCCAGCGATGCCCGATCACGGCGAGCAAACTGGCGTTGAAGCCCAGTAGCGCGGCGAAGCGAACACGACGTCCGGCGGTGTGCTTGGCGATCACTTTGAGGCACTGGCGCGCCCCCCACTGGCCAGCAACGGGATTATGGTGGGACAGACCAAATAGCGCCGCGAAGGCCTGGCAGGGCTGAAATGTAATGTCGGCAAGATCCGCCACCCGCGGCGCCAATCGTTCGACATGCCCTTTAGCCGCGCAAAAAGAAATGCGATCGTCGGGATATGCTGTTCTTAAGATCCGAAGATAGCCCTCATTGAACGGAAGATGCACGTGATCGAAGCTGAGGAAGTCGAAAACCTCGATTTCGGGGGGCTCAGCTGCCGTCCGGCGCACTGGAGCACCGGCTCGTGTCAAGTTGCCCGTCGGCGCTCGGATCATGTGATCCTGAGTTTAGGACTACCTTCAGGACATGGCAACGCTATGTCAGTTAACCCAAGCGGGTGGACTCGGTCACCGCAACCGGGGTCACCCGAACGGGGAGATCCGTTCACCTCGCAGGCGGTCATAAAGTTTGCCTGCTTTGCGCTTCAGACCTCGGGCGAGCCCTCGCCGGGTCCATGGATTGGCGGCCTCGATCCCCCAGCGTTCCCGTCGCTTCGGCAGCCAGAGCCTCTTATAAGGGTCGTCACCGCGCCCAAGAGTAATCTCGCGCGGGCGGTCGTCCGCCAGCACGCGCTCGGTCATTTCCATCGTGAGGAGCGTGCCCAGCGACAAATCATCAAGCCGTTTGTCGTGCGCCAGCTTATAAATGACCGCGCGGCCATGCCACAGGATCCAAAACTGCGTCGCGGCCGGGACGCCGTCGATATAGTAGATGCCGAGGCGCAACGCCCCGAGTTCCGCCGCAAGCCGGATC
>Ga0306921_10002070_pt1 | contig 20000 bp, 13 predicted proteins | sample sta12Cox44000080_FD_203760 | JGI IMG/M metagenome (GOLD analysis project Ga0306921, IMG submission 203760) | Lab enrichment of tropical soil microbial communities from Luquillo Experimental Forest, Puerto Rico - statoxic.12C.oxic.44.000.080 (v2)... | ecosystem: Environmental > Terrestrial >... | reverse complement strand
TTTGTTTGGATCTGGCCTGTTTGGCCTGATGTCAGGAGCATTCTTGTTCGGGCCGCTTGCCGACAAATGGGGTCGAAAAACGATCCTTCTCTTCTGCGTGTTTTTCTTCGGGGTGGCGAGTATCGTCGCCGCATACTCAACTTCGCTGTCGATGCTTATCATGCTGCGATTTCTGACGGGCGTCGGCCTTGGCGGCGCCATGCCCAATTCAATCACCCTCACCTCGGAATATTGCCCCGAGAATCATCGTCTCTTCCTGGTAACGACTATGTTTTGCGGCTTTACAATCGGTTCGGCCCTCGGAGGTATAGCGTCGGCGCATATGGTCGGCGCATATGGCTGGCGATCCGTTCTGTTGTTGGGCGGTTTTCTGCCACTGGCTTTGGTGCCTGTACTGATGTGGGCGCTTCCTGAATCGGCGCGCTATCTCGTACTACAGAACAAAGCTCCGGCGCAGGTTGCTGCGATTTTGAAGCGCATTTCGCCGAATGAAGATTTCGAAGGCGCACGTTTTGAATTGGCGCACAAGAAGCCCGAAGGCTTTTCGATCAGCCATCTGTTCAAGCCGGACCTCATCGTCGGTACAATGTTGCTTTGGCTGGCGTTCTTCTCCAGCCTTCTCGTTATATACCTTTTGTCTAGCTGGCTGCCGACCCTCATCAAAAGCACGGGCGTATCGCTCGCCACAGCATCCGTCGTCACTGCGATGTTCCAGGTAGGAGGTACGCTCGGTGCCATTGCGCTAGGTTGGTTGATGGATCGTTTCAATCCGCAATACGTCCTCGCAATTTGTTATGCCACAGCTGCGATTTTTATTGCGGCCATCGGCAGCGTTGCCGCTTCTCCTTTGCTGGTGGGCATAGCGGTCTTTTTCGCAGGGTTTTGCATTTCCGGATCTCAGGTGGGCGCTAATGCGCTTTCTGCTAGTTTTTATCCGACTGACTGCCGTGCCACTGGCGTTAGCTGGGCGAATGGTGTTGGCCGCAGCGGCTCGATTCTCGGGTCTATGGGTGGCGGCGTGCTGCTGACGATGGATTTACACTTATCCACGGTATTTCTAATTGTCGGTCTGCCGGCCTTGATCGGGGGCGTATCAATGTTTGTTTTTGGAAGATATCGCGAGGCAAAAATCGGGCGTTTGGTGGCAGCCTAATGCCCTTGCTCACTGAACGGAGCAGGTCGGCCGCAGCTCTTCGAGCTTCGAACCGATCTGCCGGTGCAACAGCCGGACAGGTTGAAGCTCACTGTGGTACGGTCATGACCTCGGGCTTGTCTGTGTCCAGCGCATCCAAATCCTGAAAGCTCGATCCCTCGCGTTCGACCGCGGGAAGACGTGCCACTGGCACCTTTAAAGATTAAAGCGCCACAAGAGGATTCATTTTGCGTCGGATCATTTCCGTTTCTGCGGTGGCAGATCGGTACAATGACCCTCAAACACCTCGGCAGCCATGCCTATTGATTCACTCAGCGTCGGATGCGGATGAATGGTTTTGCCAATGTCCGATGGCTCGCAGCCCATCTCGATCGCAAGGCAGATTTCGCTGACGAGATCGCCGGCATGCGTGCCCACAATGCCGCCGCCAACCAGCCGATGCGTCGTCTGATCGAAGAGGAGTTTCGTAAAGCCCTCGTCGCGCCCATTCGCGATGGCTCGGCCGGAGGCGGCCCACGGAAAAACGGCCTTCCCAACTTTGAGTCCTTCAGCTCTGCACTGCTCCTCGGTCTTGCCGGCCCAGGCCACCTCTGGATCGGTAAAGGCCACAGAGGGGATTTGGCGCGCATCGAAGAAAGATTTTTCTCCGTATGCCGCCTCCGCCGCGACGTGGCCTTCGTGCACCGCCTTGTGCGCAAGCATCGGCTGCCCAATGATGTCGCCAATCGCAAAGATATGCCCAACATTGGTACGCATCTGCTTGTCGACGGTGATGAAGCCGCGATCGCCAACAACCACGCCGGCCTTTTCCGCGCCGATCTTGTTGCCGTTGGATGCACGGCCAACAGCCACAAGAACGAGATCGTACAATTGCGGCTTGCTCGGTGTCTTCTCGCCTTCGAAGCTCACCTCGATGCCCGCGTCGGTTGCCTTGCCACCGACCGTTTTCGTCTTGAGCATCACGTTGTCGAAGCGATGCGCATTCATCTTTTCCCAGACTTTGACAAGGTCCCGGTCGGCACCGAGCATCAGCCCGTCGAGCATTTCGACAACGTCGATCCGTGCACCAAGCGTCGAATAGACCGTCGCCATCTCAAGCCCAATAATGCCACCACCGATCACCAGCATCCGCCTGGGAATCGACTTCAGTTCCAGTGCTCCGGTCGAATCGACAATGCGAGGGTCGTTTGGCAGGAACGGCAGTTTCGCAGACTGGCTCCCTGCAGCGATAATCGCTTTAGCAAACTTGATTGATTTCTTCTGGTTTCCCGCGGTCACCTCAAGATGATTCGGATCAAGGAAGGCGCCAACGCCTCGAGCGACTTCAACCTTGCGTGCCTTCGCCATGCCGGCGAGCCCACCGGTCAGCTTTTTCACCACTCCGTCCTTGAAGGCGCGCAATTTGTCGAGGTCGATCTTCGGCTCGCCAAAGGAAATTCCATGGTCGGGCAGATGCCTAACCTCGTCCATCACTGACGCGGTATGCAGAAGCGCTTTGCTCGGAATGCAGCCGACGTTGAGACAGACACCACCGAGTGTCTCATAGCGCTCGACCAGGACTGTCTTCATTCCCAGATCCGCAGCTCGGAAAGCAGCTGAGTAGCCGCCTGGGCCCGCCCCGAGCACAAGCATCTCGCATTCGACATCCGCTTTGCCGGCATAGGATGACGCATTTGGTGCAGGCGCTGCCGGCCGCGGAGCGTCGGCGGCCGGCGACGCCGCCGCTGCGGGCTTCAGCGCGGTCGGCGTGCCTGCCGCTTCCAGCACTAAGATCGTTGTCCCTTCGCTGACCTTGTCGTCGACCTTGACTCTGACTTCCTTGACGATGCCGGCTCGCGAGGACGGAATTTCCATCGAGGCCTTGTCCGACTCCACCATGATCAGGCCGGTGTCGACGGCGACGGTTTCGCCCACCTTCACCATGACCTCGATCACGGCAACGTCCTTGAAATCGCCGATATCCGGGACCTTCACTTCGATCTGCTGCGCCATACTGTCCCCTCCCATTCTCAGAACAGCACGCGCCGTAAATCGGCGAGTACATTGGCGAAGTAGACGTTGAAGCGCGCCGCCGCCGCACCATCGATCACTCGATGGTCCCAGGACAGCGACAGTGGCAATGTCAGCCGCCAGCTCGACGTCTTTCCATCCGGCGAATGGTGCTTCCAGTAGCCCTTGCACACGCCCATGATCGCGACTTCAGGCGCGTTGATGATCGGTGTGAAATAGATGCCGCCGATACCCCCGAGCGATGAGATCGAGAACGTGCCCCCCTGCATCTGGTCAGGCTTGATCTTGCCCTCGCGCGCGAGCTTGGCGAGTGCGTTCATTTCCTTGCCGATTTCAGGCACTGATTTCGTGTCGGCATCGCGGATCACCGGCACCATCAAGCCGTTCGGTGTGTCCGCGGCAAAGCCGATGTGCCAGTAATTCTTGTAGACGAGCGTATCACCGTCGAGGCTCGCATTGAATTCCGGCAATTTCTTCAGCGTTGCCACCGCCGCCTTCACCATGAATGGCAACAACGAGAGCTTCACTCCGCTCTTTTCTAGCTCCTTGTTCATCTTCACTCGGAACTGTTCGAGATCGGTGATGTCGGCCTCGTCGTGAGTGGTGACATGCGGAATGACGACCCAATTGCGATGCAGGTTGGCCGCCGAAATCTTCTTGATGCGGCCGAGTTCCTTGCGCTCGATCGGTCCGAACTTCGCGAAATCGATTTTTGGCCACGGCAGAAGATCGATGCCGCCGACCCCGCCGCCACTTGCAGCCGCCGCTTGCGGCTTGGCCGATACCGCGCCGCCTTTGGCAACGGTCTCGACGTCGGCGCGCAGAATACGGCCATGGTTACCGGAGCCCTTGACCTTGCCCAGATCTACACCGAGCTCCCGCGCCAGCTTGCGCACCGCGGGGCCGGCATAGGCGAGAGCGAAGGCCTTCTCGTCGAAGGCACCGACCACCGCCGTCTGGGTGGCGGTGGTCGGCGAGGGTGCAGCCGCGGACGGGGGAGAACGGTCCGCCTGCATAGTTGCTTGTCCAGTAACAAGTGAAAGAATGATCGATCCCTCGCTGACTTTGTCGCCAACGTTCACCTTTATCTCGCTCACAGTGCCGGATAGCGGTGCCGGCACCTCCATCGTCGCTTTGTCTGACTCAAGCGCGATCAACGGATCCTCTGCTTTCACGGTGTCGCCGGGCTTGACGAAAATCTCGATCACCGGCACGTCTTTGAAATCGCCGATATCAGGAACGCGCACTTCGGCCAGGCCTTGAGGCGCGCTCACAGGCGCGGGAGGCGCGCTCACGCTCGGCCGGGCAGCAGCCTGTTCGGCGCCACCGGCTTCGAGTTGCATGATTACGACGCCCTCGCTGACCTTATCGCCAATGTTGACAGCAATGGTCTTTACGACGCCCTCATTCGGCGATGGGACTTCCATTGTCGCCTTGTCAGATTCGAGCGTGATGAGCGGATCCTCCGCCTTCACCCGGTCACCAGATTTGACGAATATTTCGATCACCGGAACGTCGCTGAAATCGCCGATATCAGGAACTTTGATGTCGATCACATTACTCATCGCGCTGTCCTCGGCACGTGCGTCAGAGCGTCCAGGGCGCCGCACGCCCCGCATCGAGCTGATATTTGCCGATTGCATCGGCAACGACTGCCGACTTAATCACACCGTCATCGGCTAGGGCCTTAAGTGCCGCGATGACCACGTAGTGACGGTCGACCTCGAAGAACCGACGCAGGTTCTTCCGATAATCGCTCCGGCCGAATCCGTCCGTGCCGAGGACGACGTATCGACGTCCTGCCGCCTGTACATATTCGCGGATCTGGTCGGGGTAGTTGCGCATGTAGTCTGTCGAGGCGACGACTGGTCCCGGATGTCCCTCGAGTTGCATTTCCACCCAGCTCTTGCGGCGCGGCTGGGTCGGATGCAGCAGATTCCATCGTTCCGCCGCCATGCCGTCGCGACGCAATTCGTTGAAGCTGGTCGCGCTCCAGACGTCCGCGGTCACGCCGAAGTCTGCCTTGAGCAGATCCGCCGCAGCTGTCACTTCACGCAGGATCGTCCCTGAACCAACGAGCTGGACGCGAAGCCCCTTCTTCGTCGTCTCACCAGCGCTTTTCAAGAGATACAGCCCCTTGAGAATCCCCTGTTCCGCTCCTTTACCGGCGTCCGATAGCGCCGGATGCGGATAGTTCTCGTTCATTAGGGTAATGTAGTAGTAGACGTCCTCCTGCTCCTCGTACATGCGGCGCATGCCTTCGCGGATGATTGTCACGACTTCGTAGGCAAAGGTCGGGTCGTAGGACACGCAGTTCGGGATGGTACCGGCGAGAATGTGGCTGTGGCCGTCTTCATGCTGCAACCCCTCGCCGTTGAGGGTGGTGCGGCCTGCGGTGCCGCCGAGTAGAAAGCCGCGCGCCCGGATGTCGCCGGCGAGCCACGCGAGATCGCCGACGCGCTGCAGGCCAAACATCGAGTAATAAATGTAGAACGGGATCATCGGCACGTTGCTCGTGCTGTAGGACGTCGCCGCGACGATCCAGCTCGACATGGCGCCGCCTTCGTTGATGCCTTCCTGCAGAACCTGTCCGCTCTTGTCCTCGCGGTAGTACATGAGCTGATCGGCGTCCTGCGGTCGGTAAAGCTGACCGACCGACGAATAGATGCCGAGCTGGCGGAACATACCCTCCATGCCGAAGGTGCGGGATTCGTCCGGCACGATCGGCACGATGTGCTTGCCGATCACCTTGTCGCGCACCAGGGTGCCGAGCATCTGCACAAAAGCCATCGTGGTCGAAATCTCGCGCTCACCAGTGCTCTCGAGTAATCGCTGGAATGTCGAAAGCGGCGGAATCTGCAAAGCGGTCGATTTCCGTCTGCGTTGCGGCAGACTTCCGCCGAGTGCTGCGCGCTGGGCGCGCAGGTATTTCATTTCAGGGCTGTCTTCTGAAAACGTTATGAACGGGATCTTACCTAAATCCTCGTCCTTGACCGGCACAGCAAAACGGTCACGGAATCCACGCAGCGCATCCTGCGTCATTTTCTTGGCCTGGTGGGCAATCATCTGGCCTTCGCCTGATTCACCCATGCCATAGCCCTTCACGGTCTTTGGCAGGATGAGCGTGGGCTGTCCTGTATGCTTCACGGCTTTGGCATAGGCCGCAAAGATCTTTACGGGATCGTGGCCTCCGCGCGTCAGACCCCAGATCTCGTCGTCGCTCATGTCGGCGACGAGTTCCTTCAATTCGTCGTACTTGCCGAAAAAATGCTCGCGGATATAGGCGCCGCTCTTGCTCTTGAAATCCTGGTACTCACCGTCGACGCATTCCTCCATGCGCTCTAACAACAATCCGGACTTGTCCTTCTCCAGCAGCCTGTCCCATCCGCTGCCCCACAGGACTTTGATGACGTTCCAGCCGGCGCCGCGGAACACGCTTTCAAGCTCCTGGACGATCTTGCCGTTGCCCCGGACCGGGCCGTCGAGCCGCTGCAGATTGCAGTTGATGACAAAGATCAAGTTGTCGAGCCGTTCGCGACCAGCCAGCGAAATCGCACCAAGGGATTCCGGCTCGTCCATCTCGCCGTCTCCCATGAACGCCCAGACCTTCCGGTTAGCGGTTTCTGCAAGACCACGGAATTGGAGATATTTCAGGAACCTCGCCTGATAGATCGCCATCAGCGGACCGAGGCCCATCGAAACGGTCGGGAATTGCCAAAAATCTGGCATGAGCCAAGGGTGCGGATAGCTTGATAACCCCTTGCCCGCGGTCTCTTGGCGATAATTGAGCAGCTGCTCTTCGGTTAGCCGTCCCTCGAGGAATGCCCGCGCGTATATTCCCGGCGAACTGTGTCCCTGAATAAATACGAGATCGCCACCATGTCTCTCAGTTGGCGCGTGCCAAAAATGACCGAAGCCTATGTCGTAGAGGGTGGCCGCGGACTGAAAGCTCGCGATATGTCCCCCGAGCTCAGAGCTTTCCTTGTTGGCGCGCAGGACGATTGCAAGCGCATTCCAGCGGATGGCTGATCGCAGCTTATGCTCTGTAGCCCGATCTCCTGGGAGCGCCGGCTGTTGTTCAACCGAAATTGTATTGCAGTACGGCGTGGTCAGCGACTGCGGGGCATAAATGCGATCACGCTGTGCAGCTTCGACAACCGAACTAACGATAAAGTTTGCACGATCCGGCCCACGGTGGGCCCGGACCGCAGCAAGCGCATCCAACCACTCCTGCGTCTCAATCGCATCGGAATCCCGCCGCGCGTCCATGAGAACCTCCCATATTTCTCACAAAGTCGCCAAAACGCCACCGTCGACGTAGATAATCTGCCCGTTGACGAAATCGGACGCGGAAGACGCAAGGAAAATCGCTGCTCCTTGCAATTCCTCGACTCGCCCCCAACGCCCAGCGGGTGTGCGGCTCTTCAACCACGCATTGAATGTCGTATCCTCAGTCAGCGCCTTGTTGAGCGGCGTCATGAAATATCCAGGCCCGATTCCATTAATCTGAAGGCCATAGCGCGCCCAATCCGTGCACATTCCCTTGGTCAGATTCTTCACTGCTCCCTTCGACGCCGTATACGGTGCAATAGAATAGCGAGCCGCCTCGCTCTGTAGACTTGCGATATTAATGATCTTGCCTCGCCCGCGCTGAATCATGTGTCGCGCAACGGCTTGACCTACAAGGAAGACGCTGTCGAGATTGATGCGCATCACATCGCGCCAGTCCTCCAGAGAAAACTGCTCGAGTGGTGTGCGACGTTGAATTCCAGCGTTGTTGACCAGAATGTCGATGGCACCAATGTCTGCTTCAATCTTGTTAACGCCCTCGCGGACGGCATCAGGATCCGAGACGTCGAAGGCTGCGCTCGCAACCTTGATCCCCTCCTTCTCAAGCTCAGCGACGGCGGCGTTCAACTTCGATTGGTCGCGCCCATTCAAAATTATCTTGGCACCAGCGCGTCCAAGACCAAGCGCGAGTGAGAAGCCGATGCCCTGGCTTGCGCCCGTGATCAGCGCCATACGGCCATTCAGATCAAACAACGACATGGACATTTGCATATTTCCAAAGGAGATCAGGCGACTCTCGCTTTGCCCTGGTTTGCGACAGCTTCCAGCGCGGCAGCGATATCGTCGGGATTGCCAAGATAATAGTGTCCGAGCGGGCGCAGATCGGCATCGAGTTCATAGACGAGAGGTCGCGCCGTCGGGATGTTCAATTCGACGATGTCAGCATCCGACACGTCGTCCAAATATTTGATAAGTGCTCGTAGGCTGTTTCCATGGGCTGCGATGATCGCCTGACGCCCCGAGCGCACGACGGGCGCGATCATGTCGCGCCAATATGGTAGAACTCGCGCGACGGTATCCTTTAGACACTCCGTCCGCGGAAAGCTCTCGCGCGGGATGTCGGCATAACGTGGATTGTCGAATTCCAGACGCGGGTCGCTCTCCTCGAGGCTCGGTGGCGGCGTGTCATAAGCGCGGCGCCAGATCTTTACCTGCTGCTCGCCGAACTTTGCTGCCGTTTCAGCTTTGTTGAGGCCTTGCAGTGCGCCGTAGTGCCGCTCGTTGAGGCACCAGGAATGATGAACCGGGATCCACATTCGGTCGGTCTCTTCAAGCACCGTCCACAGCGTCTTGATCGCGCGGCGCAAGACGGAGGTAAAGGCAATGTCGAATGCGAATCCTTCTTGACGCAGAAGTTCTCCGGCGGACTTGGCCTCACGCAGACCGGCCTCGGTCAGACCGACATCGGCCCAGCCGCTAAAGCGGTTCTCTTGGTTCCACACCGATTCACCATGCCGAAGGAGGACGAGTTTGAACATGCTGATCTCTTCCGCTGTTAAGCTCGAACGCCCTGTCGCAGGGCGTTTCGTCCAAGAAATTGCGCGCTGCTACCAAGCTCCGCTTCGATCCTCAGAAGCTGGTTGTATTTTGCGAGACGGTCGGAGCGTGAAAGCGAGCCCGTTTTGATCTGACCGCAATTGGTCGCGACGGCAAGATCGGCGATCGTGGCATCCTCGGTTTCGCCAGAGCGATGCGACATGACACATGCATACGAGGCACGATGAGCCAGGTCCACGGCTTCAAGCGTTTCGGTGAGAGAGCCGATTTGATTGACTTTAACGAGGAGCGCGTTGCCTATGCCCTGCGCGATACCCTGAGCCAGGATGCCTTTGTTGGTAACAAAGATGTCGTCGCCGACGAGTTGCACGCGAGGAGCGAGCAACTCTGTGAGCCCTTTCCAACCATCCCAATCTTGTTCCGCCATGCCATCTTCGATCGAAACGATCGGATACCGTCGACACAAGTTCTCGTATAGTTGCACCATACCCGAGGCGTCGAGCGTCTTATTTTCGCCGTGGAGCGTGTAGCGCCCGTTTTCGTAAAACTCGCTTGATGCCGCATCTAGGGCAAAAACAATGTCGTCGCCAAGTGCCAGCCCACTCCTCTCTACAGCGCGGGCAAGAAATGCAAGAGCCTCATCAGTACCCCGAAGATTTGGGGCGAAGCCACCCTCGTCCCCGACATTGGTGTTGTGACCGGCATCCTTCAATGACTTCTTGAGGCTATGAAACACCTCTACGCCCATTCGCAGACTTTCCGAGAAGCTTGTTGCTCCGACCGGCATGATCATAAATTCTTGAAAGTCGATCGGGTTGTCAGCATGCGCGCCGCCATTAATGACATTCATCATAGGCAACGGCAGGATCCGCGCTGACACGCCGCCGATGTATCGCCACAATGGAAGACCAACACCTTCGGCCGCGGCTTTCGCTACAGCGAGGCTCGTACCGAGGATAGCGTTGGCACCGAGATTTGCCTTATTCGGCGTGCCATCAAGTTCGCAAAGGATCCGATCAATACCTACCTGATCCGTTGCATTGTATCCCTTCAATGCCTCCGCAATCGCGCTATCAACAGCGGCGACAGCTTTCGTGACGCCTTTGCCACCGTAGCGTGCCTTCTCGCCGTCGCGCAGTTCCACAGCCTCGCGCGTGCCAGTAGAGGCTCCAGAAGGAACAGCCGCGCGACCATGCGCTCCATCTTCCAGCCAAACCTCAACTTCGACAGTGGGATTACCGCGACTGTCGATGATCTCTCGGCCGCGAACATCTACGATAACAGTCATAGTTCCTCCTGCTACCAACTATTGCGATGTCAGCCCTGACGGTATCTGAGCTATACGCAACAGATTTGTGTTGCCGGATACGCCGAAGGGCATGCCACCAGTGATAGCGATCGTGTCGCCTGGTTCTGCAAAACCTTCGCGCTGTGTGACATCGAAGGCGTTGTCCACAATTTCGGACAGCCGTTCGACTGTCGACGTCTGGATAGCGTGGACACCCCAAACGAGCGACAACCGTCGGCATGTTGCAAGATCTGGCGAGAGGCTCAAAATCGGTGCAGCGGGTCGCTCGCGAGCTGCACGCAATGCTGTTTTTCCAGCAGCTGTATAGGTGACGAGAGCAGCCATCGGCAGGATCGCGGCACTACGCCGCAATGCGTCGCAGATAATATCGGATACCGTTGCTTCTGGATCCGGGTGCGCAGAATCCAACGCCTTGCGATAGTGCGGATCGCGCTCTACTTCCGTGATGATTTCGCTCATCATACGCACGGCCTCGACAGGATATTGACCGGCCGCCGATTCCGCGGACAACATCACGGCGTCCGCGCCTTCATAGACAGCGGTTGCCACGTCTGACGCTTCAGCCCGGGTCGGAGTTGGTGCGACGATCATCGACTCCAGCATCTGAGTCGCGACGATGACCGGTTTCCCGGTCTGTCGGCAGATGCGTAGGATACGACGCTGAATAATCGGCACTCTTTGGGGCGGCATTTCCACCCCGAGGTCGCCTCGCGCGACCATCACTGCGTCCGACCGCGCTACGATTTCGTCAAGCCGCTCCACCGCTGACGGTTTTTCCAACTTCGTTATCACGAAAATTGGTCGCGCAACTGACCTGCGCAATTCATCGATGTCTTCGGGACGCTGCACGAAAGACAACGCGATCCAATCCGCCCCCATGTCCAGCGCGAACGTCAAGTCCTTGCGGTCCTTTTCGGTCAACGCAGACATGGGCAGCACCGCACCCACGACGCTGACCCCCTTGCGCGCCCGGAGTGTACCGCCGACCAATACACGTACGGTGGCGAATGTCGCGGTCGCATCTATAACCTCGAAGCGCATCTTGCCGTCATCTAACAAGAGTAGAACACCGAGCTTCAGCGCGGCGAACACTTCCGGATGCGGCATCGGCACGCGCTCATGCGTGCCCGGTGCGGGGTCCAAGTCGAGTCTCAGCGTGTCGCCGAGACCGAGTGTGATCTCTCCCCCCGCGAGATCTCCGATCCGCAGCTTCGGCCCCTGTAAGTCGGCAAGCACGGCAATGGGCCGTCCAGTCTCCTGTTCCACCGCGCGCACAATGTTATAGCGCGCCTGGTGCTCTGAGTGACTACCGTGACTAAAATTGAATCTAAACACGTCCGCACCGGCCTCGAACAAAGCGCGGATGGTGCTTTCATCCGAACTCGCCGGACCCAGCGTGGCAACGATCTTTGCGTGACGGTGACGGCGCATGACTTCCCTCGTCGAACGGCGTCAGAAGATAAAACCTGTGTGAATGAAGTTCGACGTGTGATCGTTGATAATGTTGTCTAACAACTTTTTTGAACTGTCGGTCTGCTTTGCCGCGATCATCGAACGGATCGAGAATGAACGCAGCGCATCCGTTACCGATAGCGTACCTTCCGCAGAGTCTTTGCGGCCAGTGAACGGAAAAACGTCCGGGCCGCGCTGACACTGGCAGTTGATGTTCACGCGGCAGACCTGATTGACAAGCTGATCGACAAGCTTGCCGACGGTGCCTGAGTCTTGGGTGAAAACTGAAACTTGCTGTCCGTGTTCGGAGGTCACGACATAGTCGAGCGCCGTCTTGATGTCATCGAACGGCATGATCGGCACGATCGGACCGAACTGTTCTTCGCGATAGAGCATCATGCCCTCGGAGACGGGGTATACAACTGCGGGGTAGAACAGCGTACCGCTTAGCGAGCCACCACCCTCGTTGATCACCTTCGCGCCTTTCGCACTCGCATCCTTGACCATGCGCGTCATGTAGTCGACCTTGCCAAGTTCCGGCAGCGGCGTAATCGTCACGCCAGACTCCCACGGCATGCCAGCTTTCAGCTTGCTGACCTCCTCGGCGAACCGCTGCACGAATTTGTCAGCGATCAAACGATGTACGAGGAGAATCTTAAGAGCCGTGCAGCGTTGTCCGTTGAACGAAAGCGCGCCAAGCACGCATTCCTTTACGGCGAGCTCGATATCTGCATCGGCGAGAATTATCGCGGCGTTCTTTGCGTCGAGACCAAGAATCGCCCGCAAGCGATTGATCTTTGGATGCATCTTTTTGAGATGATCCGCGACTTTGCTTGAACCGATCAACGTCAGCACGTTAACCTTCCCTGATTCCAGCAGCATCGGCACGATCTCCGCGCCCTTGCCGTAGACGGTATTGATTACGCCTTTGGGAAAAGCGCTTTTAAGCGCTTCAAGCAGTGGGACGAACAATAGGACGCCGAACTTCGGCGGCTTAAACACCATCGTGTTGCCCATGATGAGAGCGGGTATTAGCGTCGCGAAGGTCTCGTTCAGGGGATAGTTATAAGGTCCCATGCACAGAACCACGCCCAGCGGCGTGCGCCGGATCTGCCCAATCGTGCCTTCAACCAGCAGGAATCGCGAATTGGTATTGTCGAGTTGCTTAAGCGCGTCAATTGTAGCTTTGATATACTCGACGGTACGATCGAATTCCTTCTGAGAGTCCGACAAGGTCTTTCCAATCTCCCACATGATGAGTCGTACGATCTCATCGCGTTTCGCGACCATCTGTTTGGTGAAGTTCTGCATACAGCTGATGCGCTGCGCGACCGTCATCGTCGGCCATTCCCCCCGTCCGTCATCGTAGGCAGCCACTGCTGCTGCAAGTGCCTGTTCGGCGTCGGCTAGCCCCCCGATCGGATAGCTTCCGAGTTCGATTTGTTCGAGTGAGCCATTTTCACCGCGAGCACATATCGCGGAAAATACGCTCCTGACCGGGCCAGTCCACGCCTTGAGCTCGCCGTCAATAAGGATCTGGCGCTGATGTAGTTTAGGTGGACGCATCCCATCAGCCGACGCCTCGGCCTCTGTGGGAAATGCGTTTAGAAGGCTTTTTGACATCGACATGGGCAAACCTGTGAGTAATTTGGGATCAACGTGGCATTGACCGCATCGATACGGGGCCCGCATCGAGCTTTAGTCGTTCGCCGGTGTCGGAAAGCCTTCCGTCACGAATTTGGTATACGGCGATGAACTTTTCTACGTCGAACTGCACAAGGACTGTTTTGTTGTCCTTTGCGAATACGACGCCCTGCGAAGCCTCCCCACTCGGCAGTTCGTTGATCTTCGTGGCGATGCCGTCATGGACAGAGAACAATGCAATCCGACCAAGTTTTTGCCGTCCCGGGCCTGGATCGCTGGGCGTGAGATTGGATCCATTAAGGCTTTGCGTCACGATCCACTTGCCGTCAGGCGAGAGCGCGACGCCTTCTGGGACAGAAGCGACTGTTAGAAATTGCACGGTACGAAACGGTCTTCGGGATACATCCACAAGTGCTACGACATCAGCGTCGCCTGGCGCCGACTGACCCGGAAGACCTGCAAGGCCTACACTGCCGATGACAGCGAGATTGCCTTCACTTGAAGCGTCGACGGCATACGGCGCTATGCCGGTCGAAACCAGTTCCTTGGTCAAAACGACTTTCGGTCCTGTAGTATCTAATACAGCCGCACCACCGTCATCGCGGCGGGACACAAGCGCAGCCTTGCCGTCATGCGTGAACGACACTCCGGCAAGACGCTTCTCGCTAACCTTTATTGAGTCGACGACCGTCAACTGCTTGCCGTCGATCTTGAGGACTTTAAGAGTCCCATCGAGCGTGGCCGCGAGAAGCAACGAGCCCGCTGGATTAATCGAAAGCCCGTTGGGATGCGCTCCAATATCGACACGATTTAGTTGCTTTGGCGGTGATGTTGACAAGTCGACGACTTGTAAAAACGTCCCTAAGGTTTCCTTTTTGGCAGTGTAGTCATACTTGCTCGGCGCGGCGATTACGGCCAGTTGACCGTCTGGTGTTATCGCCACTGACTGCGGCGGCCCCGCTATCGTATGCTCAATATCCGTGACGATTGCCACGATTTTGGGAGGCTCAACTGAAGCATCGATCACCGCCAGGCTGTCGGAGGGCGCTGGCTGCGGATAAGTCGCACTCCCCTCGAAGCGCACGAACTTACCATCGTTCGCTGAGACGATTAAATCGGCCGCGAAACTTGCTTCAAACGCTGTTAGGAATAGGATCGGCAAAATCCACCATCGCATGAGAGTCCCCATCGTTAGTGTGCAGCAACGCTGTCCAGCGCGATACCCGCGTTGCTTCGCTTTCGCCGGATCAGCGCCTGGACCCAGAAGGTCATTAAGCCGCCGACGGTGAGGCACGCAGCGAGGAAAAGCATCGGCGCTTCATTACTGCCGGTTTGGTCCCTGATCCAGGGCACGACGTTTTGCGCTATGAAGCCACCAAGGTTGCCGACTGAATTGATCGCAGCAAGTCCTGCTGCGGCCCCAGCGCCCGAGAGAAATGACGAAGGCAAACTCCACAGCACGGGCTGACCGGCGAAAATGCCAGCCGCTGCTCCGCACAGAAACGCAAACTTCAACGCATTGCCGGGCACGTACACGCTGGCAACCAAGCAAACTGCGCCGAACAACGCCGGGCCCACGATATATGGCGTCTGCTTTCCTGTCACCGACGCCCGCGCCGGGATGACCCAGAGAGCTACCGCTACGATCACCCACGGGATCACGTTGATAAATCCGTTGACCGTGTTGGAAACCCCAAACCCCTTAACAATTGTTGGCAGCCAGTAACTCAGGCCGTAGGCGCTAAGCGGAAATGCGATATAATAGAAGCACATTAGTAGGACGCGTCCGTCGAGCAGCGCCGCAAGCGGATTGTCGTGCTTCGTCTTATTCATCGACGTATCCTCGGCGGCCAGCGTGTCGTGCAACCACTCTTTTTCGGACTCCGTGAGGAAGCGCGCGCTTTCCGGCCGGTCGTCGAGATAGGCGAGGGTCACGAAACCCATAATGACGGCCGGCAGACCGGTGACCATGAACACCCACTGCCAGCCCTTGAGGCCGAGCGTGCCGTTGAGATCGAGCAACATGCCGCCGATCGGAGCGCCGATCGCATTTGCGACCGCGCTATAAATCATGAAGGAGCCAACCATCTTTGCGCGGTATTCAAAGGGGAACCAGAGCGTCATAACGTAGAGCACGCCAGGAAAGAATCCCGCCTCGCACACGCCCAGCAGGAAGCGGAGGACGTAAAACATCGCGGTGCTGTTGGTTAATGCCAGCAGAATGGTGACGATCCCCCATGAAATCATAATGCGCGCAAACCAAATGCGAGCGCCGACTTTTTCGAGGAATACATTGGAGGGTACCTCGAACAGGAAGTACCCGATAAAAAACAGCGAGGCTCCAAGTCCGTACGCGTACTCGCTAAGGCCGAGGTCGCCGACCATCTGCAGCTTCGCGTAACTAACATTCTGCCGATCAATATAGGCAATAAGATAGATGAACCCGAGATACGGAATGAGCCGCCAAGTGATCTTTCGGATAAGATCTGGCCGCTCTCTAGCTCTCGACACCGAGGGAGTTGCGAGTGCTTGTGTGACAGGCATGTAAGCCTCCCATTCCTGCCTTTTCCTCGATTACGGCTCGTAGTTAGCCCGCGTTAGGATTGATTTTTTCCAGTGATAGTTTTGCTCGCTCTGTAATAGCGTTCCAGTTGCCCGCGCGCACATCGGCGGCCGGAGTTAGCCACGAACCGCCGACTGCGACGACGTTAGATTGAGCGAGCCAGTCTCGCACGGTGTCTACCCCGATCCCACCGGTCGGACAGAAGCGTGCCTGCGGAAAGGGCCCGCTGAGGGCTTTGAGCGTAGGAATGCCGCCGGCAGGGACGGCTGGAAAGAACTTCACGGTGTCAAAACCCCTTGCCAGCGCGGCCATCAGTTCCGAGGACGTGGTGATGCCCGGAATAAATGGCAGAGACACTGCCGCGGCCGCATCAAGCAGCTCGGTTGTCGCACCTGGGCTCAGGGCATATTGCGCCCCGAGGTCGGCGGCACGCTTGAGATCGTCCGGTGTGAGTACTGTGCCGATGCCGACGATTGCGTCGGGTACTTCAGCAATGATCCTTTTTGCTGCATCGGATGCTCCTGGCGTGCGCAGGGTGATCTCCAAGAGCCGCAGCCCGCCAGTGACAAGCGCGCGTGCGAGCGGCACCGCATCCTCTATACGCTCGATGGTGATGACCGGCACCAAGGGCCCATGTACCAACAGGCGGTCAAGTGCGGCGCGATCGTTCATGTTCCCGTCTCCAAAACAATTATGTCCGGCATCGCAGATCGCGGGATGATCGCGCCGGGATATTGCACTACCGTGCCGGCCAATCTATGCCCTGCTCGGACCGAGTCCTGCAGAGATGCTCCGGCAAGCCGCGCCGCGAGATAGGCGGCCGCGAAACTGTCGCCCGCCGCGGTCGTGTCCACCGCAGGCACGGCGGGTGCGGCAATCGCCACGTCAACGCCTCCGCCAATGACACGACATGACGGTCCGTCGGACTTCAGCACGCGTTCAGACGGCATTTTGCGCGCCAGAAACTCTTCGACTCCCGACGCGCCAAACAAAAGGTTCAAATCTTCGCTCGAGGCCAGCAGGATGTCCGCGGCATCGAACGCCTGCCGATAGCAGGCATTCGCCTTCGCGCGGTCTGGCCATCCCCGAGGACGAAAATTCGAGTCGAAGGCAAATTGGCCACCATCGCCGCGGCAGCGCGCCGCCGCTTCAAACAATCTCGCCCGCCCTGCGTCATCGTAGAGCGAAAGCGTAATGCCGGAGAAATAAAGCAAGTCGTACCGTGAAAGCGTTTCAACCAAGGCCTCCCCCGGCGGTCCCGCAAACAACTGCCGCACCGGCGCGTTGTCGCGCCAGTAGGAGAAGCGCCGTTCGCCTCTCTCGTCTGTCTGGATGACATAAAGACCGGGAAGCGCACCCGCGATGCGCGCAACGTGTGTCGTTCCGATGCCCTCCGCACGCCAAGCTGCGATAAGTTCGTCGCTCCAACCGTCGTCACCTAGCGCCGTGACGTAGTCGACCGCGACGCCGAGCCGCGCCATGTACAGCGCCGTGTTCAAAGTGTCGCCACCGAACCCTCGCGCGAACAGACCATCCGGCCGCTCATGCATCTCGATCATGCATTCGCCAATGCAGGCGACGGATGCCATTTTAACCAACCCTCAATGCGAATGCCGCGGTTCCCCGCGGCGTTCGATGACGCGAAGAAAATCCGTCGCAAAATCGATGCAAGCCCCGTGCTCGAGGTCACCGACCGTCCGACGATACAACTCCTGCCAAGGCGTCTGACTTGTCGGGACGGACATCGCCGAGCCCTCTTTCTTCCGAACCTGCAACTCTTGATCAGAAACTAAAATATTGGCCGATCTTCGCGAGAGATCTATTCGCACGGCATCACCCGTTCGTAGAATCGTCAAACCTCCACCGCGGGCCGCTTCTGGCGAAGCGTGTAGAATAGACGGCGACCCAGAAGTTCCCGATTGACGTCCATCGCCGATGCAGGGAAGCGATATGATTCCACGCTGTATGAGTTGGTCAGGTGGCTGCATATTCACAACTTCAGCGCTCCCGGGATAGCCGATGGGACCGGTACCTCTCATAAACAGAATGGAGTGCTCGTCGATCTCGAGCGATGGGTCGTTTATGCGGCGGTGATAGTCTTCTGGTCCCTCGAAAACAATCGCGCGGCCTTCAAAAGCCTCCGGATCTTTCGGATTTGAAAGATATCGTTTTCGAAAGTCCTCTGAGATCACACTGGTCTTCATAATAGCTGAATCGAAGAGGTTACCTCGCAAGACAATGAAACCGGCCTCCTGCAGCAAAGGATTTTCATACGGACGTATTACGTCGAGATCCTCACTGGCACAGCCCGAGCAATTTTCCCCGATCGTTCTGCCGTTTGCGGTCCGAGCATCCGCAAAGATTTTCCCTGCCTTGAGGAGTTCGTGGATAACGGCGGGCAGGCCACCCGCGCGATAGTAATCCTCGCCGAGATAAATGCCGGCGGGTTGCATATTGACCAGCAAAGGGATCGCATAACCAAGTCTTTCCCAGTCCTCGATCGCGAGGTTCACGCCAGCATGTCGCGCGATGGCATTGATGTGGATCGTCGCGTTGGACGAGCCGCCGATGGCCGTATTGACAACTATGGCATTCTCGAAGGCCTCACGCGTCAAAATGTGCGATGGCCTCAGATCCTCCCAAATCATCTCAACGATGCGCTTGCCGGTCGCGAAAGCCATCTGGCCCCGTTCGCGATACGTTGCGGGAATGGCGGCGCATCCAGGCAACGACATCCCGAGCGCTTCCGCTAAAGCGTTCATCGTCGATGCCGTGCCCATCGTATTGCAATGGCCAGTGCTAGGTGCGGACGACGCGACGATGTCCATAAATTCGGCGTATGAAATTTCCTTCGCGGCATGACGCAGGCGCGCTTGCCAAACCACCGTCCCAGAACCAGTTCGCTGTCCCTTCCACCAGCCGTTGTTCATGGGACCGCCGGAAAGAACGATTGCTGGGATATCGACGGTCGCTGCCGCCATCAAACACGCCGGCGTAGTTTTGTCGCAGCCCGTCGTCAGAACCACGCCGTCGAGCGGGTAACCATAGAGGACCTCGACGAGACCAAGATATGCGAGATTGCGATCAAGTGCTGCTGTGGGCCGGCGCCCCGTTTCCTGAATGGGGTGGACCGGGAATTCGAACGGAATGCCACCGGCTTCCCGTATGCCGTCTTTCACACGGACGGCGAGATCAAGATGATGACGGTTGCATGGAGAAAGGTCGCTTCCCGTCTGCGCTATGCCGATGATCGGCTTGCCGGACTGAAGCTCCGCGCGTGTGAGACCGAAGTTGAGGTAGCGCTCGAGATAGAGGGCAGTCATACCGGGATTGGTTGGATCGTCGAACCAAAGTCGACTCCTTAAGTTCCCGACTTTCCCTTGATTCTCGGACATCGAAGCACTCGCGTAAGCAAAACGCAGACACGCAGTCTGATTTCTTCGAACGTTCACTTTGCAATAGAAGGAAACGGGAGAAAGCCCCCGGCGCGATGCGTCTTCCTCCTCGCTCCGCTTCAGCGCGATGAATTCTTCTTTCAAGAACAGAACGTCAATCTAAGTTAGTTGTCAATTGCTCGGCGAAGTAAAATTTTCGCCGCTATACTTGTAGTAGAAGACTACTACACTTACGGAATACCACCTCATATGTAGTATATATCTGCTACATCAGCATTTGCGCTTGTTGCTGATGACATGAAGCTCGTCTTGGAGTTAAATGGGCTTAAATGCGTTACACTCTTAGATTGCATCGTGGAGCGCTGTTGGCCGAGCGGCCCAAAAATCAAGTTCACAAGTTGCCGACAGGAGGAAATCATGCGGGCCTCAGTAAACACTCATCAGCGTGATGATCTTGGTGACACGTCAGCCAAAATCACTGTCGTTGATCTTTACCGGGCGGCTTGGGCCAGCTCACTCGGCAGCGCTTTGGAATACTACGATTTTGCTCTTTATAGCCTGGCCTCGGCCCTGATCTTCGGCCCGCTGTTTTTCCCCAGCTCCAATCCCAACGTCGGCCTGCTCGCG
>Ga0306921_10002069_pt1 | contig 20001 bp, 19 predicted proteins | sample sta12Cox44000080_FD_203760 | JGI IMG/M metagenome (GOLD analysis project Ga0306921, IMG submission 203760) | Lab enrichment of tropical soil microbial communities from Luquillo Experimental Forest, Puerto Rico - statoxic.12C.oxic.44.000.080 (v2)... | ecosystem: Environmental > Terrestrial >... | reverse complement strand
ATCACCGTCGACTCCTTCATTGCGGCCGTCCAAGGGGCGGTGCCCCTCATGCGCGGCCGGCCGGGACGCATCGTCATCGTCTCCGGCATCGACTCCTTCCATGCCATGCCGGGTCACGGCCTCCTCGGCGGAGCCAAGGCCGCCGCGGAGAGCCTGGTGCGCGCTTTCGCCTTCGAGCTCGGGCCCGAGCGGATCACCGTCAACGGAGTGAATCCCGGGATGATCGACACGGATTCCTCGCGCCTCTACATCGAGACCGGGCTTCGTCGCGACCCTGCGCAGGCCATGGCCGAGGTTGCCGCGGTGACCCCGGTGCGCCGAATCGGGACGGTGGAGGACGTGGCGGACTGTGTCGCCTGGCTCGCCTCGGATCGCTCGGGATTCCTCACCGGGCAGACCATCGTACTGGACGGGGGGCTCACGATCGTGTCGCCGCTGGCCAGACTGGAGGGCGTGTCGGACCTCCGCTGAGCGAAGTTACACGCATCGCGCCACGATGCCGGGCCTGGACCGCGAAACCCCCTGCTTGATCTGATTTGACGACGGCGCGGCAGTCGGCTCATACTCTCCTCATCGTGACAACCACACCCAGCGCGACAAGCATGGTCCAGCGCTTGGGGCAAATCCTGCTCAAGGCCCGCGTACTTACCCAGGATGTCCTCGGGGATGCCCTGCTGCGGGCCAAGCAAAACCGCGTGAAACTTGGGGAAACGCTCATCTCCATGGGAGCGGTCACCCCCGAGGAGGTTCTGCGGGCGCTGGCCGAGCAGAACGGGCTGCCGTTCGTGGCCGCGGAGGAACTTCCGAGCGCCCCGCCCGTGGTCAAGAACCTCTCGCCCAAGTACCTGAGGCAGTACGTCTCCTGCCCCATCGCGGTCGACGGCGCCGCGGTCACCGTCGCCACTGCCGACCCCGCCAATCCCGTGCTGATCGACGACCTGCGCCAGATGCTGGGCGCCAAGATCTCGCTCTGCGTGGCGTCTGCCCCCGCCATCCTGGACGCGATCGAGCGAGCGTACGGTGCTTCGACTCCGCTCCAGAAAATCGTCGAAGGCATGGCGCCGGGCGAGACCGCGGAGGGCGAGGAGGATGTCAATCATCTGCGCGATATGGCCTTCGAGGCGCCGGTGGTTCGCCTGGTCAACCTCCTCATCGAGGAGGCCGTCGCCTCCGAGGCATCGGACATCCACGTGGAGCCCTTCGAGGATCGCCTGCGCGTCCGCTATCGCATGGACGGCATCCTCTACGACCGAGAGTCGCCGCCGCGCAAGCTACAGGCGGCGCTGACCTCGCGCATCAAACTCATGGCGGAGATGAACATCGCCGAGCGTCGGCTTCCTCAGGATGGCCGCATCCGCGTCACGGCGGGCGGGCGGAGGGTGGACATTCGCGTGTCCACCGTGCCCACCGTCCACGGCGAATCGCTGGTCATGCGTCTCCTCGATCGCTCCTCCGTGTTCCTGCCCTTCGACCGCCTGGGCTTCTCGCCGCCTGTGGCGGAACGCTATGAGGCGCTCATCCGTCGCCCCCATGGCATCTTGCTCGTCACGGGACCGACGGGATCGGGCAAAACCACCACCCTGTACGCTGCGCTCGACAAGATCAACTCACCCGACAAGAAGATCATCACCATCGAGGATCCCGTCGAGTACCAACTGGGGGGCATCAACCAGATCCCCGTGCGGCCCACCATCGGGCTCTCCTTCTCGGCAGGACTGCGCCACATCGTGCGGCAGGATCCCGATGTCATCATGGTCGGTGAGATTCGTGACCTCGAGACGGCGGAGATCGCCATCCAGGCTGCGCTCACCGGCCACCTCGTCCTCTCCACGCTGCACACCAACGATGCGCCCAGCGCCATCGCGCGGCTGCAGGACATGGGCGCGGAGCCGTATCTGGTGGCCTCCGTGCTCAACGGCGTCCTCGCCCAGCGCCTCGTGCGCCGCGTGTGTGGGACCTGCCGCGCCCCCTACGAGCCGGAAGCCCGCGATCTCCTCGCCATCGGTGTCGCCGATGCCACGGGCGTCGAGCTGTTCCGGGGCAAGGGCTGCGACGAGTGCCGCGGCACCGGCTACCGCGGCCGCATCGGCATCTACGAGCTCTTCGTCGTCTCGGAAGAAGCGCGAAGCCTCATCCTCTCCAAGCGGCCGTCTGGAGAGATCCGGCGTTACGCCATCGAGCGCGGTATGGTCTCGCTGCGCGACGACGGCTGGGCGAAGGCCCGCGTCGGTATCACGACCGTCGAGGAGATCCTCCGGGTGACGCAGGAGGAAGACGGCTAGGTCGCCTCTTCGGCGGGCCCGCTGGCAACTCGCTTTTACGGTTCGTCTCGTCGGTGTCGCCGCTCACCCCTTTGCATCGCAGAACCGCCGCACGGACCCGGAAAATCGGACCCGATCTCCTCAGAGGGCAGGACTGCCCGCAAATCTTGACGGGCCGGAGCGGCCCGGCGCACTATCGGTCGTGAGCGGAGCGATCTGAGCTTTTTCCGCTCTTCGGAAAGGCGGTGGCGTGCCGTTCTTCGCGTACAAGGCAGCTGACCGGCGGGGCCAGACGGTGGACGGCGTCATGGAGGCGGCCGACGCGCGCAGCGTCGTCGAACAGCTCCAGCGCGATGCGTACTTTCCCATCGAGGTCGCTCCCCAGCGCGAGCGCTTTAGCATGGCGAGCCTCGCGCGCACGCCCCTCCGCTCGCGCGGTGTCCCCGGACGTGACCTCGTCGCGTTCACCCAGCAGCTTGCCACCCTCCTCGAGGCCGGCCTCCCCCTCGATCGCGCCCTCGGCATCCAGGAAGGCCTCACCGCGAACGGCCGCCTCCGTGCCATCACCGAGGACGTGCGAAAGAGCGTCCGCGGAGGAACGTCCCTCGGCGAGGCTCTCGCCAAGCATCACCCTCGTCCATTTTCGCGCCTCTACGTCAACATGGTGCGGGCCGGCGAGAAAGGCGGAGTGCTCGAGCAGACCCTCCGTCGCCTCGCCGAGTTCCTGGAGGAGGCGCAGGAGTTCCGCGACGCGCTTCTCTCCGCGCTGATCTATCCGAGCCTCCTCGCCGCGGTGGGGGGTGCCGCCGTCATCTTCCTCATGACCTTCGTGATCCCGCGCTTCGCGGACATCTTCCGCGATCTTGGGAGCGCGATTCCCCTGCCCACGCAGGTCCTTCTCTCCATCAGCGCCTGGATTCGCGCGTATTGGTGGGCCATCGCGGGTGCCGCCCTCGCCGTGGCCCTCGCCGTGCGCGTGTGGGTCTCCGCTCCGCGCGGGCGACTGCAGGCCGATCGCCTGCTTCTCTCGCTGCCCGTGCTGGGTCCGCTCACCTTGCAGACCGAGGTGGCACGCTTCGCCCGCATCACGGGCACGCTCCTCAAGAGCGGCGTGCCCATGCTGGGCGCCCTCGCCGTGGTGAGGGAGATGATGGGCAACCAGGTCCTCGCCCATGCCGTGGACGGCCTGGGCGACGGCGTCCGGGGCGGGGCGGGGCTCTCCAAGCCCATGGCAGATTCGCGGATCTTCCCGGTCTTGGCCATCCACATGGTCAAGGTCGGGGAGGAGACGGGGCGCCTCGACGAGATGCTGCTCAAGGTCGGGGCCACTTTCGAGAGCGACACCAGGAAAACCCTGAAGCGACTGATCTCCCTGGTCGAGCCTGGGATCATTCTCTTCATGGGCCTGGTGGTCGGCTTCATCGTGGTCGCGATGCTCATGGCCATCCTGTCCATCACGGACATCCCCATTTGACGCACTGCTCTTGACGCACTGCTTTCATTGACGTCAGGACGCCTCAAAGGCAATAATCGAGACCGCATGAGGCACCCAATTCGTATGGGGCGAGCCCTGCGGTCCCGCACACGTTTTCTCCTCGATTCCCGCGGGTTTTCCCTTATCGAGCTCCTGGTGGTCATCATCATTCTGGGCCTCCTCGCGGGCTTGGTCGGCCCCAGGCTGTTCGGTCGGGTCGGCCAGTCCAAGCAGGCGGCGGCCCGGGCCCAGATCGAGCTCTTCAGCGCAGCCCTCGACCAGTACCGGCTCGACGTCGGGTCCTACCCCCCGTCGGCAGCCGGACTCGATGCGCTGGTGAAGAACCCCAACGCGCCAAACTGGAACGGGCCCTACCTAAAGAAAAACCTCGTACCGGTCGATCCTTGGGGCAAGCCATATCAGTACAAGTGCTGCCCAGGAGATCACGGTGACTACGATATCTGGACCCTCGGGGCCGACGGTGCGCCGGGCGGCGAGGGTGAGAACGCGGACGTCTCCTCCTGGACCGTCTCGAAATGACGGCAGCCCGGCCCCGGGGCTTTACCCTCATCGAGGTGGTGGTCACCCTGTTCGTCCTCACCCTGGCCGCCACCTTGGTAGGCCCCTCGGTGGTGAGTGGAGTGGAGGCGCTGAAGGCGCGCACGGAGGCGGCGGGCCTGGCCACTTTCCTGCGCGGGGCGCGCGAGCAGGCCGTGACCCACAAGCGGGCCTACGAGGTCCGGGTAAAGAGCACGGAAGGCATTGTCGAGATGCGGACGGGGGACACCGTACCTGCCATACGAAAGCTCGGCACCGGCGTGCGCGTGACCGTCGAACCGCCCGCCCGCGCCATCACCTTCCTGCCTCAGGGCTTCTCGAGCGGAGCGCGGCTCCGCGTGGAGCTCGGACGCCGCGTCTACCTCGTCACCGTGGATCCGCTCACGGGCCGCGTTTCCACCGCCCGGATGGACGCGTGAGCGCGCGCGCCCAGAACGGCTTCACCCTGCTCGAGGTACTGGTCGCTCTGGTCATTCTCAGCCTGGCCGTGGTCACGTTCATCCAGCTCGCGTCCCAGGGCCTGCGACTCCTGCGGGTGTCCGGCGAACATCAAGAGGCGGTGATGCTCGCGGACCGCCTGACCCGCGCCGCCGACCCGAGTGGCGAGAGCATAGAGACAGGCCACGAGGGCGCATTCGACTGGGAGCGCCGCACCAAGTTCGTGCCCATGCCGCCCGATCTCGGATCGATCGGCAACAATGCGCCACGCTTGCTCTCGCTGTCGGTGGTCGTGAAATGGGGCGGCCGCTCCGTGGAGATCGCCACTCTACGCCTCGCTCGCGCCACGGCCACGCCATGACCCGCGAGCAGCGCGGCTTCACGCTCGTGGAAGTGGTGATCGCCCTCACCATCATGGCCACGCTCCTCGTGGTGCTCTTCGCCTGCCTGCGCGTCGGACTCGTGGCGTGGCAGCGCGGCGACGAACGCTCCCAGGCGCTGGAGCGGGCGCGCAGCGTCAACCAGGTGGTCACGCGAGCCCTCGCCGGCACGTATCCGTACCAGGCTGCCGCCTCGGGCCGGGAGCCTGCCCGCCTGCTCTTCGAGGGCGAGCCAGAGCGGATCGGCTTCGCTACGACTGTGCCGCCTCTCCCCTCCGCCGACCCCGTGGCCTTCACCGCGGTGACCTTGACGCTGACCACCGGCGCGGGGGGCGGCCTCGCCGTGAGCCAGAAGGTGCTGCCCAACGAGAAGCCCTTCGACAAGGATCTTCGTCCCATCTTCGTGGACGGCGCCGTCACGCGCATCCGCTTCCGCTACCTCAAGGAGGCCAACGGGGAGTGGATGGAGCACTGGGACGGGGCGCTTGAGAAGGCTCTGCCCGTATCCATCGAGGTGACGCTGACCATCGTCCAAGGGGGGCACGCCGTGGAGCAGCCGCCCCTCATCGTCTCCGTGCCGGTGACGAGCTGATGCGCAGCGCGCGCGGATTCGCGCTCCTCTCCGTCATACTCGTGCCGGTGCTGCTCGCCGTGGTGGTGATGAGCTGATGCGCAGCGAGCGCGGATTCGCCCTCCTCTCCGTCATACTCGTGCCGGTGCTGGTCGCCGTGGTGGTGATGAACTGATGCGCAGCGACCGCGGATTCGCGCTCCTCTCCGTCATGCTCGTGCTGGCGCTTCTCGCCGTGGTGGTGACGGAGTTCGCGATGACCACGCGGCTCGAGAGCTCCATGATCCGTGCCTACCGCGACGGCGTCCTGGCCACGCACCTCGCGGAGGCGGGGGTGCAGCAAGCGCTCCGGGAGATTCAGGGTCCGGGCACCTTGGTCGCGCTCGACCTAGACGGCACCCTCACTTTCTACCGTGCGAGCGATCCCGCGGCGACGCCCGTGAAGGTGAGCCCCCTGCCACGACAAAAGGTGCCGCTCGGCGCGGGCGAATTCTCCTACCGCATCACCGACGAGGAAGCGCGGATCAACGTCAACACCGCCACGCCCGAGCGGATCGAGAGCCTCCTCATCTCGATGGGCCTCGACAAGCAGGTGCGAGATGTGGTGGGGGACTCGCTCCAGGACTGGAAGGATCCCGACGATCTCCATCGTGCCAATGGCGCGGAGAGCGAGGACTACTACCTGAAGCTGCCCGTGCCCTATCGCGCGAGGAACGGCGCGCTTCAGGACACCGCGGAGCTGCTCCAGATCCGCGGGGTGACGCGCGAGATCTACACGGGCGCCGACGGACATCCCGGCCTGGCCGATCTCGTCACCGTGGTGGGCCGCGACACCGTGAACATGAACACCGCCCCGCCCGCCGTGCTCACCGCGCTCGGGCTCTCGGCCGCGGAGATCAGCGAGATCGTCGCCACGCGTGTCCGCGTACCCTATGCCGTGGTGCCCGCCCGGTTCGGGGGCAAGGGGCTCGGGGTGAGCAGCGCAACCTTCCGGATCGAGGCGGAGGGCCGCGTGGGCGGTGAACCGCGCGCCCGGCTCGTGGCCATCGTGCAGCGCCAAGCGCAGCTCACCATCACCGGTGGGAGCAGCTCCAAGATCCCCCTGCTCTCGTGGCGGCTGAGCGAGCCATGAAGATGCGCGCGGGGATCCTGGTCGATGAGACGGCGGTGACGCTCGCCATCGTGTCCGGACGCGGGCCGGTCGAGTGCTTCAGGTTCGACGCGGACGAAAACGCGGGGCCGCTCATCGCCACCGAGTTAGAGCGGCGCGGCTTCAAGCGGCGCCGACTTCGGGTGGGGCTGGATCGTAGCCTCGCCGTGGTCAAGATTCTCGAGCTGCCGCGCTCCGAATCGGTGGACCTCTCGCAGATGGTCCGCTTTGAGCTGGAACGACACGTTCCCTTCCCGCCGGAGGATATCGCCTGCGACTGGAGCTCGAACCCCGGGCGCGCGAACGGCCCCCTGCGCGTGCTCGTCGCTGCTTGCGAGCCCCGCCGCCTCGATCACGCCGTGCGGCTCGTGAGTGAGGCGCGTCGGCGTCCCCTGGCCCTGTCCGTGGCCTGCCACGATCTCCGCTCGCTCCTCCCCCGCACCATCGCCCCCGTGCGCGTGGTGTGGGCTCATCGCCACGACGGGCGGACCGATCTGGTCTTCCTCGGCCGGGGCACCGTGCGCCTGAGTCGCGTCATCCCCGCCGAGACTCCGCAGGAACTGGTACGCGAGATCCAGCGCAGCATCGGCCTGCTTCAGTGGCGAGACTGCGCGGCGCTCTGGATCTCCGGCGACGAGGTGGACCGCTTCATCTCGGCGCCCGTGCTCTCGGAGCTCCACGCCGCCGTATCCGAGCCGCCCTTCGGGCAGTTGGGCCAGGCCCTCGTCGACTCGCTGCCCGAGGATCGACGCGGGGCCGCCATGCTTGCCCTCGCCGTGGCCGTGGGCTCGCGGCATCCGCGCATCAATCTCCTGCCTACCGGCCTGCGCCCGCTCCGGGCCTCGCGCGGGCAGCTGGTCACCGGCCTCATGCTCTGCCTCACCATCCTCCTCGGGCTCGGCTACCTCGGTGCGCAGGTCTGGCAGCGGGCGCGCTACGTGCGATACCTTTCGCAGGAGATCCAGCGGCTCGACTCGGACGCCAAGTCCGTGGAGCGGCTGTCCGCGATGGTAACGAAGAAGAAGCAGCTCCTCGGCACCCTCCAGGGCGTGGAGACCAAGGGGCTGCGCTCGCTCCCCTTCCTGCGCGATCTCACCTCTCTCGTGCCCCAGGACGCGTGGCTCCAGGCCCTCAACATGGATCCGCAGGGCGTGGAGCTGATCGGGCAGGCGGGCACGGCGAGCGCGCTCATCCCCGCCCTCGAGGCTTCGCCGTGGCTCGATCACGTCGAGTTCACCTCGCCCGTGACCAAAGGACAGGGCAAGGAGCAGTTCCGCATCCACGGCGCCTGGGAGCGCCACTAGATGCTGCCGAGCCTGAGCCGTCGCGAGCGCACCATCATCGTGGCCTCCGCGGGAGCGGTCCTGCTCGTCGCTCTCTATTTCTTCGTGGTCGAGCCGCTCCTCGCGCGCTACCGCGAGCTGGGCGAGCTGGCTCCGGCGCGCGAGGCGACGCTGGACACGCGCCGCCGCCTCATCGCCCAGCGCCCCCGTCTCATCGAGGAGCTGGCGGAGGTGAATTCCACGCTGGAGAAGCAAACGGAGCGCCTCCTCCCCGGCGCCACCGCGCCCCTCGCCGCCTCCGAGCTCCAGCGAGTGGTGAAGGAGGTGGCGAGCGCCGCCAACGTGGACGTGCGGAGCGAGCGCGTGCTCCCGCCCGCCGAGCTCGCGGGATTCCAAGAGGTGCCCATCGAGCTCACGGTGGCCGGCAGCATCCGCGACACCGTCGACCTGCTCTTCCGGATCGAGCGGACGAGCCGGCTGCTCACCGTGAAGGACCTCAAGGTGCGCGTGGTCGCCGTCGGCCAGCCACGCGAGCTCATGACCACCCTGGTGGTCGCCGGCTACCTCCTTCCGGCAGGCGGGAGCAACTGATGCCGCGTCGGCTCCTCGTGCTCAACGTAGCACTGGGCCTCGTGAGCCTGTTCTTCGCGGTCGGCATCGTCCGCGCGCTCCTCGTCAAGCATCCCCTGCCCAAGCCGACCGTGCTGCGAGCCGTGGCTCCCACGCCACCCGTGGCGCCAGCTACGGCGAGCGATGCCAAAGCCGAAGCCTACGCGGCGATCGCCGCGCAGAACCTCTTCAATCCCGGCCGGAACGAGATGGGCTCGTCGACGGCAGCCACGGCGTCCGTGGTGAAGCCCATTCTCCACGGCATCGTGATCGAGGGCGGCAAGAGCCGCGCGTTCCTGGAGGATCCCTCGATCAGGCGCGTCGGCGGCTATTCGATCGGTGACTCGGTGGGCGGAGGCCAGATCCAGAAGATCGCCGACGATCGCGTGGTGATCGCACGCCCCGAGGGCATCGTCGAGGTGCTGCTCCAGGATCCCAGCAAGCCGCGTCCGGTGGCGCCCGGGCCGGCCGGGCCTGCGGTGACGGTGCCTGGACAGCCCGTGCCAGGACAGCCGGTCCCAGGGCAGCCCGTACCGGGGCAGGCGGTTCCCGGCCAAGTGCCGGTGCCGGCGGCGCCTCTCGTGCAGGCGCCGCCTTCCGGGCCAGTGCAGGTCGCGCCGCCGCCTGCGCCGGGCGCGCCACCCGCGCAGCAGCCAGCGATCCCGACACAGAACCGGCGGCGCGCGCCAAGCCAGAGCAATGACTAGCCGCCGCCTACTCGCGCTGCTCCTCGCAACGACGCTCACGCTCTCCGCCTGCGCCTCGGGCCCGTCAAGCAGCGTCACCCCGCCCAACCCGCCGCCCCCTCGTGTCCAGGTGCAGGCGGAGCCCTCGACGCCGATCCCAGCCCCGGCACCGCCGGTGACCCCGCCGCCTCCGCCGCCGTTGCCGCCGCCGATGTCCGTCGGGCCCATGCGGCCGCCAGAGCCACCCATGCCGTCGTCCCCTGCGCCCCTGCCTCCGCCGCCGGCTCCGGCCGGTCCGGGGGCGACACCGAGCATTGTGTTCAATTTCGACAATGCCGACGTCGAAGTGGTGGTCCAGGCGGCCGCCGAGATCGTGGGCTTCAACTACGTGCTCGCGCCCGCCGCGCGCGGCCGCAAGGTCACCGTGCAGACCATCGGGCGCATCGCCAAGGACGACGTGTTCAACGTCCTCCTCACCATCCTGGATGTGAACGGCCTCACCGCGGTGAAGTCGGGCAACGTGTACCGCATCATCCCGCGCGAGGGTGCCCCCCAGACGTCCATCCGGACGGTCGTGGGCACGGAGGTAGATCCGTCGCGGCCCGGAGACGAGTTCGTCACCCAGATCGTGAGCCTCAAGTACATCAGCGCGCAGGATGCGGTGAACCTCCTGCGTCCCTTCGTGGCGGGCCAGGGCGCGGTGAGCCTGCACCGCGAGACCAACCTCATCATGATCACCGACACGTCGGCAAACATCCGGCGTCTCCTCGACATCCTCAAGCTCGCCGACGTGAAGGTGTCCGTCGACGAGCTCCAGATCATCCCTATCCGGAACGCCGATGCCCAGGAGTTGGCGGCGCTCCTCAACCAGATGTTCTCCACGGGCCGTCTTCGCAGCGCGGCCACGGCCCTCGGGATCCCGACGGCGCCTCCGCCGCCTCCCGTGCCGGGAGCGCCGCCGCAGGTGCGCCCGCCCGGCACCGACGCCACGGGCACTCCCGTGGACCAGGCCCCGCTCATCGTGGCGGAGCGCCGGTCCAACTCGCTGGTGGTCCACGCCCGCAAGCCGGAGATGGACCTCATCCTCCAGCTCGTGGCCAAGCTCGACGTGGACATCTACGGCGGCCAGCGCGTCTTCATCTACTTCGTGGAGAACAGCAAAGCGAAGGATCTCGCGGCCACCCTCGAGTCCATCTACGGGCGCCCAGGCGGCACGCGCGCCGCTCCCGTGCCGGGGGCCGCACCGGGCGCCCTCCCGGCTTCGACATCGCCGGCGCCCGCCCTCCCGCGCGTGCCCGGGGCGGGCGGAGGCGAGATCGGCGCCACCCTCACCGATCTCCGCTTCATCGCGGACGAGGTGACCAACGCCATCATCATCACCACCTACCCGCGCCTCTGGAGGGACATCGAGGAGACGATCAAGAAGCTCGATCGTCTCGCCCGCCAGGTGCTCATCGAGGTGCTGGCCGCCGAGGTCACCCTCACCGAGGACACCAAGCTCGGCATCGAGTGGGCGGTGCGCAGCGGCAAGTTCACCATCACCAACACCCAGAACACGGCCAGCGGCTCGAACACCGGCACCACCCCCACGCCGCCGGGAGCCGGCATCATAAGGACCGGGGCCCTCGTGCCCCCCGGGCTCAACATGTTCGTGGCGGCCAGCGACTTCGTGGCCGCCCTCAACGCGCTGGCCAGCGACAACAAGGTCAACGTGCTCTCGAGCCCGTCCATCATGACGAGCGAGAACAAGAAGGCTGTCATCAACGTCTCGCAGTCCGTGCCCATCGTGACCTCGCAGCAGGTCCCGGTATCCGCGGGCGGCAACACGGGCAACTCGATCACCCAGGCCGTCGAGTACAAGGACGCCGGCATCATCCTCACCGTCACCCCGCGCATCGGGGAGCATGGCACCGTGTCGCTCGACGTGAAGCAGGAAGTGAACGACGTCGGCCCGACGGCGCCCCCGCCCATCAACTCTCCGAGCTTCACCAAGCGCGAGGCCGAGACGTCGGTGGTCCTCCTCAACAATCAGACCTTGGTTCTGGGTGGCCTCATCCAGACCCGGCGGACCTACATCAAGGTTGGCATCCCGTATCTCAACCGGATCCCCGTGCTAGGCTATCTCTTCGGATCTACCGAGGAGAAGATCGAGAAGACGGAGCTGCTCCTCCTCATCACGCCGCGCGTGGTGGGCACGGCGCTGGACGCCGCGCGCGTGACGGATCGGATGCGCAACACCACGCCCGAGCTCGAGCAGTCCTTCAAGCTGGCTCCGCCCAAGCTTCCGCCCACCACCACCCCGCCCCCGCCGCCCGAGCCGCGCTTCGTCCCACCGCCCTCGAGCCGCTGACCCGCCGCGCGGGCCCGCGCGTTCCGGCCCTGGAGAGTGATGCTAGGATAGGCGCACCTTACTGCCCAGGAGGCGTCATGCCAGAGTCCATTCCCGCATCGCTCATCATCGACACGCTCAAGGACACCTTTCGCGAGGCGCGCAAGGAGCTCGCCGCGGAGGTGGCCGAGCCGCCTCAGCACGCGCATCTCGGCTGGATCCTGAGCGTGCCCGACACGCACCAGAAGACGGTGCTGGCCGCCCTCGACAAGGAGGAGCAGATCCGCGTCCTCACCTGCGCCACCGAGGACGAGGCCGCCACCATCGCGGGCGGGCTCTACATCGGCGGCGAGCCCGTGGTGCTCATGATCCAGCACGCAGGACTCTACGCCTCCGTGAACACGCTGCGCGGCGTGGCCATGGATGGGCGCATCCCGACCTTCTACATGATCGGGCTCCTGAGCCGCGAGAAGGACAAGACGCCGCGCGAGTCTCGGCACTCCATGGTCCGCTTCTGCGAGCCGCTCCTCGACACCTTCGGGATTCCCCACGCCACCCTCGAGGGCCCCGACGACGTGCACTACATTCCCGAGTACTATCGCCTGAGCCGCCAGCGCAAAGGCCCCGCGGTGGTCCTCGTCGGCCTGGAGACCGCCTAGCCATGCCCGCCGACTCGAAGCCTCTCGACGCGAAGCTCCACGACGCGAACCCGATGAAGCCGGAAGAGGTGCTGCGCCTGATCGCCGCCCACCGCGGCACCGCTATCTGCGTGCCGACCATGACCACGGGTCCCGAATGGCGCGCCATCGCCCCCGACGATCTCTCCGTGGGCTGCGTCGGCTTCATGGGCGGGGCCTCTTCGCTCGGATTGGGGCTCGCCCTGGCGCGCCCCGACCGGCGAGTCCTCGTCCTCGACGGCGACGGCTCACTCCTCATGCAGCTCGGCTCGCTCGCCACCATCGCGGGCGCCGCGCCGCGGAACCTCGTGCACTTCCTGTTCAAGAACGGCGTGTATCACACCTCGGGCGCCCAGGGGATTCCCGGCGGCCTCACGGTGGACTTCGTGACCATGGCCAAGGGCGCGGGCTATCGCGCGGCCGTGGCCGTGCACGACATCGAGGACTTCAAGAAGCGGCTGCCGGAATTCCTCAAGATGGAAGGGCCCGTGTTCGTCGAGCTGCACACGGGCCTGGCCGAGCAGACACCGATGACGGCGCGAGGTGGCGTGCCTTTCCCCGAGCAGGTCACGAAGCTGCGTGCCAAGCTCCTGAGGCCTCGGGCTACCTCGTAGCCTGGATTCTTCTACGAACACGCAGGGCGCGAGACGGCGGGCCTTACTTAGCTTGGATGCTTCATGAGTATCCGAAGCGCGAGGCGGGCGGGTGGCGGCGGGGGCAGGGGTGCGCTCATGCTGCGTCACCCGCTCGCCTGAATCGCCGCCCATTGGCGGCGCGCAGGACGAGGGGGACCCACTCCGCCTGAGCGCACCCCTGCCCCCGCCGCCACCCACCCGCTTGCACGTGCAGTGCTTGTGAAGAATCTGAGCTAGAGCCCGGGTGAGGCGCCACCAGCTGCCGCCTCGCACGGGCACCTGTTCGCGCGTCACCGAGTGCGAGAACTCACCGGCGCGGCCGTTCACCCGCGGGAGAGGCGGGAGGAGGCGTGTTAGAATCGCCCGCGCCGCCACATCATCGGTAGCGCGCCAAGGGAGGCTCCGTTCGGATGGGGCAATTCGGAATCGGCCAGTCGCTGAAGCGCGTCGAGGATGTGCGTCTCCTCCGCGGTGAAGGCCGATTCCACCACGACGTGAACCTTCCCGGCCAGCTCCACATGGCCGTCGTGCGCTCCACGCACGCCCACGCGAGAATCCGCGGCATCGACTCCACCGCGGTGCGGCGCGCGCCCGGCGTCATCGCGGTCTTCACGTTCGCGGATCTCGACGGCCTCAGCACGATGAAGATGACCCTCAAGCGCAAGCGGCCGGACGGCTCGCCCATGTTCGCCCCGGCGCATCGCGGCCTCACCCAGGACCGGGTCCGCTACGTGGGCGATCCCATCGCCCTCGTCATCGCGAGCACTGCGGCCCAGGCCGCCGACGCTGTCGAGCTGGTTCGGGTCGATTACGAGCCGCTGCCCGCCGTCACCTCGACCGCGGAGGCTATTGGGGGCCCCGCGGTGTGGGACGATTGTCCCGACAACATATCGAATCTCTTCGAGGTGGGCGACAAGGCAGGCACCGACGCCGCCTTCGCGAAAGCGGCGCGCGTGGTGCGACGGCGGTACGTCATCACGCGCGTGCACGCCCAGTACATGGAGCCGCGGGGCGCCCTCGGCGTCTACGACCCTTCCGAGGATCGCTACACGCTCTACGCGGACGTGCAGTATCCGCATCGGGTCCGGAACGCGCTGGCCAGCAACATCTTCCAGGTGCCCGAGCATCAAATCCGCGTCATCGCAGGCGACATCGGCGGCGCCTTCGGCACCAAGGGCTGGCAGTACGCGGAGCATCGCCTCACCCTGTGGGCGGCGCGCAAGCTCGGGCGGCCCGTCAAGTGGGCCTGCGAGCGGCGCGAGGCCATTCCCGCCGACGAGCACGCGCGCGACAACGTGAGCGACGCCGAGCTCGCCCTCGACGCGGACGGTCGCTTCCTCGCCCTCCGCGTGAAGACTCTCGCCAATGTCGGCGCATACGTCTCGTCGGACCGGAACCTCCTCGCCACCTTCTCGAACGTGCCCACCCTGGTCGGTGTCTATGCCTTCCCCGTGGCGCACGCCCAGGTGCTGTCGGTGCTGACCAACACCAACTCCACCGCACCTTATCGCGGGGCGGGACGCCCCGAGGCGACCTACGTGATCGAGCGCCTCATCGACGACGCCGCCCGCGAGCTCGGCATGGACCGCGTCGAGTTGCGTCGCCGCAACCTGATCGCATCCACTGCCATGCCCTTCAAGACGGCGCTCGGAGTGACCTACGACTGCGGCGAGTTCGCCAAGAACATGGAGACCGCGCTCGACATGGCCGACGTCACGGGCTTCGCCAAGCGCCTGGAGGCCTCGCGCGCAGTCGGGCGCCTGCGCGGGTGGGCCGTGGTCAATCCCATCGAGCAGGCGGCGGGCCCTCAGCCGGAGTTCGCGGAGATCCGCTTCGCCCCCAGCGGGAGCGCCACCGTGTTCATGGGATCGAAGAACCAGGGGCAGGGCCACGAGACGACCTTCAAGCAGATCCTCCACGAGCGCCTCGGGCTCGATCCGCGTGACGTGCGCTACATCGACGGCGACACCGACCGTGTCGCCTTCGGCATGGGCACCATGGGCTCCCGCTCCACCGTGATCGGCGGCTCCGCGCTGTGGACCGCGGCCGACAAGGTGATCGCCAAGGGCCGGAAGATCGCCGCCAAGCTCCTGGAGGCGGCGGAGGCAGACATCGTGTTCGCCGATGGCAAGTTCGCCGTGGCGGGCACGGACAAGGCGGTGGCCATCAAAGACGTGGCGCGGGCGGCCTTTCAGCCCGCCCAGCTTCCGCCGGGCGTGGAGCCGGGCTTCTACGAGACGGGCACCTTCGCCCCCAAGCAGGCGACCTGGCCCAACGGCTGCCATGTCTGCGAGGTCGAGGTCGACCCCGACACGGGCGTGGTCACTCTCGATCGGTACGTCGTCATCGACGACGTAGGCACAGTGATCAATCCCCTTACCCTCAAGGGACAGATCCACGGCGGGGTCGCCCAGGGCGTGGGGCAGGCCCTCATGGAGCAGGTGGTCTACGAGCCGGAATCGGGCCAGCTCCTCACCGTCTCCTTCATGGAGTACGCCATGCCGCGCGCCGACACCCTGCCTGACATGGTGATCCACAGCAATCCGGTCCCGACCAAGCTCAATCCTCTCGGAGCCAAGGGTGCCGGAGAGGCCGGCACGGTCGGCGCCCTCCCCGTCGTCATCAACGCGGTGATGCATGCCCTGGAGCCGCTCGGCGTGCGGACATTCGACATGCCCGCGAGCAGCGACCGCGTCTGGCAGGCCATCAAGACCGCACGTGACGCTCACCCTCAACCACGACCGGAGTGACCATGGGACTCCTCGACGGAAAGACCGCACTGGTAACGGGAGCGGGACGCGGCATCGGCCGCGGCATCGCCATCGCGCTGGCCAAGGCCGGCGCCAAGGTGGTCGTCAACGACCTCGGAACCGGCCTCGACGGCGAAGGACAGGCTACGAGCCCCGCTGCGCAGGTCGTCGACGAGATCGTCAAGGCGGGAGGCACCGCCGCTCCCAACTACGGCTCGGTAGCCGACTACAAGCAGGCCACGGAGATGGTCGAGCAGGTAGTCAAGGCGTGGGGGCGCATCGACATCCTCGTCAACGTGGCGGGCATCCTCCGCGACCGCATGATCTTCAACATGGCCAAGGAGGAGTGGGACGCCGTTCTCGCCGTGCACCTCGACGGGACATTCTTCTGCACGCGCGCCGCCTCCGTCCACATGCGCGAGCAGAAGGGCGGACGCATTGTCAGCATGTCCTCCGTGTCTGCCCTGGGCTCGCCCGGTCAACCCAACTACGGGGCAGCCAAGGCCGGCATCATCGGCCTCATGTGGTCGACGGCCAACGCCATGGCCAAGTACGGGGTGACGGCCAACTCCATCATGCCGAGCGGGGCCACCCGCATGATCGACTCGACCCCGCGCGGGAAGAAGATCTTCGAGGAGACGGGTAAGTGGCCGAGCGAGCAGGCGGTGGGCACGGAGCGCGACCCCGACAACGTGGCCCCGCTCGTGGTCTTCCTTTCGAGCGACGCGGCCGCCCACATCAACGGGCAGGTCTTCCACTCCTTCGGCTATGGCTACACCGTCCTCGCCCAGCCCCAGGGCATCCGTCGCATCGACGCCGATCGGCGACTCGATCCCGAGGAGCTGGTCACGCTCCTGCCCCAGACCTTCGGCACGGGCCTGCACGAGGCGCCCGGCACCAACTTCGGCCGCACCCTCCACGAGCGGCCGAAGGAGGAGTGGAAGGACCTAGGCAAGGGCGTCCGGTTCTGGCAGTGGCCGCGGGAAGAGCGTTGAACGTCCTTCTCGTCTGTCACGCCAACACCTGCCGCAGCGTCATGGCCCATGTGCTCCTCGAGCAGATGCTCGAGGAGCGGCAGGCGCGAGCGCGCGTGGCCGTGCGCTCGGGGGGCATCGCCAACCATGCCCGCGACGGCATGATCCCCTCTCTCGACGCGCGCATCGTGCTGCGCGAGGACGGCATCCATCTCGCCGAGGACGTCTTCAGCTCCACCGATCTCCGGCGCCACCGCGAGCTCATCGCGGAGGCGCATCTCATCCTGACCATGACCGAGCAGCAGAAGGAGATGCTCGGGTCCTACGAGGAGGCGCGTGGCCGCGACATCTTCACCCTCAAGGAGTTCGTGGGAGAGTCCGGCGACATCCATGATCCCTTCGAGCAGGGCGAGGACAAGTACCGCTACTGCCGGGACGAGATCAAGCGCTGCCTCACCAAGGGCGTGGACCGACTCCTGGCGAGGCTGGAGGACTGATCCGATGGACAGAGACCGGCTGACCATGCCGCTCGGCGAGGCCATCTTCACCCAGCGGTCCTCGCGGAAGCTCAAGGCCGACCCCATTCCCGAGGCGGATCTCCGCCTGCTCCTCGAGGCCGCCGTCAAGGCGCCCAACGGCGGCAACCACCAGATGGGCCGCTTCCTCGTGGTTACCGACCGCGCGAAGATCCGCGAGTTCGGTGCGCTCTATCGCGAGGCGTGGTGGGCCAAGCGCAAGGATGACCGTGGCTGGAACGGCCCACAGGACATCCCGCCGGGGGAGAAGAACTACAGCGCGGCCATGCAGCTCGCCGACGAGATGAAAGACGTCCCCTGCGTGGTCTTCGCGCTCACCGAGCCGCCCGGCGGGGCCAACTCGATCATTCCCGCCTGCCAGAACCTGATGCTGGCCGCGCACGCGCTCGGCATCGGGTCCGTTCCCACCACCCTCCATCCCATGGTGATGGACCGCTTCCGCGCGCTCTTCGGCATTCCCAAGGAGCTCGGCTTCCACTTCTGCATCCCCCTCGGCTATCCCGCCCTGAAGTACGGGCCGAGCCGGCGCAAGCCGATCTCCGAGACCACGTCGTGGAACCGCTGGGGAGGCGCCCTGCCGTGGGCATGACCCGCAAGCCCGCGGTGAGCCTCGCCGCGGTCCCCGGCCGGCGCACGGCGACCATCGAGCTCGCGCAGCGCTTCGAGAAGGAAGGCTTCGCCGGCATCTACGGCCCGAGCCTGGGCGACGGGTTGGCCCTCGCCGAGGCGGTGGCGCTGTCCACCCGGGAGATCCCTTTCGGCACCACCATTGCCAACATCTACGCCCGCCATCCTCACGACTACGCGCAGACGGCGGCCTTCCTCCACGAGATCTCCGGCGGGCGCTTCCGCTTCGGCATCGGAGTGAGCCACGGCCCGACCCTGGCCCGTCTCAAGGTGACGGCCGGCATGCCCCTCGACGACATGCGGCGCTTTGTCGGTGAGCTCGAGACGGCCGCGAAGCAGGCGGGGCCGCTGCCACCGCTCGTGCTGGCCACCCTCCGCCAGAAGATGGTCGCCCTCGCCGGCAACATCGCCCAGGGCGCGGTGTGGGCGAACGCCGCGCGCTCCCACATGCCCACCTCGCTGCGCCATCTGCCCGCGGCGAAGCGCGACAACCCCGGCTTCTTCATCGGCAACATGGTGCCGACCTGCATCGACACGGACAAGAGCGCCGCGGCCGCCGTGCATCGCCGCACGCTCGCGAGCTACGTGAAGCTGCCGAACTACCAGAACTACTGGATCGAGGCGGGCTTCGAGGAGGAGATGGAGGCGATCCGGAAGGCCGTGGCGGCGGGCGACGAAGCGAAGATTCCCTCGCTCATGTCCGATCGCTGGCTCTCCCAGGTCACTCTCTACGGCAGCCCGTCAGAGGTGCGGGAAGGCATCGAGGCCTGGTACGCGGCGGGCGTGAACACGCTCATCGTGGTGCCCTCGTCGACGAGGGGCGGCCAGATGGTCGCCCTCCAGGAGCTGATCGATCTCTACCGCTGATCATCCCCACGGCCGGACGGCCCGAAAGGATCTGCCATGAAGCGCTATCGCATCGCCGTGATCGCCGGAGACGGCATCGGCAAGGAAGTGATGCCGGAGGGCGTGCGCGCCCTCGACGCCGCCGCCCGACGCTTCGGCTTCACTCTGGACCTCGAGAACCTCGACTGGAACTGTGACCGCCTCGTCAAGACGGGGCACTGGATGCCCGAGAACTGGAAGAACCTGGTGGGCAAGCATGACGCCATCTTCTTCGGAGCCACGGGCTGGCCGGCCGCCGTGCCCGATCACGTCTCCCTCTGGGGCTCCCTCATCAAGTTCCGGCGCGACTTCGACCAATACGTGAACCTGCGCCCGGTCAAGCTCATGCCCGGCATCCCCTGCCCGCTCGCAGGTCGCGAGCCCGGCGACATCGACTACTACGTGGTGCGCGAGAACACCGAGGGGGAGTACTCCTCGGTGGGGGGGCGCATGTTCGAGGGCACGGAGCGCGAGTTCGTCACCCAGCAGTCGTGCTTCACGCGCAAGGGCGTCGATCGCATCCTCAAGTTCGCCTTCGACCTCGCCTCCACGCGCCCGCGCAAGCACGTGACCTCCGCCACCAAGTCCAACGGCATCTCCATCACCATGCCGTACTGGGACGAGCGATTCGCGGCCATGGCCAAGAGCTATCCGCAGGTGAAGACCTCGCAGTATCACATCGACGGCCTCACCATCCAGATGGTGCTCAATCCGCAGCGCTTCGACGTGATCGTGGGGTCGAACCTCTTCGGCGACATTCTCTCCGACCTGGGACCGGCCACCGCGGGCACCATCGGCATCGCGCCGTCGGCGAACCTGAATCCCGAGCGCGCCTTCCCCTCGCTCTTCGAGCCCGTGCACGGCTCCGCGCCCGATATCTATGGCCGCGGCATCGCCAATCCCATCGGGCAGATCTGGTCGGGCGCCATGATGCTCGACCATCTCGGCGAGCCCGCCGGGGGCGCGGCGATCGTGGCCGCGATCGAGAAGGCGTTGGCGCCCGGCTCAGGAGCGCCGCGCACCCCCGACATCGGCGGCAACGCGAAGACGTCGGACATGGGCAAGGCCATCGCCGAAGCGGTCTAGGCGCGCTCGTCGCCGAGCCACACGTTCCTCATGCGAGCTTGCCTAGGCTCTTCACGAGTGCCGCGCGCGTGACCGGCCGGGTGGCGTCGGGGG
>Ga0306921_10002068_pt1 | contig 20003 bp, 18 predicted proteins | sample sta12Cox44000080_FD_203760 | JGI IMG/M metagenome (GOLD analysis project Ga0306921, IMG submission 203760) | Lab enrichment of tropical soil microbial communities from Luquillo Experimental Forest, Puerto Rico - statoxic.12C.oxic.44.000.080 (v2)... | ecosystem: Environmental > Terrestrial >... | reverse complement strand
TTCAGCGTAATTCACGCGAATCGTGGATACACGGCATGGTCCGACAAACACCCTGCCTACGCCTCCGTCGCCTCGGGGTCGGACCCGGAGCATGCGCTCGACGACTTCTACGCTCCTGAAATCAACTCCAATGTCATCGGTCTTCCAGGAGTCACAACGCCCACGGGCATTTCTTGCGCCAGGATTCGCGATAGAGGCGCCGACCTGACCGCCTGGACTAACAGCTTCGAGAACATTCAGTGCTACGACACTTTGAAGGTGAACGCGATCCTCAATGAGATCGATGGCAAGGACCACCTCGGCATGAGGACGACCAAAGTTCCCACGGTCTTCGGCATGAACTTCCAGGCTGTGAGCGTGGGCCAGAAGCTGATTGAAAAGAGCAACGGCGTGACGGGCGGATACCTGGATGCCGCCGGCACCCCCAGCGCGGCCCTGCTGAACGAATTTCAGTTCGTCGACGCCTCGATTGCGGCATTCGTCAAAGAGCTGAACAAACGGGAACTCCTTAGTTCGACCCTGATCGTGATCACTGCCAAACACGGCCAGTCGCCCATCGATCCCAGCCGCTACGTCGGCCAAACCAAGCCCCCTGGAACTTCACCTGCGACCCTGCTCTCCGACGCGGGCTTCCTTCCATTTTCCGAATCTACCAACAACCCCACCGGCATCGGCCCGACCGAAGATGACGTCTCGCTAGTGTGGCTGAGCAGCTCCTTCGATACTGACGCGGCCGTCGCACTCCTCGAAGCAAATGCTTCCGCCACTACCGGAATCGCGCTCGGCCAGATCTACTACGGCCCTTCGCTCTTCCTTAACTACAACGACGTAACCACAGACCCCCGTACGCCGGACATCATCGTGACCCCGAATGTCGGCGTTACTTACTCCAAGAGCCAGGCGAAACAGGCCGAGCACGGAGGGTTCTCCCACGACGACACGAATGTGGTTCTGCTGCTGTCCAACCCGAAGTTCAAACCCAGGACGGTAAGCTCCCCAGTGGGTACTGCCCAGGTGGCGCCTACTATTCTTAAAGCGTTGCATCTCAGTCCTCAGCTCCTTGATGCCGTTCGTGCTGAGGGAACAAGCGTCCTTCCGGCGGTTCAACTTCCATAGAGCCAGGCCGACTAACAGTGGACGCTCCTTCGGAGCGTCCGCTTCTGATTGCGCTCATGAGCTTTCGCTCGAGATCGTAGGCGACAGAGTAAGGAATTCGGAGTGCCACGAGTATTCCGAATGGATGGTCGGAAACGGACACAGGCCCGGTTCACGAGAGCTTGGGGCTGGAACCGGAGGCTCGATCGGCCGTCCTCGATAAGCGACGCGACGTTGACACGCAGCTCAGGACGAGGCAAGCGCTCCTGCAAGTCTGTAGCTAGCTCTGGAAGGCAGCACCCAGTTGGTCGCCAGTAGGAAGCAGACACTTGTGAGATCTAGACCTCTCGGACAATCCAATTCTGACTGTGCGTCATCACCGGTAAGACGTGCGCTTCTGATGCGATGGCCCTTAGTGAGCCGACACGGACACGAAATGATCCGACAATTTTGCAGTTGTGCGGGGGCATAAGAGATTCCGGTTGTTCGATCAATCAGGCGGCCGTGGACGATTTGCTTAGAAGAGCGCTCCCTGACCGGCGGAACTTCCGGCATCGGTTGGCGGTGTTTGGCGCGTGCGCAACTGGAGCGTTCCCACCGGTCTGACTGCTCAAATCTTTATATTATTGTAATACATAAATATTTTTTTTGGCGTCAATCGTGGTTTTTAGGAGGAGAAACTGTATGAAGTTGAACACCTGAATGCCACGACCGAGTCCTTCCTAGCGCGGGATCTCACTGAGATGAGTGAGAGTTCCTTGCAGTCGCCCCTCCAGTTCTTTATCTACGTTTTGGATCTCACTTAGCAAGGCTCGAACGACAACTGCCAAGGCGCGCGACAATTCGGCGGTGCTGAGTTGTCGTACGAGGGAACCTTCGAACTTGGCAGTGACTTCTTTTGGTAGCTGGTCAATGCCCCGAGCGTGGGTAACAGCCAGGCCGTGCCGAATGCAGGCTAGCACAAGCGCATTATCGCGGACCCCGCTTATCATGTATTCCGCCTGCCACAGCTTTCCTCTGGCAATACTGCTTCGCGCATGCAGCGCATAAAGCCAGCCGCTGCCAATAACACTGTCGGCTGACGGTGGCGGAACATGCGCTGGCTCTTTGGCCTCTCCCAACACCAGGCGGAAGGTCGGTGCCAGTGCTCGGAATTCCGTTGCGGGTACGAATGCCAGATCAACCTGCAACGTGCTGGGTAGAAGAAATACGCGGTAAGTCCAGGCGCCGGCCTTGACATCAAGATGATGCAAGGCACGATGTTGTTTGTACACCAGATCGGTCCAGTCCAGGAGAACTGCCGCCACGTCATCGGCATTGCTGACGCCAAAAGCCAGGTCGATATCCGACCAACGATCTTCGCGGTCGCTTGCTGCTGAGCCGGTTATCGCAGCGCCGCCGATGCGCTGGTCACTGGCGGCAAGTTCCAGCAGAGTGGAACGCAAGCGACTACGTTCTTCCGGGGTAAACACAGTTCTTGGTAACTCGCGTTAAAGTTGTCTCTCGATTTTACGAAAGCCTGGTGGCCCATTGAAACACCCGATTCCGTTTTTACGCGCTCGCCAGCAACCGCCGCGCAAGTCAGAAGTATTTACCAGGTCTTCAACCCCCGGTTTTTATGCCCTCTTGCCACGGTAGGAAGCTAGACGCGGAGAAAAAGGATGAAGCGCACCTGGAAGCTTTGCCCATCCCTCACATTCTCTCCTCACTTATATAATTATGAGGTGGGCGATGGAGTTCGCCGTTAACCGCCCGTTAGGGCTGATGACTCCTACGATACTTGATAGGAGATGCTCCATCGTGGCTTACCTGTGGATTGCCTTGGGTGCTGTCGTGGGTGCTAGCGCCCCGATATTTTCTAAGCAGTTACGTGGCCAGGTCTTTCGCATCGAGCTTTCCCTACGGCACGCTACTTATCAACATCAGCGGCAGCCTTCTTTTGGGATTTTTTCTGGTTTTGACCGGTAAGCGGCTCCTGGTCGATGCGCGGTTGCGATTACTGATCGCGGTTGGATTCTGCGGTTCGTATACAACTTTTTCCAGCTATGCATTTGAAACGTTCGCCCTGTTCGAGCAAGATCGCTGGTTTCTTGTGACATGGAATGTGTTTGCCAGCAACGCCCTCTGCTTGGTTGCAGTGCTGATGGGCGCGGCGTTGGCGCGTTTGCTCTAGAAGGGAAGGCTCCAGTGGCCGTTCAAGCCACGATCTACCTAATGGAAGGCGATTCATGGCTCCGCCAACCGCTGCATTTGGAGATTCTCAAATACCTGCGTGATGAAAACGTGGCAGGAGCGGTTGTAATGCATTTGGTGGCAGGATTACTGGGTCGAAGCCAAGTGCGCACGGCCTACCTGGTGGAGGCTGGCGGACAGCTTCCCGTGTTGTTACCTTCGTAGATACCGATGAGCACGTGAATCGGGTGCTGCCCAAGTTGCGCGAAATGGCCGCTCACCGGCTGATTGTTAGAGAGAATGTCACCATCGAGCAGGGCAGCCTCAACTAGGCAGGCAGCGCACAGCCGGCGGTTGGAACGCGGGCCCTTCCGGCCGGAAGCGGGTGACCGCTCTGTTCCATGGCGCAGGTCGCAGCTTGTTGACCAAAGCGCCGTCCAACGTACTGCGCCTGGGTGAGCGACGGGCGAAACGAAGGCGGCCTTGGGTGAGAGTTTGGCGCCAGCTGCAAGACACTGTATCAGAATTCTATTGAGACGATACCGGAGAAAACCGTCATGGGGATACCGTCGTGGAAGAGCTGATCTTCGAGCTTCTAGAATGGCTGACAAAACGTGAGAGGAGTTACGAAGAGGTGATGGATGCGTGGCGCACCTCATGCCCCCGACTCCCGGTTTGGGAGGATGCGAATGATCGTGGGCTGGTCGTGAAGGACGAAGTGAACGGGTGCTGTATCGTTAGGCCTACATCATTAGGGCTTGCGCTGCTTGAGCAGCACAAGAGTTCTTCTCGGGTGACGCCCCGACGAACGACGGCCTAAAGTACAGCTCCTATCGCCGAGACCGCCTTGGAGTCGTAATCCAATGCCATCGTTTTACGCGCTCAACGCTTCCTGCACCGGGAACTATCCCCTGAGACGCCATCAGCCCAGACGGCATTCCTAACGTCTTGAGCGTTCCAATCCACTTAGCCCGCGTGAGGCTTGGCGCCGGGCCCACCCTTTTAATCGGCTTCGATTGGTAGATCGTGATCGAAGGGCTTCCATCCTTTACCTTGTGCTGGTGCGCTACCATCACCACAAAGATGCCTCCGCCAGTTCAGCCTTGAAAGCTCCGGGCGGCATTCCACGGTGAGCCGACCGCACCGATCCTCGATGACCGCCAGGCCGCATTCGGCACTGGGTTATCGCGTCTCCAGAAGACGCTAGGCTTGACGCTTGGGGCAGGCAGCAAGGCTCAATTGTAGCCATCAGAGGGCGGGCGAGTGGTTCCGGCATACAATGACTGGGAAAGCGAGTGGACTCATGTTGAATGCGGAGAAGGTCATAGCGTTCGTTCCAACCAGCGATGCGATTAAGGCGCGTTCCTTTTACGAAGGGGTTCTGGGCTTGCCTGCGGTCGTTGACGACGGGTTTGCTTTAGTGCTCGACGCAAACGGAACCATGATTCGTGTGACCAAGGTACAAAACTTCAAGCCGCAGCAGTTTACTATTTTGGGATGGGACGTTAAGGATATAGATGAAGCCGTGTCGCGCCTTTGCGAACGCGGAGTTCGATTCGAGAACTATGGCATGGCGGATCAGGATATGCGCGGCATTTGGAAGTCTCCGAGCGGCGCACGAGTCGCTTGGTTCCAGGACCCTGATGGCAGCGTACTCAGTCTCACTCAGTTCCCCTAAAAACGTCGTCGTAATCGGAGGGGGCCGCGGCTCTGGTGTTCAAATATCGCCATATCTTGCATCTACAATGCGGGATATCCGGACTCCTGTCACTGTAAGCTTGCAGGCACGTCTCTAATCGCTTTGACTCGAACCATCGACCCATCTCATAAATGCCTCAACAGAATCAGGCACGAGACGAGTTGAAGCATTCCCAGAAAATTCTCGGCGTGAGGTTCATATCTAACGACCAGACGCCAGAAGGTCTGCAACCAGGTAAACAGCCTCTCGATTTTCCACCTTAGGTGGTATCGCTTCAACCGACGTCCATCCTGCGTCGAGTTTCATCGGTTCCAGCGATATGACCATTTGCAGTGCCTGGTCGGCGACGCATTGGCCAGAACTGTTTCCGAGTTGCCGACTACAGGCGGAGCGGGTCAAGAGCGGCCTGCCCCGGGAGTGAAGCTACTTGTTCCGCAGAATTGTGATGGTGCTGGAACTGTTGTTGGAGACGACCACAGAGTCCCTTCCACTGCTTTCAAGACGGCCTGCAGCAATGCCGCCCCATCCGGTTGGCACACTGCGACTGCCGACACTGAAGGATCCATCCTTCGCCGCTAGGAAGAAGAATACTTTGTTGTTCAGAGCGCAGGAAACGACGATGTCGTGCAGTCCGTTTCCCGTGATGTCGCCAGCTGCCACGCGATCCGGACCGTCACAGCCGGCCAGGGAGAAGGCGATCCGTGCATAGTGCTAAAGCCGCCTCTTCCATCGCCAAGCAGCACGGTTACGCCGATCTGTTTGGGGTCGGGAACAGAACGGTGGTAAGGAATGACGATGACGTCAGGATTTCCGTCGCTGTTGATGTCGTCGACCGTGAAAGCCCATGGCGCCGTGCCCGCCGGAAACGGCGAGCCGGGAGCTTTTCGGAATCCACCTTTGCCATCGCCGAGCAAAAGGCCGATGGTGTTGATATTCTGGCCTGTAGTAACGATGTCGAGCTTGCCACTCTTGGTGAAGTCGGCGGCGCGCACGACCTGATCTGAATGTCCATCGATGGCGAAGAACTTGCCCGGAAGAATCAAGTTGCCTTTGCCATCGCTTGGCATCAGTAGGATTTGATCTACCCCAACTATCGGTCACCACAGCGGGCTTGCCATCACCCACGAAGTCCCCGATCGCCAGGCCACGTGGATGCGGATGGGACAGTGTGGCAAATGGGGAGTGTGGCGACGGCTTGAAGCCTCCTGGACCGTCACCGAGCAGGATGGTGATGTAGGGTGTTTTGGTGGTTAGCGATCACCAGGTCGAGATTGCCCTTGCCGGTCATGTCGGCAACGGCGATATCGTTGGGATTCGGGTTGCAAAGGAAGGGAGAGCCCGGCGCGGGCGTGAAGTGGCCTTTGCCATCACCCAACAGGACGGTGACGGTGCCGTCTTCTGTGTTTGCAACCAGGAGATCCGGCCTGCCATCGTGGTTTACGTCAGCGATGGCGATGAAGCCCGGGCCTTTCTCAACAGGTACCACCTGCTGCGTGAATTCGAGTGGACTGGACGCTGTGGCCGGAGGCATGGTGAACCAAACGACGGCACTAACGCTCGCGGCCAGAGCAAAAGTGGCAATCGCTGTCTTTGCGATCACGTGGTTCCGTAGATACACTCTCCTTGAGTTCACTGCGAGGTTGCATTCGTCCGCAGCGAATCGCATTCCTTTCGATCAAACAAACTCATTGCAGAGCGACGGAAAATTCTTTCATGGAGCTGATCCAAAGAGCGCCCCTGCACCCGTTGTAACTGCCATAGCCAGTGCACCCCAGAATGTAACACGAGTTGCACCCCTGATTACGCTTGCGCCACCTTCGGATGCAGCCCACGCTCCAAGCGCCGCAAGAAAGAGCAGAGAGGCGCCGGCCACAACAGGAATTAGAAGAGCCTGCGGCGCAAAAATGACCGCCAAGAGGGGAATCATCGCTCCCACTGCAAAGCTGGCGGCTGAAGACAGGGCCGCTTGAACCGGACGTGCCGCGAGAGCTTCCGAAATACCCAACTCGTCACGGGCATGCGCACTGAGCGCGTCATGCGCCATCAGCTGTTCTGCGACCTGCTTAGCAAGCGACGGATCGAGCCCACGCGCAACATAGATCCCGGCCAGCTCGCGGTGTTCACCCTCATCGTCTTTTCCTAGTTGTTTGCGTTCGAGTTCGAGGTCCGCCTTTTCGGTGTCCGCTTGGGAGTGCACGGACACATATTCTCCTGCCGCCATCGACATGGCCCCCGCGAACAAGGCTGCGACTCCGGCAACCAGAACGTTCCGATGGTTGCCATTGGCAGCAGCCACCCCTAGCACGAGGCTCGCCGTCGAGAGAATCCCATCGTTGGCGCCCAACACAGCGGCTCGTAGCCAACCAATGCGCTCTGTTCGATGTTGTTCCATGTCTTGTCGAGCCACGCCGCCTCCTTCTCCGAACAATTATCAGGCATGACTTAGAAAACTACTGTTCGGCCCACCGTGTGCATCCGTGCGAGAACCTTGACGCCGTGGCCCTCCAATGGCTCCTCGATCACGGCCCCGATCCCAACCGCTCCGTCAAACGCGGCACCGCGCTCGAAATCGATTGCATTTCGGTCGGAGTGGACAGAATGCAAAGGAATTTTGAGCCCATGCGGACGCAGGTAGAGGCATGGCAGCGAAGTGAACTGACCGACGTCAGGCGGAGGGTAGTGATCTTGACCTTTGTAGAGGGGAAGTTGGAGGCGCCGAAACACCTACACGTACCATTCGGTGTTGCCACCAGAATCTCGAGGCCAGGGACCCTGGCGGTCCACGAGTGATGGTCTACCTCTTGATCGCAACCATTTCCACCGGCTCAAGCACGCCGGCCGCAATTGCGGAGTTGACGTTCTTCAGCATCAAAGATGCTTGCTCGCCCATCAGTAGTTCCACACCAAGAGGTGTCGTTGCCGATCGAGCCTGCGACAGCATTCTTTGCATGAACTCCATGGCAAATTTTCGCCGCTCGCGCTGGTGATCAATGCGAAGGCCTGCCGCCTGCAACGCCTGATGATAGGCGTCTATGCCGACGACAAAACTTGTCTCTGGATTTCGTGCCCATGGTACCGGGAAGTCGAACGATCCATCCTCGCGGAGCATGATGTCAAAGATCGCAAACCGCGCGCCCGGCTTAAGCACGCGCGCTACCTCGCGGAAAACCTCCGCCTTGTCTGCAATGTTCATGCCCACGTGGATTTCGTAAGCGCCGTCGAATGAGCCTGAATCGAAAGGCATATCTAGCGCGCTGGCCTGGCGGAATCCGGCATTGCCATCGAGTTTCACCATGCGAGTGAGGCTTTCCGCCACGCGAACGAACTCATCGGTCAGATCGATTCCGGTGACCTGGCAGCCGCGTTCGGCAAAGTAGCGGGCTGGACCCCCAATACCGCATCCGACGTCCAGCAGATGCATGCCTGCCCGCAACTCCATGAAAGCGGCCAGGTCTTGTGTTGCTTCCCGGCCGCCTAGGTGAAATTCGTCTACTCCGGCCAAGTCCTCAGGGCGCAACTGCGCGAGATTCTTGCCAGCACTACGAAGCGTGGCAAGAATTTTTTGCTCCAGCGTTCCACGGGTATAGTGTGCGGCTACCTGCTCGTCAACGTTCATGCTTCCCCCTGCGGGTTTCGGTTCGCCTCCCACAGAATGTGAACAAAGTAACGGGAACGCCTGGATGTTCACGTCCAATTTTAGAAACCGCAAACCCAATCGAAGCCTCTCCTCCTGCTAGGCCGGCCAGTCGGGAAGTGGTGGTTGTCGGGAACAGAGCGGTGCTCCGGCAGTGCCAAGGTGTCCCGTGGGCCCCGCGGGCATTGCTGGCTGCTGATCGCTGCTAAAATCTCGCCACATCACCCGGCGACAGTGCGCTGGCTGAAAAGGCTGCGAAGGTGTTCTCTTCTTGCGGGAGACCGTCAGGCTAGGCGTTGTTGCCGTGCGTGAGCCCTGCACGGTCCCAAACTGCGCAGCCAGAGCTTGCGCCGCGGCGTCCCTACGATCACTGAATATGAGCACGCTGGCAATTGCATTCCAGAATCGAAGCAGGAGCTGCGCCGCTTGTTTCATGCGGCTTTTTGCGCAGGTTGTGCAGGCACGCTGGCCAACAGAACAGTCAGTCCTTCGGCTGCCGTAGGATGCGTAAAGATGGCGTTCTGAAGCAACGAGTACGGTAGCCCTCCTAATATTGCAGTTTGAACGGCCGCCGTCATTTCGGTGGCTTCCGTGCCGAAGGCGGTGAAGCCCAGGATGCGATCGCTTTCCGCTGCGAGCAACATTTTCATGAAGCCGCGTGTCTCGGAGAGCGTGCGCATGCGCAAAACCGAGGCCATAGGGATTTTAACCAGGCGATATTGAATGCCGCGCACTTTGGCCTCGGATTCGTTCATTCCCACGCGGGCGAGTTCCGGGTCGGTGAATACGCAGAAGGGCACTAGCCGATTTCGGGTGGTGCGATGGCCGCCATTTAAGTTGTCGCGAACAATGCGAAAATCGTCGAAGGCGACGTGGGTGAAAATCGGGCTGCCCGCGCAATCGCCCATCGCCCAAACGTTGGGTGCTGTGGTTTCAAGCCGCTCGTTGACCTTGACAAAGCCTCTCGCGTCCAGCTCAATCCCAGCTTCCTGCAACCCGATACCGGCCGTAATTGCAATCCGGCCGGTCGCAACCAGCAGGTCTGAGCCTTCCAGCCAACCCTCTCCGTTACTGTCTTCGATGCGGAGGCGGACGCGTTCACCGGAGCGTCCCTTCACCGCGCGCACCCTTGTTTTTAGCAGTACTTCGATTCCCTCGTTTTGGAACAACTCCAGCAGGGCCGCGGCGACATCCGCGTCTTCACGGCTGGCAATCTGGTCTCCCTTCTCGATCATGGTTACCCGGGCGCCGAAGCGGCGCATCGCCTGCGCCAGCTCAAGTCCGACATATCCGCCGCCCAGCACGATGAGGTGCTGCGGCAGGCGATCCAGTTCGAGAGCCTCGATGTGGGTCATGGCTTTTGAGGCCGCAAGTCCGGGGATGTCCGGCATTGCTGCCCGGCTTCCCAGATTGAGAAATACGCGATCGCCGGCGATGACCCGGGTGCCGCCGTCATTGAGAGAGACTTCAACCGTTCGGGGAGCGATGAAGCGGGCGGTACCCATGATGAGTTCCGCGCCGCTGGCTTTATAACGATCAAGATGAATCTGGATTAACCCTCGAACGATCTCCTGCTTTCGACGTTGCACACTGGCCATGTTCACCGCAAGTGATTTGAACTCCAGTCCAAACTCGGGTCCACGCCCCGCAAGTGAGGCAACTTTGGCGCTATGGATCATGGCTTTGCTAGGGATGCAGGCGATGTTCGGGCACGATCCGCCGATGAGCTTCCGTTCCACAACCGCGGTGCGATGGCCCGCCTTGGCCATAGTCCATGCCATATATTTGCCGGATTCTCCGCTACCGATGACTAGGACCTCGTAAGGTTCGGTCTGGGGCATTGCGATCGTCCTCTCTCAAGCGAAGTGAGGCATCTTCTGGTATCCGCGATAGATAGGCGTGTGGTTGTTGGGCCAGTTCGGACGTGCTCCACAGCGGTAAGAGGATACTCCAATTTAGAATCAAATTGTCAATTTAGAGTCAAATTGTCGCCGCCAGGCCGGTTAAGAGCGCGATTTTTTTGAGTTCAGATGGTGTCCTTCTAGCTTGCAGCGTCAGAAGGCCGGAAGAACGGCGATTCCCATCCCCAATCACGGTACAAAGTTAGAACCCGACTTCTACAGTGAAAGTCCGAGGTGGCGCGGTGCTCGGCCTGATGCGGCAGCATAAGATCCAATGGTTCTGCGCCCACTCGACCATCGGTCACTTTGATTGAGCTGTAATGGCTTCCGTTTAAAAGTGTGCGGAGAAGTGAAGGCGCCCAAGATACCTTCGCTTCTCCGCCTCTCTTTGACCCTTTCCGCAGGCCCATCCGCAACCTTCGTTGCCTTATCTCCCCAGTGGAAGGCCGTCTCAATGTGATGGCCGACATGTCAAAGAGAGAGCCGGCGCCTGCGCAAGCTCTCTCGTGCCGCGTCGGTCATGGTCAGAAATGCCGCCCCCAGCATGATCGAGTCCTTTACAACGAGTCGTCCAACACCGGAGAGGAAAGGGAAGCCGTGGTTCGAACCACCAAGCGCCGGAACCCAGGCTTCGGGCGTGGTGATGAGGAAGGAGAGCGTAGTGAACGCCATGAAAATCAGCAGGAAACTTCCGATGGCGGACAGTTCGGGCCGAACCGGATACAAAGCGATGAGAATGCCCAACGACACAATGATGACGCCAAGGCCGTAAGAGACCGGATAGGTTCCATTGGACTGGTGCCACTCCCTGTTGACGGGTTTTAGTTCGCCTTCCTTGTTCATGTAATGCTTGTACTCCGGCGCCGGGTGATAGTAGAGAAAGCTGGTGAGAGGGCTGTTTGCAACCAGGGGCACGATGCTGTCGGCTTCATAGCTGGCGAACTTCAGGCCACCAATCCAAAACAGGACGATGACGAGTCCAATGCGTAGCAGGCCCATGCCCACGCGATCCACGGATTATTGTATCTCCCACCTGCGTTGGAGTCTCAGCGGGGAACTGAACCTATCTCTTGTGTTCATAGCCTTCGCGCAGTGACCTTGCCGTGCTCACGGTGAGTTCTGCCGGGTGCCCACCATCCGCTGGCTAGTAGTGAAACCGCCATCGGACTTCGCCATAGATCTGCCGGGGAAGGTTCCAGTGGAATCCACCGAAGGTCAAGCTGTTGTCTAGAAAGATCCTTTCGTTGGTGATGTTGAGGGCTGTCAGAGAAACCGTGTAACGCTCCGCAAATGTTTTGGAGAGCGCGAGATCGAGCGCCGTGTGTCCAGGTAGATAATCTCCCGGATACTGCCCACTGGGTGAACCGTTGTGGAAGCCGGAGCCATAGTACACGTTACCCGAAACGTACGATTGCCATGGAAGGTTGACGTTAAATCCCACATTGAGCGTGTTCCGCTGGTCGTGATCGACAGCAGCAAAAGTTGAATCCGGCTGGCAACCGGGTGTGGGCGGAACGCCGCAAACCAATCCGCCGGTAATCGGTCCGGCTGCCTGTGCAATCTGGTTCGCATACACCAAATGCATCTGCAGTCGGCGCCAGAGACGCGGCGAGTTCAATGAAAGCTCCCACGACTGAATCAGTGCTCGCGCAAAGGTCAAGGGAAAGAAGACGTTCGATTCTCCAATATTGTTGTGATCGAGAAAGTTAGTAGCGCGGGTCTGGAATGTGTCAATGTCCAGTGTCCAGCCCTTGTACGGTATCCCCACGCCGAATTGGTACTCCCGATCCCTTTCGCCGTGCAGGGGCGCAAACGCCAGCGCTTGGCTGTTAGCGAAATCAAGCAGTGGGCCGGTAGCGGTGATCAGAGGCGGGATCTGATAGTAATTACCGTAGAAGGCACGAAACACCCAATTCAGACGAGGTATCTGCACCGCGAGTCCAAACCGCGGACTGGTGACGTTTTCCGTAATGGCACTCGCGAAGTGCGATTGCCGAACGCCGGCCATGAAAGTCAACCAATTGGTTGGGCGGAACTTGTCCTCCAGGAAGAGCTCAACGGCACCGCCGCTGGGCGAGACTTGCGCGGTAAAGTTGGGATAACTGCCATCATTGAAGATATTTTGAAAATACTGGTTGTCTTGTTGGCCGAAACCGTACACACCTGCCTGCAGGTTGTTCTTCGCAAGGGTGGCGGCGAAGCTGATTTGCCCGCCCGCGTAGGTGGAGGAGCGGTTCGACGTGGTGGCAACCGGGCGATCATCGGGCGAGCCTTGGTACTCAGCGCTGTTGTAATGCAAAAAACCTGAAGTGGTGAGCACCATCAACGGCGTGAAAGTGTGCACCCAACTGCTATCGACAAACGCATCGGTCTCGTGCTGCCCATCGCGAAGCCCCGATGTGTTGTAAATTTGATTCTCGTCGCTGTTAGGATCGGGATCGTAGGGAATTTGGTAGTAATCCTGGCGTGCCTGGGCCGCCAACCGGACTTGATTCTTGGCATCGGCGTTGAAGATCAGGGAAGCGAATCCGCCATAGCCATTGGACGAGTCGTGGTAGATTTGCGGAACTGGTGGTTGCAGGCCCAAATTGCTCCGGTTGCCATTGGCGCTGACATAATAGGCAAACCGGTTGGTGTGTCCGGCGAAATTGATCTGGTTGTTGGTTTGCCAGAAATTCCCCAGGCTCACGACCAATTCGCCCTCGTTATCTCGTTCGAATCCAGAGCGTGGCACGATGTTGAATATGCCGAATGTTCGGTCGCCATACTCGGCTTCATAACTGCCACGCAAGGCTTCCAGGTAATCGATGTCTTTGGGATCGATTTGCGGGCCGACGTTGCTGCCGATGTTGGTGTTAGGAATCGAAACGCCATCTACTAGCCAGCTGGTTTGATGTCCCCCGCGAATATGCAGCATATCGTGGGTGATGTAAGCACCGGGAACATACTCGGTGATCATCGCGAGACTGTTGGACTGGTCAGCGCCGGGGGTTCGTACGATGTCCTCACGGTTCACCATGGAAGTAGGGGTCACCGTGTCCACGTTGAAGCTGTCCAACTGCTCCGTCACGGTTGTGGTTTCGTTGGGACCCGCCACCTTCAGCTGAAAGTGAAGTATGGGGGTTGAGCTAGACACAACCGTAATACTTTGTTGCTCGGTGGCGAAGCCAGTCTTGTCTGCCGTAATGGTGTAATCGCCGATAGCTACAGACGGAAAAACAAACTCGCCACCCTGGCCGGTTGCCGCGGTTTGAGACCAACTTGAGTTCATCTGTCTCAGAACCACTGTTGCGTCATCTACCGGCTTGTGTTGTGGATCGTGCACGACACCGCGAACGCTCCCGAAGATAGTTGCAGACAAATATGAGCCCCAGATTAGTAGCATCATTGTCAGCGGCACTACTACGGGGTACGCTCGGATCTCTCGAGATGATCTCATCACGGTTCTCCCAGGAGTCGCGAAGCTCTCTAACCGAGTGCGAGCTCGCAAAACCGTTAAGGGATCGATATGGAAGCGCCTGGCAATCGCGGGGATGCCGCCGCCCTGCTCAGTGCAGCGACGCGACAGTCCATCCCTCATCGGGCTGCCAGTGAAAACAAGTCTCGTTTGCTTAGCGAGGATTAGGCGATTGGAGGGCCGCGCTTTTGAATATCGCCAACGGCGATGCGAAGCCGGTCAATGGATGGGGGAAGTGCAGATTTGGTTTCCGTTTCGAATTGGGAAACTGGCCTGACCCTGATCAGCGTAGCAGTTGCACTGGTTACCGCGGGTGCTACGCGGTACGGGCAGCTCGGCAGGGAATGGAATCCATCCAACCCCGGCGTTGCCATGCAATGGTGCTGCCCGCCGACACGACAACACGCAGGCATAGAAGACACGCCCGCCAGCGTCAACGGCGCAAGCAAGGCAGTCAAGATGACCAGCAACACCGTAATGGAGACCCGCCGCCTCATAGGTACGCGGATTTTAGCACACAGCCCATACGTGGAGTTGACGAACAGCAACTTGCCATTCGTCATGCGGTTATGGGCCTTGTTGGCAGGCTGCTCGCCACGGCCTTGGATATTGAGATCTTAATTAGGGAAATGGACCCGGGTCCGGGCACAGTGGGTGGTCACCTCGACAGCCCAGAAAAAAGATTGACGTTACTTTTGCATCTCTGTGACAAGTTTTTTTTGGCGGCGGCGAAGACATGACTGCGGTAGAAAGAGCGTTCAAGTTGTCGGGTTCGGTTCCAGCTCAAATACTCTGCTTGTCCGACCGCAGCATCGTCGGGTACGGCAGCCAATCACTCCACAACAGCCTGCCAGCTCTTGTCGGGATTGAATTCCGTCACTTTGGCAGCAAGTTCGTCGGTATTCTTTCCCAGATCTTTCTGGAAGACCACTCCGTTCTGATTGATCATGAAAGTCATGATGCCGGAGTCGCCATATTGGGACGGATAGGCTAGGACACTGAATCCCCCCGTCATCTTCCCGTTGACAACGTAGCTTTTTGCCCCGCCTTTCGCGTCAGCTCCTTGCTTGTCCAGCATGACGAAGTAGTATCCATAGTAGGGATGATGCTGGTCGGGATGAACCGTGTATCCTTCCGACGTAGCAAACGCGACCAGCGGTCCCAGTGGGCTTTTGGGTTGCCCATCCACTGGAGGCCAGTACAAACCATTCCGCTGGCCTTCGTCACTGATGAACTTCTGCGCGTATTGATTAACGCCGTCGTGATGTTGGGAAAAGTATTCCTGCTGGGCATCGGCGATGGCCGCACAGATATCAACCGCCGCATTCTCGTTTTTGCCTATGCGACGGGCTAGGATCTCTTCCTTTCCCGCGAGGGTGTCCCAATACCAGTGGCCCGCCACGTTCTTCTTGAGCGGAATGGGAAAGGTCTTGTTATCGGCGCCGGTGATCAGCAGCTGGCCGTCATCCTGCAGCCGACGCCAGCGGTGCATGACGTCGTAATCGGAGACAAACCCGGAGAGAGCGGACTTGTCCTGTTCGGCATCTCCCGAGTAGATGACATCTTTCGATTCCGGACCGAAGATGGCCAGCAGAGCGTCGCGGTCGCCGGCCTTTGCGGCATCTACCAGTGCCTTACCCGCATCTTCGGGCGACGCGAAGGTCTTCTGCGAAGCCTGAGTTTGGGTTTCGGCGCGCTTCTCCTGCTTGTTGCAAGATACGACACCGGCGGTTAGCCCCACGAGTACGAAAACAACGGCAACCTGCGGGCAATTGATTCTGACTAGTGACATTCCAGTTCTCCAAGTCTTCCTGCGCCGTTCCTTGCAGCGATGCTCTATCGCCTGAAACCGCCGCCGCGGAATCCTCCTCCGCCCCAGCCACCCCCACCACCGCGGCTGCTCCATCCGCGAGAGCTGGCGGAGCGATCTCCCCAGCCATCGCTTCCGGAATGGCTGCCATAACCGCCGAAGGCTGATGATCCGCTGGCATGCGCTTGCTGGCCTGTGCCGCTCCCCCAACCGCGCGCGGCATCAGAACTGGAAGTCGGCCTCTGGACGTTATTCCAGCTTCCGTTCGTGTTTTTCTGCCACCCACTCCCGGTGTTCCTGTAGGCGTTGCCATTCGCTGTGGCATACTTGTTGCCACTTGAGGTTTCGGCGGTGGCAACGTTTCCTTGAGCGCCCGAATAATGCTGCGTGTTCACCGTCTGACCGTTCTTCGTAGCCACCGAACTTCCATAGCTTCCGTAAGCGTTCGATTCTTGATGCGTCGCGCCATACGCTCCGGTACTCGGGTTGTACGCTTGGCCAACTCTCTGACTGCCGTATGCTGTCGAAGTCGACGCGCCGCGCGCGTAAGTCCCTGTGGAAGGGTTGTAGCCAGAGCTGTAGTGCGCGCTGCCGTATGGTCCATAGGCCGAGGTGGTGGCGCCATAGTAGCCGCCGTGCCATGCAGCATTGCCGTAGTATGGATGCCCGCCATAGTACGCGCCCCCGTGATACCAGTTGCAGTTCCAACTGCTGTAGCCCCAGCCGCAGCAGCCTCCGCTCATCATGGCCCCAACCGCAATTCCCGCTCCGAAGGAAAGGAGCCCCGTCGCCACCATGGCCCCCGTACTATATCCCGGCGCGGTATACGGGGTTCCGTAAACAACTGTGGGGTTGTACTGCGGAACATAGACCACTTGTGGGTTGGCCGGCTGGATGACGATGATTTGTTGGCCTCCCTGGCTCTGTGTCGTCACGGTTTGCTGAGGTGTGCTCTTCAGATTGCCGGCGGCTTTAGCCTGCGCGCGGAGAGTTTGAACGGCAGACATCACGTCAGACGGCTGGTTGTGGTACGCCTCTCCCAGTTGGGACGTCCACGCGAGGTTCTGCGCCATGTTGTTCAAGACGGACGGAAACTGCGTCAGGGCCTTTACACTCGGGTCCCACGATTGTCCGTTGACCACCTGCATTAGCGCGCTGCCGGTCAGGTTCTTATTCTGCTGCAACCAGTAGTTGGCAGCTGCAATTTGGTCGGTAAAAGTTGCCGCGCTAAGAATCTGGGCCACCAGAGCATCGGGGTACAGGGCGATGGGTGAGACCAGGGAATTGAGCTCTTGTTCGCTCAGGGGCGCACCTTGCCCAGTGTAGGATGACGACGTTGGCGCAGTTTGCGATTCCTGTGCCTCTAAGAGCTCAGCCGGAAACGTGGCCAACAGCAAGAACAGGCTCAGCAGAATCGCCCAGATCTGCCTACCAGGCTCACTAAGTGTCGGATGCATTCTGTCCCCTTGTGCTATCACGATGTGTGCAGCCCTTCACACGGCTGCCTGTCCTCGATGTCTCTCGGTGAGGCAGTAAGTCTTCAGTTTTCCGTGTGAAGGTATCATAAACCTTCTCAGACGTACGGAATCACTCCTGCATTCGTCTCAGCTCCGAGTTTGACATAGAGTACCGGATTGAGCGGCGTGATTCCACTGTCAGAAGTGATAGGCTGGCAGAATTACCGCACAGCGGCATCCTCGAGAAACGCCGATCGCCATTCGATTTTCTGGACCGACAGTGCCGGAAGTTCCGTTCCTAGTCCCTGCATGCGCCGATCGGGGCTGCTGTCGACGATCGGCCACTTCGTGATGTCGTAGCCCTACTTGATTCCGTAGGTCCAACTCAGACCCGAACTTGTGCCGTAGTCGCTGCCTTGAAAATGTAGCGGCGGCTGATTGTCCCAGTTGCCGTAAAACGACACATTCCACGACAGGTTGCCGGTGATCTTGATGTAATAGGTGGAATTCAGGTTGAATTTCACACGCCCTGGATGGCTGAGCGCTGGCAGAAGCAGTGCGGCGACGTTCAAATTAGTTTTGTTGAATCTAAACAACTGCACTTCGGCGGCGATCAGGCCGGCAGCGAGGCCTTGCGTGCCTGCGCCAACGGTAGACTGGTTATACCGCGTGTTCTGCCAGGCAAAGCCCCCTAGAAGAGAGATGGCTGCGTGGTTGGTGTTCTTGAGGTAGCGTCCGATACCTCCACCAGCGGTAGTTTGCAACTGTATCCCTTGCACCCCGCTCTGCAGGAAGTCGGCCAGGCCGGCATAGAAATAGTTGTTCCAGGGCAAGAGATGCCGGCCCATCGCGGTGATCTCGTTCCGTGTAGAAGCGGTGGTACCGCTGCTGGTCGATAAGGCAGAGCTACAATTTAGATCCGCCGACCAGCGTTCCCGGAGGTATTCCGTCTCCGAGCCAACGTGTACTGCACGGTTTCGTTTCCCTTGGTATACGTGACTCCCAAGTTGATCGCACCATTGAATCGTTGCCAGAACTTGTCGGACGTCTGTGCTATCTTCACGATCTGCATCTCGTCGATGGCGAACTGGTTCTCCGGCGTTTCGACCACTTCAATCTTCACCGGTCTGCCGCCTTCAGTCTCTGCGGTGTTGAGCTCCCTCTGTAGACCGAACCATCCGCGATTTTGACGATGAACAATTGCTTGCTCTCCAGGCGCGCCACCTGGGACCAATCCAAAGAGAAGGTTTGAACAACATATGGAAGGCTCACATAGAGCACACCGGCGTCGAGTCCCTTCACCTGGCCGGTCATCCGGTCGCCGTTCTTCATGACGATCGCGTCGCTGTTTTCACGTCCAAGGAGCGGCAGAGAAAGAAAAGAAGGCGAGAACAGAAAGGATGCATCGAGTCCGCAAGTCCGCTCCTATTTGCCGATGGTCAAACCTATGGCATGGAATCGGGAAGTCATGATTCTTGTTAATCGGGAGACTGCGAAGTCTGCAGCGAGGACTGACGAACCTGAAACAAAATCCATACGCTTATAAGCAGCACCCAGAGCGGAAATACGGTAGCCAACCAATTCAAGTGGCTGGCACTCAGCAAGAGGATCAAGGCCAGGCCATAGCCGAGCATCGCTATCCAGCGCGGCACCACCCGGGTTTGCATGAAGATGGTGGAAGTCGATACCATGAACACCCCCGCCATTTTGGTGGCATAAATTGATGCGATCCGATAAACTTCCTCCCGGGCCAAGGCGTACGACCCCGAAATAATCAGGTTGCCAGGTCCGGTTGTCACAAGGACGAGCACAGCTTCCGCGAGGGCACCGCTAACAAACATCATCGCAACATAAAGCAACCCGCTGCCTAGGAACACCGTGGCAAAGAAACGGTCTTCGAGGCTTCCCAAACGATTGCGCACCACGCCGATGAACCACAAGAAGGCGATACCGGAAAACGGCCGCAGATTCATGGCGAAGGCGAGTACTCTCGAATGCTGAGCGAGTTCCGTAGCCCCTACTGTCGAAACCGAGGGAACATAGCGCCAGATCAACACCTCACTGGTGATTAGCAACAGCGCGAAGAGTATGCCCGCTACAGCAGCGGCACGCGGCGTTCTGATGCTTTGACGGATTGATTCATGTTCCTGGGCCATCAAGCACTCCGCAGCTGCACGTTTTCGCGCACTCCTCTTCAGAGTCGTACGTCTCTCAGACGTTGGTTAGAACTCTCCTCAGTACGCTGCGCCTTCGCTCGGCGCTGCGGCCCCGACCTGCCCCGACTTCAGTGCATCGACGCCCGCATCTCCGGAGACGTAGGTCAGTCGCGTAGGCGCCGCAAATCGGGTTCCGGCCGACTCAACAATCTCAGCAATTTTCAAGACCACGTCCTGGCGAATGCCGGTGAACTGTGCCCAGTCGCCCGTCTTCACGTAAGCCCACAATTCCAACTGGAAAGCAGCGCCGGCGAAATCAGCCACCCGAATTCGTGAGCCCTCAGATTCGATGAATGGGTGCTCGTTCAGCATCTGCTGCACGCGCTTCAGGATGGTGCGCAACTGATCCACCGAGGTCTCAATGCGCAGGGAAAAATTCTGGCTGATCAGCAATTTGCTGCGGCCGCTCATGTTCTGGAACTGCATTTGCGCCAATGTGGAGTTAGGCACAACCAGCAGATTCTGATCGAGGGTCCGCAATCGGAGAGAACGCAGCCCGATATCTTCGACTGTGCCGAGCTTGCCGCCGATTTCGCAGAAGTCACCTGCATGGACGGCTTTG
>Ga0306921_10002066_pt1 | contig 20006 bp, 18 predicted proteins | sample sta12Cox44000080_FD_203760 | JGI IMG/M metagenome (GOLD analysis project Ga0306921, IMG submission 203760) | Lab enrichment of tropical soil microbial communities from Luquillo Experimental Forest, Puerto Rico - statoxic.12C.oxic.44.000.080 (v2)... | ecosystem: Environmental > Terrestrial >... | reverse complement strand
TGGCATGGTCCGTCGCCTGGTTGCTCTGGTGCCTGTTTTTTGTCGTGCGCAACGGTCTGGTATGGATTCCTGCAGGATCACCTCGGCTGTGGTACCGCACGCTCGATGAATGGCTTTCCGCACTATCGGCCCTGGCGTTTTACTGTGCCGCCCGTTTGTACGTCCGCCTGAAGATCCCTGTCTCGATAGTGGCCGTCCTGGCAGTCCTGCTGGCTGTCTGGTCCGGATTGCATGTCTTTGGCTTCACCAGCAAAACAGTAGCTCTCGGCACCGGATTGATCTATTTCTTCGTCGCCTGGACATTCGCGCAAGAAGGCCACAGACAAGAGGTGCGTGCCGACATATTGCTCGGCCTTACGTTCTTTGCCTGGGGCGCTTTCATGCTGTTCACGGTTTTTCAACCCCGGCTAGTTTTGATGAGTGGAACTGACTTGGTTCCCGTACTTCTGCTGCCGGAGCTCTTTGCCTGCGTGTTAATGGTGATGTCTGTTTATGAAGAGGAGGGTCGGCGCGTCGAGCGCAACATGCTGGCCCTCTCCAGCCTGAATTTGGTCACCTCTGGGTTTGTCGGAGGGGAACTAGAAAAGACCCTCTCGCAGGCGCTCGAACGAGTTCTCAACGTGGTGCGCATTCCGGCAGGCGCACTGTGTCTTCAGCAAGCCGATGGGAATGGCCCGACATCGCTGATCGTGACCGGCACGACCGACGCTTTTTGCCCGGCAATGCGGCAATCGAAGCTCGAGGACTATTTCATAAAGCTGGTGGCGCGTCTCGGCGGGCTGGTTGTGTTTCGCGATTTGCCTCGCCAGGCCAGTTGGGAGACTTTGGAGAAAGAGGAGGCCTTTCGCCAGGTGCGCGAGATTTTTCTCGCGCAGGGATTGCGCACAGTGGTAGGCATCAGCCTGCAGTCGAAAGAGCGCGTTTCCGGCGTACTGCTCCTGGGAACTCCGGATAACCGCAGTTTCACGCCGGCTGAACGCCGCCTCTTGCTCTCCCTCGGTCAGCAAATCGGCATGGCCGTCGAGAACGGTTATTTGGTCCAGCAGACCGCCCGGCGCACCGAAGAGCTCCACGTGCTCAACGAAATAGGCCGTGCGTTGAGCTCGACGCTTGATCTGGACACGCTGCTCGAACGCATTTACTCAGAGATGCGCCGCGGAATCGATGTGGACAGTTTTTTCATCGCTTTCTATCAACCCAAGTCCGGCGAGGTCAGGTTCGAGATCGAAGTGACCGACGGAGAGCGCTTGGTGAAACGAACTCGGCCGGCTGGCAATCACATGGTTGAGTTCATCGTGGGTTCTGGACAACCGCTTTTGATTCGCGAGCACTACCAAGAAGAAACAGCGCGCCTGGGCTTTCAGCCGCTGCGATCGGTCGGTTCGATTTGCGCCGTCCCGTTAATTCTCTACGACCATGCCGTGGGCGTAATGGCCGTGCACAATGCGAAGGAGCGCGCCTTCGATCAAGGGCACGTCGAATTCTTACGCGTGCTGGCGGGCGAAGCAAGTATCGCCATCGAGAACGCCCGGCTTTTCGCCGAAGAACAGAAAAAATCGCGTCAACTTACGCTGATTAACAATGTTTCAAGCCACGCAATCACGACCCTCGATCCGAGCGAGATGTTAAGCAAGATCACGGCCGAAATGGAGAGACACCTGGGATACGACCACATCGGTGTTGCCATTCTCGATTACTCGGCCAAGGAACTAGTCGTGGAAGCGGAAGCGGGCGCGCGGCGTGAAGCGGTGGGCCGCCGGATTGTGCTGGGCGAAGGCTTGATCGGTCAGGTCGCGCGCACCGGGCAAATGGGCATCGTGCGGGAAGCCAGCGCTTCGACGCCTCGTCTGGTGCTGCCCGGATCGGCGGCTGGAATCGCTTTGCCCGTGACCTACGGCGAACAGTTTCTCGGCATTCTCTACGTCGAGTCCGCCGAGCCCTGCGATTTTCCCCAACAAGATGTTTTGCTCCTGCGAACGCTCGCCGATCTCTTCGCAGGTGCCCTGCACAATGCCTTGACCTTCCAGAGAGCCCAGGAACAAGCGATCACGGACGGCCTTACGGGCGTCAAAACGCATCGCTTCTTGATGGAAGCCTTGTCGTCTGAATGGAAGCGCTCAACCCGCGCGAATCGCCCGTTGGCGCTTGTGCTTATGGACCTCGACCACTTCAAGTTCGTCAACGATTTCTACGGTCACCTCGAAGGCGACGTGGTGCTGCAGCGGGTAGGTCATATTCTTGAGCAGAACTGCCGCCGCTCGGATGTGGTTGCTCGTTATGGAGGCGACGAATTCGTCATCCTCATGCCGGAAACCGGTGTCGAGCAAGCCCGCCAGCTGGCGAACAAACTTCGCGGCTGGATCGCGTCCGATCCACTCCTGCGCGACAAGAACATCACCGCCAGCTTCGGAATCGCGGCCTTTCCCGTACATGGCTCGACTCCACAGGAACTGATTCAGGTGGCCGACTCCTCGATGTACCTCTCGAAGCATCAGGGCGGCAACTCCGTCTCCAGCGCCGAGCAAGGCGACCCCAGCGAGCGAAAACGTTGGAAGAAAGACGTTCTTGAAGCCTATCTCGGTGTCACCTTGAAGCGCCTTTTTTCAACGGGCCCCGATGCGTTCGACGAAATCTATCGTCGGCTTGAGCAGTTCACCCGTTCGTTGTATGAGCAAGGCGCCGACGTGTCTAGCGACAGCTTGCCTCCGATCGTGGTCGAAACGGTAACCTCGCTGGCTTTCGCCATCGATGCCAAGGATCACTATACGCAAGGGCATTCACAAAAGGTTTCCGCCTATGCGGTGATGATCGCCCAAGCTCTCGGATTGTCTTCGGCCGATGTCGAGGAAATTCGATTGGCCGGTTTGCTCCATGATATCGGCAAGGTGGGCATTCCGGAAACCATCCTAAACAAGTCGGGTCCGCTCGACGCCAGCGAGTGGGAAACCATGAAGACCCACACTGAACTCGGCGCACGCATCCTCGAACCGCTCCGCCCGATGGTTCGCATTCGCGAGATGGTTCGCCATCATCATGAGTTCTACGACGGTTCGGGCTATCCGCAACGCCTCGGGGGGGAACAGATTCCCCATGGCGCGCGCGTCATCGCCGTGGCGGATGCTTATGACACAATCACTTCGGAGCGCACATACAAGAAAGCGCGCACGCCCGAGGATGCCTTCGCGGAACTCGAGCGTTGTGCGACCAATCAATTCGATCCGGAGATTGTCCGCGTCTTCATCGAGACTATGCGCCGGGCACCGCGGCAGACAGTGGAGGCTGGCGCTGGAGTCACGGTCCGCTCCGGCGAGACAAACTGATCTTGTGGCTCCGCCCGGGCTCTACCTACGCCCGGCCTCCGATCAAGATTCCCACCGCAAACACCATCGACCCGCCTACGATCACCTGCAATGCCGATGAGAAAAGGGGCGTGTCCATGTAGCGGTGTCGGACGTAGCTGATCACGGCGAGCTCGACCGCGACCACCAGCACTGCCACCGTAAATGCCAGGTGAAAACTCGAAATCAGGAAGGGCAGCGTGTGCCCGAGTCCGCCAGCTGCGGTCATCAGTCCTGTAACTGACCCGCGAACAGATGGCTCGGTCTCAACGCTCGCGCCGATTTTCGCAGCGGCTTTCGCCAGCACAAAACGTGGGACGCTTTCCTGGTGGGTTTGGCGGCCTCGGTCGGTGCGGGAATCTCGATGGCCTTTGCCGAAGCGCTCTCAGATGATGGCTCGCTGACAGGACGCGGACGGCCGATTATCAGCCCGGCGAGCCCTGGTTGGATCACCTGCAGAACGAACATGCGGCGTCCCGTTACCTCCTCCTCCGCGCGCACTTTGGAAGTGAGCTCTCTACGCTCGAGTGATTCGGCAAGCTCAGAGTGCTGTCGCTCAACGTCTGCCAGGTCACCTAGCAGCTTTCGTGTGGACGCATCCGATACCTTTGCTAAGGCGCGATCGTAAAACCGGCGCGTCTCAAGCTCCATGATTTCGACTTGCCTACGAACTGTACGGATCCCAAGTGGCCTCATCAGCCAGACCGGGCGCCGCTCTAAGAACCCCTTAACGTCCTGGCGTTGAATCAGCGGGATGTGGTCGCCGAAACGCTGGCGATGCAGATCGATCAGCCGCTGGCGGTGACGCGATTCTTCGGTCTGCATTTCCTCGAAAATCTTTGCGGTGGCCGGATAGCTCTCGCGTAACCCTTCAGCGAAATCGCCATACACCCGGCTATCTTCTTCTAGTTGAATCGCCAGCGCGAGGATTTCTCGCTCGCTCAGTGCATTGAAGCTCTTTTTGGCCATTTGGCGACGCTCCCGGAGCGCCAATTCTAGCGGCGGCTCCTTTTTTGCCTCCCCCCTCCCGGACGGTGGACCTGTCTCGCGCGGCGCGCTTTGCGCGCTGGGGTGTTGAAGGATTATAGTGTGCGCACCACGGAGGATTAGACGATGAAAGTATTTAACTGGACGCGCCGCTTCTCCCGGCGTGGTTTCTTGGCACGCGGTGCAGCGACTGTTGCGGCCGTTGCGGCAACCAGCGGAAAAGTGCTGGCCGACGCCCAAGACGCTCGCACGGTGGGCCCGGGTGCTCTCAAGCCCGAGCAGGCGCGCACTCTGGTGGTATTCACGCGCGATCTTTTTCCACACGATCAGCTCGACGACTCCTTCTACCAGCGCGCCGTCAAGCCCCTCGAGGACGAAGCGGCCCAGGATGGCTCGACGAAACAAATCCTCGCGCTCGGCGTTGCCTGGCTGGATGCAAAAGCAGTGAGTGTAGCCGGGAGGCCGTACGCCCAGGTGGGTGAAGAATCCAAGCGAGTCGCCGTCGTCACACGACTGAAACAGGACCCATCGGCGCCTCGAGCTTTCTTCGACAAAGTCTATAGCACGACGATCGTCTCGCTGTATAACCAGCCCGAGCTTTGGCCGAAGTTCGGCTACGAAGGTCCCTCCTCGGCGAAAGGCGGCTACCTCAGCCGTGGCTTTAACGATCTGAATTGGTTGTGAGGAAACATGCCTGCAAAATTTGACCGAAACGATTCCTCGGTGGTGGTCATCATCGGTTCGGGGGCGGGCGGCGGAACGCTGGCGAACGAACTTACGCAAAAAGGCATTTCGTCGGTCGTGCTCGAGGCCGGAAAGCGCATCGAGATCACCGATTTTCAAAACGATGAAGACGCCATGTTCGCTCTTTTCACTTGGCTCGATCCGCGCACGGCTTCCGGCTCGTGGTACGTCGCTCAGACTTCTCCCGATCTGCCTGCCTGGATCTCGAAGCTGGTCGGCGGCACAACCGTGCACTGGGGCGCCTGCGCGTTGCGTTTCCAGGAGCACGAATTCAAAACGGGCACACGCTATGGCGCGATCAGCGGGGCAAATCTGCTCGATTGGCCCCTCGGGCTCAAAGACATGGAGCCATACTACGATCGCGCCGAGCTGAAAATGGGCGTGACCGGCACGCATGGGATTCCGCGTCTGCCAGTCAGTAATCACGGTAAAGTTTTGTTCGCCGGCGCGAAAAAAATGGGCTACACACAGTTCCTGACCACGAATATGGCCATCAACTCCGTGCCCCGCGACGGCCGCGCGTCGTGCCAACAGACCGGATTCTGCATACAGGGCTGTACCTTCGGCGCGAAGTGGTCGACTCTCTACACCGAAATTCCCAGAGCCGAGGCTACCGGCAAAACCGAAATTCGCAGCGAATCGCAGGTCTTGCACATCGAACAGGACCAGTCCGGCAAAGTGACCGGCGTCGTCTATGCGGACCCCACGGGCGCGATCGAGCGGCAGAAAGCGCGCATCGTCTGTGTGGCCGGAAACGCCATCGAAACGCCGCGCCTTCTGCTGAATTCCTCGTCCAATGTCTTCCCTCAAGGCCTGGCCAATTCCTCCGGCCAGGTCGGCCGCAACTACATGAAGCACATGACTTCCACCGTCTTTGCCGTCTTTGACAAGCCCGTTCACATGTATCGTGGCACGGCGCAATCGGGCATCGTCATGGACGAGGCCCGGCTGGACACCCAGCGAGGCTTCGTCGGCGGCTACCAAATGGAATTGCTGCCGCAGGGTCTACCCAGTTTCGCCCAAAACATCGTTCCCAATGCCTGGGGTCGCGATCGCGCCTGGATCGTCGATAACTACGTGAACGTCGCGGGTGTCTGGCTCATCGGGGAAGATCTCGCACGCGAAACCAATCGGGTTACCCTGCATCCGGATCGCAAAGACAAATACGGTCTGCCCATTCCCGATATTCATGTGGACGATCATCCCAATGATCTGGCCATGCAAAAACACGCGATCGGCCAAGCCGACGCGCTCTATAAGTCGATCGGTGCGAAGAGAACCGTGCATCGCCTGCCCTTTCCTTCGACGCACAACATGGGCACCTGCCGCATGTCGGAAAATCCGCGCGACGGGGTGGTGAATCGCTGGGGCCAGTCGCACGACGTCAAGAACCTCTTCGTTTCCGACGGGAGCCAGTTCACGTCGAGCGGCGGCGAAAATCCCACCTTGACCATTGTCGCGCTGGCCATTCGGCAGGCCGAATATATCGCTGAGCAAATGTCCCACGCAGCTATTTAGCTTGCGCGGACGACCAAGTGCCTTGGACCACAAAGACTGCCCTAGCGGTGCTGATCGGCGCGCTCGGACCCAGTAGGTGTACATGAAATCAACCAACGCGGATTGCGAACATCTCCTTGTTCGATAAGGAGATAACCCCTTGACCGCGATTGACACCGCACATTGCCGGGTGCTACCGTTTCCGGCGTTGTTCAGAGCCCTCAGGCTGCCGGAGGTGAACTCCATGTCATACAACTTGATCGTGAACGGCCAGCCCATCACTGTCGATGTGCCTGCCGAGACGCCCTTGCTTTGGGTGATTCGCGACATCCTCGACCTGAAAGGTACGAAGTATGGCTGCGGCATGGCCCTGTGCGGCTGCTGCACCGTCCACATAAACGGAGAAGCCACCCGTTCTTGCACCACGGCGATTTCGGCTGCGGCCGACAAACACGTCACTACGCTTGAAGGTCTGTCCGAAGACGGCACTCATCCCGTGCAGCTCGCCTGGGAAGAAATGGACGTGCCGCAGTGCGGTTATTGCCAGGCCGGCCAGATCATGTCGGCCGCAGCGTTGCTTGCCAAACATCCTCACCCCACAGATGCCGAAATCGATGCCGCGATGGACGGCAACATCTGCCGCTGCGGCACCTATTTACGCATTCGCAAGGCGATTCACCGCGCCGCCGAAATGCACGCGAAGCAACAAACGGCCGAAGCCGTTCCCGCGGACCTGACTGCGTCCGTCAAGGCGTAAGGAGGCTCTCATGGCTACGACACTGCCCAAATTGGATTCACGGGCGAAATCAAATGGCAAGGGACAGATAAGCCGACGCTCGTTTCTGCGCGCCACCGCACTCGCCGGCGGCGGGATGGTTCTCGCTTACTACATCGAACCGATGCAAAGGGTACTCGCGGCGCAGTTCGGCCCTCCAACGCCGCTGCTACCGACTTCCTTCATCGCCATCGCCTCGGATGGCACCGTTACCATCATCGCCAAGAATCCCGAAATCGGCCAAGGCGTGAAGGCCATGCTACCGATGCTCGTGGCCGAGGAACTCGATTGCGATTGGAAGGATGTGCGCATTGAGCAAGGTGACCTCAATGCCGCGAAGTATGGCCTGCAGATCGCCGGTGGCAGCACAGCAACTCCCATGAACTGGGAGCCGATGCGCCAGGTGGGTGCCGGCGGACGCCTGATGCTCATCAAGGCCGCTGCGCAGACGTGGGGGGTGCCCGAGTCAGAGTGCACCACGACGCCGAGCCGTGTCCACCACACCCCCACTGGTCGCAGCCTTAGCTACGGTGAACTTGCTTTTAAGGCTGCGACGATGCCACCGCCCGATCCGAAAACGCTCAAGATGAAAGATGCCAAGGATTATCGGATCATCGGGAAGAATGCGGCGAATCCCGACATCAAGAAGATCGTCACGGGCAAGCCACTTTACGGAATCGACGTCAACATGCCCGGAATGCTTTACGCGAATTACGAGAAATGTCCTGTCTTCGGAGGCAAGGTCGCCAGCGCGAATCTTGATGAGATTAAGATGCTGCCCGGGATACGCCACGCTTTCGTCGTTGAGCCGGGTCCCGACCCGAGCACCCTGGCCGGCGGCGTCGCCATCGTTGCCGACAGCTGGTATCAGGCCCGCTACGCGCGCGATAACAAACTCAAGGTTAGCTGGGAGGAAGGCCCAACCGCGTCGCAAAGCTCTCAGGGCTACGCCAGCAACGCCGTCGACCTTGCGAAGAAAGAGCCTGGACAAGTACTGCGCAAAGATGGGGATGTCGACGCCGCGTTCGGCAAAGCTGCGCACGTGGTCGAGGCCGCTTATTCCTATCCATTTCTCTCGCACGTTCCCCTTGAACCGCAAAACTGTACGGCTTGCTTCCAGGACGGCAAGCTTGAGGTGTGGGCCCCCAGTCAGACGCCCGCTACGGGCCTGGCGCAGACGGCGCGGGCCCTCGGCATCGATCAGAAGGATATCAAGGTCCATCTCACCCGTGTTGGTGGAGGCTTCGGCCGCCGCCTAACGGATGATTACATGGTTGAGGCTGCCATCATCGCCAAGACAGTCGGCGTTCCCGTCAAGCTACTGTGGACCCGCGAACAGGACATGGCGCACGACTACTACCGTCCCGCAGGCTTCCATTTCTTGAAGGGTGCTGTCGATGCCAACGGTAAAATCATCGCTTGGCGTAATCACTTCGTGACCTTTGGTGAAAAGGGCCGCTTCGCGCAAAGCGCCGGCCTGTCAGGTGAGGAGTTCCCATCACGTTTCATCCCCAACTTCTCACAACTCGCCTCCATGATGCCCAGCGGCGTTCCCATGGGCGCGATGCGCGCCCCCGGAAGCAACGCGATCGCCTTCGTCATGCAGTCCTTCATTGACGAGCTCGCGCACTCTGCCGCCAAAGATCCCATTCAATTCCGTCTCGACTTGCTCGAGACGAGTCCATTGCCGCCAGCCGCGCCGCCGCCGGGCACTCCCGTTGCGTTCGCCCCGGTTCCGTTCGATGCGCCACGCATGAAGGCGGTGCTGGAAAAAGTGGCGGAAAGGTCAAAGTGGGGGCGCAAGATGCCGCCTGGCAGCGCCTTGGGTGTTGCTTTCCACTTCAGCCATCGCGGCTATTTCGCTGAAGTCGCCGAGCTTCATACCAGCTCGCCCAAGACTCTGAAGATCACCAAAGCATGGGTGGTTGGCGACATCGGAAGTCAGATCATCAATCCGGGTGCCGCGCAAAACATAACTCAGGGTGCCGTCATCGAAGGCATGAGCCACGCGATGGGTTATGAAATCACCATCGACGCGGGCCGCGCCGTGCAGAACAATTTCCATCAGTATCCTCCTCTGCGGCTCACGCAAGCTCCGTCGGAAATCGACGTCTACTTCTTGAAGAGCGATAATCCGCCGACGGGACTCGGCGAGCCCGGTCTGCCTCCGATGATTCCGGCGATCACGAACGCAATCTTCACCGCCACCGGCAAGCGCGTTCGGTCGCTGCCGCTGCAGCCGCAAGGCTATAGCTGGGCGTAAAGCGCAGCTCAAACACGTTTCGCCGCTTCTGGCCGACCGAATCGCTGCCGTCGCCGGAGGTTGTGCTGCCTTATACGTTTGATTGGATCGGGAATGGCCAGCCGCGCTACTTCCGCATAAAAAGCGAGGGATCTTTGAGCAGGTTTTCGTAGCGCTGCATATCGACGTTATTTTCCACGCACTCGTATTCGCGCAGCCTGGTTCCCGTCCGCAGCATCATCGTCCCGTGGCGGGTCCACGGACCGGTCAGTACAGCGGGGTCCTCCACCGTGGATTCATAAACGATCGTATTCAGATCCACGCGCGTGAATTTCTCGACCACGTGCAATTTATCGCTGTGAAACGTGCCAACCCCAGAGAGCCACGTTTTGTCATTGAAGCCGGTGACATCCACAACGAGTGTGTCTTTATCCCAGTGTCCGACGGAATCACCCATGTAGCTCGGCTCCAGATCGTCCGGGTGCGCTGCATCGATCGGAATGATGCGGAACACGTGAAACACCTCAAAGAGCATCACTATCGTCTTCGGCGTCTCGACGATCTGCATAGGGAAAAGGCCCATCAACGTAGTGCGGGGAACGCCCGGCGGGAGACAGCGCACCATCGGCTCATCGATGCCGCGCATTTTGTATGACTCGAGCACCTTCTTCGCGGCCCATTCTTGATAAGGAGGTTTGGGCTGGGGGCCTGGCACGGCGTACGGCGTAATCGGCCCGCTCTGGCCGAGCGGGCCGTCACCGTTGTTTGTATCTTCCCAAGTGCCGATGCGGTTGCTGCCGCCTTGCCAAACCCCGGTGAAATCCGGGCGACCATCGGCGGCCCGCGGCACACTGGGGCTAACCGGAGGCGGGTATTTGTATGCGGCTGCCGATGCTTGCGGCAGGTCGCAGCCGGCCTCGAATTCTCCGCAGTTGCGCTTCGGCGGGGCCTGTGAGCCTGGGTTCGCCGCCGGCGAACTCTGCGCAGTCGAATTTTGCTTCTGGGAATTCTGCGTGGAAAGGCTCCGCTGCGCGCCGACGACCGTTGGCAAAGCCAGCGCAAGTACAAACGCTGCCCAGCCGGAGCTAATCCTCAAATGCGACATGGTTTCATCCGAACCTGGTGATGCGCAACGGCGGTGAATCATTCGCCTTGCCGGGGGCCGCTAATTCGCTGGCGCATCGACCGGCGGATTCGCGCCCCCATCTCCCGTCCCCGGCGCAGGACCAAAGTACAACTTCTTGCCGTCCGCGCAGGTGATCTGCCGTGCGTGTCCCCAAGCGCCCCCGTCGCGTGCCTGCCAGCCCGTGATCGTAATCGTGTCACCCGCCTTAATCGAGATGTCGCGCCTCCAGCCCTGCCGGTAAAGCACTCCGGGCGGATAACCCTCGAATTTCCAGTTGGTCACCTTACCGTTGGCGTCCTTCACATCGATGTACACGAAGCTGTGTGGATTGGTCCACTCGATGCTGGTGATCACACCAGTCAGCGTGACTGGCTTGCTGACGTCATATTCAACGCCAAATGAATGGTGGGCCCGCGCAGGCACACCGCCAGCCAACCACGATGCAACACTGATGAAACATACGGAGAGAAAACTCAATTTCACCCCCACCCCCGGGGCTCCGGCTGTGCCCGTCTCGCGGCTGCCTGTCCGCTGGCGGGCACTCGATTGGCGGCTCGGGCCAGCCTTGAATATATTTACGGGCACACCCGAGGTCAAGCCCGGCTGTTCGGTTTTGTCAAAGCAATTTAGAAAATGCCCCCTAGGTTCTGCGTGTTTTTCGCATTGATGGCGATTTTCCTCGAATCCGGTGGAAGCCGACTAGGAACGTATCACGAAGGCAATCCCTCCCAGGTGTGGAGGGCAAATGCAAGGCTAAAAACCTGAGGGGCACGGATCTGTGGAGACCGAGAAAGTCGGCACTAGGCGGAGGGCAGTGCCGACAAGGAGGGCGCGCGAGGAGACGGGATCAAAAGCGATCGAGACGCGAACGCTATTATCCGGCGTCACGCGGATGAAGCCGTCTGCGATATTGTTGGAAGGGATCACCAAGTCAGCGGAATTTTCAAAGGCGAGCGGTTCGGGCGCCGTGTCGGGTGGTATAAGGCAGTTAAAGAGTTTTGCGCCGCAGCCGGACTGCTCGAGTATCGGCGTGTCCGGCTGACCCGGCCCCGCATTGGGAATGAAACGCAAACGGAGCTGGCGATAAACTCCAGCTGGCACGGCAGCGGAGCCGAGCGGGCCCGTGGCGCAAGATTTGGGAGCATGCGCGGTGAGCTCAACTTGCATGGGCTTGTCCGCAAGCTGCGGGGCAAGCTCCTGCCAGGTTGCCGCATCCGCTCCAGGCCCTGGTGCGCCGAGGGCGTCGATGCCGCGCAGCGTGAGAAAAATGCGGGGCGCGCGAACCGGCAGGGATCCTGAATCGACGATTGAGGAGCTGAACGTCACTCCGATGTTGCCGGTCTTGGGCTGGCAGGTGGCGTTGGTGTCGATTGTCCCGCCGGGATTCGATTGGATGACTAAGCAGAAGTTGTCACATCCCGTGACGATCGCGCAAAAAACAAGTGCACCCAAAAGGCCGGGATGAAGAGCCTTCGCTGCGCCTAGGGGAGTGCGGTTGAGGCGCATCAAGACATTCCTCGCGGAGATTATCCGCGCACAATTCTTGCTGCGTCAAGCCCCACAAGAAGGCGCCATCCATAAAGCGCCGCCTCGTCTCATCGATGAACCCTGAACTCAATTTCAGCGCAGGTTGCAGGTTGAAGTGCACTCGCAACGGGACGAAGGCTTCTATCTGGAGTAAGGAGCGAGTCCACCCTACTTGCCGTCGACGAAGGGCATCCCTGTTTCGGCAGAGGGTAACGGGTGGTAGCCCTCCGATTTCGCCGAAGCCGCTGGCTTTGATGCTGAAAAAGCTCACGCCCATAAAATATCTTCTACTGCCACTGTATCGGCCGTTACGAAGCCCGCGTTTTCATGCCCGCGCAAGCCCCGGACAATATAAAATGGCGATTTGCGTCCGCAGCGTCGGGCGCCTGTATCGAACACATGGTCACGCTCGCGAAAATCAAAGAGGCGGTCGCGCGTATCGGCGATGCCATTTTCGTTTCGCCTTGCGCGCGGTCCGAGACGCTTTCGAACCTCACTGGCAACTCAATTTTTCTAAAGCTCGAAAATCTGCAGATGACCGGTTCGTATAAGGAGCGCGGTGCGCTGAACAAAATCCTCCTGCTCACCGAAGACCAACAGCGCCGCGGAGTCATCGCCGCCTCGGCCGGAAATCATGCGCAGGCCGTCGGCTACCACGCGACCAGGCGCAGAATCACCGCTCAAATCTGTATGCCGCTCACGACGCCGCTTGTGAAAGTGCAGGCTACCAAAGAATTCGGCGCCCAGGTGATCCTGGCCGGCACCAATTACGACGAAGCCTGCCAGGAAGCCCTGCGCCGCTGCCAGGAAAAGAGGCTGACGTTCATCCACCCCTTCGACGACGAAGCCGTGATAGCCGGCCAAGGGACGCTGGGCGTGGAAGTCCTCGAACAGAATCCAGACCTCGAAATTCTCGTGGTGCCGGTCGGAGGGGGCGGCCTGATCGGCGGCGTCGCCTGCGCAGCAAAAGAGATCAAGCCCCAGATCCGCGTGATAGGCGTGCAGACTTCAAAGTTGCCGTCGATGAAAGTGGCGCTTGAACAGCGTCATCCGGTTCTATTGCCGCCGATGGTCACGGTCGCCGACGGCATCGCCGTGCGCTCTGCCGGCGCGATCACCTATCCGCTGGTGGAAAAGTACGTCGATGAGATTATCACCGTCGATGACGAAGAAATCGCCAATGCGATTCAAAAGCTACTTGAAAAAGAGAAGACGCTTGCCGAGGGCGCCGGTGCTGTTGCAGCCGCTGCGGTTCTGCAACACAAAATTCCGGCACAAGGAAAGAAAGTCGGCGTCTTTATTACCGGCGGCAATATCGACGTCTCGTTGCTGTCGCGCATCATCGAACGCGGTCTCGTGAAAGACGGGCGCATGGTCCGTCTGCGCATTCATCTCCCCGATCATCCTGGCGCGCTCGAAAAGCTCGCGCACGTGATCGCCTCGAAGCAAGCCAACATCATCGAGACCAATTACGATCGTGCCTATTTCGGCGTTTTGCTCGGCGATGCGGTCATCGACATCACTACGGAAACCCGCGGCCCCGAACACATCGCCGAATTGATGGCCGCGCTCAACTCCGCCGGTTACCCTCACGAGCGCGTCATCTAGACCCAAGGCAATGTTCTCAAAACGGACCAATTGGAATCTCGAAAAAAACGCCTACGCGCGCGCGGTGGAGCGCCATCGTGAGAGCGGCCGCGCTCTACTCGATCTGACAATTTCGAATCCGACTGCTTGCGGATTTGAGTACGACGAAACCACGATTCTCGCCGCGCTGCGCTCTCCGGTGGCATTGCGGTACGACCCCCAGCCGAAGGGTCTGCTTTCGGCGCGCCAAGCCGTTGTCAATTATTATCGCCAGCAAAATCCGAGCGCAGCAACCGATGCCGAGCATCTGGTTCTGACTACCGGAACGAGTGAGGCGTACTCATTTCTTTTTCGCTTACTGTGCGAGTCGGGTGACGAAATGATCGTCGCCCATCCCAGCTATCCGCTCTTCGACTTCCTGGCCACGATTGAGGACGTCACCCTGCGCCCGTTTCGTCTCATCTACGATCATGGCTGGCAGTTTGATTTCGCGGTCCTGCGCCAAGCGATCGGGCCACGCACTCGCGCAATACTGCTCGTTCACCCCAATAATCCCACCGGTCATTTCATTTCCTGCGAAGAAGCTGCCCAGCTTAGGGACATTGCTGAGCACCATCATCTCGCACTCGTGGTCGATGAAGTGTTCCTCGACTACCCATTGCCTGGCGCTGAACATAGGAAGCGGCACGGAAGCTTTGTCGGCGATTCGCGGGCTCTCACCTTTGTGCTGAGCGGGTTGAGCAAGACTGCCGCATTGCCGCAGATGAAGGTGGCCTGGATTGCTGCCCACGGGCCCGACGCGCTGGTTCGAGAGGCCCTCGCCCGGCTTGAACTGATTGCAGACACCTATCTTTCAATGAACGCCCCACTTCAGCTCGCGCTGCCCAAACTGCTTGCACAGCGCTCCGCCATTCAGTCGCAAATCATCTCGCGCATCGAGGCCAACCTGCGCGAGCTTGATGATCAGCTCTCGCGGCAAGAGTCGATTTCACGGTTGAAGATCGAAGGCGGATGGTATGCGGTACTTCGCGTTCCGGCCCTCGAATCAGACGAGGAGCTCGCCGTTCGCTTGCTTGAAGAATACTCCGTACTCGTTCACCCGGGGCATTTCTATGAGTTTATAGACGACGGCTATTTTGTGATCAGTTTGATTCCACCGGAGGAAGAATTCGCGAAAGGGGCCGAAAAGCTAATCGAAGGAATACCGCAGAAATAGGAATGCGGATGAACCCGTTTACGACTGTGAGCCCATCCGCGCCCAATCCGCTTGAGTCGATTTTCTACTTCTTTTTACCAAATTCGGAATGCACGTATTTGGCGAGCGCCGAGATCTGTTCCTTGCTTAGCGTGCTCTTGAACGGGGGCATGTTGTTTTTGCCATTGGCGACCTGATCCTCAATCTGCTGGTCGGTCATTTTTTGAACTGCATCGGAGTGCAGGTCGGGCGCTTTCAGGCTCTTACCGGTCGGTGTGCCTGTGCCGTCCGCGCCGTGGCACACGACGCAGTTTGATTTGTAAGCCTGCGCAGCAGCGTCGTCCGCGGCTGTAGCCCGCGACGCAAAGCCGAGCGAACCAATTGCTAGAGTCGCAGCAATGAATGCAAGCGAGACGAATCCTGAAGCACACCGGAACGAACCTGCCGCCGAACCTGAACTAGAATTGCATTTCAACGTGAGCTTTTCCATTTCCACGATGGATCCTCCAGAAAGCGATTGGCTACAATCAATTCTATTACGAGGTTCTTGACCAGCCGTAACCAAAATTATTCTGCACCACCGGGTTTCTACCGCAAAGCGACATATTTCACCACCCAGGTTAGGATGCGTGTGGGAGGGCCGAATGCCCTTCGTCGACTTCGTCGAGTGCGGGTTGCCGACCGAGCCAATCCAACGTAAACTACGTGTTCCACGACAAGTCGGGGCGTGGCTCAGCCTGGCTAGAGCGCCTGGTTCGGGACCAGGAGGTCGGTGGTTCAAATCCACTCGCCCCGACCACTTTCTTGAGGTCCGGCCCGGAGACATGGGTAACACAATGTACCTAAGACATGGGTAACACTTTGGGGCCGAACGGATTTTCGAGTGGTTCGAGCACCCGCGTCTCCAGATCGAAGTACCGCAAATCATAATCCACAAAGCTGACCAACCAGATGTCGTCGTGCACTTCCTGGATACCGACGGCTTGCCCGGCGAAGACCTGGCTGAAATTGAACGCAGGCCGCGTTATTTCCCGCGACGAGCTGCTTAATGAAGTCTGGGGATATGAAAACTATCCCTGTACGCGCACCGTAGACAATCACATCCTGAGGTTGCGTCAAAAGCTCGAACGCGACCCGTCGCGACCCGTCTATTTTCGCACCGTGCATGGTGCAGGCTACAAGTTCATGTCCTAGTGGGAGCGTCATGTGAGCGAAATCACAGCATCAAACCTGCCCGGACTTCGACACCTGATTCCGAAACTGTTTGCGAGCGTGCGGAGGGCAGTCTTGGTCAATATGCCTACGTTCAATCGAGGGAAGATGCTCAAGGTGACGAGGACTGCGAATGGCGAAGTGATTTTTACCATCAGCGGTCGAATGGAAGCAGACAACGTATCCGAGTTGGAATCTCTCTTCAGGTCGGAAGCGAAACCGGTCCAGATGATCTTGGACTTAAGGAATCTCAGTCTCGTAGATCAAGACGCGGTCAAATTTCTCGAGCGCTGCGAGAGCGAGGGCGTCGTGCTCAAGAACTGCCCAGCCTACATCCGTGAATGGATTGCAATGCGGCGAAGCCAACGGGATCCATCGAAGTAGAAATGGGCGGACCAGATCCCTGTCAGCTGCCCGGGTCCAATACTGAGCATTCAGACACCGCGTGGTTGAGTCAACTTCTGACGTCATATCGCGCGCATGCAAACCGCTATAATTTCTTCCTGAGCTGGCCATCTATCGACATCGGTCCAGGGCCAGCTAAGACGTGTGGCCGAATCTACGATGACAAGCTCTGTCGCGGTATCAACCAAAGCGCGACGCAGTTTAAGGATTGGCGCGAATGCACCTTTTGCAAAGGTGACGGTCGCAACATGGGACTGATTTGCCAAGCATGCGACGGTTCTGGATGGATGTTCGTGGGCGGCCGCACTTGGCATAGAGAAGACCCTTGAGGCGTCGGCGTGACGCGGGCACAACTGACTGAAATCAGCGACGCTACGCCAGCAAACTGTCGGCGGGTAATTGGGGCATCTCCAGGACCGATCATGTCTCCTCATCCTCCTTATATTCGCCCAATCGGTCAAGGTAGTACCTACCACGTGGGGTCAACTGGACGAAGTCGCTCAGGTCGAACTTGAATTTATCCGTCAATTCGCCAATCGTGCGGTCTTTGCGATTTTTAATTAGTCCCAACGTTCGCAGATTCCGCAGCTCATTTTGAACGTTTTTGTTGCCCTCGTAGCCCTGGGTAGCGTGGTTCTCGAGGTTTCTAAGGTGTTGCACCTCGGATTGTTTGAGCAACAGCGTTAAGACAAACCGCACGTCGTCCAACTCGTGCCGCTGCAATTCCTGATCTTGTTGGAGTTTTTCTAGTTCGAGCTCAACGTTGCCGACCTTCAGATGGGTCAGCCGGTTCAGGAATTCTGGCCGCAGCAGTACACCTGCCACGAAGACAGCGATGACAATCGTCCCAACATCCGCTGCATTAAGCCTCTGCCGTTCCTGGAACTTGCCGAGAACAATACACACGACGTAGACACACACCGCGCCCATAACAAGGAAAGCGCATAGGACGCGGACTGGGTAGCTCGAGCTGAAGAGGCCCAGGGCCGCTGGTTTCGATGGTGTCTCTTGCTCCATAGCGTGACCAAGCGTTTTCAGGTCGCCATAGTCAGAATGTTACTTAGCCGGGCAGTATACCAAATGTTGGCGACAAGCAGTCGTACCCACGTGCAAAGTGCGCCGGATCAATGAGAGCCCGCAGTCTCAAACAGCCAACGGACGGATCATCCGTTTCCGCATGAGCAGCAAGGCTCCGAGTCCAAGCGGGATGAGAGCCAAAGAGCTAGGCTCAACGGCCGTGACGGGCCCGGGGGTACCGTATGTCACCGAACCGAAACCGTCTTGCGTGAAATCGTTGCCAACGATTGTCGTGCTTCCATAAATGAAGCCGGTGCCGGAGATGGAAAAGGCATTGTCGGGGGCGCCTACTGGGGCCGGGGCAAAGAAGAAACCCGTCAGCTCCGCAGGCACCGCAGGCAACCCGTCGTTATCAACGCCGTGGTCGATAAGGCCTGGCGAGCTGAGCGATTGTCCCGCCCAGGATGGGTAGGTGAATGTGAACGAGAGGACTGATGCATCTCCGGTCATGGCCAGGGTCGTGGCGTCATAGGTAAAGGAGCCGGTGAAAGTGTCGCCAGACAATGGCCCCGTGGTGATGTTCACCGTGAAGGTGACTTGGTTGGTTGTATCTGCTTTGGCTGAGTAGACAAACGCCATTGCGAGCAGCATCGCCGCGAGCGTATACCTCATAATCTTCATGGATCTCCTCCTAGCAAAACCCAATTTGAGTGCGGATAGGATCTTCATGGTCGTTTGCACATTACGAGCAAGCCCCGCAGCCCGATCAGAATGAGGACGAACGAGCCCGGCTCGGGCGCCGGCATGACAGGCGTGATGCTGCCGCCGAGGATCTCAAAGAACGGGAAACTGTAGGAACTCACATCGAACACACCGCTGTGACCATTGGGCCAAGGGCTAATCGTGTTCCCGTCAAAGCCTACCAGGGACCCCGATGTGGGCGTGGTGAAATCCAGCTCCAGATAAGTATCGAGATCGAAGACATCGTGTACCAAAAGGGCGACTCCGTCCGGAGTAGGACGCTCAATGGGTTTGTCCCCGGAGAAGGTGCCGATGGTGCCGAAGATGCCCGAGGTGCCGGCGTCAAACAGCACGGCTTCAGCGAGCGCTGTGCCAGTTGTCACGTCAACCGCGAGCGCCCCTGCGACCCCTACGATGATGGGAGTGCAACCGAGTATCGGCATGCCGAAGATGTCGATACAAGACGAAACCGCAGTGCCTGAGATGGTGAATTGGTTCACCGTATCGGCGCGGACACGCGACGCACAGCCGCCAGCTAACAACATGGCAAGGATGATCCTGGCTAGTTTGAACATGCAATAACCCCCCGACCCGAGGGGACGTGTCACACAAAGCAATTATCGTGCTAATTAGGTACCGTACGTACTAGAAAGGGGTTAGCGGCAGCACAGCTTCCCGCGGTTTCGGGCGAGATAGCCACTGAGGTAGAACAAGTGTGCAACAATCTTCCGTCTGCGGCACGCCCCACGTTCGACGCGCCGGATGGCTCGCACATCGAGCAACGCGGCGACCGAGGTCATAATCACCCTCCTGCTCGTAGAAACGCATGCTTTCCGAAACCATCATTGCAATTATTCGGGACGAGGTGGGGCGAGTGTGGCAACCCCTTTGCCCAGTTCACTTCGCGCAAATATCAGCGCACTTCAAAATCGGCGGCCATCTAAGCTCATTTCACATCACAAACTTACGGCGCGAAAGACCTCCTGGCACAGCACCAGGAGGTCGCCTACCAGCACGGCCTCATCGTATTGCAGTCGGGCCGATTCACTTCAACGAAAAGCCGACTATACGACCAAGTGCAGCTCTTCGGTCCGGGACGAAGGTTCGGAGCCAACGGAGTGCGCTGATAGGCAGGGCAGAGGCTTCTCCGGCTTCAGCCGAAACCAGCAATCGAACTTGACTGAGTTGATCCTTTAATCTTAGGATCTGATCTTCTTTGATTCTTTAAGTCTTCCGGATCGAGCCACCTGAATAATGAGGCGAGGTCATGGCCAATTTAACGGTGGTCATTCCATCTCCCCTCTCGGCGACACTGGAAAAGGGCAGTGGCAACGCGACTTCGATCGATAGTATTTTGACCGCATCAAGCCAGTATTTTCAGACTGATCGTCACCACGCATCCAAATCTCGACGCCTGGCGTTTCGACCGCGATGATCTTCGCGGGCCATTCAACAGTTGATTGAGACCAAATTTCTGGACCTGAAGAATCGACAGGGTGCATCGGAAGTTTAGGAGAACACCATGCAGGCAAAACGCGAGTTGTTAATTTCAAAAGGTTGGATACAAGCGGTCGTGCTCGTGGGACTGTGCGGTTTCCTCCTACTTGGGATAC
>Ga0306921_10002065_pt1 | contig 20007 bp, 16 predicted proteins | sample sta12Cox44000080_FD_203760 | JGI IMG/M metagenome (GOLD analysis project Ga0306921, IMG submission 203760) | Lab enrichment of tropical soil microbial communities from Luquillo Experimental Forest, Puerto Rico - statoxic.12C.oxic.44.000.080 (v2)... | ecosystem: Environmental > Terrestrial >... | reverse complement strand
GAGGCGCTAGGATCTTCCGAATAGTCCATGGCCGTTTGCGCGAAGTCCGCTCCAGCGTCGAGTTTCTGTGCCAGCATGGCCGCCTTGCGGCCCGCTTCGGCCTCATTCGTCGCTTTGTCGTTTTTGCGGTTGTAAACGGTGGGATCAGGATGCGAGGTAATCACAATCTCGGCAATGTGATAACGCGGCTCGACGACGTTGAATTGAGCGCGATTGCTATCATAGAAATCCGTCACGTCCTGCTCGCTAATCGAGATTTTCGATACCACTTCTCGATTCAACAGTTTCTGGATGGAGAGCTGGCGGCGGATGTCGTTGCGCAAGTCATCCACGGTGAGGCCCGTTTCCTCGAGCTTCTTTTGAAATTCCTCTTCGGTGTAGGGACTTTTCGACTCTGTGAATTTCTCATCGACCTCGGCATCACTGGCCACGAGGTTCATCTTGTCGGCGCGCTCGAGCAGGATTTCGCTATCGATCAGTTGGTCGAGAATGCCAAGCTTGAGAGAAAGCGCTTCTTCTTGAGAAGGCGCGGGCGCCTCCGCATTCACCCGTGAGCGGAAAACCTTCTCGACATCTTGCCGCATGACTTGCTTGCCATCCACGATGGCCCAGACGTCCGGCCCAGGCGCGATCTGCTGTCTGCAAGCGGTCAATGCGCACACCCCAAGTGCCGCGATAACAAGCCGTTTGCGTCTCAAGGGGAACTCCTTCCGAAAGGAGCCTGCCGGCCTGCCGCCGAGCAAAGGCTCAGGCGGCTTTCTTTACGCGACCGGCTCGAATGCATGCAGTGCAGACGCGCACTTGCTTGCGCACGCCGCCGATGACCGCGCGTACGCGGCGCAAATTGGGATTCCAGCGACGCCGGGTGACGTTGTGCGCATGGCTAATCGTGTTGCCGTAGTGCGGCTTCTTACCACAGATGTCACATGCCAATGCCATTTGCGTTGACTCCCAAGCGATAAAATTTCGCATCAATGCGAAGGAAATTACGGGCTTCTAATCGTATCAAAATTTCGCTCTGCGGTGGTGGCAATTTCGACGCGTATTTACCCTGAGTGATCCTCCACGGTCTCGAAATGGCCGGTTGGCACAAAAAAAAGCCCCACTCCTGTCAGCGGGCAAGAATGGGGCGCTCAATTGCTCTGGATAGACGGCAACTTCAGGGCAAATTGAATAACACGCGGAGGAACAGAGCTACTGCCAATCACTTCCAAACGTGCTGCTGGCACCAAAATTGTTAAATCACCGCCTGACCCAATGCAGTTGCCCGCAACCGTGCCTCCGATGGAAGGCGCAGGTACAAAGGCAGCGTGATTGATCCAGCCATTGCCTCCCGTAGGACCGCTCACAACGCGAGCATAGTTGCTGCCCGCGGTCGCAGCCCCGCTGCCGCTGCAAACTCCGTCCGCTCGGCGTCCGGTGGTGTTAGCGGGCGCCAGTTCCGCTCGGATACTGCAGCTCGTGCAAAAGGTCGTGCGTCCTACACCCCAGTAAATCGTGCCTGCGGCACTGTCAGTGATCGCCTCAGCGCTTCACGGTGACCAGGCCGGCTATGGTATCCATTAGATCGAATTTCGTGAGCACTTCGAGTTCACCCGATTCCATTTCTACAAACACGGCGGGACTTTCATGGCTCAGCAGGTGTGTGACACGCTCGAGGGGCGCGTGGGATGGAACTTGCGGCAGTGGCGGGCCCATGACTTCGCGGACAATGAGCTTGCGCAGGTCTTTCCCCTGAAGCGCTAGGTTCAAGATGCGATCTTCAAAGATCGAGCCGACCGATCGCTCATCTTCGAAAATGGGAAGCTGCGAAATGTCCTGCTGCTGCATCGTTTGCAGCGCTTGAAAAACGGTTCGATTCGGGCCGATTTTGACGAGTTCGCGTTGCTTGCCGTTCTGACGCTTGACCCGAACCACATCCGCTGCGGTGAGAGTGACTTCCGCATCGGTATAGCCAAGTTCGCGCATCCAGCTATCGTTGTAAATCTTGCTCAGGTAACGCGCGCCCGCATCCGGCAACAAGCCGACCACACAATCGCCCTTCTGGCAACTTTTGGCAACGCGCAACGCAGCTGAAACGCAACCGCCCGCAGAGCCGCCGGCAAAAATTCCTTCGCGCTTCGCTAGGCGACGCGCCCATAGAAAACATTCTTCGTCATTCACCTGCACGATATCGTCGAGCACGGAGAAATCCATTGCACCCGGCAAGATGTCTTCGCCGATTCCCTCGACGACATAGGTCCGCGCCTTGCCGATGTTACCGGTTTTCCAATACTCGTAAAAAAGAGAACCGTAGGGATCGACGCCGATCACCTTCAGGTCCGGCTTCTGTTCCTTCAAGTAGCGTCCCGCGCCGCTTGCCGTACCCCCCGTGCCCAGGCCGCAGACGAAATGAGTGATTTGGCCTTCGCTGTCTCTCCAGATTTCCGGGCCCGTTGTTCGGTAGTGGGCTTCGGCGTTCGCGGGATTGTCATACTGATTCGCGAAATAGGAATTGACAATTTCGCGCGCAAGCTTTTTTGCGACCGAGTAGTAGCTGCGCGAATCTTCCGGCTCGACAGCGGTCGGACATACGATCACTTCTGCCCCAAAAGCCTTGAGCTGATCAATTTTTTCGCGGGACTGCTTGTCATTGATTGTGAAGACCATTTTGTAGCCGCGCACCGCCGCAAGAATCGCGAGCGACGTTCCGGTGTTGCCGGAGGTGGCCTCGACAATGGTCCCGCCAGGCCTCAGCAAGCCCTTGCGTTCAGCTTCATTGATCATCGCGACGGCGATGCGGTCCTTCATTGAGCCGCCAGGATTGAGATATTCCGCCTTTACGTACACCTCGGCGGGAAGATCTTTCGCCACGCGATTTAGACGGATGAGCGGCGTGTTGCCAATCGCGTCGAGGATGCTATTGCACTTCATGGGGCGCGCGTCTCCAAATCGTGCACGTAGATTAGAGAGTTCACCACCCGCTGTCCAGGGGCACTTTGGCCGTTTCCGACCGCCGTCGCGGAGCATGCTATGCTTGCGCGGACGTGTTCGCCTCGGCGGATTGTGAACTGCTTTTCTACGACGGGCACTGCGCCCTCTGCCACCGAGCCGTAAAATTCGTGCTGAAGCACGACCGATCGGGCAAAGCATTCCGGTTCGCGCCGCTTCAGGGTTCGACGCTTGAATCGCGCATTAGTCCCGAACGACGGGCCAGCCTGCCGGACAGCATCCTGGTGCTCACTGTGGAGGGCGAGCTGTTGGTGCGCTCCGATGCGTTCATTCACATTCTCCGGCGACTGGGTGGCGGCTGGGGATTTTGGGCCAGGCTGCTGGCCCTGATTCCGCGCGGGCTGCGGGATTGGGTCTACGATTTCATCGCGCGAATCCGCTATCGTCTCTTTGGTATGCGCGAGGATCTGTGCCCGGTTTTGCCCCCCGAATGGCGCGCGCGCTTCGATCCGTGATGTGAACTTCAACCGCTTCGAGTATGGGAGGAAAAATGGAACGTAAGAACATCTCAACAGGCACACCCTGGGAGCCGATCGTCGGCTATTCGCGAGCCGTCCGCATGGGGGCCAACGTGTACGTCGCCGGAACGACTGCGACGGACGCGCAGGGTAAGGTCGTGGGCCAGGGCGATCCGTACGCGCAGACCATTCAGGTCCTGCGCAATATCGATTCTGCCTTGGCCAAGGTTGGTGCGCGCCTGTCGGACGTCGTGCGAACGCGCATGTACGTCACGCGTATCGCCGATTGGGAAAAAATCGGGCGTGCGCACGGGGAATTTTTTGGCGAAATCCGTCCTGCAACGGCGATGATCGAAGTCAGCCGGCTGATCGACCCCGAGATGCTTGTGGAAATCGAGGCGGACGCCGTTGTCGCGGAAACCGGTACGAGTTGAGGCTTGAAGGCAGCGCTCGATAGTCCTGCTTTTTTGGTACTCCGCGCAATTTGGGAGGGCCTTTGCAAGTTTTACTCAGGTGAAGGACTCAGGCCTTTTGGCTAAATGTTCTGCCATCAATGGCGCATCGCCGCGGCGAAATTTGGCCAACCGAGAACCACTTCATACATCCAGAGTGCGAGGCCCTCTTTTACCTCGGCTGGTCCTGAGGCCTCGCACGCCCTCCTTGTCGGTGCGCTGGCCCTGGGCGAGAGCGACACCGCGGCTTGCATGAAACAGCGATTAAGACGAGGCTTCGGCGCTGGCGCGGATTTCTTGCCACCGCTTCGGGCGCTTCTTCGAATCGAGAACTTTCTTGCGCAGGCGAATGGATTGGGGGGTGACTTCTACGTACTCATCGTCGGCAATGAACTCGATCGCCTTTTCGAGCGTCATTTCCCGCGGTGGAACTAGGCGAATGGCTTCGTCTGCCGTCGATGCACGCATGTTGGTGAGCTTTTTTTCCTTGGTGATGTTGACGTTCATGTCTTCTTCGCGCGAATTTTCGCCGACGATCATGCCCTCGTAGACATCGGCGCCGGGTCCGATCACCATCTCGCCGCGTTCCTGAATACCCCAGATGGCGTAGGCGGTTGACACGCCGGCGCGATCAGCGACCAGTGCGCCGGTCGGACGCATGGCCATGTCGCCGGCATAGTCGGTCCAACCTTCGAGGATCGAGTGGATCAGCGCCGTGCCGCGCGTGTCGGTAAGCAACTGCCCGCGCAGGCCAATCAGTCCGCGGGAGGGAATGCTGAACTCCATGCGAACGCGGCCGGAATGATGATTGACCATCTTCTTCATTTCGCCGCGGCGGCTGCCGAGCGACTCCATCACAATGCCGATGAAATTTTCCGGACAGTCGATGACCAGAGATTCGAGGGGTTCCAGGCGACGCCCGTCTTGGTTGCGCACGACTATCTCCGGTTTACCGACCATCAGCTCGTAGCCTTCGCGGCGCATGGTTTCGATGAGGATGGCCAGCTGCAATTCGCCGCGCCCAAGAACGCGAAATGCATCGGTCGAACCGGTCTCTTCCACACGAAGGGAGACATTGGTCAGTAGTTCCTTTTCGAGTCGCGCGCGCAAGTCGCGCGAAGTGACGAACTGGCCGTCGCGCCCGGCAAACGGCGAGGTGTTGATGGTGAACACCATCGCGAGGGTCGGCTCATCAATGACCAGCGGCTCCAGCGGAGCGGGACGGTCGAGATCGGTAATGCTCTCGCCGATTTGAATGCCTTCGACGCCGGCGATGGCCACGATGTCGCCCGCAGAAACCTGCTCCGCTTCATCGCGTTCCAGCCCGCGAAAGGTAAAAAGCTTCGTGATTCTGGCAGGCTGAAGCGAGCCGTTCAGTTTTGCAATTCCCACCTCCGATCCGCGTTTGAGCGTGCCCTGAAAGACCCGAGCGATGGCCATTCGGCCCAGAAAATCGCTGTAGTCGAGATTGGTCACCTGGATCTGGAGCGCCGCCAAGCCGTTGCCCGACGGCGGCGGAATGGAGGCCACGATTTGCTCAAAAAGCGGCTGAAGCGTAGCCGAACTATCGCCCATGGTTCGATGTGCGACGCCAGTTTTCGCGTTGGTGTACAGCACCGGAAAATCGAGCTGGCCTTCGGTGGCATCCAGATCGATCAGCAAATCATAGATTTCATCGAGGACGGCAGCGGGTCGTGCATCCAGACGATCGATTTTGTTGAGGACCATGATGGGAGGTAGCTTCGCGGCCAGAGCTTTTTGCAAAACGTAGCGCGTCTGCGGCAAGGGGCCTTCGCTCGCGTCGACCAGCACGAGAACGCCATCGACCATGCGCAGCGCGCGCTCGACTTCGCCGCCAAAGTCGCTGTGGCCCGGCGTGTCGACGATGTTGATTTTCGTGCCGCGATAGGTGATGGCCGTGTTTTTCGCGAGAATCGTGATGCCCCGCTCGCGCTCGAGCTCATTGGAGTCCATCACGCGCTTCACCACTTCCTGATTCTCGCGGAAGATACCGCTCTGGCGTAGCATCGCGTCGACCAGTGTCGTCTTCCCATGGTCGACATGGGCGATGATGGCAATATTGCGAATCGGCGTCGTCATTTTCTAGCGAATATGACTTGCGGCTAAAGCAAAAGGGCTGCCCAGAAAATCGTGCGGCCCGCGATTGATTGAAATTCCGGAGCGAACCCTATTTTAGCATGTGCGGGATGACGAGCTCAGGCAGCCCCGCCGCCAAAATGGATGCGGTGGGCTTCCGGGCCAGCGGCAATCACGATAGCAGCGAGGACAAAGGCCATGGCGGCAAAACCACCCATGGCCTGCGCGTAGCTGAAATGGCGGCCAAACGCTGCTTCGATGGTCGCCGAGCCTGCAGCGATCACAACGCCGAGCTGATAGGCCAGCCCAGGGAAAAATCCGCGCAGCGGACCGGGAGAAAGTTCGTTGATGTGGGCGGGAACCACAGCCCAGGCACCTTGCACCGTGAACTGCATCACAAACGCACCGAGTGCGGCCAGAGCAACCGTGGGAGAACCGTACATCCAAAGGGGGATCACCAGAATTCCGAGAAGCGTGCAGGTAATCATCGCCCTCCGACGACCGTAGTGATCGGAATAGAGTCCGATCACAATCCCGCCAATGATTGCGCCCAGCATAGAGATCGCAGTGACCAACGCGGTTGCTTGCGGGCTGAAGTGATGCTGAAGTTGAAGGAATGTCGGATAGAAGTCCTGCGTGCCGTGTGACATGCAAGCCAGTACGGCGATCAGCAGCGTGAGATAAGTGAAACGCTTCCAGTTGGCGCCGACGGCGCGCCAATACTTCCGCCAGCTCAATTTCGCGGCAGCTTCCGCTTTCCAAGCCTCGCTCTCTTTTACTTTGGCGCGGATAAAAAGCACGAGCAGCGCGGGCAGGGCCCCGAGGAAGAACATCGGGCGCCAGCCCCAGCGCGGGAAGACCGTCCAGAACGCAATGGCGGCGAGCAAATAGCCCAGTGCATAGCCTTCCTGCAACAGACCGGAAAGCATTCCGCGCCATTTCACCGGAACCGACTCCATCGCCAAAGACGCGCCGACTCCCCATTCGCCTCCCATGCCGACCCCAAACAGCAAGCGCAAAATAAGAAAACTGCGGTAACCGGGCGCGAGCCCGCAAAGAACCTCGAAAACCGAAAAGAAGAGGACATCGATCATCAACGGCAAACGCCGGCCATAGCGATCCGCCATCAGGCCAAAGATCAATGCACCGACGGGTCGCGCCAGCAGTCCGCCAGTGATGGCCCACGACATCTCCACAATCGAGCGCTGAAACTCCGCGCCGATCTGCGCAAGAACGAAGGCAAGGACGAAGTAATCGAAGGAGTCCAGCGTCCAACCCAGAAAGCTGGCAATGAGTGCATTGCGCGAGTCGGCTCGTTGCTCGCGGGAAAGAGTGGGAGATGTGGCCGTGGTCGTCATTTCATTTTCGCGGCGCGATCGAAGCCGGATTCGCGATGGCGTCGGCCACGCGGGCGACCTGGACCATTTCGGCGACGTCATGCAGCCGAACGATGTGTGCGCCACCGAGAATGCTCGCCGTAATCGTCGCAGCGGTGCCCCATGCGCGTTCTTGCTTAGCTGCACCGCCGAGCGCTTGGCCAATAAATCCTTTTCGTGACGTACCCACGAGCAGAGGGAACCCGAGGCGCGCGAGTTCGGGCAGGCGCGAGAGCAGCTCGAAATTCTGCCGTGTGCTTTTGCCGAAGCCGATTCCGGGATCGAGAATGATTTGCGATGGCGCTACGCCCGCCTGCCGAGCGGCGGCAACTGATTCGCGCAAGCCGGTTGTCACGTCACGCATTACGTCGCGCGCGAAGGGCTTGGTCTGCATCGTAGAGGGTTCGCCGCGCATGTGCATCAGAATGAGCGGCAGCTTGCCCTTGGCGGCAACTGCGGCGAGACCCCGATCAGCGCGCAAGCCGGTCACGTCGTTGATCATTTCCGCGCCCTCTAGGATCGCGGCTTCGGCGACTTCTGCCTTGCTGGTATCAATCGAGACAGGAATCCCAAGTCGGCCCCGCAGCTTTTCGAGCACCGGAATGAGGCGGCCGATTTCTTCTTGCGCGGAAATGCCCACAGAGCCTGGGCGCGTCGATTGGCCGCCGATATCGAGAATGTCCGCGCCGGCGCGTTCAATTTCAAACGCCCGTGCCACGGCTTGTGCGCAATCGAGGTATTCGCCGCCATCGGAGAAGCTGTCCGGTGTCACGTTTAGCACGCCCATTACGAGTGTGCGCTCCCCGAGCACGAGCGTGCGTGACCCTGGCCCAACCAAGGCGGCGGTTTGTCGCTTAGGCAAGGGCCAGCGCAGCTTGAATCTATTGCGCTTAAACACGAGCGCCCATTGAATCACGGTTTACAGTGAAACGATCAGAAGAAGAACTCGCGCAGCTGCCAAGCGTCGGGCTTCCTAGCGACGGTGACATTGAAGTTTCACGTGCTTGACTCGGTCTTTTCATTCGGTTCGCCCTGCTGTTGAAAATGGGCGGCCCAGCGCACCGCTGATCAGGCCCTCTCTGCTCCTCGTTGGGTTCCGGCGAGCATCGCCTCGTGCACGGCGTCATGCCGAAACTCGAAAAGCGTACCAGGCTTTATTTTGCTTTCGCCAGGCGCCCCCGTCGGGAAGCTTACAACAGTTTTCCGCGAGTCACGCCCATCCAGGGAGTCGCTGGGTGCGCCTGCCCTAGTGGGGAATGGCCGGAACGTAATACGCGGCGCGGTGGGAAATGCGAATGTCTGATTGTCCTACCACTTCGACACGCAGGGAGTGCCAGCCCGCCCTCGCCAAGGCTTCGGTCCTCAGGGTGTCTGCCTGTCCGGGATCGACTGGACGCGCCGGGGCGGGGTCGCTAGGAGGGTTAGCTCCCGGATAGAAGCCGAGGGTGTACTCAGCCCGGATTTTTTCGGCGACCTGGCGAAACGTGTTCGCCATCGTTTCCGTTTCCCGCAAAAAATAGAGCTGACCGCCGGCCCGACGAACGAGTTCAGCTAAATATAGGGTGTACGGAGCAATGCCAGCAGTACGTGCGGACCTATCGACGAGCGTGGCGTTTTGGTGCGCGGCGAGCCATTCGGGCGTCATGATCTTAGGGCGGTTTTCGGTCGAAACGGCGAAAACCTGAATATCCTCGTCGGCGAGAAAGCGCGCAACGTCTTCGAAGGTGAGGTGGTCGGCAGGGCGACCAGGAGCGGCTGTTTCGCTCGCTGGATCGAGGCTGAGGCCGAGGCCGCTATCCTGTCCGTCGGTGAGAAGCAGAATCGCTTTGCGGCCGCTACGGCCGGGGAAAAGCTCGCGGGCCGCGAGGTACACGGCTTGGTAGATATTCGAGCCGCCGGTGTCGCCGAGCAAATCCTTCACGTTCACGCGCGCGACGGCGCGGCGAATCTGCTCGCGTACGTCCGAAAAGCCGAGCTGCAGATAGGTGTGCGCGGAAAAATCGACCACAGCGGCTTCATCGAGGGGCGCGAGAGCGCCAATCAGCGCATCGGCGGCCTGCTTCATCTCTTCGGAATCGCGCAAAACGCTGGGACTGGCGTCGATCACCAGGGCAACGCTGGCCGGTTCCGTCGAAGCATCGAAATAGGAAATGCGCCGCTCGGCGTCGTCATCGAGGATGCGAAAGTCCTCGCGGCGCAGGCTGGGAACTGCTACGCCGTCCGGGGTTGAGACAGTGCAAGTGACGGCGACCATCTGGGTAAGCACTCGAAGTGGGTGAGCTTCCCTGCCTGCGTCGCCCGGCTGGCTGGCGGCCGCTTGGCCTGGGGTTATAAGGCGAAGCTCGCCGGTTGCCGGGTCGCGGCGCCATTGAACGCCGTGATCAAGCTGAAGCGGACGCGTGGCATGCTGTTGAGGCTGCGCGCGAAAAGGAGCCACCCCGATAAGTAGGCAACAAGCGAGGACAGAGATGCGCAAAAGCACAGCGGACAACATTCTACTCCGCGTTGCTGGTTCCGCAGCTGCGCCAATGCTCAGCGCAAGAAACCGGAAAGAGCCGCAAGCTGCGAAGCAGAGCAGCCCTGACCGTTTCGACGCTAATCGAGATCGAAATCGCGCATTGGCTTTTCGATCGGGCCGTCTTTCGCTTTTTTCAGCCCTTCCGCGAATTTACGCGCGAGCACGTCTTCTTTGATTTTTTCGGCGTGCACCGATGCGCGGAATTTCGCTTCGACGGCGTCTTCCTGTGCCCGCAAGAGACCCGCCGTATCATCCAAATCGATGGAGGGTGGGCGAACGGGCACAGTGTGCGAGAGAACGACGCCGAGCGCCCGATCGATGGTCAGCTTTGCGCCACAGCAGGGGCACTCGATTTCGAGCGTTTTATGAGCCTGGTCTGCCATGGCCACATTTTACGCCTTTTAGGGCATGTCAAGCGCATGGCCGCGACAATGCCTAACAAATTGTGGCCCAAGCAGGGAGAGAAGAGCTTCGAGGTCGAAGCCGCACTCGCCAAGTAAGTAGACGGGCGGCGGCTGCGCTCCGCAGTACAGTGGGAGGAAAGTCAGCCCGTCAAAGCGGAGGGCTCGTCCGCACTCACGTCGCCGGACGAGCCCCTAGGATTGAGGGTTGCGTTCTGGGTGAACTTATGCGGGAGCCGGTTTTTCGCCTTTGGCCATGCCAGGAATCGGCCGCGGATCGGGGCGCAATGTGAGCTGCGGCTCCTTTGCTGGAACGGGCGGCGCAGCCGGAGGCGGAGGCGGTATCTTAACCGGCAGCGGTTTGCCTTCCATCAGGAGCTTGAGCTCGGCGGCATCGAGCACTTCGCGTTCGAGCAGCGCTTGCGCAATGCGTTCGAGAACATCGCGATGGGTTTCGAGGATGTTGCGGGCCTTGGAATAGCCGCCGTTGACTATGGTGCGCACCTCGCCGTCAATCTTGATGGCCGTGTCCTCCGAGTAGTCCCGGTGCTGAGCGATTTCGCGGCCGAGGAAGATCTGCTCTTCTTTCTTTCCGAAAGTGAGTGGGCCGAGAGGGCTCATACCCCATTCGCAAACCATCTGGCGCGCAATTTCTGTGGCGCGCTCGATATCGTTTCCCGCGCCAGTCGTGATGTGATGGAGAAAGATTTCCTCCGCTGCCCTTCCACCCATAAGAACCGCCAGTTGGGCTTCAAGGAACTGCTTTGTGTAGGTGTGCTTGTCATCGATGGGCAGCTGCATTGTGACGCCCAGCGCCATGCCGCGCGGAATGATCGTCACTTTGTGCAACGGGTCAGCGCCTGGGGTCATCGCCGCAACCAGTGCGTGGCCGGCTTCGTGATAGGCCGTGTTCTTTTTTTCCTCGTCGGACAAGATCATGGACTTGCGCTCGGCACCCATGAGCACCTTGTCCTTGGACATCTCAAAGTCCGCCATAGTAACGACCTTGCGGTTCTGACGTGCGGCCCACAGAGCCGCCTCGTTTACCAGGTTGGCCATATCGGCACCGGAAAATCCAGGCGTACCGCGCGCGATGACCGACAAATCCACGTCTTCCGCTAAGGGCACCTTGCGGGTGTGCACACGCAGGATTTCCTCGCGGCCGCGGACATCCGGCCGCGGCACGACGACACGGCGGTCAAATCGCCCGGGCCGCAGCAACGCCGGATCAAGAACATCAGGCCTGTTGGTAGCTGCGATTAGAATCACCCCTTCATTGGACTCGAAACCATCCATTTCGACCAGCAACGCGTTCAAGGTCTGCTCGCGTTCATCGTGACCGCCACCGAGGCCAGCTCCACGATGACGGCCGACCGCGTCGATTTCGTCGATGAAGATGATGCAAGGAGCGTTCTTTTTGCCCTGTTCAAACAGGTCGCGAACGCGGCTCGCCCCCACCCCGACAAACATCTCCACGAAGTCCGAGCCAGAGATGGAGAAGAAGGGAACGTTCGCCTCGCCAGCAATGGCACGCGCAAGCAGAGTCTTGCCAGTTCCCGGCGGGCCGACCAGCAGCACCCCCTTAGGAATGCGTCCACCGAGCTTTTGGAATTTTTGGGGGTCCTTCAGGAAATCGATGATCTCGTATAGCTCTTCCTTGGCTTCATCGATTCCGGCTACATCCTTGAAGGTAGCTTTCTTCTGCTGCGCGGTCAGCAAGCGGGCCCGCGATTTACCAAAACTCAATGCTTTGTTTCCCCCGGCCTGCATTTGACGCATCATGAAGATCCAGAAACCGAGGATCAGGAGGATGGGCGCGAGCGTCATCACCAGGCTCAGCCAATTCGCCTCCTTCACTTCCTTGTAGTTGTAGGGGACCTTTTGCTCTTGCAGGGCTTTGGTAACATCGGTGATCGCCGCGTTGGCAACGGTCACTCCGCGGAACTTGGTACCATCCTTGAAATCGCCTTGTAGCTCGGCGCTGTTCGGCGAGAGCATGATCGTTACGTCTTTGACGCTGCCTGCGTTTACCTTGTCGAGGAAGCTGGAATAATTCGTCTCTTCTTCGCGCGGTGCGGGCCCCCCCTTCGAGGCCATCTGCCATAGCACGGCCGCCAACGCGATCATCATTACCCAAAATAAAATAGTGCGTACTGTGGAATTCACTGTTTGCCTCACAACCCTCTTACGAGCATTCGCTCGTACGGCCTGTTTCGACCTACTCGAGCACCTGCGCTCGCAAGGTCCCGCAAGCGACCCAAGCCGAATCCTACCCATCTATTTAGATGCAGCATCGAACCCTCTATATTCAGCGCTAAGATCGATCTGGCGCGCTCTAACCTAGCGATGCAGTCGACCCTCTTCAAGCCGCTTGATGGGAAATCCTGTATCACTCGGCACTTTGCGACCAAAGTGTCGAGGCGCCGCAAGCCGCCCTGCCGAACCTCCCCAACAAGCAAGCAGGCTCGAGATTCGCGAATCAGGTCCGTCGGCGAAGGGAAAAGCGCTCTCGAGCAAGACGATTAGGTTAGTCGTCCCACCTAGGTAATCCCGGGAAATGCGCCCGCCGCTCTGTTCCAGCCGAAGTCGCTTTCGAGCGAATGCCACGCGAAGTGCACTCAAATGCGCTCTTCCTCGATAACTACCCCGCTGCGAGTGCCTTCCCGAGCGCAAAACTCATCGGCGGGCGGCATCCCCAATACCCACGCCACCCGGCCGGCACTCTCCAGCACGGGCCAACTGGCCCGAGCGCTCCTCGGAACGTGCCGGTCAACAAACATTTCTTTGAGTTTCTGGACTTGCCTGTGCCCTTGAGCGCGGTAGGCGTCTCCCCGGCGCCAATTGCGCAGCATGAGAGGCGCGCAAAGCCGCTCAGCATCAAGAGCCGAGCTTCCTCGTGTAGTGTCGCGCTCCTGCAAAGGCCAGTCAATCACTTTCAGGCAGAAGCGGCGTTTCAGTTCTGGGACGGAAACATGAGTTTCGCCACGCTGGGGCAGGCTGATCACATGTTGATATGTGGCTGCAGGTTGTTCGGTTCCAGATTCGCAGGAATAGGGCATGAGTTTGGTGCGAATGCCTCGCGAGAACTCCAGCTCTCCGAAAACCCGCTCCGCCACAACGCCTCGGGGCAACTCCACGCGATGGCCGCTTGAAGATTGCGACATAAGATGAAGCACCTGCTTCACATGAGCTGCGGTCAGCCCTTGCCGACTTCCTTGCACCTCTTGATATAGACGGCGGATGAGGCGTTCGGTCAACGCCACTGTCCGCTCGGTAGGACAAGAGGCGTGATCGGTCTGGCCCATTCGTGCAGTCGCAGGGTTCATTGGAAACAGCAAATCGTGGATTGCGATGAGCAGTTTCCCTTCGCCTTTCCGCACCAGCGTTTGAAAGCGGTCTTCAACCAGCGCTTTCCAAAAAGCTTCCTCTTCACGCGCGAGATCGGCTAGCCGCGCCAAGTGCTTCGTGATGTGAGGGGAGAACTCGCGTTCGATCAGCGGCACGAGCCGTCCGCGAATACGTGCGCGAAGCCTTCGCTGGTCCAAATTGGTGGCATCTTCGCGCCACGCTTGACCGAGGGCACGAAGGTATTGACGAAGCTCTGCGCGGCGTTCGCACAACAGCGGCCGGACAATGGGTCCAACCGATGGGTAGATTCCGGCAATTCCGCTGAGCCCCGTGCCCCGAAGAAGATGGGCAAGAACCGTCTCCGCCTGATCGTCCGCCGTATGTGCTACGGCGATGCGCGTCGCTTGGCTGGCTTTGACCGCGCGCTCGAAGAACCCATAGCGGAGGCGCCGCGCGGCGTCTTCGAGGTTCCATTTGTGTCTCGCTCGAACGGAGGCAACATCGGAGCGCTCGCATAGGAAGTCAAGCCCGCATGCCTTTGCCAAATTTTCCGTGAATTGCGCGTCGGCTTCGGACTCGCCGCCTCGTAGCCCATGTTCGAAATGAACGATGAGCAGAGTAATTCCGAGTTCGACGCGAAGGTTTACCAACAGCCGCAGCAAGGCGACCGAATCGGCGCCCCCCGAGACCGCTACGCCGACGCGATCACCCGGCGTCAGCAGCCGCAGGTGGCGAATCGTTTGAAGAACACGCTGTTCGAGTGTTCTCACTGAAGCAGTCCAGGCCGCTACATTGTTTATGCTAACAGCGCAGCGCTCGGTGCGTCGAGCCGAGTGAGAGGAACTAGAGTCGATTGGTCCCGTGTTGCAAGAACAGTTCGCGGCTGGACGATATTCTTCGTTCAAGCGCAACCGCGGCAAAATGTGCGCAGGAGGCTTGCTCGCGCTTGGCCCAAGAGGAGACCGCCGGAACCAGCTCACGACAGAGGGTTTCAAGGACGCCCAGTAGCCGGTAGTAAATGGCGATCTGTCGGATTCGCATGGCGTCCTTGCCGTGCTCCGGACACAGGCTGACTAGCTCGAGGAAACGGGGGAAATCGGCGGAGTCTGGACTCCGCTTGTTTAGACCTGCAGAACGGAGTACCTGTAACGACGGCTCCGTTTTCCGTGCAGCAACTAGAGCCGACCGGCAGTAATAAGCGAATTGGATGGCCGCCGCGAGTGCAGCAGCGCCAAGCAATGGCGCGATCATCCGCTTCCTCGGTATTCGACCTATAGAGCTAGGCTAGGACTGGCCGGTGCAGGCGGCAATGTTACCAAGGTACCAAACGGCGCGATGAGCAGGCCAAGCCGTTTCGTGGCGCTCAGTCGAGGTACTTCACAAATACCACTTCGTTATGCTTCTCGTTGTACAGCAATTCGTCGACGCTGGCCTTGACCATGACCAGGCCAAAACCTCCCGGACGCAGCCCCTTCTCAGCGCGAACGTCCCCATGTTTCATGGGCTCATCACCGTAGGCGATAGCGGCGTGGTCAAGATCGGCCACCTTAAAACCGGGACCCGGATCCGCTATTCGGTACATGACCATGCGCTTGGCGCGGAGATAGGAGATTCGAACCTTGCGGCGGGGGTCAAGCTTGCCTCCCCACTCGATGGCGTTCATCAGCAGCTCGTGGAAGGCATGGCCAACAGCAATGCGTATGTCGTCGGGCAGCCCGGATTCAAGGTGGGCCATGAAACCTTCCAGGCGCTCGGCCGCTTCCAAGGCGCAGGGTACAGCCAGCTCGACCCAATCGGGCCGAGCTGAAATCACCTCGATCGCGTGCATCGGCGCTCTCTTCCCCAAGGCCTGCCGGACGAGCGCCACAAGCGCGTCCTGATTAACGGGTTTGGCGATGTACTGGTGAGCGTTCTCGCGGATCGCCGCCAAAACCGCAGCTGGGGATTCGTCAGAAGTGATCACGATGACCTTGGGCGGATTCCTCTTACCACGCAGCGCAGCCAAAACATCCAGTCCGCTCACCTGAGGCATGTGCAGATCTAGCAGCACGAGCTCAAACTTGCCGCTGCGCAGCTTCTTGAGCGTGGCCTTTCCGTCCGACGCCGTCGATACTTCGAACTTTTCCGCGCGGAGGATGCCGGCAAGCCAATCCCGAACCGTACGGTCATCGTCCGCAACTAGAATGCGCTTCACGTCTCTCCTCCCCAGTGCCACGCCAGACCCTGTGAGTTTCGCTGGGGCCCAAGATTTCGCGCGTTGGGAACGCGACAACTTATTTTCAGGACTCAAGATTCGACCGCTACGGATGAGCTAGTTTACATCGGACAGAACGAATTGCGTTCGCAGAGTTAACCGGTCCACTGCCCGTAACCGCTGTTGCCATCACCGGTCGAACGCGGGAGAATCTCTTTCGAATTTCCATTTGAGGTCAAGTGAGACAGGGACATTGGGGGGGGGCGATCCTCCTTACCCTGGCGGCGCTCGCCGCCAGGCCATCCCCGGCGCAGACAACGCCCCCGGCCGAACACGGGCAATCTACGGCACCTTGGAAATTCGCCGCCTCCGGCGATTCGCGCAATTGCGGCGACATAGTTATGCCGGCGATTGCCGCCGCTGTGAAGAAAACCGGCGGCTCCTTTTACTGGCACCTGGGAGACTTCCGGAGAATGTCGGAAACCGACGAGGACATCCAGCACCAGCCTGAACAGCTCAAAAACCTGCTCACGATTCCCGCCTATCGGGCCACGGCCTGGAAAGATTTCATAAACAGCCAACTTCAGCCGTTTGGCTCCGTGCCCGTTTACCTCGCGCGGGGAAATCACGAAATGATTTCGCGCCAACACGCGGAGGCCGACGTCGCCTACATCGACCAGTTCCGACCATGGCTCGATCGGCCAAATCTGCGCGCCCAGCGTCTGCTCGATAACCCTCAAGACGTGGACCCGCACATCTACTATCACTGGGTCGAAAACGGCGTGGACTTCATCAGCCTGGATAACGGCCCCTCGGAATTTGATTTACTGCAGGTCAGCTGGTTCGAAAAAGTTCTGGCTAATGATCTGGCCGATCCGAAGGTGCTCACGATCGTCGCCGGCATGCATGAGGCGCTTCCGGAAAGCATCTCGAGATCGCACAGCATGAACGAAACCGAGCGCGGGACGGAAACTGGCCGGCGTGTCTACGGCGATCTTCTGGAGGCCCAGAACAAGGGCCACAAACACGTGTACGTTCTTTCCAGCCATTCGCACTATTTCATGAATGGAATTTTCAACACGCCCTACTGGCGTGAGCATGGCGGTGTGCTGCCTGGCTGGATTGTGGGCACGGCGGGCGCCCAGCGATACAAGTTGCCCCCGGAAAAATCATCCGCGAAAGCGGCGCAGACGAACGTCTACGGTTTTCTACTGGGCACCGTCAGCTCTTCGGGCGAAATTCGATTTGATTTCCACCGCCTGAACGAGCACGATGTGCCCGGCGATATCAACCGGGAGTATCCGGCGAAATTTGTGCACTGGTGCTTTGCTGAAAACTCCAAGGCGCTGAAGAATAACCCTGCCGAATAGAAGACGATGGCAACCAAGCCCAGCGCGGCGCAGGCGGATCCGAATCGAGTCTATGAAACCCTCAATGCTTACCAAAATACCGCTGCCCTCAAAGCAGCGATCGAGCTCGATGTGTTCACGGCAATCGGCGAGGGAGTTGACACGGTGGGAGCATTGGCCAAGCGCTGCCGGGGCACGGAACGCGGGGTTCGGATACTTTGTGATTACCTTACGATCCTGGGTTTTCTGACGAAAAAAGGCGATCACTACGCGCTCACCTTGGACTCCGCCACTTTTCTTGATCGCCGTTCGCCCGCCTGCCAGGCGGCCTCCTGTGGATTCCTGGCCCTGCCCGAGACGGTAGCCGCGTTCATGCATCTCACCCAAACGATTCGGACGGGGCACCCGGCGATGAGCGGCGGCCGAGGTTCGGTTTCCCGTGAAAATTCGATCTGGGTCGATTTCGCCCGCTCGATGGCGCCATTAACTGTCCCGGCCGCCGAAGAGGTCGCTACCGCTCTGGATGCCAAGGCGGGAGCAAAGTGGAAGGTGCTCGATGTCGCGGCCGGGCACGGTTTGTACGGGATCACTGTGGCCAAGCACAATCCGAACGCCGAGATTTTCGCCCAGGATTGGGATCAAGTGCTGGACGTCGCGGAAGAGAATGCACGCGCGGCGGGGGTGGCTAGTCGCTGGCACCGTCTGCCGGGCAGCGCGTTTGAAATCGAGTTTGGTACCCGCTTTGACATCGTGTTGATCACCCAATTCCTTCATCACTTCGAGGCAACCGCGATTACTGCTCTGCTGCGCAAGGTTCGCAAGTCGCTCGGGCCCAAAGCCACAGTGGTGACTATGGATTGGGTAGCCAACCCGGATCGCGTTTCCCCGCCGCTCGCCGCCAGCTTCAGCATGATGATGCTGGGCATGACCATGGGCGGCGATGCTTACACGCTTGCCGAATACGAACAGATGTTCCGCAGCGCCGGTTTCTCATCAACCGAGCTGCACACGACCACCGCTCGCGGACATAGCCTGCTTTTTTCGGGCGCGTAGCGGCTCCCCATCGTTGCGTTCGACCGAGCCCCGAGTGCCGTTACGGGTGCTCGATGGCGTGTCAACAAGCAGGTCCTGCACCTCTGCGAAAGGCAGCTCTCATACCCCTCCAGCAGAACGGGCAGCTTGTTGTTCAAGGTGCCGCAGAATTTGGCGGACGCTGACTAGCTACTCGCCGCCTGGCGGGCCCAGCCACCCTTCGCCGGCTCACACTTGGGGCTCCCTAGGATTGTTCAAGAAGGCTCACACCTTTGTCGCGAGCTAACAGCGCGGCCTTAGAGGAACTAAATTCCGAATGCCAGTGTAAGCAGAGTTTTCTGCTCCATATCGTGCGCCTTCGACGAACCCGTAGACGGGCTGGCGCTTTCCGAGCGGTTGACCGACAAGACGACGCGGCCGCGCGCCAAGCGCTCTAGTCGGGGAATCATGAACTCGCGCGCGCCCATGTTGCCCGGTTCTTCCTGCACCCAAACAAACTCGCGCGCGTTGGTGTGGCGATCCATTGCGGTCGCCAACTCCGCCTCGGGGAAGGGATACAACTGATCGAGGAAGATAATGGCGGTCGAATCGTTCTGGCGGCGTTTTCGTTCTGCTTCCAGTTCGTGACCTATTTTACCCGTACAAAGCAGGACGCGCTCAGCAGAACCATCGGCGCCATCAGAAATGATCGTCTGAAACCGTCCGCTCGTGAATGTGGCCAACTGCGATGAGGCCGCTGGATGCCGCAGCGTGCTCTTGGGCGTGAACACGACCAGGGGCTTGCGCCACATTCGCATCGCTTGCCTGCGCAGCAAGTGGAAATACTGTGCCGCTGTCGAAGGCTGGCAAATCTGTATGTTGTCACGCGCGGCAAGCTGCAGAAACCGTTCCACGCGCGCGCTGGAATGTTCCGGGCCCTGGCCCTCATAACCGTGCGGCAGCAAGAGGACGATGCCCGAAAGCAGGTTCCATTTGTCCTCACTCGCTGCGATGAACTGATCGATGATGATCTGCGCACCATTTGCAAAATCGCCGAACTGCGCCTCCCAGAGCACGAGCGCTTCGGGGAAATCGCGGCTGAACCCGTACTCGTAGCCCAGGACGGCGGCCTCGGAAAGCGGCGAATTGTAAATTTCGCACCACGCCTGATCCGGAGCCATGTGTTCGAGGGGCACGAATTCTTCTTCAGTTTCGGTATCGATCAATGCTGCATGCCGCTGATTGAATGTGCCGCGCCGGCTGTCCTGCCCGGAAAGCCGCACTGGGACGCCTTGCAATAAGAGCGAACCGAACGCCAGCGCCTCAGCCATTGCGAAATCAATCGGCCGTTTGCCCCGCGCCATTTCCAAACGCTGTTCGAGCAACTTCTTCACTTTCGGATGAATGTGAAATCCATCAGGGTAAGTGACGAGGGATTCGCCGATGGCGGCTATGGTTTCTGCGGGCGCGGCAGTATCGACCTCATAGGACACATCATACTTACCGCCTTTGAAATCTCCCCAATAGCGGGGCAGGCGTCGCATCAGCGGGCGCTTCTCGATCTCCTGTGCTTCTTTTTGAGCGGCGTTGAGTTCTTCGCGCACGCCCCGCACCATCGGTTCCACATCCGCGCCGATTTTCTCGGAGTAAATCTGCCACATCGGCGGATGCGCTTCGATCTTACGGTAGCGCAGAGGGTGGGTGATCGTGGGATCGTCGACTTCGCTATGGCCGTGGCGGCGGTATCCAATCAAGTCGATGACCACCAGAGAATCGAACGCATAGCGATACTCCACAGCAATACGTCCGACG
>Ga0306921_10002064_pt1 | contig 20007 bp, 17 predicted proteins | sample sta12Cox44000080_FD_203760 | JGI IMG/M metagenome (GOLD analysis project Ga0306921, IMG submission 203760) | Lab enrichment of tropical soil microbial communities from Luquillo Experimental Forest, Puerto Rico - statoxic.12C.oxic.44.000.080 (v2)... | ecosystem: Environmental > Terrestrial >... | reverse complement strand
GCCGAGGGTGCGCACGTCGTGCTGTCCGGGCGTCGGCGGCCGCCCCTCGACGTGGTCGCCACCGAGATCACCAAGGCGGGCGGCAAAGCAGTGGCGCGCGAGAGTGACGTCTCGCGGCCGGAGCAGGGACGCGCTCTCGTCGACTGGGCGGTCAAGGCTCTCGGCCGCGTGGATATCCTGATCAACAACGCCGGGCACTCCAGCAAGGCGCGTAACGTCCGCTGGATCGGCCAGGAGGAGTGGGACGCCGTCATCAACGTCAACCTCACCGGCGTCTACGCGCTGATCCAGGCCGTGCTCCCGAGCATGATCGAGCGCGGGGGCGGGACCATCGTCACCGTGGGCTCGGTCGCCGCCCACCGCCCCGGCCTCATCGGGGGAGCGCCCTACGGGGCGGCCAAGGCGGGTGTGCTGAACCTCATGGGGCACGTCCACACCGTGCTGCGCGACAAAGGCATCCGCGCGACTACCGTGATGCCGGCCGAGGTGGATACGCCCATCCTTGACAACCGCCCGTTGCCCCCCGATGCGGCGGCGCGTGCCACGATGATGCAGCCCGAGGACGTGGCCGCGGCCATCCTGATGTGCGTCACCCTGCCCGCCCGCACGGTGGTCGAGGAGATCGTGCTGAGCCCCACGCGCACGCGCGATCAGAGCCGCGACCTCGAAGTCTCGCGAAACCTCGGAGCTCCCCCCGGCGCCAAATAGATCTGCTAAGGGGCGGGCAGACGCTGACCGGATTCTTCACGAGGGCCGCACGTACGACCGGGGCGGGTGGCCGCCGACGGGCCCCGACCCGCCGCGCGCTCAGTGTGTCTGCAATGAAGAATCCGGTCAGCGTCTGCCCGTCCTCTCGCTCAGCGGTCGCGGTAGTCGCGATGCCAGAGGTCGAGATAGTCTTTGGCGTTGCGGAGGATGTCCTCCAACTCCGCTTCGTCCATCTTCCGGATGGGCTTGGCCGGCACGCCCATGACGAGCCAGCCCGCCGGCACGACCTTCCCCTGCGGCACCAGTGCCCCCGCGCCGACCTGCGCGCCTTCCTCCACCACGGCGCCGGTGAGGACGACTGCTCCGATGCCGATGCGGACGTTATCCATGATGGTGCAGGCGTGAACAACGCAGCGATGCCCGATGGTGACGTTGGCTCCCACGATGCACGGGAATTCCGGGGTGACGTGGAGGACCGAGTTGTCCTGGACGTTGGAGTTGCGGCCAAGGGTGACGTAGTTGTCCTGGTCTCCGCGGAGCACGGAGAGCGGCCACACGCTCGCTCCCTCCTCGATGGTGACGTCGCCGATGACCTGAGCGGAAGGATCGACCCACGCGCCGGGATGCACGCGCGGGGTTCGGCCGGGAACGCTCCGGATCATGCGCGCGCTTACTTCCCGGTCCAGCGCGGCGGCCGCTTCTCGAGGAAGGCGCTCATGCCCTCGCGGAAGTCCGCGCTCGCGTAGGTGAGGGCGATGAGATCGTCGCCGCCTTCCAGCCGGCGGCGCTCCTGGATGCGGCGCACGGCTTCCTTGGTCACCCGAAGGGTGATGGGGGCGTGAGCGGCGACCTCGAAAGCGATAGCCTTGACGCGAGCCTCGATCTCTGCCGCGGGCACGATCTCGTGCACGAAGCCCGCCGCGTGCGCCTCGGTCGCCGAGATGAGCCGCGCCCGCATGATCATCTCCTTGACGCGGGAAGGGCCGAAGAGCTCCACGCAGCGCGAGTAGTTCTCCATGGAGAGGCAGTTGCCAAGGGTGCGCGCGATGGGGAAGCCGAAGCGCGACTCCGGGGTGGCGATACGGATGTCGCATACGGCGGCGATGGCGAAGCCGCCGCCCACCGCGAAGCCCTCGATCTGCGCGATGACCGGCTTGCCCACGCGCTCCAACCGCGCCGTGCGCCGCTCGCCGTCCCGCTCGTACTGCAGCCCGTCCTCGGCCGTCCTGAAGGTCGTGAACTGGCTGATGTCGGTGCCGGCCACGAAGGCCTTGCCTCCCGCGCCGCGCAGCACGAGGACCCGTAGGGAATCGTCAGCGTCCACCTCCTCGGCGGTCTGGTAGAGCCGCTCGTACATGTTCCACGTCATGGCGTTGCGGGCCTCGGGGCGGTTGAAGGTCAGGGTCAGCACCGCGCCATCTCGGTGAACGAGAATCTCGCTCTGCTCTGGGCTCTGAGTGGGCACGGCGTCTCCTCCGGTCTGGTGAGAGTCGCCGCATGGTAGCACGGCTGACCATGGTGGGCAGGTGGGTGACGAATTGTGCGAGTCCCGCCTCATCCCCCTGGACCCAAGTACCCGTTTTAGCTGGCGCACTCTTGCGGCTCGTCGCTTGCTCTCCCTCCCGGTAAACGGCCGTCCGCGGCGCGACGTCGGACGAGGTGGACTGCATCCCAATCACGGAGGAAGACATGAGCCGATGGAAGGCAGTGGCAGTGTTCGGAGCGCTCGCAATGACCGCCTGGGCGCCGAGCGTGCACGGGCAAACGACGACCCTGACGCCCGACCCGCAGGTGGAGCAGGACCGCCGTGAGCTCCGGCGTGACCAGCGCGACCTGCGCCAGGACCGCCAGGACATGCGGCAGGACGATCGGGATATCCGACAGGACCGGCAGGATCTCCGCACCGACCGGCAGGACCGTTACCGCGATCACCAGACCGTGCGCCAGGACGAGAAGCAACTCCAGCAGGATAGGGCGGCGGGCAACGTGGCCGCGGTGCAACAGGACCGGGCCAATCTGCAGAGCGCCCGGCAGAACGTCCGCAACGATCAGCACGACATCAACCGTGACCGCCGCGAGCTCCGGGCCGATCGGCGCGACCTCCGTGCGGACAATCGCGACCGCCGCGAGGACCGTCGCGAGGTGAACCACGATCGGGCCAAGCTGCACCACGACAAGAAGACCGCCACGCAGTAGCGTCACGGTTTCCGGTAGCCTACGAGGCGCCCAGGCCCCACGGCTCGGGCGCCTTTCGCCTTTTCTCTCGCCCGTGCGTGGCCGTCTTGACGGCGTCACGGCGCCTGTCGCACGATCGCCGGCGAGTCGCGAGCTGCGTGACGTAATGTCGCCGCCGGAGAAAGGGGACCGTCCATGCAAAATGCCGTCGCCTTCGCCAACAACGACGTGATCACGGTGGCCTGGAGCTACGGCCAGAAGCTCGAGCGATGCATGGGCTTCGCGGTGTATCGGATCGACCCCGACGGTCAAGAGACGGCACTCCCCGCGGTGGCCGTCTTCCCCGGCTTCAAGCGGGCGGCCGGCGATACGTGCGAGAAGTTTCCCATCCAGAAGTTCTACTGGAAGGACGTGTACGCGCGGCTCGTCGCGGAAAAGACGGGCCAGCGCAAGTTCCGCTACAAGATCGTGCCGCTCGAGGGCGCGCCGGGCACCCTCGTGCCCATGACCATCCCGCAAGTCACGTCCAACGAGGTCGAGATCACCGCGCGTCTTTCCGACGGGCTGCACGCCTATTTCAACCGCGGCCTCATCTCCACCCAGCGGATCTCGCGCGCCCTGCAGGGCAAGCCCAGCAAAAAAGGCCTCCTCGACCGCATCGAGAATCCGAGCGACGTCCTGCGCGCGAGCCTCTCCGGGGACATGGTCGAGGCCCTCACCGACTTCGTGGCGCGCGCGAAGTCCGGGGGCAAGCTCTACGCTGCCCTCTACGAGCTTCACGACCTCGAGCTGGTGCCGCTCCTCGAGAAGGCGGGCAAGCGGCTCTCCATCGTGTTGTCCAACGCCCTCGAGCAGGAGGTGCGGCCGGAGGGAGCGCCGAAGTCGCCTCCCGTCCAGGTCGACGGCAACCAGGACGCCCGCGATCGGCTGACCAAGACGGCCGGAGCCATGTGCAGCCGGCTCCTGCCGTCAAACCAGATCGGCCACAACAAGTTCGTCGTCTACGTGGACAAGTCGGGCCACGCGCGTGCCGTGCTTTTCGGCTCGACCAACTGGACCCCTACCGGACTCTGCGCGCAGACCAACAACACCGTCGTCATCGACAACGCCAAGGTTGCCCAGCGTTATCTCGACTACTGGAAGCAGCTCAAGGTGGACAGCCAGCAGGCCAAGGACGATCCCAAGGCGCTCCAGGGCGCAGCGCTGCGCGCGTGGGACGGCACGGCCAAGACCATCGCCCTCGGCGCCGACGGCACGCTCACGAGCTGGTTCTCCCCCAACACGCCCAAGCTCAGGTCCAGCTCGACCAAGAACGAGACGCGGCCTCCCGACATGGGCGACGTATTCACGGCTATTCAGGCGGCCAAGCGCGCCGTGCTCTTCCTCGTGTTCTACCCGGGCAGTCCCAACGTCGCGCAGTGGGCGGCCCAGGCCCAGAAGGCCAACAAGGATCTCTTCGTGCGCGGCTGCGTCACCAATCCCTCCGCCTCGGAGTCCTTCTACTACGAGCTGCACGGCGTGACGCCGCCCAAGGGCGGCAGGGCGCAGGACAGCCGGGTGATCGCCGCCGAGGCCCTCGACGACTCCTCCGCTCCCGCGGGCTGGACCAAGGAGATCCTCAGCGTGGGCTTCGCCATCGTTCACGACAAGGTGGTGGTGATCGACCCGTTCTCCGACGACTGCGTGGTCATCACGGGCAGCCACAATCTCGGCCACAAGGCCTCGTTCAACAACGACGAGAACCTCGCCCTCATCCGCGGCAATCGCAAGCTCGCCGCCGCCTACGCCTCCCACGTCCTCGACGTCTACGATCACTTCGCCTGGCGCGTCGCTCAGAAGGATCCGCGGCAGAAGGGCGACGGTTTCCTCAAGGTGAAGCCGGACGACTGGCAGGCGAAGTACTTCAACGCCGACGGCTCGATCCGCGTCGCGCAGCTGCGCTTCTGGCTGAGCGCGCTCTCCTAGTCTCGGAGGGGAGCGCCGCCCCCCTTCCGAACCTCCCCCCGAAAGCGGGTTGCGCGGGCGAAGCCCGCGCTCGAAAGCAGAACACAGGTGGGATCAGGGGCGGGTCAGGTCGACGAGGGCCGGGATGGCGAGGGCCGCGAAGAGCTGTCCCACCGGCACGTCCGTCTCGTCGTACCAGCCTGCCTCGTGGAGCAGATTGATGGTGCCGAGGGTCCGGCCATCCCATACCACGGGCACGTTCAGCACAGAAGCGCAGCCGAGGGAGAGGATCAGCTCGTGGTCGAAGAACACCGAACGGATGTCCTCTGCGGTTTTGCCGATGTACGGCCGCCGCTCGACGAAGAGCCGCTCCGTCCAGGGGGTCGGCGACACGGGCTTCCGCCCGCCCACGAGATAGGCGGCAGGCTGATTCGTGTAGCGTCGCTCCGACTCCTGCGTCCGCGGATGATGCAGGAGCACGGTGAAGAGCTTGTGGCCGATCACTGCGGCCATGCCGAGGTCGAGCGCGCGAAAGCCCGTCTCGGGCTGTTCCGGTTCCCGCATGGCGCGGGCGACCGCCTCGAGGTGGCGCAGAGGATCGACGCGAGGGGATCGGCTCATGGGCGCTCCGACGTCGGGGCAACGGGGAGGGCGATGCGCGGCAGGCGCTCCGGCAGGAGTCCGGCGGGCCGCAGGCGCAGGACGAGGATCAGGCTCACACCGATGACGAATTCGCGCACGGCGGCGACCTGCACGGGCGCGAGGCCGGGCAGCCACGCCGTGGCGAAGCGGGTGGATTCGAGGAAGAACACCACGAGGCCGGCGCCGAGCACGGCGCCCCAGTTGTTGCCCGTGCCCCCGGCGGTGAGAGCGAGGACGACGTAGATGGTGACGAGGGGCACGAAGGCATCGGGGGCGATGAACGACGTATAGTGCGCGTAGAGCCCGCCGGCCAGCCCGAGGATGGCCGCGGAGAGGGCGAAGGCCTCCACCTTGAAGCGCCGCACGGGTTTGCCCGCGACCTCCGCAACCTGCTCGTCGTCACGGATCGCCCGCAACACGCGGCCGTAGGGCGAGCGCCGCAGTCGCTCGAGCACGAACAGCACTGCGGCGACGGCGAGCGCGACCAGGCTCAAGTAGAGCAGATTGAATTCGGCCGGAGTGAGGCGCCCGCGCCACGGACCGGGAATTCCCGAGATGCCATCGGTGCCGTGGGTGAGCCAGATCTCATTGCTCGCGACGAGCCGGACGACCTCGGAGAAGCCGAGGGTGATGATGGCGAGGTAGTCGCCGCGCAACCGCGCCGTGGTCAACGCCATGCCCCAGCCCGCTCCCGCCGTGGCCACCGCGGCGAGGCCGAGGCCAACGATCATGGGCACGCCTAGCTTCAGCGCGGCCAGGGCCGCCACGTAGGCGCCAAGTGCGTAGAAGCCGACGAGCCCGAGATTGATCATGCCGCCCATGCCCCAGATCACGTTGAGCCCAAGGGCAAGGAGAGCGTAGAGGCCCGCGTGGGTCGCCATAGCCACGAGGTAGTTGCTAATAGGCGCGCTCTCCGAGGATGCCGCGAGGGCGCAGGGTGAGGACGAGGAGGATGGCCGCGAAGCCCACCGCCGTGCGGTAGGCGGGAGAGAGGGCGAGGAGCGAGAGCTCCTCGGCGAGGCCGATGGACAGCGCCCCCACCACCGCGCCGGGAATGCTGCCGAGCCCGCCCACTACCGCGGCGGCGAAGACGGAGAGGATGACGCGAAAGCCCGTGAGAGGATCGATGGTGGTGTCGAGCCCGATGAGCATCCCGCCCACGCCTGCGAGTCCCATGCCCACGAAGTTCACGAGGCGCGCCACCGCATCGGCGTTGATGCCCTTGAGCCCGGCGAGCTGGGGGTTGTCGGCTACTGCACGCATGGACTTGCCCGTGCGTGTGAAGGCGAGGAAGCCGAACAACGCGCCCATGGCCACCACGGCGAGGACGAAGTTCTGCACCTGCTGCGGCCCGATGCGAAGGCCCGCCCACTGCCAGTCGCGGCGTATGGGCAGGTCGTAGCCGCGAAGATCGTTGCCGAACACGAAGCGCAGCACGCTCTCCAAAGCGATGCTGAGCGCGATGGCGGCGATGGCCGCGGTGAGCGCCCCCGAGGGCCGGAGCGGCTTCAGGACGAGCTCGTCGTTGAGCACCCCCGCCGCTCCTGCCACCAGAAAGGCCAGACCCACGCAGGGGGCGGCGGGCAGGCCGGCTACGGTATTGGCCACGTAGCCCGCGAAGGCACCGATGGTGGCATGCGAGGCCACGGTGAAGTTGGGGAAGCGCAGCACCGCGTAGATGGCGGTGAAGCCGATGGCCGGCACGGCAAGGATGGTGCCGGACACGAGGCCGTTCACCACGAGCTGAAGGATCTGCGTGAGCAGGAGCGATCCCGCGCGTCAGGCGATCTTGAGGAGCTTGAGCTTGCCCTTCTCGGCCTGCTCGTAGCGGAACTTCGTGTCGAGGATGTCTCCCGACTCCGTGAAGTCACAGGGCCCGCTCGCCCCCTCGTAGTTGATGTCCTTGTTCTGGGCGAGGAGCTTGAGCCCGTCCACCGCGCTGTCCACCTTGATCCCCGGCCCCTGCGAGATCTTGCGGAGGTTGTCCTTGATGGCGGTGCCCGTCGCCTCGCGAGCACGGGCGATGGCCAGGCACATCAGGCTCGCGTGATCGTGGCACTGTGCGGAATAGGGATCCACGTCCTCCACCCCGAGCGTCTTGGCCAAGCGCTTGTAGGTCGCGGAGTCGATCGAGGGCGACGGCGAGATGACGTAGATGCCGTCGGTCACGTCGGTCGGCAGCGAAGCGAGGAGCTTCGCGTTGGCGGCATAGCCCTGTGCGATACGCTGACCCGTGTAGCCCGCTTTGTAGAGGTCCTTCATCAACACGGTGAGGTCGGGGGTGTAGCCGTTGAGGTAGATCATGTCGGGCATGGCGCGCAGGGCCTGGTCGATCTCGGAACGGAAGGTGGTCTTGTCCTTGTCGTAGATGACCTGCCCGACCACCTGCGCGCCGCCCTTGGGCAAAGACTCGCTGAGGAGCTTGTGTGTCGGCTCCGCGAACGGCGTCTGGGCGGAGAGAATGAACACGCGCTTGGCGCCCAGCTGGAGCACGAAGGCGGAAAACTTGGCGGATTGGAGATGCGTGTTGGGCTGCGTGCGCACCAGGTAGCCCTGGTGCGGGAGCTGGGTAATGGAGTCGGCGCCGGAGACAGTAGTGAGAAAGGTCTTGCTCTCCCAACACAAGGGAGCGACGGCGGTGGTCACCGCGGAGGCCCAGGTTCCCATGATGGCCACGACCTTGTCCACGTCGATGAGCTTCCGGGCGGCGCGCACGCCCGCGTCAGGGTTGGTCTGGTCGTCCTCGCTCACGAGCTCCACGCGCCGACCCAGCACGCCGCCCGCGCCATTGACCTGCTCGACTACCCAGGCCATGGCCTTACGCATGGACGGCCCGTAGGATCCCCCCGCGCCCGTGAGCGGGGTGAGCGTCCCCAGCTTGATGGGGGGCGCCTGGGCGCGGACAGGCAAGGCGGTGGACGTGACGAGGGCGGCCGCGCCTCCGAGGACGGCACGGCGCGAGATGCGGGAGGGCGTGGTGATCATGAACAACCTCCGTGGGGATTCATCGACCGAGAAAGATGCGCTGCACATCGGGATTGCGGGCCAGCTCCGCCGCGGGCCCGGTCAAGCTGTTGCGGCCGTCGACGAGAATATACCCTCGATGAGCGAGCCGGAGCGCCTCGCGCGCGTTCTGCTCCACCATGGCGATGGCCACCCCGTCCGCGTGGATGGCGGCGATGGTCTCGAAGAGCTGCCGGGCGGCGCGCGGGGCGAGGCCGGCCGACGGCTCGTCGAGGAGCAGCACGGCCGGCTCCACCATGAGGGCCATGGCCATGGCCAGCACCTGGCGCTGGCCGCCGGAGAGCGTGCGCGCGGCTTGTCGCCGCTTCTCGGCGAGGACGGGGAAACGCGCGAAGATCCCCTCGATCCGCGACCGGCTCTGGCGAGGCTCGAGGAAGCCGCCCATCTCGAGGTTCTCGCGCACCGTCATGCTCGAAAAGACGTTCTGCTCCTGAGGCACGAAGGCGAGGCCGAGGGCGGAGATGGCGCGCGGCGGTCGCCCCCCGATGGCCTCCCCGCGCAGCCGCACCGAGCCGTGGTGCGGGGTGAGCAGGCCCGCGATCACCTTGAGGAGCGTCGATTTGCCCGCGCCGTTGGGACCGATCACGCTGACGATCTCGCCCGCCTCGAGGGTGAGATCCACGCCCTTGAGGATTTCGTCGGCGGCGCTGTAGCCCGCGATCACGCCCTCCACCATGAGGAGCGCCGGCGTGATCAGGAGGCCCACTGGCGCTCTCCCATGTAGGCGGCCTGCACCCGCAGGTCGTCCGCGACCTCTGCGAAGGTACCCTGGGCGAGCCGGCGTCCCTCCGTCATCACGATCACTGGCCGGCAGAGCCGCGCGATCAGGTCCATGTTGTGCTCGATGACGAGGAAGGTGAGCCCGCCCTCCTCGGCGAGTTCCTCGAGATGCGCGGCGATCTCGTTGGCGAGAGTGGGGTTGACGCCGGCGATGGGCTCGTCGAGGAGGATCAGGCGCGGATCGGTCATGAGGGCGCGGCCGATCTCGAGGAGTTTCTTCTGTCCGCCGGACAGGGTGGCGGCGGGATCGTTGGCCACGCGAAGGAGGTTGAGCCGGCGCACCACGGCGGCCGCGCGGTCCCGCAGCGCGTCTTCGCGGCGACCGACCGACGCGGGGCGCGCCACGGATTTCCAGAGCGTCTCTCCCGGCTGAGCGGCGCCGTAGAGCATTAGATTCTCCAGCACGGACAGCCGGGGGAAGCCGCGCGCGATCTGGAAAGTGCGCACGAGACCGCGCCGCGTGATCCGGTGCGGCGGCTCTCCCGTGATGTCGTGGCCGTCGAAGCGCACGTGCCCCGCCTCGGGCGGAATGAGGCCGGAGACGCAGTGGAAGAGCGTGGTCTTCCCCGCACCATTCGGCCCGATGAGCCCGGTGATGGTGCCGGCTTCGACGTCGAGATCCACGCCGTTGAGCGCATGGACGCCGTAGAAGCTGCGAGCCAGCGCGCGCACTTCGAGGAGAGCCATGGTCGCCGGTGAGGATACCGTATCCCGTCAGCGGAGTGCGCTATACTCCGGCCGCACGCACTCACCGCTCACCTATCGACCGGGGGGACCACCATGACGCGTTTCCGCTTCATCGCCATGATCGTTCTCGCCGCCGCCCTCGGCCTGAGCCTGACGTGGCCGCGCGTGACGGTCAGTCAGGAGAAGACCATCAAGATCGGCCTGATCTTCGACTTCAGCGGGCCGTTCTCGGCGGCGGGCTCGCTCCTCAACTACCGCGGGGCCAAGCTCGCCATCGACTGGGCCAACGACAAGGGCGGCGTGCTGGGCAAGTACAAGATCGTGCGCGTGGACGCGGATGCGCAGTCCAAGGCCGACGTCGCCATCAATGAGGCGGAGCGGCTCCTCAACGCCGAGCACGTGGACATCCTCTCCGGCATCTACTCGAGCGCGCACGCCGTGCCTATCGCGGAGCGCGTGGACCGGCAGAAGAAGTTTCTGTGGATCACCACCGCCATCTCGGACGCGGTGTTCAAGGACCGGAACCTCCAGTACACGTTCCGGCCCCAGGCCCCGGGCAGCTCCTTCGGGGCACTGTCCGTGCAGTACATCGCCGCCTTTTCGGAGGAGCGCTTCAAGAAGGCGCCCAAGGACCTGCGCATCGCCATCATCTACGAGGACGGCCCCTACGGCTCGAGCGTGGCCGCCTCCAGCGAGGCGGAGGCCAAGAGGGTGGGAATGCAGATCATCATGAAAGAGGGCTACTCCGCCCAGGCCGCCGATCTCTCCTCGCTCATTACCAAGCTGCGCGCCGCGCGCCCCGACGTGCTCTTCCACACCGGCTACAACCCCGACATCGCGCTCTTCCTCCGGCAGGCCAAGGAGCAGGGCTTCCGCGTCAAGGCCTACCTCGGCCACGGGGCCGGCCACAGCCAGATCGACAAGCTCAAGGAAGGCTTCGGCACCGAGATCGAGGGCTTCCACACCGTGGATCCCATCGATGGGACCCTCGTCGATCCGAAGAAGCTCCGGGCCGGGGTGGGTGAGGTGACGGCGGAGATGGTGCGCCGCTACAAGAAGGAATTCGGCGAGGCGCCGCCGATGCACGTCTCCATCGGCTTCAACAACATGTGGATCCTCCTGAACGACGTGCTGCCCCGCGCCATCCAGAAGCACGGTGGTTGGTCCGCGGATGCGCTGGCCAAAGCGGCGCGGGAAACGGACATTCCCGACGGCGGCACCATGCAGGGCTACGGCGTGAAGTTCTTCCCCGAGGGCAACCCGATGCGCGGGCAGAACGAGCGCGCCTTCCCCGCCGTCTATCAGGTCATCGACGGCAAGTTTGCCATCGTGTATCCGAAGGCCTTCGCCAACGCCTCGCCCGTGCTGCCACTGCCCGCCTCGTCGCCCTTCGGAGCACGCTGAGGCCGGAGAGAATGCGGCGATCCGTGCGTGAGGGTGGTAGGGAGCGGTCTGCTCCTGCCGCTCACCTTCGTCTGGCTCCGGCGGCTCTGCTCATGGGGGCGCTTGCCTTCGTCATGGCGCCCGAGGCGCTCGCCCTCGGCAAGTCCCCGCCGTCCCAAGGTCAGAGCCCACCCGCCGCGAGCCCGCCGGCCGCGTCCGCGCCGGCGCCGCCCAAACCCGCGCGGGCCCCTGCTCCGAGCCAGCCCGTCGAGGGAGCGATCGCGGCGCCCGACATTCCGCTGGAGGCCGATCGCCTTCAGACCCTGCTGCGCAGCCTCGATGACCGCCTCGCTCCCACCACCACCGTGCGCATCATTGAATCCGAGCTGCCCAGCATGTCCCAGCGCATCGCCGACGCCCAGATCGAGACCAAAGCCCAGATCTCCGGCGCATCCTCGCTGACAATCCTCGCCAACCTGAGGGATCTCTGGGCAGGGCTGCAAAGCGACCTGAAGGTCTGGGCGGATCATCTGCGGGTGCGAGCCACCGATGAGGGAGCGATTCTCGATCAGCTCGAGGACCTGACCAACACCTGGACACGGACCAAAGCGGAAGCGACGCGCACCCAGGCGCCTCCCGCGCTGCTCAAGCGGATCGACGACGCCCTGGCGGCCATCGCGGCGGTCCGCAAGAACGCTACGGGGCGGCGCTCGGAGCTCTTGATCTTGCAGGTGAAGGTCGGCGAACAGCTCGCGGCCACGCAGGAGGCGGCCGCACTGGTCGCCCAGGCGACCAGCGAGGACTTCAACACGCTCTTCCGGGCGGATCGGCCGCCCGTCTGGCGGGCCTGGCGCGACGCGCCTCCGCGGTCCGAGTTTCCCGCCCTCGTGCGCGACTCCGCGGCACCGCAGCTCGCCGTGCTCAAGCGCTACATCGCCGACCGATCCCGGCGCGCCGTGTTGCACGTCCTGCTTCTCGTCGCTCTGCTCTGGTTCGCGCTCGCCGCGCGCCGGCGGGTACGGGTGTGGGCGGCGGAGAGCGGCGGCCTGGAACCCACGCTCCGCGTGTTCGAGCTCCCGGGGTCCACTGCGCTCATCGTGACCCTGATGCTCAGCGACTGGGTCTACGTGAGACAGCCCATGATCGCGCTGAACCTGATCGGGCTCGCTCTCGTCCTGCCCATCTTGCGCATCCTGAGACAGGTGACCCTTCCCGCGCCTTCCGCCGCGCTCTGGTTCGCGGGGGGTTTGATCGTGCTCAACCGACTCCGGGACCTGACCCTCCTCAGCTCTCCCGTGGTCGAGCAGGAGGTCGTGCTCCTAGTTTCTGGAGGTGGGGCCGTAGCCATGGCGTGGTTGTGGCGTCGTGACCTACTCTCCGTCGGTCGGTTCAAGCTCCCGGGAGTCCTCGCCGGTGTCGGGACGGGAGTCCAAGCTCTCGCCTGCCTCCTCGCCGTCCTCGGCTACATGCGCCTCGCTCGTCTGCTCACGGGCGGCGTCCTGCGCAGCGTGTATGCGGCGCTCGGGCTCTTCGCCGGGCTCGTGGTGACCATGGGTGTCTTCTCGTATCTCCTGCGCTCCCGGCCGCTCTCGCGACTGCACATGGTCGCCAGCTATCGCGCCCTCATCGAGCGGCGGGTCGCCGTGTTCCTGTGGTGGGGGGCCGCGGTGCTGTGGGTGACCGCGACCCTCGAGTGGTTCTCGGCGCTGGACGATCTCAAGGCTGGCTTGACGGCCGTCTTCGGCTACAGGGTCTCCCGCGGGTTTGTCAGCATCTCGCTGGGGGACGTCGTGGGGCTGATCGTGACGGTGTGGGTCGCCTTTCTCCTCTCGCGCTTCATACGCTTCGTTCTCGAGGAGGACGTCTATCCACGGCTGCCCATGGGCCGGGGCATGCCCTATGCCATCTCGAACCTCCTCCACTACCTGATCTTGCTCCTGGGCTTCCTGGTCGCAGTGGGCGCCATGGGAGTGAATCTGGACCGGCTCACCATCCTCACGGGCGCCTTCGGAGTGGGGGTGGGTTTCGGTCTTCAGACCATCGTCAACAACTTCGTCTCCGGCATCATCCTGCTCCTCGAGCGCCCCATTCAGGTGGGTGACGCCATCCAGATGGGCGACCTCGATGGCGAGGTGCGTCGCATCGGCATCCGCTCCACTACCGTCCACACCTGGCGGGGCGCGGAGGTGCTGGTACCCAACGCCACCTTGATCTCGGGCAATCTCACCAACTGGACGCTCTCCGATCGCACGCGGCGACTCGAGCTGCCCATCGGCGTCGCCTACGGCACCGATCCCGAGCGAGTACTGGGGCTGCTCACGGAGACGGCGGCGTCCGTGTCCGGCGTGCTCGCGAGCCCAGCTCCCGTGGCGCTCTTCCTCGGCTTCGGAGACAGCGCGCTCAACTTCGAGGTGCGCGCGTGGACGGATCACTTCGAGGAGTGGGGGTCGATTCGGAGCAAGATGGCGGTGGCCGTGAACAACCGGCTCAAGGCCGAAGGCATCGAGGTTCCGTTTCCGCAGCGCGACGTCAATCTCCGCTATCCGCCCAAGGAGGAGACCTGATCGTGGCTTCCGCTCCCCGCACCGTCGGCATCATCGGGCTCGGCTTCGGCCGCGCCCACATTCCCGCCTTCCAGAGCCAGGGCTGCGAGGTGGTGGCGGTCTGCCAGCGCGACCAGAAGGTCGCTCGCGAGATCGCCACCCGCTACGGGGTTTCCGGCGTGTTCGAGCGGTGGCAGGACATGCTCGAGCAGACGCGGCCCGACATCGTGGTGATCGCCTCGCCGCCGGCGATCCACCGCGACATCGCGGTGGCCGCTCTCGAGGCGGGCGCGCACGTGCTCTGCGAGAAGCCGCTCGCCATGACCGCGGAGGAAGGACGCGAGATGATCGCGGCGGCCCAGCGCACGAAACGCACGGCCATGACCAGCTTCAACTGGCGCTACATCGCGGCGATGCAGCGCCTGCACACCATGGCCGAGGCGGGCTTCCTCGGCCGCGTCTTCCACATCAACGTGCGCTGGATGGGGGCGCGCGGGGCGGACGAGGAAGCGCCCATCACCTGGCGCATGGACCGCGCCCAGGCCGGCCATGGGGCCATGGGGGACATGGGCGTCCACGTGATCGATCTCATCCGCTGGAGCTTCGGCGAGTTCAAGCAGCTCACGGCACAGGCGGGCATCGCCTATCCCGGGCGCACGGTGCCCGGCACGAGCAAGATCGTCGACTCCGAGGACTTCTGCACGGTCACCGCCGAGCTCGTTTCCGGCGCCCACCTCAACCTCTTCACGAGCCGCGCCGCCCGCGGTACCGCTGAGCAGACCCTCGAGGTCTACGGGGCGGCGGGCGCGCTCCAGTATCGTCTCGATCGCGAGAAACCGCGCTGGTGGTGGGGCGAGCTGCGCGCGGCCGCCAAGGGGAGCGGCTTCGCGCCCGTGAAACTGTCGGCGGGCCTGCCCCGGAGCGCGGGCGAGGGGGACGCCCTCGAGGTGACGGGGAAGACGACGATCGGGCCGCTCGTGAAGCGTTTCCTCGCCGCCGCGCGCAAGGGCGAGAGCCCGTCGCCTTCCTTCGAGGACGGCATGAGGGCCCAGGCCGTGCTCGACGCGGTCCTGGAGTCCGTTGCGTCGGGCGGCCGGATGGTGTCTATTTAGGCCACATACTCACATCCCGGGGGAGGCCTCGATGGAATTCGAGTACTCGAAGAAGACAAAGATGTACATGGAGCAGCTGACCGATTTCATGGGTAAGCACATCTATCCCGCCGAGCCCATCTTCCACGAGCAACTCAATCAGGGGCCCACGCGCTGGCAGGTGCCGCCCATCATGGAGGAGCTCAAGACCAAGGCGCGCGAGCGCGGCCTCTGGAATCTCTTCCTCCCCGAGAGCGAGCGCGGGGCAGGCCTGACCAACCTCGAGTACGCGCCGCTGTGCGAGATCATGGGCCGCTCGCCCATCGCCCCCGAGGCCTTCAACTGCTCCGCCCCCGACACGGGCAACATGGAGACCATCGAGCGCTACGGCTCCCCGGAGCAGAAGAAGGAATGGTTGCAGCCGCTCCTCGAGGGCAAGATCCGCTCCGCCTTCGCCATGACCGAGCCGAAGGTCGCTTCGTCGGATGCCACCAACATCGAGTCGAGCATCAAGCGCGAAGGCGACTCCTACGTCATCAACGGCCACAAGTGGTGGACGTCGGGCATCGGCGACCCGCGCTGCAAGATCCTGATCTTCATGGGCAAGACCGACGCGAAGAACCCGGACAAGTACAAGCAGCAGTCCATGATCCTCGTGCCGCGCGACACGCCGGGAATCAAGATCGTGCGCATGCTCAACGTCTTCGGCTACGACGACGCGCCCCACGGTCACGGCGAGGTCCTCTTCGAGAGCGTGCGGGTGCCTGCCACCAACATGCTGCTGGGCGAGGGGCGGGGCTTCGAGATCGCCCAGGGGCGGCTGGGGCCGGGACGCATCCATCATTGCATGCGCCAGATCGGCGTGGCCGAGCGCGCGCTGGAGCTCATGTGCAAGCGTTCGACCAAGCGCGTGACCTTCGGCAAGGTGCTCGCCGACAACGACATCACGCTCGAGCGCATCGCGCAGTCGCGCATCGAGATCGACCAGGCGAGGCTCCTCGTTCTCCACGCGGCCTACATGATGGACACGGTGGGGAACAAGGCGGCCAAGCAGGCCATCGCGGAGATCAAGGTCGCCGTGCCCAACATGACCCTGGGTGTGGTGGAGCGCGCCATGCAGCTCCACGGCGGCGGGGGGGTGAGCCAGGAATTCCCGCTCGCCTCCATGTGGGCGCATTCTCGCACCTTGCGCTTCGCCGACGGTCCCGACGAGGTGCATCGGCGGCAGATCGGCCGTCTCGAGCTCCGCAAGCACGCGTAGGCGAATCACCCCCTGACCCTACCCTCCCCAGAGGGGCGAGGGTTCGAGCATCCCTCTCCCCCTCAGGGGGAGAGGGCAGGGTGAGGGGGCCTCAGGTGGGGGGAAGCGTTTCACCGCAGCTGCAGCATTGCCACCCCCCACCACCGCGAGCGCCGTGCCGAGGAGCGCGCCGCGGGAGATGCGCTCGCCGAGGAAGATCAGTCCCAAGGGCAGGGCGAAGAGCGGCGCCGTGGAAGACAGCACGGAGGCCACCGCCACGTCGGCCCACTTGATCGCCGTCACGAAGAGGACTGAGCTCGCCGCGGTGACGGCGCCGAGCAAGACCACGCGCCATAGCGTGGATCGGTCCGCCGCCTGCACCTGACGGGGCGCGCCCCATCCCCACGGCGTCGCGAAGAGCACCACCGAGGCGAGAGGCAGCCGCACCGCCTGCGCGGTCACGGGGTCGAGGCTGCCCATGGCCGGCTTGAGCACGAGGAGGGAAACCGCCCAGGCCACCGCAGCCGTCAAGGCGGCCGCGATGCCCATGCCGAGTCGCTCCTCGCGCCCGCGCTCGCTGTTGCGTGCATGCACGATGAGGGCAATGCCGGACAGCGTCACCACCGAGCCCATGCCTACCCGCACGTTCAGCGGCTCGCCCAGGAAGGCCGCGGCGAAACCCGCGCTCATGAGCGGATAGATCATGGACACCGTCATGGCGCGGGCGAGCCCGAGGAAGCGCGCGCTCTCGAAGAACATTACGTCACCCACGGCGATGGCCACCACGATGGAGACGACGAGGAGGAGGAAGTTGGTCTCCCCGATGGCGGCGAGGCGACGCACGCCGCCCGTGGCGAGAACCCAGGTGAGGAGGAGACTCCCGCCAAGGAGCGCGCGCACCGCGCTCACTGTGACCGAGCTGAGCGGCGGCGACACGGTACGCACGAGAAGACTGGTTACCGCCCACGTGAATGCCGAGGCCAGGGCGCAGATCGCGCCGAGAGTGGGCAGGGAGAGGAAGTCCACGACGAGTCGTTACCATACCAGAGAGCGCGGAATGCGCTAAGGTATTGCGGTGGTGACCGCCTCCGCCTTGCGCGACGACCTCGAGCTCCTCGAGCGCATCCAGCGCCGAGTGCTCTGGCTCGCCGCCCTCACCGTGCACCATGCTAACACGCGCCCCAACCCGGACGGGACCAAGGTCGGCGGCCATCAGGCCTCCTCGACCTCGGTGGTCAGCCTCATGACCGCGCTCTACTTCCGCGCCCTGCGCGAAGGCGACGTGCTGGCGACCAAGGCCCACGCCTCGCCCGTGCTCTACGCCATTGAGTACCTGCGCGGCCGCCTCAGCGCCGACGATCTCCGCAGCCTGCGCGTGCTCGGGGGGCTGCAGGCCTATCCGAGCCGTCGGAAGAACCCGGCCATCATCGATCTCTCCACCGGCTCCATGGGTCTCGGCGCGGTCACCGCGAGCTTCGCCGCGCTGGCCAGCCGCTACGTGGGCGGCCGCTGGGGCGCGAAGACGCCGACGCGCTTCATCGCCATGGTCGGCGACGCCGAGCTCGACGAGGGCAATGTCTGGGAGTCTCTCCTCGAGGACCACGTGGCCGGCCTCGACAACCTCCTGTGGATCGTGGACATGAACCGCCAGAGCCTCGACCGCATCGTGCCCAACGGCCGGAGGCGACACCTCGCGGAGTGGTTCCAGTCCGCCGGCTGGCGCGTGCTGGAGCTCCGATGGGGGCGCCGGCTCGAGGCTTGTTTCGCGAGAGCGGGAGGCGAGCGGCTCCGCGCGCGCCTCGACGGCATGGCCAATGCCGAGTACCAGGCGCTCCTGCGCCGTCCGGCGGGCACCGTGCGCAAAGCCCTCGTCACCGCGTCTGACGGCCAGCTCGACGTTGCCCTGGATCGCTTCCTGGCCGATCTCTCCGACGAGGCGCTCCAGGCGATGGTCGGCGATGTGGGCGGCCACGACCTGGCGGCCATCGTCGACGCGTTTGCCGAGGCCGAGGCGGAGCCGGTCGGCCCTTGCGTCATCCTCGCTCAGACCGTGAAGGGATGGGGGCTGCCCATGGCGGGCGATCCCATGAATCATGGCGCGCTGCTCAGCGCTGCGCAGCTCGATGCGCTCAGCGAGTCGGTGGGGGTGGAGGCGGGGAAGGAATGGGAGGCATTTCCGGAGTCGAGCGCAGAGGCGCGCCTGATCGCGGGCCGCCCCGCACCCTTCACCGCATCCGCCCTCCACGGCCCGGCGCCTCAAATACCCGATGGCCTGGAGGAGAGCTATCCCGCGCAATCGTCGAGCCAGGAAGCCTTCGGACGGATTCTCGGCAAGCTCGGCCGCCTCCCCGTGGGCGATCACGTCGTCACGCTGTCGGCCGACGTGGCGGTGACCACGCACCTCGCGGGCTGGATCAACCGCAAGGGCGTGTGGACGCGCGCGGCGCGCCCGGACCACTTCGCGGACACGCCGCAGATGATGCAGTGGAAGGAGTCGCCCGCGGGGCAGCACGTGGAGCTCGGGATCGCCGAGCACAACCTCTTTCTCGCTCTGGGCGCCTTTGGACTCTCCCGAGAACTCACGGGGGTGCCGCTCCTGCCCATTGGCACCCTCTACGATCCCTTCGTCACCCGTGGCCTCGACGCGCTCTATCACGCGCTCTACGCGGGCGGGAAGTTCATCGTGGTGGCCACGCCTTCGGGGGTGAGCCTCTCGCCCGAGGGCGGCGCGCATCAATCCGTCATCACGCCGGGTATCGGGGTGGCACTGCCCACCATCGCGTACTACGAGCCGGCCTTCGCCGTCGAGGTCGAGTGGATCCTCCTCCACGCTCTCGCTTCGCTCCTCGATCGCGAACATGGCGAGAGCCTCTACCTGAGGCTTTCGACCAAGCCGGTGGAGCAGGCGCTGGCGCCCGCGCCCAGCGCAGGGTATCGAGAGCGCGTGCTGCGCGGCGGCTATCGTCTGATCGACGCGCGCCGCGAACCGGGCTGGGATCCGGAGGAAAACGCCGTCCATCTGTTCGCGGCGGGCGTCATGGTGCCGGAGGCCGTGGAGGCGGCCCGACTGCTCCGGACCGAAGGCATCCTCGCCGGCGTGTTCGTGGTGACGAGCCCCGACAAGCTGTATCGAGGCCTGCGCGAGGCGCGCCCGTACCTGGAGGAGCTGGTGAGCCCCGAGGAGGAAGAGGTGCCCATCGTCTCCGTCCTGGACGGCCATTCCCACGGCCTCGCCTTTCTCGGCTCGGCCCTCGCCGCGCCTCAGCTCGCTCTTGGCGTCGACACGTTTGGCCAGTCGGGCAGCCGGCGTGACCTTTACGCTCACTACGGTATCGACGCCCCGGCCATAGTCCAGGCCGCTCGCACGCTCCTCGGCCGCTTGAAGTAGTCGTTAGGGACACGCCGGGTGCGGCGGGGGGCCTTCCCCCCGTAGACCACGCTGAGTTGCATTCCGCTTCCCCACTCTGACGAGCCACGAGATGTTGGGTGGCGGCTTCGACCTCACCCAGAAGATACGGGTCTACGGGGGGAAGGCCCCCGCCACACCCGGCTCACGCTGTCCGCATATCAGCCGCACACGAGTCGATGCGGGAGCGGAAGATTTCGGTGTGCGGTTCATTAGTCCTTTGCTCAGCAGTTAGGCAAAGTAGAGGGAGCCGGCAAGGAAGGAGTCTTAAGTTCACGTGGAGTTGGGCGGGGGGCGGGGGGGGGGGGGGCGCGGCGGCGGGCCCCCCCACCCAGCTATAAAAAACCCCCCGGCGCGCCCCCCCCGAGCGGGGGCCACCAACCC
>Ga0306921_10002059_pt1 | contig 20031 bp, 20 predicted proteins | sample sta12Cox44000080_FD_203760 | JGI IMG/M metagenome (GOLD analysis project Ga0306921, IMG submission 203760) | Lab enrichment of tropical soil microbial communities from Luquillo Experimental Forest, Puerto Rico - statoxic.12C.oxic.44.000.080 (v2)... | ecosystem: Environmental > Terrestrial >... | reverse complement strand
ACATCGGCGCCGTCGTCGAGGAGCTTGATGTAGGGATGGATACCGGCCATGGCGACGACGCGCTCGGTCGCATCCAACGTGGCGAGGTCGAGCGGCGGACGCGCGTCGAGCCCGGTGATTTCGTCGCGGGCCATGACGCGGCGACGTAGTACGTCTTTGCTCACTTCCGAATAGAAGTAGCCGACATGAAACCTCGCCAGCCTATGCTTCTGGGCGAGATCCCGGATGATGCCGACGAACAGATCGACCCGACTATTGCTGCCGGTATCGCCAGCTGAGCCGACGATCATCGGCACGCCGAGGCGCCGCGAGGCGATCAGCATCGTCTCGAGATCGTCCACCTGCCATTGTCGCGGGCTCGATGAGATATCCGCGCCCAGCGGCACCGGCCCGACATCGCACGACCCGGAATCGGCACAGATCAGATCCGGCTCGCTCTGGCAGCCGATCCGAAAGCTGCCTGTCTTGATCGGCGCAAAACCGAGATGCCCGTTCGGGCAAACAATCCGCAACGTATGGTTGGCCGAACGTCCGTGCTGGATCGAAGCGGGCATGGAGCGGTCCTTGGCGGGGTGCCCCCGGGTTAGTGTCCTTTGACATGCTCCATGAAGTGCAGCACGTCGTCGGTGAATTGCCGGGGGTCCTGCAGAAACGAGAAATGGCTGACCTGCGGCTGCAATAGCAGTCCGGCATCGGGGATCTCGTTAGCCATGAATTCGGTGTTCTCGCGCTTGATCGCCTCGTCGTGGTCGGCGTCGACTATCCAGGTCGGCACCGTGATGACGCGCAGCTGTTCGGCGGTGAAGTGGGGCTCGGTCTCCCACATTTTGCTGATCTGGTCGACAAAGGATTTGTACTGGTCGGGGGTCGGCGACAGCACCTGATATTCCTTTTCGGCGCGCGCGATATAGGCGTTGAACACTGTGCTTTGAGCGATGTTGGCCACTCCGCTGGGGTCGGAGTTCGCGGCGAAGGCAAAAAGCTTGCTCAGCCGCTCAGGGTGATGGATGGCGATGTCGAGACCGAGGATCGCCCCGTCGCTCCACCCGACCACTGCCGCCTTCGGCAGCTTTAGGAAGTCCATCAGGCCGAGCACGTCCGACGCCATCAGATCGTAGCCGTATGGCTGCTCGTCGTGGGTGCTGCGCCCGTGGCCGCGGCTGTCCACGACGATGACCCGATAACTCTTAGCCAATGCCGGGACCTGATTGCCCCAATAGTTCGAATTGGCGAGCCCGCCGTGCAGTAGCAGTACCGGCTCGCCGCGGCCGAACGCGGCGTACCAGACCCGGATGCCGTTTACCGGGGCATAGCCGCTCTCCGCCGGTTTCGGCAGGCTTGGCGTCGGCGGGAGCGTCAGCCACTGCTGATCGGCGCGCGCTGCAGCGACGCTCCCCAAGACCGCCAATAAAGAAAGAACCAGAGGAAACGGGCGAGTACGCATGCGATCACCTGAGTATGCGGTAGTCGGGCTTACCTGACCCTGGCGTAGCTCAACCAGTCCCGCGGCTTGCAGCTGATATTCGGGTGAATGATCCAGCGGCGGAGCATGCCCTCCGGTTCAAGCCCCGCCTTCTCCATGACACGGGCGGAGGCGAGGTTTTCGACGTCGCAGCCGGCACCGATCCGCCAGATGCCGTCCTGGCGCATCGCCCAGAGAGCGACTTCCGCCAGCGCCTCGGTCATCAGACCTTGCCCCCAAAAGGCTCGCGCCAGAACATAGCCGCAGTCGAGCCGGTGAGGCTCCGGTCGTCGCAATTCAAACGCCCCCAGCAGCCGGCCATCGCCGCGTCCGATCAGGGTGTAGGTGCGCGCCCGATCCGGCTGCGCTGCCATGCAACGCGCGATATAGGCCTCGGTGTCGGCAAGGCCTTGGTGCGGGCGCCAAATCAAGAACCGTACGACCTCGGGGTCCTGCGCATAGCTAGTAAGGATGGCGGGCGCGTCTTGTGGAGCGATCGGGCGCAGGATCAGACGGGGGGTTGCGAACCGGTCCGGCAGCATCGGGTCAGTCGAGAGGGGCGGCGAGCAGTTTAGCTGGGACAAAGGGGATGGCCTGTCAGCGCCTCGTCGGCTTCACAGTGGCTTCGGCTTGTTGGGGAGCGTCGATGATCGTGCCGGAGACCGGCTCGACCCAGACGAGGTGATCCTCGACGGCCCTGACTCCAGGCACATTCTCGGCGGCGACGCGCAATGCCCCGCGTTCCTTCTCATCGAGGATGACGCCGTTGAGGTCGACGACGCCGTTCTCGACGGTGATCGCGATTCCATCGCGCGGCACCCAAGCGCTCCTCGCCAACTCGGCGAGTATGCGCTCGCGGATCTCCGCGTCGCTCGTCGCGGCGACTGGTGTTGCTTCGAGCGCTCCGGCGAGGCCGCGCAGCAGGTCGGCGCGGCTAAGGATGCCGACCGGAACTTCGCCGTCGAGCACCGGCACCCGCTTGATCCGGTGGCGTTCCATCAGCTCGACGATGTTCTTGAGCGGCGCGTCAGGGGTTACGGTCACCGGGTCGCGGGTCATGACCTCGCCGATCTTGCGCCCATGGGTTCGCACATATTCCTCGGCCAGTCGGCCCGGGCCCATCAGGATCTCGAGCCAGCGCGGGCGATGGCGCTCGGTCCCGGTCTCGCTGCGGCGCAATAGATCGCCCTCGGTCAAAATCCCGACCAGCCGGCCGGCCTCGTCGATCACCGGCAGACCGCTGATCCGGTTGTCGAGCATCAGCCGTATGGCTTCGGCAATCGTCGCGTCCGGCCTGACCGACAATACAGTACGAGTCATGACGTCCGAGGCGTTCATGCGCCGTCTCCCCTCGGGGTGGTTCGAGCAGCCGCGGCAAGTGCGGCGACACCCGGTAGTTCACGGCCTTCCAGCCACTCGAGAAAGGCGCCGCCCGCAGTCGAGACATAGGACAGCCGGCCGGTCAAGCCGGCAGCAGCGAGGGCCGCGAAGGTGTCGCCGCCGCCGGCGACGCTGAGCAATTTGCCGGCTTGTGTAAGCTCGGCGACCTTCTTCGCCACCGCCGCCGTGCCCTGGTCGAAGGGTGGGGTTTCGAAGGCGCCGAGCGGGCCGTTCCAGACGAGGGTACGGGCTTGCTCAAGTGCCGCGGCAATGCGGGTGACCGTCCTCGGGCCGATATCGAGGATCATCATATCGCTCGGGACTGCATCAATCGCGACGGCGCGGGTCGCGGTTCCGGGTGCCAGCCGGGCCGCGACGACGGCGTCTTCGGGAAGGATCACGCGGCAGTTGCGCTCGCGTGCCAATGCCAGAAGCCGGCGTGCGTTATCCGCCATGTCGCGTTCGCACAGCGAGCCGCCGACCTCGGTTCCCTCGGCAAACAGCAGGGTGTTGGCCATCGCCCCGCCAATCGCCAGGCAATCCACCTTGCCAATGATAAACCGCAGAAGATCGAGCTTGGTCGACACCTTCGCGCCGCCGACCAGCGCCAGAACCGGCCGCGCCGGAGTTTCGAGAGCAGCCGCGAGCGCGCTGAGCTCGGCCTCCATCAATTTGCCGGCGGCGGCCGGCAGCAGGTGCGCTAAGGCCGCGATCGAGGCGTGCGCGCGATGGGCGGCCGAGAAGGCGTCGTCGACATAGACATCGCCGAGCTCAGCCAACGCCCGCGCAAAATCTGGCGAGTTCGCCTCTTCGCCCTTGTGGAAGCGGAGATTTTCGAGGAGCGCGACCTGCCCGGGCCGGAGCGCCGCAACGACCTGTTTCGCCTCTTCGCCGACGCAGTCTGCGGCGAAGGCGACCTGTCGGCCGTCGATTGCCTTGCTCAGGGGCGCAACCAGCGGCCGCAGAGAATAGGCTGGGTCCGGTCGACCCTGAGGGCGGCCGAAATGGGACATCACAATCACCTTGGCGCCCTTCTCGATCAGCGCATCGATCGTCGGGGCGAGACGTTCGATCCGGGTTGCATCGGTGACGACGCCGTTCTTGACCGGAACGTTCAGATCGGCGCGCAACAGCACCCGCTTGCCGCGGACATCAATGTCGCCGAGGGTTTGGAATCTCGCCATCGGGGTTCACTCCCTATACTCTCCGGAAGGGTGCGCCGTTGATCGCGATCAATGCCGATAGCCGGCGATCGAGATCGATTCCGACCACCCCAGGAGACCCGATGATAAAGACCATACTCGTTCCCGCCACCGGCAGCGACAGCGACAAGGCGGTATTTGCCTCAGCTCTGAGCGTCGCCCGCGCCTTCGCCGCCCATCTCGAGTTCCTGCATGTGCGCCCGGATGCGGCTGCAACGGCGGTCGCCATGGCCTCGGACGGCGGCGGCGCCGCGATGGTCGGCAGTCTGATCAATCGGTTGGAAGAGGAAGCAAGCCAACGCGAGGAAAAGGCGAAACGGTTATTCGAAGGCTTTTGCGAGCGTGAAGGGTTGGCAGTTTGGGATGCTCCGCCAGGTTCGCAGGCCCCATCGGCACAATGGCTTCGGGAGATCGGCGCCGAACCCTACTGGGTCGCAGAATATGGGCGTGCCGCCGACCTCTTGGTTATCGGGCGGCCTGGAGAGGACGAGGGTGTTTCGTTGGACACCATCGAGGGGGCGCTGATCGACAGCGGCCGTCCGCTCCTGATACCGGCCGCGGCGCCTCCGACCGCTCTGCCGGAAACCATCGCAATCGCCTGGAAGGCGACGCCACAAGCCGCTCGCGCGCTTACCGCAGCGTCACCATTCCTGCAGATTGCCAAACGGATCGTGATCCTGACCGTCGGCGAGGATCAACGCCCACTCGAAGAAGAGGCAGATCGCCTGATGGCTGGTCTGCGTTGGCACGGCATTCCGGGATCGGTTCATCATCTCAAGCCCGCGGCCGATAGGAGCGGACCGGAGATCCTGTTGTCTGCCGCCGCCGCGCACGCGGCACTGCTCGTAATGGGCGGCTACGGCCGGAGCCGATTGCGTGAATGGATCTTCGGCGGTTTTACCCTGCACGTGCTCCGCGGCGCCGAGGTGCCGGTTCTGATGGCGCATTAATGGTCGGCTTGAGTTGCGAATGGCTGGTGAGGCGATCGGGACTTCGTTAGGACCTTCCTGGGTCGTCGGCGAGGACGATCTGGAGCGCGAGTTCGCGATCATCCGCAACGCCTCAGCTGAGAGTTGCGAGGGCGTGTTTGGTCCGAGCTCGATGATGTGGCATATCGACAAAGAGGCGGCGATATTTCTCGGGGCGGGCCGCGCGCTGCTGCTCCAGCTCGCGCACCCCTTGATCGCCACTGCCATCGCCGAGCACTCGAGGACATTGACCGACCCGATCGGCCGATTTCACCGTACCTTCAACGCCATGTTCACGATGGTGTTCGGCACGACGGAACAGGCGATAGCGGCCGCTCGGCGGCTGCACCAGCGCCACTGCCGCATCAGCGGGACGTTGGTGGAGGCGGCCGGACCCTTTGCCGCAAACTCTCGATACGAGGCCAACGATGTCGCGGCGCTGTGCTGGGTTCACGCCACATTGATCGACTCCGCGCTTGTCGCTTACCAGCTCGTGTGTCCGCCGCTCTCGGCCGAAGAGCGGGAGCGCTACTGGACAGAAGCCCTGATTTTCGCCGCGTTCTTTGGGGTTCCCGAGGGTGCCTTGCCGCAAACCTGGGCGGCTTTTGCCGTCGGTAACGAACAGATGGCGCGGTCGAAGGTGCTGACGGTCACCGACGCGGCACGCAGCATCGCCGGAGCAGTTCTTTCCGGTGCCGGAACCCGGCTCCGTATCCCGTCTTGGTATCGAGCCTTGACCGCCAGACTCTTGCCGGCACGGCTGCGCGAGGATTTTGGACTATCTTATAGAGAACTCGAGCACCGCAAAACCGAGCGCGCGCTCGCTGTACTACGGGGACTGTACCCTTGGGTGCCGGAGCGTCTGCGCCATGTCGGGCCATACCAAGAGGCAATTGCGCGCCTTGCCGGGCGGCAGCGGCCAGGAACGGCGACGCAATTGCTGAACCGGTTTTGGATCGGGCAGAAGTCCATGGCTCGCTGAGGGGAGAGGGATATGGCACAGCACTTTGCAGTGGCGCAGCCGGCCGACACGGAAATAGAAGCAAACGTTGTTCGCGTGCCGGAGGGGACGGATCTGGTCGAATGGTACTTCGAGCAAGGTTGGACCGACGGACTTCCGGTGGTGCCGCCGACCAGAGCGCGGGTCGACACAATTATCGAGGCGCTGGGCGGCGACTCCCATTTCGTCGAATGCAAGGTGCCACCGCGGCACGGCAGCCTGTCGCGCGAGGTGCTGGCGATCAACATCGTGATGGCCGGGTGCAAACCGGAATATGCTCCCGTCGTGCGCGCCGCGATGCTGGCCCTGACCGCTGACGCCTTCAACCTGAACGGGGTCCAGGCGACGACGCACATGGCAGCACCGCTGTTGATCGTCAACGGGCCGGTCGCGCACGAGATCGGGATGAACGGCGACTGCAACGCGTTCGGTTCGGGCAACCGCGCTAACGCCACGATCGGGCGCGCGCTGCGCTTGGTTCTGCTCAACGTCGGCGGCGGCTGGCCCGGCGAACTTGACAAGAGCACGCTCGGTCATCCCGGCAAATACACCTATTGCGTTGCCGAGAACGAAATGGCGAGCCCGTGGGCGCCCTATCACGTCGAAAAGGGCTTCTCCGCCGACGATTCCACTGTCTTCGTGCTGGCCGCCGAGCCGCCGCACAGTGTGACCAACCATGTCGCAAACGACCCCGAGGGTATTCTCGACAGCATCGCTTCGGCGATGAGCACGATCGCCAACAACAACGCGGTTTCGAGCGGCCACTGCGCGGTGATCATCGGCCCGGAGCATGCCCGCACCATAGCCGGCAAGGGCTGGACCCGGCACGATGTGCGCAATTATCTGGCGATGCACGCTTACAATTTCTTCTCGGAGATTACGTTCAACGAGCGCTATGGCAAGATCTACAATCGCAACCTGCCGAAATGGTACAAGCGCGAACCGGAGGCGCGCGTTCCGATCGTCCCGAGCCCCGAGCACATCCACCTCTTTGTTGTCGGCGCTGCGGCCGGTCGGTTTTCCGCCTTCATCCCCGGCTGGGGCCACATGTCGTCCCCGGTGCTGCGCAGTATCGAAGCCCTCGACGAAGGTGGTGTTCGCAAGGCACCGATCTGTGTCGACGGCACCTGCTATCTCTGAACTTGATTAAAGGAGGCCGACTTCGGATGACCGAACTGAATAACTCGATCGCGTTCGATCCGCGCGGCGTGGTCGAGACGGAGCCGCTCGCGCTTGCCTCGCGCGTGGGCGGACTTGACGGGCTGCGTCTGGGTGTGCTCGACAACACCAAATGGAACGCCAATCGGCTATTGCGCAAGACCGTCACAAAGCTGCAGGAAGAATTCTCCTTCGCCGCAGTCAACTACTATCGCAAGGAGAGCTTTTCGAAGGATGCGGACCGGGCACTGATCGAAGCTATCGCCGCCAATAACGACATTGTGCTGACCGCGATCGGCGACTGAGGGTCGTGCACTTCGTGCTGTACGCATGACGGCATCAGACTCGAAGCATTGGGCCGGCCGACAGCGATTATCGTCACCACCGAGTTCCTGCACGAGGCAGAGGCGCAGTGCCATGCGCTCGGCATGCACGATCTCGCCTTGGTGGTTATCGACCATCCGCTCAGCACCTTGACGGAAGCCGAGATCGCGGCGCGCGCCGAGCAAGCCGCCGGCCAGTGCTCGGCGGTGTGGGGCGCGCCGTAGGCTGCGCTTTCAGGTCCGGCGCTTTGCCTCCTCGAACGTCCGATCCACGGCGGCGAGCAGCCTCGTGCATTCGTCAGGGTCATTCACCGGGTATCGTTGCCATTCGTCGCCCTCCCGCAGATCGGCAAAAAGTCCGGCGGGATCCTTGTGAAAATGCAGAAAGGCCCGACCTTTGGTATAAAAGATGCCTAGCTTTTTCTCGACGAGATTGCTGCGCCTGCGGAGGTTCTCGATTAAATTGCTGACCGCCTCAAGGGCGCGCACATCGGCGTGTTTCAAGATCTGCTCCCCGATCGATCAAACCGATAATACCCCACGGAGGCGCGATGACCGAGGCTTTTGACCCTCGCCAACACCGCGTCGCGGAACCTCGCTGGTTCGAGGATCTCGCGGTCGGCGAACGTTTCCTTATCCCGAGCCGCACCATGACCGAGGCGCATTTTGCTTCTTTCCAGACGATCTCCGCCGACAATCACCCGATCCATTACGATATCGAATATTGCCGCCAGCGCGGCCACAAGGGCCCGCTCGCGCACGGCTTCCAGATCCTCTCTTTCACCGCGGCGGGTGCCGGTACCTTTGCGCATACGATCGGTGACGCGCTGATCGCCTTTGTCGAGCAATCGTCAAAATTTCTAAAGCCGGTCTACGCCGGCGACACGCTCTATCCGATGCTGGAGATAGCGGCATTGACGTCACAGCGCTCGACCGGCCTCGTCACGCTCAGAGTGACCGTGCACAACCAGGACGGTGAGCTCGTCCTGTCTGGCGAACAGAAAATCCTGCTGCGCAAGCGGTCGCCCGAATGACCGTTTCTCCCTGAGAGCACAGGAGAAAATCGATCAGGCGGCGGAAATCGGCCGTTCGATTTCCACAAATCAATGGCGTAGGAAATCGAGATTATGCGAGCCTCAGGGAATGCTCTGAGGAGGCCGACCGGCCTCTGCGGGGGCGAGCATGGCAGAGTTCAGGCATCAGGGCTGCGGCCCTACGATTTCGATCATGATATTATAATATCACGTGGCGATATTGACAAGATAGCATGAAATTGGTAAGATGGGCCGCCTAAACCCAACGCGCAGAAGAGGGTCCAAAGCAGCCGCTGAGGCCATTGGGCCAACTGACTCCCCGCTATCGCGAGAATAACCGACGCCTTATAACCTATTGATATTACGTAATCTATTTTAAACACGTCTTTATTGGAAAAGCCGTCATGACGGATGATCAGCTAGCAGATCAGCTCCATGAATTAAAGCGCCGCAACGAGACGCCGCTTCCGCTGATCGAAATGTTTGAGGCACTCCTCTCGCTCGACCCGAGACTCAGCGCAAAACAGAAGCGCAAGAAGTCCACCCAGATAATGGCCAGGGCATTGGAACGACTGGAACGCAAGGACGCCTGATCACGACGAGGGAGCGGCGCCGTCGCGCTCAGAACTGAGCCCCTCGCGGGTTACCCTGAGCCGCAACGTCAGTGGCGAGCGCTTTTGGCCGCCGTCGACGTTGACGGATTTCGCCCGACTAAGCGTGTGGTGAACGATATCGAGATAATGCAATGTCGAGGCGCTCACGGAGGGCGCACTTATATCTCGGCGCTTCAACCAAGAGCGGCCCGTCGGATCTCGCATATATACGAGCGGTGCGATGCCGTGCCGCTGACTGGGTCAACCGCTTTGCTGCCGATGAGCAGATTGAAGTTGGCACCCAGCGGTCCAAACGGATCGTAGCCGGGTGCATGCAGTTCAGAGCAAGGCTGCCACCATCCGTGCTCCCCGACGACGACGCGCGGATCGAGATTTTCGTTGAGTCGCGCTCTGGCACGCACGCTGCCCTCCGGCGTCTCGACCGATACCCAGTCGCCGGCGGCAATGCCGCGCGCCTGGGCCGCTTGCGGATGCAAGTCGACCTCTGGATAGAGCGCGCGCTTGCGCAAGCTTGGCAGCGCACGATGCTGCGTTTGGCAAAACAGCGTAGGCTTTGCGCTCGTCAGCACCAGCGGAAAGCGCGCCGCGAGATCAGGACGCGCCAGCGGGCCGACCGGCGGCTCTGTGAATTCTGGCAAGGGTGCGTAGCCGTGGTCGAGAAAGGTCTGCGAATAGAGTTCGACCTTGCGCGACGGCGTCGCGAATCCGCGCGGCGTTCCACCCGTGTCCGGTGTGGCATACTTCGAGTGGCGGGTCTGCAACGGCACCCGCATGCCGGCGGGAGTGGCGCGCAATTCCTCCAATATGACGCCTGTGGGAGCGAGCTGTTGGCGATATGCCGCATCGATGTCCCCGTTCCAGAACACCTCGCCCAGGCCCAGACGGGTGGCAAGATCGAAGATGATATCGGTATCAGGGCGGGCCTCTCCGGGCGGCGGCGCGACCGCCGCGCGAAGCTGGATCAGCGATTGCGCCTCGGTACTGATGTCGAAGCCGATCTTCAGAGCCTCACGTTCGAAGGCCGAGGCGACCGGTAGCACGATATCGGCCATCTCCGCGGTAGGGTTCATAAACAGATCGGCGTGCGCGTAGAATTCCAGCTCCTTAAGCGCCTCGCGCCCGGCTCCGCCGTCAGCATGGGCCAGCAGCATGTTCGCGCCGAAGCCGACCACTGCGCGCACCGGGTGGGGCTTCCCCTCGCGAATGGCGCGGTAGAGATCTCGGGGTCGTGTAATATTTCCACCGCGCCGGCCCGAGCGGCCGCTCGGCAAGGCCCAAAGTCGGGCCCAGGCTCTTCGCCGAGGGCAACTCCTCGCCAGTGATCGGCGCCGCCGGTGCCGCGGGGAGCAGCACATTGCCGCCGGGCTGGTCAAAGGAGCCTGTCAGGGCATACAGCAACGAGATGGCACGCGCCGTCTGTGTGACGGTGGCGTGCTGTTCATGGCCGCTCCAGGCGTAGTAGGACGCCGGGCGCGCATGCCAGATCAGGTCGGCCCCTCTCTCTACCTGCGCGCGCGGGATCCAGCAGATTTTTTCAACCGCTTCGGGTGGATAGCGCCGGCAGAGCCGAGCATACAGCTCGAAGACCGGGTGACAGACCACCTCCCCCTGCGCTGTCGCAACCCGGTATTCCCCTTCGAGCGCAACGCTCCTAGTGTCGCCAGTATAGCGCCCGCTCGCAGTATCGTAGGGCACCAATCGCCCTGCCGCGCTGTTCCAGGCAAACAGGCGCCCGGTATCCCCATCGGCCGCGAGGTCATGCTCGGTGAGTAGCCGGCCGCTGTCGGCGCGGACCAGCAGCGGCCCGTTGCTCCAGTCGCGGATGAAGTCGCGGTCGTACCAGCCACCTTCGATCATCAGATTGGCCAGGCCGAGCGCCAATGCCCCGTCGGTCCCTGGCCGCACCCGCAGCCACAGATCGGCCTTGCTGGCGAGCCCGACATGGCGTGGATCGACGACGATCAGCCGCATGCCGCGTTTGAGCGCCTCGACCGTGGCGGTCGCATGTGTCAGGCGAGAGTAGCTCGGGTTGTACCCCCAGAGGATCAGAACGCCGCTATTGGCAATGTCTGGCATCGCGCCGCCAGCGCCGCCACCGCCTAGGCCGACGCTGCCGACGCCGTAGGTGTAGCGAGTCGCGAAGCCGCGCCCCCAGCCGCAAACGTCGAGGGTGATGGCCCTATTCGGTGTGCCGAAGGCATTGGCCAGCCGCTGGATGAAGCCGCTGGAATCCCCGATCGCGGTTGTAGATGGGGAGGACAGCGTAAAGGCTACCGCCTGGGGACCATCTCGTTCCGCGGCGCGGCGCATCGCGGCAGCGGTCTGGTCCAGTGCCGCGTCCCAACCGATCGGCTCCCATCCCGGATTGGGATCGCCTTTCGGGCGAGTGCGGCGAAGCGGGCGGGTCAGCCGCTCCGGGTGGTAGACGAGTTCCGGTGCGGCGCGGCCCTTGGCACAGAGCGCCTGGCCTGTAGGGTGTCCAGGATCGGGCTCGAGGCGCGTGAAGCGCCCGTTCTCGACCACCGCGACCGCGCCGCATCGCGCAACGCAGAGCGCACAATAGGTGTGAACGCGCTGTGAGCTGGAGTAATCGGTCATGGCGTCTCGATCCCTGTTTGCACGATCTTACCACGATGCAGCATAAGAGTGCGTCTGCGATCGGATATACTACGGTCGGCGGGCACTCTTCCGGAATAAGGAGGAATAAGGATTAGGCCTGGGGATCCGCCAAGCGTGGCGTGAACGGCACGGTGCACGGAATCGTCGAGCCATCGGCGGGCGGGAGGCTCCTTGACTCCAGGCCAAAATGGTTCATGCAATGATCTGCTGCTTCGCGAGATCGCCGGGCTCGTCGATACGCGGGTGCTTGGCAGGTAAGATGGCGCCGCGACTACGATTGCCGGACTTCGCCGACCCGCACCGAGGTCATCTATGAATCAGGCAGGTGCGCAATGCGCAAAGAAAGACCTGCGCAGCCGGTTCGGTGGTGAAACAATCGATCAGGCGGCCGGTGCAGATCACAGCCGCGCTGGTCCAAAATTTATTGTATTGCCGGGACGTTGGTTCAGCACGAAGTTGTCGTCGGAGCCATTCGCATCAGCTGATTACGCGGCGGCTTGCCCTTTGGGAAAATAGCTTTGTTGCTGCCATCGACATCGTATTTGCGCATTTAAGGCTCTGCGACGCGCGGAACGCGATTGAATTTGCACCGTTCACCTGAAGAAAGGGCGCTCTGCCGCTCTTCAAGCTTCAAGGAGATAAGGATGCCAACGAGGTTTAAGATTTTTGCGGTCGTTGCCGCTCTGGCAGCGAGCACGTCGAGCGCTGCGATGGCCGAATACCCCTGTGCTCCGGGTTACGCGGTATATGGCGGCGTCTGCCGACCGGTTCCGGCCCCCGGTTATTCGAACCCGGTCTCGGGCGCAGTGTCCGGCGAGGAATCCGGGGCCGCGAGCGGTTATGCCACAGGCGGTCCCGTCGGGGCGGTCGTCGGCGGGGCTACCGGCACCGTTACCGGCACCGCCAATGCGTTAACCGCCCCAACGGTCTGTGGCCCCGGCTTTACCTATTATAACGGCTACTGCTATCCGGCCCGCTAGCCGCGGGAGCCCGGGCCTCAGCCTGTGGCGCCGGTGCAATCCCGCCTGCGAGCACGCTGTGGCCCGGCTCGGGAGGCGCAGTGGGGCTCGGACACGAAGATTAGAGTCGCGCCGGCCGCGGATTGTGGCTCTGGCGCAGAGGGACGACACGTTGGCGTCCTCGACCTGGCGCGGGCCCAAGGCCTGAAACGCACCTTCGATGATGCCAGAGGCAGAGGCCGTGGACGCTCCAGTGCCGTGATCTGCGCTCAGCGCGGCAGTGGCGGCAGCGACGCATCCGTTGCGAAGCGGAATATCGTCGTCGATTGGAAATCGTGCCCCGGCTTCAGCTCCGTGGTCGGAAAATTAGGCTTGTTGGGGCTGTCGGGGAAATGCTGCGTTTCGAGCGTAAATGCCTCGGTCTGGCGATACGTCGTGCCCGATGACCCGACTATCGAGCCATTCATACCGTTGCTGGTATAAACCTGCACACCTGGCTCGGTGGTGAAACAATCGATTACGCGGCCAATGCGTGGATCATAGGCGCGCGCGGCAAAGGTTATATCGTCGCCGCGTTGGTTCAGCACGAAGTTATGGTCGTATCCATGGGCGTAGACCATTTGCTGGAACGCGCTGTTGAGCCGAGCGCCGATCGGCATCATCTGACGGAAGTCGAGCGGCGTGCCCTCGACCTGCGCGATCTCTCCGGTCGGAATCTGATCGGGTCCGGCGGGGGTATAGCGGTCGGCGTTTACCAGAAGCATCTGATCCGCGACCGAACCCGAGCCGTTGCCGGCCAGATTGAAGTAGGAATGGTTGGTGAAGTTGATCACCGTATCCTTGTCGGTGCTCGCGATGTAGTCGATCCGCAGCGCGTTGTCGTTGGTCAGCGTGTAGGTCACATGCGTCGTTAACGTGCCGGGGAAGTTCTGATCGCCGTCCTTGCTGACATAGCTGAGCGTTGCGGCGACACCTTCCGGCGCGGGTGAGGGCGACACCGACCAGACCTGACGATCGAGCGCGTTGGGGCCGCCATGGAGCGTGTTGGCGCCATTGTTGGCGATCAGATGGTAGGTCTGGCCGTTCAATGTGAACTGCGCACCGCCTATGCGGTTCGCGTAGCGGCCAGTGATGGCGCCGTAATGGCCGGGGAGCGTCTCGTATTCCTGCACGGTTTTGAGGCCCAGCACGATGTTGTCGAGCCGACCTGCGCGGTCAGGCACGTCGATCTCGGTGATGACGCCGCCAAGGCTGAGGAAGCGCACGCGCAGGCCATGGTCGTTTGTCATCGTAAAAATGTCGACCACCTGCCCGCCTTGCGTGGTGCCATATTGCGCGTGATCGAGGGTGGCCGCGGCGTCGGCCGTTCTGCCCGGGATCGCGGCTGCCAATGCCACGGCGATTAGGGAGGCGCGCGCGATGCTTGCGCCGACTATGCCGTGGAGACGGAGGTACTCGTAGCTCGTCCAGTCTATCATGACATTTCGCTCCCTTTTTTGCTCTGTCATCCATTGGGTCGGAGAATCACGCGGCCAGGAGACTCGCTTATGCGCTCTGCCAGATCGCTTGTCGCAATCGCCCTCTGTCTTACAGCGAGGCTCGAACAGGCCACGGGTTTTCGCTTCATCGACGCGCCTGCGGCCGCCGACGGTCCGCTCCTCAAGGGAGCGATGTGGTGTCCCTGCTGGCTACCGCAACAGATAGAATACGCGCGTTTCCAGCTTCACGCTGCTGTGGTTCGCGCCGGATGAGGTCTATCAATTCAACCAGCACCGCCGACATTGAGGGCATCGAACAATTTAACTAAGAGATATAGTATATACTTTTGATTTGACATTGAAACGGGATAGAATCCTCCCTTGGCGCGCTTTCAAATGATGGAGCGAGGTAAGGCGAGGCATGGACGAAATCGACCGCTTGTTGCTGGAGATCCTTCAGGAGAACGCGACTCTGTCGATCGCGCAGATGGCGGAACGCGTCGGCCTTTCTCCAACTCCATGCTGGAAGCGCATCCAAAAGCTCGAAGCCGCCGGCGTAATCAAGCGCCGGGTCGCGGTCGTCGACCCAGATCGCGTCGGTGTCGGGCTTTCCGTTCTGGTTAGCGTTGAAGCCGGCGAGCACACGCCGGAGTGGTTACAGCGATTCAACGCCGGCGTCGCCCCGATGCCGGAAGTGATGGAAGTCTATCGTATGGCTGGTGATGTCGATTACATCCTGCGCGTTGCGGTCGCCGACATGGCGGAATACGACGCCTTCTATAAGCGCCTGATCGCGATCGCCCCGATGAAAAACGTCACCTCGCGCTTCGCCATGGAGCGGATGAAGCACACCACTGCATACCCGCTACACCCACGCGCCTTCCGAGACCGCCGAGTCATCGACAGTGGGGACAATGGGGTCGAGGAATAGGTTTCCCCGCCGTGGTCAGTCTGGAGCAAGCTAATCCTCAACCGGTATAAATAAAGTAATAACTTACTTTTGACACTGAGACCCGAGCGGCCCATCTTTCAGTTTACGGGTTAGTACCATCCGGGTCGTTATTATTGCCAACGCGGTCTCGGCGTAGCTGTTATTATGGAAACTTTTAATTCGATCCGCGGCAACGCACTGCCTCAAGGAGCTCGAGATATGCGCGAGGACCGGCGATCGCGCCTCGATCCAGCGATCAGGCCCGGCCAGATCTGGCTTATCGAACAACCCTCCGCAGCGGTACTCTTCCCATTCGACCGCGACGCTCTCACCAGTGCAGACGTCGTGATTTACGATCGAGCGCTCGCGCCGCTGGTGGCACGTTTTCTGCCGATTGGGGCCTATGCCGAGCCGTGGTCACCCGATGTTCAGGCTACCGGCTCGACGATCTCGGCGCGAGCCCTCCAGTTTGGGGCCGAAGGCTGGAGCGTCGTTCAGCTGGTCGAAGCGAGCCCAGGCCGGCGCGAGCGGCTGCGCGATGCGGTTGGGGCGCTGAAACCATTCAGTGGCGGCAACGATCTGCCGCTCGTGGCGATCGCAAAAACGACAGCTGATCGGCACCGGCGATGGGATGGGTGCCTGCGCAATTCTTCCGACCTGATTGACGAATTTGGCGACGACGATCCGCTGACCCTGGTTTTTGGGCCGCTCGTTATCCGCTACCCGGCACCGGCCTACGCCTTTGCCGCCAACGGACTCGCCGGCTGAGGCCCAACTTTGAGGATTGGCATGGCTGCGATCGAAAATGTCTCGAAGGCCGAGGCGATCAAACAGCAGAGCCGGCAATTGCGCGGCAATCTGGCGTCCGATCTCGCCGATACAGCGACACCGTTCGACAATGCCGGCTACAGCCTGTTGAAGTTTCACGGGATCTATCAGGGCTACGACCGCGACAGCGCCACAGAACGCAAGCAGCGCGGCGACGAAAAGCTCTGGCGATTCATGGTCCGCGTCCGCATTCCCGGCGGGCGGCTGACCACCGAACAATACCTGGCGCTCGATGGCCTCGCCGATCGCTACGCCAACGGTTCGCTGCGGGTGACGACACGCCAGAGCATCCAGTTCCACGGCGTCGTCAAGTCCGGGCTCAAGGCAACCATTGCGGAAATCAACCATGCCTTGCTGACGACGCTGGCCGCCTGCGGCGATGTCGTGCGCACCGTGACAACCGTGCCGGCGCCGATTTGCGACCCGGTCCATCGCCGGCTCGACGACGACGCGCGACGCCTGTCGACGCATCTGTTGCCGAAGACCGGTGCCTATCACGAGATCTGGCTCGACGGCGAGAGGGTGACGCCGGATGACGAAGCAGCCGACCCGCTCTACGGGGAGCGCTATCTGCCTCGGAAATTCAAGATTGGCCTCGCGATCCCCGACGATAACACGATCGACGTGTTGACCAACGACCTCGCGATCGTGGCACTGTTCGACGGCGAGAGGCTCACCGGGTACAACTTCCTGCTCGGCGGCGGGCACGGCATGACGCACAACAAGCCGCAGACCTATCCACGGCTAGCCACACCAGTCGCCTTCGTCGAGCCCGACGACCTCCTCGAAGCCACCGCCGCCGTGGTGCGCCTCCATCGCGACTGGGGCGATCGCGGCAACCGCCGCCATGCCCGCCTCAAATACGTTATCGCCGAGCGCGGTGACGACTGGGCACGCGATAGGCTGTCGGAGGATCTCGGCAAGAAGCTGAACCCGTGCCTTGTGATGCCGGAATTCCAGGTGCCCGATCATCTCGGTTGGCACGAACAGGGCAACGGCCGGCTCTATCTCGGCGTGCCGGTGGCCAGCGGACGCATTGTCGATGACGAGCGGATGCTGCTGCGCAGCGCATTGCGCGACATCGTCGCCCGCTTCCGGTGCAACCCGATCCTGATGCCGAGCCAGGACATCATCTTGAGCGAAATTGACCCGGCCGACCGCACCACAATCACTGCACTGTTGCGGGAATATGGCGTGCGCCTCGCCGAGGAACTGTTGCCGGTCGAGCGCTGGGCCTTGGCCTGCCCAGCACTGCCGAGCTGCGGCTTGGCGCTGACTGAGGCCGAGCGGGTGCGTGAGGACATCATCGGCGCGATCGCGGCGGGGCTCGAGCGCTGGGGCCTGGAACGCGAGCGGCTCAGCGTCCGCATCACGGGCTGCCCGAACGGCTGCGCCCGGCCCTACAGCGGCGACATCGGCATTGTCGGCCGGGTGCCGGGGTACTACTCACTTTATGTCGGCGGCGATTTCGAGGGCACTCGGCTCAACCAGGCGATCGTCGAGCGGATCGACATCGCCGGCCTCGCCGACGCGCTCGACCCGCTGTTTGCACTGTTCGCCCGCTCGCGTACCGCGCGCGAGGGTTTCGGCGATTTCTGTCACCGCATCGGCGTTGCCGCATTGTGGCAGACTATCGAGGACAGCCGAAAGCGGTCTGCCTGATTCCCTGCTCTCTCTTCCGCATCACGATGCCGAGCTAGTCTCGCCCCGCCTTGCCTCTACGGGCTTGGGTTCGAGCCGCAGGAGATCCTTCGGAACGGCATGGGCGCGAGGCGGCGAGTTCGCAATCGGCGCGTGAGACATCGGATGAGCGACTGCGCGCACGGTGCGCACGCCAAGGCCGAGATCAGCACGGCCAGTTCTTGCCCCCGAGCGACGACCGTCGCCGCGTCGGAAGGCTGTCGAGGGGATGCGCCGACCGGGGGCAGCCGATTGGCATCGGCGATGCTGACTCCAGCGCCCGAAACCTGGCGATTATTACCACAAGAAGAGCTTTTCGACGGACGCAGATCCCGAGACGATCGCGGCTGTCTAATGGCGGCGATTGGCGACTGACGATCATACATTCCTGTTGCACTTATGATGGCGCGGACTCGAAGTGTCAGAAAAACGGCAAGGCTGATCGTGACCATCGAATTTCTACTCAGGGCTCAGGTGCAGCGCGATGCTGTCGCCCACGGTCTCGCATCGGCGCGATCGACCATCCGCTCAGCACGTTGACCGAATCGGAAATCAAGGTGCGCGCCGCGCAGGCCGCCGGCCAGCGGGCTCTCCTTGTGAGATTTAGCTCTAACGCGCGGAACTCCCGGTTGGTGACGATCGGCACGATCGCGATCTTGCTGATCGTCGGCTACATAAGTCTTTTGCACTATTTTCACGTTTCAGAGATGCCTGTCGAGCGGGATCTAGACCTCAGAAGCGCAGTCGGCCCGGTGCCACAGATCTATATCCAGCCGATCAATATCGACGTGTTCAATGATGCAATGCAGATGCGCGTCACCTTCGCACCGATCAGAATCTCTATGGGGAGCGGCTAGCGCCTGCAGAGCGCCGACTGAGACTAGTCATAACTCACAATAGGGCCGTAGAGGAGATCAAAGTCGAGCCCAATGCCCGCCCGTCGACCACGTTGTTCGAGATCGATCTGAACGGGGGCAGTGTTGCCGACTATCCGTTGGATTCTTACCGTGCGGAGCTGCGCGTACAATTGCTCGAGGATGCAATTCCTGCGATTAACGAACCAAAGCCGCTGGCCGCCAAGGTAACGGTGTGGGAGGGCGCGCTTGGCTTCCACCTACGCTCGGTCGAGCGTGCCGCCTCGGTCCCCGGCGAGGTTAAGGTGAGTATCGAGATTCGCCGCGGCGGGGCTTTTATTCTCTTCGCATTTGCCGCCTATGGTGCCATGGTCGTACTAGGCTGTTGCGCACTCGCGATAGGTTTAATCACCTTTATTGGAGCGCGACGGGCTGAGGCCACACTTATCGGGGCAATCGCCGCCATCGCCTTTGCGATGGCAGTGCTGCGCAACGCGCTGCCCGGCGCGCCACCGCTTGGTGTCCGCGCTGACATGTTTGTTTTCCTATGGACTGAGGTCGCGGCCGTCATCGGCTTTGCTCTGGTCACCCTCGACTGGGCGCGAACCGGTCCTGACCGGTAACGGCTGCGGGTCGCCGGATCGCCGAAGCGCAAATTGGCGGCGTCGGCCGGGGTTGCGGAGCGCGGCATGCGCTCCTCACGTCAACTCAAGACCTGAACCAGGCGATCGGCCGCCAGCTCGCAGTCCGCACGCGACACGTTCAAGTGGGTGACCGCGCGCACAGTGCGAGCGCCGAAGGCGGAGACCAGCACACCCATCTCCTGAGCGCGGGCGACCACCGTCGCGGCGTCGGGTGCGCCCTCTTCCATATGGAAGATCACAATGTTGCTCTGGACCGTTTCCAGATTGAGCCTGACCCCGCGCAACCCGGCGATCCGTTCGGCGAGAAGCCGTGCATTGGCGTGGTCCTCGGTGAGCCGCTCGAGATTGTGGTCGAGCGCCCAGAGCCCGGCGGCTGCGAGGATCCCCGATTGGCGCATTGCGCCGCCGAGCATGCGCCGCGCGCGCACCGCGCGGGCAACAACGTCTCGGCGGCCGGCAATCAGGCTGCCGACGGGGCAACCGAGACCCTTCGACAGCGCAACGGAAACGACATCGAAGGGTGCCGCCAGCTCGGCCAGATTTCGCCCTGACGCTGCGGCGGTGTTGAACAGCCGCGCTCCGTCGAGATAGCTCGCCATGCCGAGCTCGCGCGCCGCATTACAGATCGCGACGGCATCGTTTTGCGGAAACACGACCCCACCGCCGCGGTTGTGGGTGTTCTCGATTGCCACCAAAGTCGTCGGCGGAAAGACGATGTGACCGGGCGGTTTGTAGGCCATTCGCAGATCGCCAGCGGTGAACAGCCCGCCACGGCCGACGACGGCGAACTGTACCCCCGAGTTTGCCGCCCCGGCGCCCGCTTCGTGCCAGACGATATGGGCCTCGTCGCCCAGGATTACCTCATCACCGGGCCGGGTCAGGATCTTGAGGCCGATC
>Ga0306921_10002058_pt1 | contig 20032 bp, 18 predicted proteins | sample sta12Cox44000080_FD_203760 | JGI IMG/M metagenome (GOLD analysis project Ga0306921, IMG submission 203760) | Lab enrichment of tropical soil microbial communities from Luquillo Experimental Forest, Puerto Rico - statoxic.12C.oxic.44.000.080 (v2)... | ecosystem: Environmental > Terrestrial >... | reverse complement strand
AGCCCCCGCGCGTGCTCGCCACCAACACGGTCAATAGCCTGCAGGCGGGACTTTACTACGGTTACATCGGACTGGTCGACGGCATCCTCGAGCGCCTCGTGGCCGAGCTGGGCACCAAAGTAGAGGTCGTGGCCACCGGCGGACTGGCGGCCCTCATGAGCGGTGGCTCCAGGTACATCCGCGAAGTGGACGATCTGCTGACGCTCGAAGGCCTGCGCATCATTTACGACCGCAATCTCCCCCAACACCGCCGTCGCGAAAGCCACCCCAGGCCCCCGGATCAGGCGGTGTCTGCCAGCAAGAGAAGTTAGCCTGGTGGTGGTCACCGAGTCCACGAGGATTGGAGCCGGCTTTCGCACTTTTGTGAGAGAAGCTCGATTCCGGCCCCGGTTGCGGTTATCTGCTGGGCCGTTCGGGCTTCCGGTCTGCTATCCAGCGCCCGCCCGAACCTGCCGCCGAGCGGGTAAGGTTTTCCGGCACGATTCGCCGGCCGCGGAGATGCTCTAAACTGATAATGAATCATCCGCCTGGCTGGACGCCGATACCTCCGGCAATCCGATTGTCGTGGAAAACTACTTCAACTATTTCACCGAGATCGAGGAACACTTTCAGCGCCGTCGCGGTACCCTGCTGCTGCTGTCCCCGCTCGACTGGGCCCTCATGGAAATCTGGAAGGACGCCGGAATTCCCCTGCAAGCGGTGGTCTGCGGTATCGATACGGCTTTCGACAAGTGGCAGCGCCGTACCCGCCGAAGTCGCAAAGTCAACAGCCTTGCCTATTGCGCCCAGGAAGTCCTGGCCGCCGCCGAGGAGATGCAGGAAGCCGCGGTCGGAAGCGCAGGCCGGCGCGTCGGCGACCCGGCCTTGGAGACAGCGGCCATCGTCGATTTTCTGCGCCGCAATGCTGCCGACCTGGATGGCGCCCGACTGCCGCCTTCCGTTGCCAAAGTAGCCGCCGCTACCGCGGCCAGCCTGCGGCAGGTCGCCGGCTGCTTCGAGTCCGGTTGCGCCCCGCCCATGGAAGATGTAGAGCGCCGGCTGACTGTCATGGAGGAAAAACTCTTCGCCGCCCTGCTGGCAGAGGCTCCCGAAGCCGAGCTGCTGCAAATTCGCAGCCAGGCTGATCGCGACCTCGCTCCCTACCGCAGCCGGATGACCGTGGTGCAAATTGGACAGCTGCAGAAGCAATACCTGCACAAGCGCCTTCTCGATGGGCACCATCTTCCCCGCCTGAGCCTGTTTTACATGTGACGTGGCAACCGCTGGTTTCACAATATCCTTGCAAGGGCAACATTTCGGCGTGGGGTTGCTGGCATTATGAACCACGGGCTTGGGCACCTCTGAGGCACCTGCCACCGATGTGGTTAAGGAGTGAGCTTGGAATTGCATATCGAAAAGTTGGCGTACGGCGGCGACGGTCTGGCCCGCCTTCCCGCCGATGAACGCGGACCCGGCAAGATGGTGTTCCTGCCCTTCGTGATTCCCGGTGAACAGGTGAGCGCTACCCTCGCCGAAAGCCGTTCCGGATTCGCTCGAGCGCGCCTCACCAAGGTCTTGACTCCATCTTCCCACCGCGTTGTACCGCAGTGCCCCTACTTCTTGCGATGTGGAGGCTGCCAGTACCAGCACATCGATTATCCCGCGCAAATACGGTTCAAGTTGGACATCCTGCGTGAGACCCTGCGGCGCACGGCCAAGCTGGAACTCGACCTGGATATCCAGCTGCACCCCTCATCGCCGTGGAACTACCGCAATCGCACACGCCTGCAGATTGGTCATGTCCCCGCGTTTTCGCTCGGCTACTTCCGTACTGGTTCCCACCAGCTGCTTCCGGTGGAGAGCTGCCCGATCAGCTCGCCCCTTGTCAATCAAGGCATCGTTGCCGCCTGGCAACTGGGGCGCCAGGGTCTGGTGCCCGCTGCAGTGCGGGATGTGCAATTCTTCGCCAATCACGATGACAGCACCATGCTGGTGGAAATTTCGGTCCAGCCACAGATTGGCGAAAGCGATTGCCGGCCATTCGCCGCTGCTCTGACATCCACGCTGAACCCGGTCAGGGGGGTATCGGTATTTGCAACGTCCCGCGCCTACGACGAGTCCCGGCCACAGACCTGGGTCCGCAACCAACTGTCGATTGCAGGCGGAGCAGGTCACCTCACCTACCGTGCACTCGGACACGACTACAGGGTGAGCGCCGGGTCGTTCTTCCAGACCAACCGCCTGCTGGTTGACGAATTGGGGAGCATTGCCACGGCAAGCGCCACCGGCAGGGTGGCACTCGATCTCTACGCTGGTGTCGGTTTGTTTACCCCGTCGCTTGCCGGCAAATTCGAAACCGTGGTTGCCGTCGAAGCTTCGCCCTATGCCTTCGCTGACCTGAAACACAACGCAGCCTCCAACGTGCGGACAATCCGCGCTACCATCGAGGCCTTCCTCGACAAACAGGCTGCCAGGCTCAAGCCCGACTTCGTCCTTGCCGATCCTCCTCGTGCCGGGCTGGGCAACAGAGCCGCCGCCGCCTTGTGCCGTACGTCGGCCTCGCAGGTGACCTACGTCTCCTGCGATCCGGCCACCCTCTCCCGCGACTTGCGCCTGCTGCTGGAATCGGGCTTCAGGGTGCAGCGGGCGCACCTGTTCGACCTGTTTCCGCAGACGGCTCACATGGAAACGGTCTTGCACCTGGAGCGTTAGCAGCCGATTCATTTTGTACGCCATCGGCATGCTTCAACTATCGCAACCGCTGGAAGATGGGCTCAGGCACATCGCTTCCCACCCCGCCTATCTCGCAGGACTGACGCAGGAGGGCCTTGTTCATTGCTCTGGCTGCACGCTGCCGGGATCGGCATATCTGAATCGGTCGTACGAAACTGGCAAGCTAGTCAGGGTTCGATCCCGGACGACACTACGGTTTTCGCCCCGCCTGTTCCTCGCTGATCTCCTCGTCTTCGTCCGTGGCCGGGTGCTTGCTGTACTCGCGAATAATCGCCGCGGCTTCGCTGGCCTGCTCTTCGCGCACCAGAATGATTACGCCACCCACCCCCGGCAGCACGTCCTGCGGCGCCTCACGGTTGCTCCTTACCGCATCGATGCCGGCTGACTCCAGCAGACCTTGCACCACCATAGCCTCCGACTCCACATCGGTATCGAAAACCTTCTCGAGCTTTTCCAGCGGTTCCGGCGTGTCCGCCATAATTCCTCCGTTAATCGTGTCGATACGTAGAGGGCTTCAATCGCCGGGGAAATTCCCGGATTCGTTGTATGATGCCGCCACCGTTATAGGGCATCAGGGGGATGGCGGCCTGCATCCAAATTGTAATGGAGATTCCGGCCAGACCCCGGGTTTGCGCCGTGCTATTTCGATGAGGACTAGATGGACGAAATCGAGAGGAACGAATCGATACGATCAGAGGGTGACAATGCCAACCTTCAGGAGCTCGAAGAAGAACGCCGCAAGCTCCGCCGCCTGCAGATCATGATGAGCATGGTCATGTCGGTCATCAGTCAGGATGCCGATCTTTCCGTGGAGGAGGCCTCGGAGCTTGCTGCCAATGCTAAGCGCGCTGCCCTGGCCATGTTTCCCGACAAGGAATTGGCCTACGATATCCTCTACAAGCCACGACTGCAGCGGCTCATGGCCGAACGCTACCACCTGCAATAGGGCTTTTACTTGTCAATCGATGCCAGGTACACCGTCAGCGTTCCCCAGAACATCCGTGCCTGCATCTGGATCGGCAAATGTCGCGCGTCGTCGCTGTACCAGATCGAAATCCGCCCCCGGTTCCTTAACACGCTGTAGTCGCCTTCGGGGCCGACCCGCAGGGTCTGAAACGTGCCGGCAGGGGTTTTAATCCGCTCTTTACCTTCGACATGGGCACGAATCGTGGCCGTCTTTCCCCCATCATTGAGCGGAAAGCTGTAAGTCGCGCCCGGTTGCAAAGGAAGACTCGAGAGGTAGAGGATTCCTGAAACCACGTCCGTCACACAGGCAGGGATGTCATTTTCCGCACGTTTCGACTGGCCGGTTCTCAGGTTCTTTTCTTCCAGGATCGATTTCCGGCTCTGGTAATCGAAGGTGATGGTGGTGTCCCGCAAGTGAGATCCCTCTTCCGTATGCTTTACCAGCCTGTTGGAGCACAGGGCCTGGGCATCGAAGTAGGAATTGAAGCGATCTTGGACGCGGAACAGCAGGGCAGCTACCCCGGTGGAGTCGGCCGCCCCGGTCACATGCTCCTCCGCCCCACTGGACTCAATGCGCAACGTAGCCACGCCGGCCGTCAGGAAATGATATTCGGCTTCATATCGCAGGGTCTGGCGCGGGAAGTCGAATCCCGGACGCAGGGGCTGAATACGGACCCCGCTGCCGATCACCAGTCCCGGCTGCTGTGGCGAGCTGGCCGGCGGTGGCGGCGGCGGGGACTGCCCGCCCGCTCCGGCGGGGTTCGCGGCGGCCATCATAAGAAAAATGAGAGTAGGGAAAAAAGTCTTCGAATTCACCATGAATGGGAGAACCACAGTATCTTCACAACAAGGGCCGCCAACATTGCGGCGGCCCCGATACTTGCATTGTACTCGCGATGCTGCCGGTAAAGCTCGGGCGCGAAACCTGTGGTCAAACCCGTGAACCAGACTGTGTGGGGCAACAAGCGTGGCACCCGTTGGGCATATTCGTCATACTGCGAAAAATGCCCGCGGAGGAAGACCTCCTCCGATCGGATGACCGGCACATAGACGAGGGCAAACAGCAACAGCAACGCGACCGCCACCCACAAATCGCGCGACGCAATCGCGAAACCCACGGCAATCACGATCGATCCTAGATAAAGAGGGTTGCGGCAATAAGCGTACGGCCCTGCCGTGGCCAAATCCTGGTTCTTTTTCACCTGACCGGACGAGATGGCCCGCAACAGCAGACCCACCGTCGCCACCGCCCCGCCCGCCGCTAACGACCACCACTCCGGCTGTGCCCGCCACAAGTAGAATCCTGCCAAGGCGAATCCCAGTGGCACTCGAAGCCGACGCGCGATGCGGCCCCTGGAGGGGACAGGCTGCACTGAAACCATCTCAGTCATTTTGCTCCTTCAGCAGCGTATCCGCTGCCGCGAGTACCTGCTGCGGAGTGATCGACTGCAAACCTACGTCCGGGCGATCTACATGAGAGCTGTTATCCACACTCTCCGGGTGGCGCAACACTGCGGAATGCGTTGCATAGGGGCCATTGCGCTCGGGCCGGGTCGGTCCAAATAGCGCCACTACCGGGACTCCCAGTGCCGCGGCCAGATGCATCGGCCCCGTATCTCCTCCGACGAACAGGCTGGCGCGTCGCGTCAGTGCGATCAGCTGCGTCAGCGAACAATCGACGGGATGTGCGACTCCCCCGCTCGTCTCCCGTACTGATTGCGCCAACCCTTCTTCCTCGGGTCCATAGTTGACTGCCACCGCCATGCCACGCTCCTCCAGCCCCCTCGCTACCGCACCGTAGGATTCCGCAGGCCAGCACTTCGCTGCCCATCCCGCGCCCGGATTCACCATCGCCAGTGGCCGGAAGCCGATCGAAGAACAGAACCTGTCGGCCCACGCCTCGGTCGCCGGCTCGCGCGGAAACACCGGAGGCTCGTAAGTCAGATCTTCGCCCGCCAGCGCCGAGCTCAACGACAAGGCGTGCTCGACGACGTGGCCGTCCCGGACGGGTACAAGTGTGGTGTAAAACCGACGCGCCGGGGCCTCACGCGGTTCGGCCGCGCCCACGCGCGACTTGGCTCCCGAAAGCCGTGCCGCCATGGCCGACCGGATGGCGCCCTGCAAGTCGAGCGCGATGTGATACCTCATCGCACGCACCTCGTGCATGCAGGCACGCATGTCCTGCCAGGTCGCGCTGACGTTCCGCCCCTTTCGCCATTCCCGGAAGTCTGAAACATGTACCCAATCGATCAGCGGCTTCAGCTCCGACCGTGGCTGCAGGCGGTCAGGGGGGTGCGCACAGAGCAACTCCATCCACCGCTGCTCCACCAGCCACCCAATCTGCAGATTGGGCCTCTCCCGCCGGAGCGCGGCTATGGCCGGAATTCCGTGAATCACATCGCCCATGGCGCTCAGCCGCACCACCAGTACCCGCAAGGGTTCCGAATCCGTCGCTGCCCGCTCTTCGAGCGCGAGGGACTGCAGCTCCTCATGCGAAAGCGGCTGTTTCACGGTTCGCGCCGACCTCCCAAAGACGCTCGCATCTCCCCCAAGAAGCTGCTGGTGGAGTGGTCTTTCCGGTCGCCTACAATTTCTATACGTCCACCGTAATTGAGCACTTCATCGCGCTCTGGCACCGTCTCGCGTGTGTAGTCGGTGCCTTTCGCCTGGACGTCTGGCCGGATCTCTCGAATCAGTGGGCGGACGTCTGGCTCGTCGAAGACGACAACCGCATCCACATCGGCCAGTGAAGCAAGAATTTCGCAGCGTTCCTCGGCGCTCGTCAGGGGCCTCCCCTCGCCTTTCAGTCGGCGCGCGCTGGCATCCGAATTCAGGGCGACGATGAGTTTCCCGCCCAGCGCCTTGGCGGCTGCAAGGTAACGCACATGGCCCACGTGCAGCAGATCGAAGCAGCCATTGGCCAGCACGATCTGCTGTCCGCCGCGCCGCCATTCCGCGACCTTGGATCGCAGGCGGGCGCGGGAAAAAACTTTCGCCTTGCTCTCGCTCACGATGTTCTTGCCCTGAATTGCTCGATGGCCGCCAGCAACTCGGTGTCTGACACCGTGGCGGTTCCCCGTTTCATCACAACGATGCCACCGGCCAGGTTCGCCAGCACGGCAGCAGCGGCAGTGTCGGCTCCCGCTGCCAGCGCCGCGGTAAAGGTTGCAACTACCGTGTCACCCGCGCCCGTTACGTCTACTACCTGGTCCGAACCGAAGATGGGAATCAGCACCGGCGCCAGGTCCCTTTCGAACGCTACCATGCCGTCGCGGCCGCGCGTAATCACCAGGGACTTTAGTCCCATGCGTTTCATTATCTGCTGGCCTGCAGCTATCAGCCGCTGGTGGTCATCGCCGACCTTCAGCTGCAGCGCTTCTTCCACTTCGGGCTCGTTCGGTGTTGCCGCCGTCGCACCCGCATACTCCAGTATGCGATAGCGTGAATCCAGGGTGATCGGCTTGTCTGGCGGCCACCCCCTGGCCTTGATCCGGGCCAGCAGCTCTGGTGTCGCAGCGCCGTAACCATAGTCCGAGACAAGCAGCGCTTGCGAGCGATCCGCGTACTGGCGAGCCGTCCTTGCAAGCTTGGCCAGCACTACAGTGCCTTCGGGAATCGGCACCGGCTCCCGGTCCACGCGCACGACCTGCTGCCTGCCGCTGTGCGAGGTGCCGGCAAGAATCCGCGTCTTGGTGGTCGTGACGTGGCCCTTCAGCCGGGTGATCCCAGCTGTCGGGATCTTCCTTTCCCGAAACCGCGCCATCAGTAGCTCCCCCGCTTCGTCGTCGCCCATCACGCCTACCGGCAACACCCTTACTCCCAGCGCCGCCAGGTTCATCACCGCATTCCCGCCGCCACCCGGCACTACCATGCGCTCCCGGTGTTTCAGGATGAGCACCGGCGCCTCCCGCGAGACCCGCGAGATCTCGCCGAATACGAACTCGTCCGCTACCAGATCGGCCAGGACAGTGACAGAGATACCGCGAAATGAGCGGACCAGCCGCGTCCAATGGTCCGATTGGTTCCCCTGCTTCCTCATTGCGGCCTAAAGCCTTCCTGTCCCTGGTTTGCGTCGCTGCCGGCTGGGAAAATTCTCATTTTCTCACGGGCCTTTGGTTCCATGGCCCGATCGCCGCGCAGATCTGCCCAATCGGCGACTCGGCATCGGCTAATCCCACCGGCTCGAATTGCATGCCCACGGTAACGATGTGAATGGGCTGCAAGAGCGCCATTAGCTCGCCAAGGTTGACGGCATCCTTCTCGGTGGTGATTAACGCCGCGGCTCCCGACTCCGTACGTTGCTTCAATAGCGCGCGTGCGTCGGCCTCGCTGTACGCGTGATGATCGCGGAACGCCCGCGTGCCCGCCAACCGAATCCCCGCCCGGCGGAGTTCCGCGTAAAAATTCTCGGGACGAGCGATACCACAGAAAGCAAAGCAGGCGGCCCCTGTCGGGGCTACCGTGATGCCACGTAACACCCGCCACACGAGCTGTCCCGGGCGTAGCGGAATGTGGCCTACCGCGGCATCATCCATGGCAACTACCGCCGAGGCCCGCGCCAGCGACCACAGGGGTTCGCGCAATCGTCCCACCGGCAACAGGGAGTCGTGCAGATCGCGCCCCGCAATCAGCACGATGTCGAACTCCCGTGCCAGGGCCCGATGTTGAAAGCCGTCGTCCAGCAGGTGTAATCGCGGACCAAATTTCTCTTCCGCCAGGGATCCGGCCGCAAACCGGTCCCCGCCTACGACGACCGGCACGCCGAGCTTTCGGGCAATGAGCAGCGGCTCGTCCCCGAACGCGCGAGGCGAGGCTGCGGGATCGACCACCGCCACCCCGGTGGTTCGCCGTCCGTACCCGCGCGAAAGCACGTCGAAGGCAACTCCGCGCTGTTTTAGCAGTCCGCCCAGCATGATGAGAAACGGCGTCTTTCCTGCACCTCCAGCCGAAATGCTGCCGACGCTCACCACCGGCGCCCGCAGCCGGCGTGTTTGCAGAGTTCCGCGATCATACAATCGATTACGGACCTCTACACCGACGCCCAGCAGTGCGCTCAAGGGATTCACCTCTGCCTCTCCCCGCCGATTCCTGGATTTCCTGACAAACCGTGGTGTTGAAAGGGCACAGCTTAGCCTTGCCGATCGACCATCCCCTTGGCCCTGCTGCTCAGTAGGTCGGTGTGCGCCGAGGCTTCCTCGCGAGATTCATCGCATCTGCCACTGGCAGCGGAGCTGGATTCCGCGCGCAACAGCCTCAGCAAAACCTCGAGGGTCCGCTCCGTAGCGCCCTGCTGGATGCGCACCACCTCCAGTGCACGCTGACCCAGGCGCTTACGCCCCGCCTCATCCCCCAGCAGTTGCAAGACTGTTTCCCCCAGCGACCCCGGGGTTACGACCTTGAGCGCGGCCGTGTGCCGGAAGACACCGATGATGTCGCGAAAGTTCTCGGTGTGCGGACCGACCAGAATTGCCACTCCAAATTGCGCCGCTTCCAGCACGTTGTGACCGCCCCAGGGAACAAGGCTGCCGCCGACAAACGCCACATCGGCCAGCTCATACAGGCCGGCAAGCTCCCCGATGCTGTCCAGAAGAAAGACTTCCCCGCCCGAAAGCAAGCCCCCGTCCCAGCGGGAGCGCCTCAGCCAGGGCAAGCCCGAACCACCTAGCAGGCCGGCGACGGCTTCGAATCGCTCCGGATGGCGCGGCGCCAGCACCATCAAAGCTCTCGGGTAGAGGGAAACAACGCCGCGAAAGCACTCAATCAGCAGCTTCTCCTCGCCCTCGAGGGTGCTGCCGCAGACCATGATGGGAGCAATCCCCTGGCACCGGACCGCCGCCACGAACGCCTCCAGGGCCGGTGGCTTCGCTGCTGGCTTGGCGTCGAACTTCAAATTTCCCCCCACCTGTACCCGGTCGACGGCCGCACCGATCTGCACCAGCCGCCGCGCATCCTCCTGGCTCTGCGCCAGAAAGACATCCACGTTTTGCATGACTGCACTCAGCAACTGCCGAAAACGCCGGTACCTGGGCAGCGACCTGTCCGACACCCGGGCATTCACCACCGCGATGGAGGCTCCGCTCTGCCGCGCCTGGTGCAACAGATTAGGCCAGAACTCGCTTTCCGCCAGCACCAAGAGCCGGGGCCTCAAAGCCCGCAAATACGCTCGCACCGCGTATGTCAGATCCAGGGGAAGGTAAAAGACGTTCGCTGCGCCAAATCGTTCCCTCGCCAATCTCTGCCCCGTACTGGTCGTGGTCGAAACAACAACTCGCCAACGCGGGAGCCGCTCCCCTAGTTCGGCCGCGACCCCCGCAATCGCCAGCACTTCGCCAACGGAGACCGCATGAATCCAGATAGTCTCCGGCTTGGCCGGATCCAGAATCCGTCCCGGCACAAACCCCAGCCGCTCGCCCAGCCCGGCACGATACTTGCCATGGCGCAGGATCCCCAGGAGCCACCACGGCCCACTCAATACGAGCGCCAACAGCAGTAGTGCACTGTACGCGAGGTACACCCCTGCGATTGTACTTGCCGCACCCCTCGCCACCAACGCGCCGTGGCCCAAGGTAAGCCAGGCGAAGGATTGCGCACACTCGAGTCCGGCAAGACCAGGGCCTTAGCCCATGTCGAACAAGTCACAAATCATTCGCCACTGGGCCGCAGTACCCTTCCTTTCAGCAAAAAACTTTTCCGCCGGATGCCCGGCGGGGGATAATCCCAGCATGGTTTTTCGCAAACCCGGGATTCTGCCGATCGTTCTCCTGTCCTGGTTGGCGAGCCTGCAGCTTTGGGGTTTTAAGGACTTCGTTATGCCCAGGGCGCAGAACGCCAACGCCTATCCCAGCAAAGATTCGCATCCGGAAGAGAAAATCACGGCTGCAATCGACGTTTACGACACTTCTCCCAAGGACGACGTCTTCGGAACGCGCTACGTGCAGGAGGGCATTCTGCCGGTTTTCCTTGTCATCACCAACGAAGGGGACAAGCCAATCTCGGTAACCAAGATGCAGGCTCAACTGGTCACCGCTGGCCGCGCCAAACTCGACAACCTGTCGGCCGACGATGTCATTCGTCGCGTGGCTCACGTCAATGCCAGCAGCACCAATCCCGGTCATGCCGGCTCCATCCCCATTCCCGGACTGGGAAAGAACAAGAAGGCCCAACAGCAGATGGAAGAGATCAACCGCGCGAAATTCAGCGCCTTTGCCGTTGAGCCGCATTCCACCCAGTCCGGCTTTCTCTTCTTCGATATTCAGGATGTACGCAATCCGGTGCAGGGTGCCCACGTTTATCTCACCGGCGTGCGCGATGCGGGCGGCGCCGAGCTGATGTACTTCGATATTCCTGTGGTCTTGTCGGGCACGGCAGCTTCAGGCGCAAATTAGGCTGGGCGTTCCCTTGGGTTAATTCGCTGCCCGGTTGCCCGTGTAACTCACGCGCCACACCGAGTTCGAGCCGTCATCGGTTACCAGCAGTGATCCATCCGCGGCCACTGTCACACCCACCGGTCGCCCCCACACATCGCCATTGGGCAGCACAAAGCCAGTCACAAAGTCCTCATATTCGCCACTGGCCCTGCCCGACTGATGCAAAGGCACGCGTATCACTTCGTACCCCGTGCGCACCGACCTGTTCCACGAGCCGTGCTGCGAAGCGAAGATGTCGCCCCGGTACTCGGCAGGGAACTGCTCGCCCTCGTAGAAGGTCAATTGCAGAGTTGCATTGTGCGGCTGAATCAGCACATCCGGCACGATCACCTTGTCCTTCAACTCCGGATGCTTGCCTTGCAGTCGGGGGTCAGGATTACTCCCTATGTAGTAATAAGGCCAACCATAGAAAGCGCCATCCTGAATATGTGTGATGTAGTCCGGTACCAGGTTATCGCCCAACTCATCGCGCTCGTTCACCGAGGCCCAAAGCTCCCCGGTCTTCGGGTCTATTGCCAACCCCGCTCCGGCATTGCGGATCCCGGACGCGAACACTCGCCGGTCCGAACCGTCCGGATTCATCGCCGTAATGTTGGCCCGGCCTTTCTCCTCCGGGTTGGTTTCGGGATCGTCGGCATTCGAGCGCGAGCCAATCGCCACAAACAGACGCTTGCCGTCAGGGGAGAACGCCAGGTCGCGCGTCCAGTGGCCTCCGCCCGCGGGGAGGTCGGCGATCTTCTCCATCGGGCCCGACGCCTTCAAGTCACCGTTGTGATAGGGGAAGCGCACCACAGCATCCGTATCTCCGATGTACACATACTTCGGGTCAGACCCTGGCGGATAGAAGGCGATGCCATAAGGCCGATTCAATTTGGCCGCGAAGGTCTCCGTGGTGATTGGCTTTCCATCGCGGCTGATTCCGCGAAACACCTTCAGGTCGCCTCCCGAACTCTCAACCATGAAGACATCGCCGTTGGGAGCCGTGAGGATCTTGCGTGGCTCATTAAAGCCGCTGGCGAACAACTCGACCTTGAAGCCCGCGGGGGCTTGCGGCCAGGCATTCCTTGGGCGATCGATCAGCTTCGGCCCGTTGATCGCGGACTTGGTTGCATAAGGTCTGGGCAAGTCAGTGGCTGCGATCTTGTGCGTGGCCCCGGGTTTCTGGCTTCTGAAATCGGTAAAGGGGGCCGTCGGCGCTGGAAAAGTTGCAGGACGCGGCGCCGACTCGGCAGCCATCAACGCCGTCGAACCTGCCGCCAGCAACAAGGCGACTCTCGATCGGATCATGGTTAACTCTTCCCCGGTTGTCAGAAAAAGTACCGTACGTTGTCGCCGTCGGAAGCATGCCTGCCGCGAGCGGCTTCGCTATCTATTAGATGATAAAGCGCGTCACATATTCGAGTTCGACCGGCAGGTTTCTCTGAACAGCGCGAATCACCGATAAGCCGTTTCTTTCTTGACCTCGCGCGCCGGCTGTAGAATCCATGCCGGAACAAATTTCCGGGCTCTTCAGCAGGCTGGACCAGCCGGCGTCGCCCTCTTGACTCCCGCCGCCGCGAACCTTACTCTCTCGCAATCTCGAAGAAAGGAATCCTGTAGGTCATGAGTCTGCTGGAGTGGTGTGACGAGGGTCCGGCCACCGTCACCGTGGTGGCCACCGTGGAAGATGCAATTCACGCGATGATGGACAAGGACGTGGGTGCCGTCGCCGTCATCGACGAGCAGGGTGTGGTCGCGGGAATGTTTACCGAGCGCGATGTGCTGGCCAAGTTCGCCTTGAGCGGCCGGGCCGCCAAAGAGACCCCGGTTCGCGAGCTGATGAGTCCCATGGTCAAAATGGCAACCGACGAAACCACACCGGCCGAGGCTTTTATGGTCATGCTGGAACGGCATTACCGCCACCTGCCCGTGGTCGACGATCGTGGACGGGTCCTCGGAATCCTCTCCATCCGCAACATTCTCGAAGCACGAATTGACGATCTGCTGGCAGAACTCGAAACCAGGAAAAACCACCCCCAGTCCCATTAAATTACTGCTGGCAAACCCTTTATGTTTCTCCAATCGGGAGTGGCAAGTCCCCTGGCCAAAATCTTAGTCACTTCCACTCACATTTTGGCGTTGCAAGCGCCTTCCCGCTATAATGAACTCAGTCATAGATGGCACAAAAACGACTTATCCGCTCTACGACGGTTCTTTGCGTTCGCCGGGATGGAAAGGTAGTAATGGCCGGAGATGGCCAGGTCACCCTCGGCGACAACATCATCAAGCATTCCGCCCGCAAGATACGCCGTCTCTACCAGGACAAAATCCTGGCCGGTTTTGCCGGTTCGACGGCCGATGCTTTTTCCCTGTTCGGCCGCTTCGAATCAAAACTCGAGCAGTACCATGGCAATCTGGGCCGGGCCGCGGTCGAGCTCGGCAAAGACTGGCGCACCGATAAAATGCTTCGCCAGCTCGAAGCCTTACTGCTGGTTGCCGATCAGAACCAGACATTCCTCATCAGCGGTCAGGGCGACGTGATCGAACCCGACGCCGGTATCGCCGCCATTGGCAGCGGAGGCTCCTATGCCTCCTCTGCCGCCACCGCGCTGATGGAGCACACGCAATTGCCGGCCCGCCAGATTGCTGAAGAAGCCATGAAGATTGCAAGTAAAATCTGCATCTACACCAACGACAAAATCACCATTGAAGAGTTGTAACCACGTGTCCATGCTACCTGCTCGCAACTTCGAAGGAGCGACACCGCACCGCTGGTCGGGTGAGCGCTGGGGCTGCGCTGTAAACGATTCCGAGTCCCTTCCGGGACGGCGTACAAACCGAGGTATCCCAATTGGCCATTTATCTTCCCGCAACCGCTGACGATGAACACGTAGCACTCGACGAACTCACCCCCCGCGAAATCGTGCGCGAACTTGACAAGTATGTCGTCGGCCAGCACGAAGCCAAGCGAGCCGTGGCCATCGCGCTGCGCAATCGCATGCGCCGCCAGAAGCTTACGCCCGAGCTGGCGGAAGAAATCATCCCCAAGAACATCATCATGATGGGCCCCACCGGCGTCGGCAAAACCGAGATCGCCCGCCGCCTCGCTAAACTTGCGAATTCGCCCTTCATGAAGGTCGAGGCCTCAAAGTTCACCGAAGTCGGCTATGTCGGCCGCGACGTGGAGTCCATGATCCGCGACCTGGTCGAGATCGCCATTGACATGGTGCGTGAAGAAAAACTCGAGGACGTCGCCGACAAGGCCGAGCTGAACGCCGAAGAACGCCTCCTCGACCTGCTGCTGCCGTCGATGCCATCGCCGGTGACTCCCAAGCCCTCCAGCCATGACCCGCAAATCGGATTCAGCCTCGCCAACGAGCCGCTGCTTGCCGGCGAGCCCGGTTCACGTACCCGCGAAAAGCTGCGCCAGCAACTCCGCGAAGGAAAGCTCGACGAGCGCATGGTCGAACTCGATGTCCGAGAGAAATCCATGCCCGCCTTCGAAATCATAACCAACCAGGGCGTCGAAGAGATGGACGTCAATATGAAGGACATGCTGCCCAATATCTTCGGGCAGCGCACTAAGAAGCGGAAGATGAAGGTCAGCGAAGCCTTCGAATACCTTATTCAGGAAGAAGAACAGCGCCTGGTTGACATGGACCAGGTGCAGCGCACCGCCGTCGAGCGGGTGGAGAATTCCGGTATCATCTTCCTCGACGAGATCGACAAGATTGCCGGCCGCGAAGCCGGCCACGGCCCCGATGTTTCGCGCGAAGGGGTGCAGCGCGACATTTTACCCATCGTGGAGGGAACGACCGTCAACACTCGCTACGGAATGGTTCGCACCGACCACATCCTGTTTATCGCCGCTGGGGCTTTCCATGTTTCCAAACCCAGCGACCTCATCCCCGAGCTGCAGGGCCGTTTTCCTATCCGCGTCGAGTTGCAGTCTCTGACGGTCGAAGACTTCATCAAGATCCTCACCGAGCCTAAGTCGTCCCTCACCAAGCAATACATCGCTTTGCTCGAAACCGAAGGAGTCAAGCTGGAGTTCACCACGGAGGCATTGCAGGAGGTCGCGAACTTTGCCTTCCGGGTGAATGAAGGCACCGAGAACATTGGCGCCCGCCGTCTGCACACCATCATGGAACGGGTGCTTGACAAAATCAGCTTCGAGGCCCCGGACCTGAAGGAAAAGGAGGTCACAGTAGATGGCGATTACGTCCGCGCCTCCCTCACCGATATCGTCAAGGACCAGGACCTGTCGCGCTACATCCTGTAGCGGTATCAGATGTCCGGGATAAGTTCGCCGCCCGGCCCGTCTCGCGCCTGGCAAGGCACCCAGATCGTGCCCTCACACGGTACCAGCCGCCGCATCTCATCCCTGCCCGATTCCGATTCTCGCTTGCGGATGATACAACTCTATTCAGGCTTTACCCGAGGTTGGCACTTCATGGCACGCATTTCTCCCGGCCGCTCAATTGGCCTGTTGGCCTTATCGTGGACGCTGTTGCTCTCCGCCCGCGCCGCAGACAACGACACCGCTGCAACCTGGAAGGCCAGCCTGTTGACCTGGCGCGCCGATCTCGCCAAAGAGCTGCAAGAGCCCGATGGATGGCTCACCCTCATCGGCCTGGAGTGGTTGAAGCCGGGCGATAATTCGTTCGGCTCTGCCAACGGAAATGCACTGATTGTCCAGGCGCCGGTCTCTGCTTCTCTGGGCATCGTGCAACTCACGGGAGACTCCTTGCAGCTTCTGCCCCCATCCGGAGGCTATCCCAAGGCCCTGTTCGTCGACGGTCAGCCACCCTCGAACCCGCAAAAGCTAGCCAGCGACGAGTCCGACCACCCTTCGAAGATCACCTCGGGCACGGTCACTATCACGATCATTCACCGGGGAGACCGTTACGCGCTCCGCATCAAGGACTCGAAAGCGCCAACCCGCACCCAGTTCCACGGCCTGCGCTGGTTCCCCCCCAACGAAGCCTACCGCGTGCAGGCTAAGTGGCTCCCCTACAATCCGCCACGCAAGGTGCCCATTCCCACCATCCTGGGCAGGGAAATTATGTCCGACGTTCCCGGGGCGGCAGAATTCACGCTCGAGGGCAGGACGTTCCGTTTGGAACCGATTGAAGAGAGTCCCGAGGACAAGGAGCTTTTCTTTGTCTTCCGCGACACCACGAGTACAACCGAGACCTACGGTGCCGGCCGCTTTCTTTACACGCCGCTCCCCGACCACGGAGTCTCGCAGGCGGGTGACGTGGTACTGGATTTTAATCGCGCGCAAAACCCGCCCTGCGCTTACACACCGTATGCCACGTGTCCGTTGCCGCCGCCGCAGAACCGTCTGCCAATTCCCGTTCCTGCTGGCCAGCAGCGTTATCACGATTGACCCTTCGCTCCCCCCGTCTTGTCGCGGTCGTGCTCGGGCGCGGTCTCCCTGCATTTCAACTTACTATGGCTCCAGCACGGTCTGCTTTGCTGCCGCAGCCGATGGTGACTTGGGCGCCCGTACACGCGGGCGGGGATAAAGGTCCTGAAGAACGTTGTCGCTGGCAGACAAGGCCGATGCAACACCAGTTTCAGGCGAGTATGGCGGCGCCGACACTGAATGCTGAAGCACTAATGAAACAATACATAAAGCCACATCTAATTCATTCCGCTCTGGGTTTTTGCCGCAAAGGAGTTAGAATGCCCGGCGATCTGGCTGACCTCGCAAAATGAGTATGAAGCCCCTGGCTAACCGCGCGTGAGGAAAGCACCGAAGCGGCAGAGCGGGGCGCGAACCAAGCAGGAGCCGGCGGCTGGAATCCGGAGCCAGCGAGGCCGGGGACTGCGGTGTATACGCAACCTTCAGCAGACGCCGGGCCTACGCTTTCTCTGTCGTGGCGCTGTCATTCTCAGTGACAAACCTCCAGAACGATCGTAGCCCTTTTCTCCACCGCAGGTCCTCGACCGCGGCGCAATCCAGGCAGGCTCGTACCTCTTCCTCCATTCCGCGATACGTAGGCAGCAGCCGAAACACCACGCGGTGCTTGTCTGCAGACCCAATGGGTTCAACCAGTGTGGGATGAAAAATGCCACGCCCCACCGAGAAGCTGCTGGTACGGCCGATCGCCACAGCCCTCTCTGGCCCCACCAGCAGCCGTCGGTAACGGAATATCAAGGATCCGTCCGGGTGCGACGTCAACCTTCCGTAGGTTCGGCGCTTAACGTTCTTTACCACGGCGCTGAAGGCACGAACTCCGGCTTCGCGGCTGGGCCTCTCCTTGACATCCAGCAGCAACATCTCCAGCATGCTCCAGGCGAACAGGGAGCCGAAGAACGATAGTCGCAATGCCCAACCGAACAGCATGAAGCTTACGATGATCACGATGAGGCACAGCGCCAGCCCGAGGTGCGGGTTGATAATCGATGCTCCTAGCAGAACAGCGAAGACGACGGTGCGAATCGCCTTCAAGATGAAATCAACGAAGGGAAACGGGCTGAGCAAGGCCAAAACGTCGAAGCAATGTCCCAAAAGCCAGACCACACCCACGATCACAAAGCCGACGGCGGTGTAGAGCAACGCGGTGGCCACGCTGAATGCATGCTGAAAGCCCGGCGCTTGCGCGGCGGCGGCGTACACCACCGGACCATCGAGCATGTGGGTGAACAGGCCCCTCCACGAAGACACGCCCATCACCCGCGCCACCTGATGCAAGAGCACGGGAAAGACAATCAGCACCAGCGACGCGTGATTGACAAACAACACCTCAATCGCGTCCAGCGGCTTTTTAATCATGGGAGCAAAGCCTCCGAACGTGTCCTTGACGAAGATGAGCGCCAGCAGCACCATGGTCGGCACCCAGAAATAGGGCCGATCGAAGAAGGGCAGCCGGGCCCGCCGCTCGCCCGGAGTGCGAAAATAATGCCATGCTCCCATGACGCTGACACCGACCAGTGGCGAAATGGCAGTGCTCGTCACCGTAGCCAGCGCGTTGGTCACGCTTTCTCCACCCTTCAGCGCCTGGGCGGACTCGTCTGCCGTCTGCGCCGAGGCAAACACCACTATCCCTATCAGCAGCACGGAAAAAAGCATGCAACGGCTCATAACCGTGTCCTCCGCCGAGGGAAGCAATTTTACCTGAGGTTGGATGGCGGAGCGTGAGCGCCCGTGCTTTCCACCCTTTGCGAAAGGATGGGAGCCATCTACGAGCCTGTAATCCGGGGAGAAGCGAGGCTGCGCACCGTAGGAGGGAAGGTCCGTGGAACGCTGCCGGCGGGCTGACTCACCTTTTTTTCCGCTGCCTTCCCTTGAACGCCGCTGCCTCTTCCACTACCCCAAACTGAATCCGCTTCTGCATGGCGTCGATGCGGTCCACAAAAACTCGAATGGGGTCACCCAGGGAGTAGGTCTTTCGCGTCCTTTGCCCGATGATCTGCCGAGTGTTCTCGTGATACAGGTAGTGATCGCCGGCAAGGGCGGCCAGCGGCACCAGCCCCTCAATGAACAGATCATTCAGCTCAACGAACATTCCGAACTTGGTCACGCTCACGATGAGGCCGTCGAAGTCATCGCCAATGTGCTGCTCCATGAACTTCGACTTCTTCCATTCCATGAGCTCGCGCTCGGCTTCATCGGCCCGCCGCTCCGCTTGCGACGCTTCTTCCGCGATTTCCTGCAGGACTGCCTCGGGAATCGGTTCATCCACGGTCACGCGGCCCTGCTTGCCTTCCCCGGCTTTTCGTCCCCGGCGCGCACGCAGAGGTTCCCGCCTCGACCAGGGCGACCGGCTCTCGCTGGTCTGGCCAGCGTCAACTCCAACCGCCACCCCACGCTCTTCGCGTTCCGCCGACTCCCGCAATACGTCTTTCAGAATGCGGTGCACAATCAGATCCGGATATCTTCGTATCGGCGAGGTGAAATGCGTGTACGCCGGAGCTGCCAGCGCGAAGTGTCCCTCATTCTCGGCTGAGTAGCGCGCCTGCCTCAGGGAGCGCAGCATGAGATACGACAGGATACGTTCCTCCGGCTTGCCCGCTATCCTCTGCGTCAGCTTCTGGTACATCCGCGGGGTGATATGCACCTCCTCCGGCAGCTCGATGATTGTTCCCGCCGAAGGGCGCGGCCCCACGCCCCGCGGTTGGGCCCTCGCGCCACGACGCTCATCCCGGCCTGACTTCAACTGCACCCGCTTCACTGGCAGCGCTCCCAGGCCCAGCGAATACCCGAAGGTCGCCGCCAGCATCTCGAAGTCGTAAACCCGCCTGGGATCGGGCTTTTCATGAATGCGATACAGCGACGGCACCTGCTTTTTCTCCAGGTAGCCGGCGACGCATTCATTGGCCGCCAGCATGAACTCTTCGATCAACCGGTGTGCGATCTTTCGCTCCGAGCGCATCACGCTCCTCATTAGTCCATTCTCGTCGAACTCAATCACCGGCTCCGGCAAATCGAAGTCGATGGAACCCCGCCGTGCCCGCTTGCCGTTCAAGGCCGTTGCCAGTTCGCGCATGAGCCCGAACATCTCTACGTACCTGCCGTAGTGCCGGCGCAGCCCCTTGTCGCCTTCAAGAATCAAATTGACGTTGGTGTAGGTCATGCGCTCGGCCGAGCGAATCACCCCCTCGTTCAGCACGTAGCCGAGGATTTCGCCGTGCGAGTCGATCTCCATCACGCACGACAGTACCAGCCGGTCCACCTGCGGCCGCAAGCTGCACAAGTCGGTCGAAAGCTCCATCGGTAGCATGGGCACCGCGCGGTCGGGAAAGTACACCGACGTGCCGCGCAGCCGCGCCTCCAGGTCAATCGCCGAGCCTTCCTTCACAAAGTGCGCCACGTCGGCGATGTGGACCTGCAGCTCAAAGTTTCCGTTCGCCAGCCGGTGCACCGTCACCGCATCGTCGAAATCCCGCGCCGTCTCGCCATCGATGGTCACGATCGGCAGCGACCGATCGTCGCGCCG
>Ga0306921_10002056_pt1 | contig 20038 bp, 17 predicted proteins | sample sta12Cox44000080_FD_203760 | JGI IMG/M metagenome (GOLD analysis project Ga0306921, IMG submission 203760) | Lab enrichment of tropical soil microbial communities from Luquillo Experimental Forest, Puerto Rico - statoxic.12C.oxic.44.000.080 (v2)... | ecosystem: Environmental > Terrestrial >... | reverse complement strand
AGCGAGTTTATCACCATCGTCGAGGGACTCGGCTGGATCGGCCTGATTGACCGCTACGTTCTCAGAAAAACGGTCCAGGAGCTCGCCGCTGACCCTGAAGTCAGGCTCGGCTTGAACATTTCCGGGATGACCGCTTGCGATCGGCCGTGGCTGCGGTCGTTGACTTCGCTGTTGCGTCACCGCCGCGACATCGCCCGCCGCCTCGTCGTCGAAATCACGGAGACCGCAGCATTGGGTGACATCGCAGAATCGGCGCGCTTTGTCGCCACACTGCGCCAAGCCGGATGCCGCGTTGCGCTTGACGATTTTGGTGCCGGCCATACCTCGCTGCGGCATCTTCAGATGCTGCCGGTCGATATCGTCAAAATCGATGGCTCGCTGGTTCGCAATCTCGCGAGCCGGCCGCAAACCCGAATTTTTCTCCGTCATCTGCTCGGTCTCATCAACGGGTTCGGGTCGGCTACGGTGGCCGAATGCGTCGAGAACGCCGAGGACGCGGCGCTGCTGCGCACCGAAGGGATCGGCTATCTTCAAGGTCACCATTTCGGGCGGCCAACAATCGGGCACGCAGCGCTCCCCACGGCCGGTCCAAAGGGCGGATGATCCCCGGTGACCAATCTAAGAATCACCGCGATCGCGTCCCAGAGCCTTTAGTTGTTGGGTGAGGGCGTCGATTTGAGCCTCGAGCCGCTTCAGACGGGGATCCTCGTCGCTCGTCCGCGGCGCCGTCTTATCAGTGGAAGGAGGCTTCTCCTCTCCGCGGTAGGGCGCAAGCATCCGCAGGGCGCGCTCGAATAGGGCCATGTTCTGCTTTCCCATCTCTTCGAACTGACCGAACGGAAAGATGCCGAAAGTTGCCTGCAGGCTTCTGCGCATCTGCTCCTGATTTTGAGCGAATGCGAGCATCGCTTGCTCGAGATAGCCGGGCACCAGAAACTGCATGCTGTCGCCATATAGGCTAATCAATTGGCGCAAGAAACTGATTGGCAGCAGGTTTTGACCCTTCTGCTCCTGCTCAACGATAATCTGGGTTAGCACTGCACGGGTAATGTCTTCACCTGTTTTTGCGTCATACGCGACGAAATCGCCCCCGTCCTTGATCATCTTTGCAAGATCGTCGAGGGTTACATAACTGCTCGTTGCGGTGTTGTAGAGGCGGCGGTTGGCGTACTTTTTGACGACGACCGGCCGACCGTCACCCGACTTATCGCTGTTCCGGTTGCTCATGCGCGCGGTGTCTCGCTTTAGAGGGCCACCTGCGACCACAATACAATGTTTCAGCGAGATCGCCTCGCCAAAGAAGCGACGTCATCGTCTGGCGTGCTTCCATAACCGGTGCTCCAGGGGTAGGGCGTGTCGGGAGGCGGGCACACCCCGGTCGGCAGAGATCGAAGCCTTAGAACAGGCGACCGCAACTTTCTTGTTTCACGTGCCCGCCCGAGTGTCACTATCGTTCCGCCCTAAGCCGCAGCCACCCGGGCAGGGCCGGCGACTGGATCGCTCGCCAGGCTCAGCCTGGCGCGAATAGGCTACGAACTCGGCTGAGCGAGCGCTGACAAGGGGGCTCAGTGGACTCGCGCCCATCTCGCCTCTAAATTCGCAACCACTTGTTTTTGATCGACGTTAACCCAGCCAGGAGATCCCCGATGACCGACATCGTCATTGCGAGCGCCGCGCGTACCCCAGTCGGGGCGTTCAACGGCGGGCTCAGCAGCTTGCCGGCCCACAAGCTTGGCGAGGTCGCCATCGCCGAAGTGCTGCGCCGCGCGAGCGTCGAGCCGAAGGAGGTGTCGGAAGTCATTATGGGCCAAATCCTCGCCGCCGGCGAAGGCCAGAACCCAGCCCGGCAAGCCGCCATCGCCGCCGGGATCCCATTCGAGGTCACCGCCTACGGTGTCAACCAACTCTGCGGCTCTGGGTTGCGCACCGTGGCGCTCGGCTACCAGGCGATCCGCAACGGTGATTCCGAAATCGTCGTCGCCGGCGGGCAGGAGAGCATGAGCCAAGCCCCGCACTGCATCCATCTGCGCGACGGCGTCAAGATGGGCGATGCCGAGCTTGTCGACACGATGATCCGCGATGGGCTGTGGGACGCGTTCAATGGCTACCATATGGGCAACACCGCTGAGAATGTCGCCCAGCGCTGGCAAATCACCCGCGACCAGCAGGACGTCTTTGCCGCCGCCTCGCAAGCCAAGGCCGAAGCCGCGCAAAAGGCCGGCCGGTTCAAGGACGAGATCGTCCCGATCAAGATCACGAGCCGTCGTGGCGAAACGGTCGTCGATACCGACGAGCATCCCAAACATGGCACCACGGTCGAGGTTTTGGCAAAGCTCCGCCCCGCCTTCGACAAGAACGGTACGGTCACCGCGGGCAACGCCTCGGGCATTAATGACGGTGCCGCGGCCATTGTGTTGATGGCGGCTGCGGAAGCCGAGAGGCGTGGCCTGAGGCCGCTTGCCCGCATCGTCTCCTGGGCGACGGCCGGCGTCGATCCGGCGATCATGGGCACAGGACCGATCCCGGCGAGCCGCATGGCGCTCAAAAAGGCAGGTTGGTTGGCCGATGATCTCGACCTGATCGAGGCCAACGAGGCTTTCGCCGCCCAGGCTTGCGCCGTCAACAAGGATCTGGGCTGGGATACCGCCAAGGTCAATGTGAATGGTGGTGCCATTGCCCTCGGGCATCCGATCGGCGCGTCCGGGGCCCGCGTGCTCGTAACCCTGTTGCACGAAATGCAGCGGCGCAATGTCAAGAAGGGCCTCGCGACCTTGTGCATCGGCGGCGGAATGGGCATCGCGATGTGTGTCGAGCGCGACTAGACCTGGACAAAAAAATGGGAGGAACGCATGGCGAGGGTAGCGGTGGTGACAGGCGGGACGCGCGGTATCGGCCACGCGATCTCAACGGCGCTCAAGAGCGCCGGCTACAAGGTCGCAGCGACCTATGGCGGGAATGACAAAGCAGCCCAGCAATTCCATGAGGAGACGGGCATACCTGTATTCAAGTTCGATGTCGCCGATTTTGCGGCCTGCACCGAGGGCGTGAAGGCAATCGAAAAGGCTCTCGGCCCGATCGAGGTGCTCGTCAACAATGCCGGGATCACTCGTGACGCGACGATGCACCGTATGAGCTTTGAGCAGTGGAACGCGGTGATCCAAACCAACCTTGCCTCGTGCTTCAACATGTCGAGGGCGGTCATCGAAGGGATGCGAGCGTGTGGTTTTGGCCGCATCGTCAACATCGGCTCGATCAACGGGCAGGCAGGGCAATACGGGCAAGTCAATTACGCTGCCGCGAAGTCCGGCATCCACGGGTTCACCAAGGCGTTGGCGCAAGAAGGCGCAAGCCGCGGCATCACCGTCAACGCCGTCGCCCCTGGCTATGTCGACACCGAGATGGTGCGCGCAGTGCCGGCGGAGGTGCTCGACAAGATCATCGCCCGTATTCCTGTTGGTCGGCTCGGCAAGGCCGAGGATATTGCCCGGACCGTGCTGTTCCTGGTCGCCGACGAAGCCGACTTCATCACCGGCTCGACACTCTCCGTAAATGGCGGCCAACACATGTACTGAGGCACCCACATGCGCGACCGAGTGGTGCGGGCTTCCCGGACAAACCAGCTCACGCTTGTGGGGCACCAGAAGGCGTCGCGCGAGCACCTCGAGCTCCGGCGAGAGGCCTCGTCATGGCCGAGCGAATGGGTAAAGTAGCGCAGCACCTCGTCGACTGAATCGGGCGCGCGTCGGCCGCGGCATCTCCATGTTAAGATGGGTGATGTTGTCGTCCGATGTTATCGACCTTAGAGATTTTTACCGAACTGGGCTTGGCCAAGTCGCACGGCGGATGATCCGGCGCGCGATCCAGCGCGTGTGGCCGGATCTACGCGGAATGCGGCTTCTCGGGGTCGGCTACACCACACCGTTCCTCGCGGCAATTGCATCCGAAACCGAGCGCACCGTGGCCCTGATGCCGGCCGCGCTCGGCGTGCTCGGTTGGCCTTCGGATGGACCTAATCGAGTGACCCTCGCAGACGAGGGTGAGCTTCCTTTCGCCGACTATTCGATCGACCGGGTTCTGATCGTTCATGCTGTCGAAACGAGCGAGCAGATCAGGCCGATGTTGAAGGAGATATGGCGGGTCCTCGCTGGCGGCGGACGTTTGTTGATTGTCGTGCCGAACCGCCGCGGCATTTGGGCCCGCCTCGACCGCACGCCATTCGGATTCGGCCGACCTTACACGATGTCTCAGCTATCGCAGCTGCTGCGCGACGAGCTTTTCACGCCGATTGGGTCCGATACGGCACTGTTCATTCCGCCGCTGCGCAAGCGGATGATCCTGCGCTCGGCACCGGCCTGGGAACGGATCGGCAAGCGCTGTTTCCCTACTTTTGCCGGGGTCGTGCTAATCGAGGCGACAAAACAGATCTATGCCAAGCCGGCGGTCGTACGCGTGCCCCGCCGCCGTCTCGTCTATACCCCGGCGCCGCACGGACTATCCCGCCGATCCGGCGCCGCGGGCGCGGTTCACCCCTGCCGCCCCGGCGGCTTGGCGGCGGCGTTTAGGTGGCCCCGGTTCGCCGATAGGACAAACACGCCCTGCTCGGCGAGCAAATTCGCCAGGCTCCCATGAGGATCGAGAGAATAGGGCTGCCCATGGCGGTCGAGGGTGACGCTGCGGTCGACACGGACGCCGATCTCATCGCACATCGCCACAAAATCGCGGATCGTGCAGAGGTGGATATTGGGCGTGTGATACCAAGGATGGGCGAGAAGATGCGACACCGGCATCCGGCCACAAAACAACAGGTGCAGCCGGATGCGCCAAAAGCCGAAATTCGGGAATGAGACGATTGCGCGGCGGCCGATCCGCACGAGAGTCTCGATCACCTTGCGCGGCTCTCGCGTCGCCTGCAGGGTCTGGCTCAACACCACGACGTCGAAGGCACCGGTTGGGTAGGCTTCGAGATCGCGATCGGCGTCGCCTTGAATGACCGGCAGCCCATGGCCAACACATGAGTTGACCCCCGATTGGCTGAGCTCCATGCCCCGACCGTCGACATTCTTGTGCCGCACGAGATGGGCGAGCAGCGCGCCGTCGCCGCAGCCGATATCGAGCACGCGCGCGCCGGGGTCGATCATTTCCGCGATCAGCCTCAAGTCGCGGCGGAGCCCCTCTGCCGCATCATCCACTGCTGCGGGACGCGCCTCGGCGCGCCCAAAGTTCAGCGCGGGGCTTCTGCTCGGCCCCGCCATCACCATGAGCGGGTCAGGCCGCGGTGCTCGGCACAACCGGTCAGGAAACCGCGCAGCGTTTCGAACAGCTCAGGCTCGTGCAGCAGAAAGGCGTCATGGCCGTTGTCGGTTTCGATCTCGACAAAGCTGACATTGGCGGCCACGGAGTTCAATGCCTGCACTAGCTCGCGGCTCTCGGAAGTCGGAAACAGCCAGTCGCTAGTGAAGGAAATGATGCAGAAACGCGACTGAGAGCCCTTGAAGGCGCTCGCCAACGATCCTCCGTGCTCGACGGCAAGATCGAAATAATCCATCGCCCGGGTAATATAGAGATACGAATTCGCGTCGAAGCGATCGACGAAAGTGCTGCCTTGGTGGCGCAGGTAGCTTTCGACCTGGAAATCGGCGTCGAAGCCGTAAGTGACGGCGTGGCGATCCTGCAAATTGCGTCCAAACTTGCGATGCAGCGCCGCCTCCGAGAGATAGGTGATGTGGGCTGCCATGCGGGCGACCGCGAGGCCGCGGACGGGCCGTCGGCCGAGGGTCAGGTAGCGTCCGCCGGACCAATCCGGGTCGGCCATGATGGCTTGCCGCCCGACCTCGTGAAAGGCGATGTTCTGGGCGGAGTGGCGCGCGGCCGCGGCGATCGGCACCGCTGCGAACACGCTCTCGGGATAGCTCGCAGCCCATTGCAATACCTGCATGCCGCCCATCGACCCGCCGGTCACGCAGAACAAGCTCTCGATCCCGAGATGGTCGAGAAGCCGCTTTTGAGCGCGGACCATGTCGTGCACGGTGATGACCGGGAACGACAATGCCCAGGGCTCACCCGTCTCGGGGTTGATGTCTTGTGGGCCGGTCGTCCCCATGCAGCCGCCGAGCACATTGGCACAGACGATGAAGAACCGCTCGGTGTCGAGCACCAACCCGGGGCCGACCATGGTTTCCCACCAGCCGGGCTTGCCGGTAATCGGATGCGGATCGGCGACATATTGGTCCCCGCTCAGCGCGTGGCAGACAAGGATCGCATTCGACCGATCCGGGTTGAGCCTGCCATAGGTCTGATAGGCGATCGTGAACGGGCCAAAATCGATCCCGCAGTCGAGCCGCAGCGGCTCGCGCACAAGCAGCCGGTGACCAGGCCAATCCGGGTCTGAACGCGAGCGGAGGCGGGATGGGATCAAAGCCGACATCTAAACCGACGCGATTGCAACGCCGTCGACGGCACTCTCAATCGAGTGGCCGCCGGTTCGGGATTCGGGGGCGCTAGGTAGGGATCGGAAGCCTGGCATGTCAACGTTTTCTTTGATTTCGCTCGGTCACGACTCTAGTACTATGCCCCCCTACAGCGAAGACATCATGCGCCCGACTCCGTCCGATCTCGTGGAATTGCGCCGCCGCCTCGATGAGATCGACGACAAGCTGCACGACCTTTTGATTGAACGAGCAGAGATCGTCTCGGTAGTGGCGACGAGCAAGAAAGAGGGCAATTTACCCGCCTTCCAGCCGAGCCGCGAGGCGCAGATCATCCGCCGCCTGGTCGATCGACATCACGGGGAGTTCCCGGTCGCCACACTCGTGCGCATGTGGCGCGAGATGCTCGCGGCGACGGTGCGGCTGCAATCCCCGTTTGCGGTTGCGGTCTTTGCGCCGATCGAGTCGCAAGGGTTTTGGGATCTGGCGCGCGATCATTACGGCAGCCACACGCCAATGTCGGCGTATCGCTCGGTCGGCCAGGTGATCCGCGCGGTCACCGAGGGTCAGGCCTCGGTCGGCGTCCTGCCGATGCCGCAAGAGGGAGAGGCCGACCCGTGGTGGCGTCACCTGTTATCAAAAGATGACGACGCGCCGCGGGTTGTCGCTCGTCTACCGTTCGGCGCGCGCGGCAACGCCCGCGGCGACGGCGCCGATGCATTTGTGATCGGCCGCGGGGTGCAGCAGGAAACGGGGCGGGATCGCGTCTTGCTCGCGGCCGAATCCGCGACCGATATCGGCCGCGGCCGGATCTTTCGGACCCTTTCGTCGCTCGGGCTGGCTTGCACCTTCTTTACGTTCTGCGAGCATGCCAGCAGCTCGCTCAGTCTGATCGAAATCGAGGGCTTCGTGCCGATCACCGACCCGCGTCTTGACAGTTTTCGCGCGCAGCTTGGCGGCGCGCTTCATCGCTTGCTGCCCTTTGGCGGCTACGCGATCCCGTTGCTTGCCACGGCGCTGGCGCAACCCCGCGCTGCTCTCTCGAAATGCGCCGCCGACGCGGTAAAAGACTGAGCCAATGACGACCGCAGCGGGACCGGCACCCCGGCCGGGTATCCTCGAGATCGTGCCCTATGTCGCAGGCGAGGCAAAAATTGCCGGCATCGAGCGGCCGATCCGTCTGGCCTCCAACGAAAGCGCGCTAGGGCCGAGCACCAAGGCCATCGCTGCCTACCGTGCCCTCGCTGGCGAGTTTCACCGTTACCCCGACGGTGGCGCTGACGAGCTGCGCGAGGCGCTCGGCCGGCACCATGGACTCGACCCGGCGCGCATCGTTTGCGGCGCCGGCTCGGACGAGCTGATCACTTTGTTGCTGCGCTCCTATGCCGGCCCCGGCGACGAGGTGGTGTACAGCCGCCACGGCTTTCTGATGTATCCGATCAACGCGCAGACGGTCGGCGCCACGCCGGTCGCCGCTCCCGAGCGGTCGCTGACAACCGATGTCGATGCGCTGTTGGAGCGGGTTACGGAACGCACCCGGATCGTCTTCGTCGCCAACCCGAACAACCCGACCGGCACCTATGTCGGTGCCGCGGAAATGGCGCGATTGCACGCCGGGCTGCCGCCCTCGGTCGTGCTCGCGATCGACGCCGCCTACGCCGAATTCGTCAATCGCAACGACTACGAAGCCGGGGCGGCGCTGGTCGACCGGGCGGACAATGTGGTGATGTTGCGCACCTTCTCGAAAATTTACGCGCTGGCCGGGCTCCGGCTCGGCTGGGCCTATTGTCCACCGGCAATCGCCGAGATCCTCAACCGCATGCGCAGCCCGTTCAATGTCAGCGTGCCAGCGCTCGCGGCCGGTGTCGCCGCTGTCGAAGATGTCGAAGCGCTCGTCCGCGCGCAAACCCATAATCAGCGCTGGCTTGCGTGGTTTTCCGAGCGGCTCGCCTCGCTCGGCATTCCGCTCACCCCGAGTGTGGCCAATTTCGTGCTCGCCCGCTTTCCCGACGATCCGCGCAAGAATGCCGATGCGGTCTTCGCCTTTCTGCAGAAGCACGGCATTTTGACCCGCAAGATGGGGGCTTACGGGCTGCCGCAATATCTGCGGATCACGATCGGGACGGGTGAGGAGATGGAACGGGTGGCGGCCACGCTCGACGAGATCATGGCCGCGCGATGAGCGATAAGCTGTTCGACCGGGTAGCGCTGATCGGGGTTGGGCTCATAGGGTCCTCGCTCGCCCGCGCCTTGCGCCGCGACAGCCCAGGCACCTCGATTGTCGCCTGCGCACGTCGTTCGGAGACATTGGCGGCGGTGCGCCGGCTCGATCTCGCCGACGAGACCACGCATGACCCGGCGGTGGCGGCGGTGGGTGCGGATCTTGCGGTGATCGCGACACCCCTCTCGGCCTATGCCGAGATCGGGGCGCGAATTGCCCCGGTATTGCAGCCTGGTGCGATCCTGACCGATGTCGGCTCGGTCAAGCAGGCGGTGATCCGCGACCTGCAACCGCACCTGCCCCCCGGAGTGCACTTCGTGCCAGGGCATCCGGTCGCCGGGACTGAGCATTCCGGTCCCGAGGCGGGCTTCGCCGAGCTCTTTCAAGGCCGCTGGTGCATTTTGATCGCGTTGCCCGAAACCGCCGCTGATGCAGTCGCCCGGGTCGGCGGGATGTGGGAAACCTTCGGCATGCGGGTCGTCACGATGAGCGCCGACCATCATGACAAGGTGCTGGCGGTGACATCGCATTTACCGCACCTGATCGCCTATACGATCGTCGGCACCGCGACCGACCTCGAGGACAGCCTCAAATCGGAGGTCATCGAATTCTCGGCCAGCGGCTTTCGCGACTTCACCCGGATCGCCGCCTCCGATCCGGTGATGTGGCGCGACATCTTTCTCAACAACCGTGAGGCGGTTCTCGAGATCCTGCAGCGCTTCAACGAAGACCTGACCGCGCTGCAGCGCGCGATCCGCTGGGGTGAGGGTGACAAATTGCAGGATCTCTTCACCCGGACGCGGGCGATCCGCCGCTCGATCATCGAGGCGAAGCAGGCCTGAAAGCGGCGGTCGGAGCTCGCGGGTTTCCCTGCCGCACAGGGTAGCTCAGGGAAAGAATCGCGCTCGAAGAAAAATATTGTGATGAATCAGAGCGGTAGTACCATTTTTATGGGCCCGGCAGGGATACGGCAGGGAAACAGGAGCGGGTCTCTGATTGCCTACCCGAACCGCAAAATTTATCCTAACACATAAATGTTATTATAGCAACACAACGAGGCGAGGCGCACCACGAGGTTTGCTGATCGGCTGGTCGGCTTAATCGGCGATCATCTTCGCCAGCGTCGAACCGCATCACGGTTAAATGGGTATGGGTGCTTCCCCGCGGTGAACTAGAGGTCAATCGGCTGCGGTTCTGGCATGATCGCGCTGACATGGTCGGCCCAAAGTGGGTCCGGGATGGCCGACCGACCACCACGAGATTATGCGATGTCCGACAAAGCCTCAAATACCGCCGATCTGTTCGAGATCATCAAGACCACGCGGTCGATGCGCCGGCTGAAGCCGGACCCTGTGCCCGGCGAACTCATCCGCCAGATACTCGAGGCGGGCGTCTGCGCGCCGAGCGGCGGAAACATGCAGCGCTGGCGCTTCCTGGTGATCCGAGATCCGCAGATCAAGCAGCTGGTCGGGGCCTATTACAAGCGGGTATGGGACGAGCAGGTTGCGCCGCGATATCGGGCTGGTGAACCAGCCCCAGGCATGAGCCGCGAGCGATTTCTGCGTTTGCTGGACGCCGCAGAACATCTGGCGGCGCACATCCATGAGGCTCCCGTCTGGATTGTCCCGTGCCTTGAAGGCCGCACCCCGACCCGCACCTCCGGTTCGTCGATTTACCCGGCGGTGCAGAACATGCTGCTGGCAGCGCGCGCCCTCGGTCTCGGCGCGACATTGACGACACTTTATTTGCAGTTTGAGAAGGAGGTGGAGACCGCCCTCGGCTTGCCGCCCGGTTTCCATTCCTATGCCCTGCTGCCAATCGGCTACCCGTTCGGGCGGTTTGGGCCGGTCCGCCGGATTGCCTTGGCCGACGTGGTTTACGAAGACCGGTGGGGGCCAGGCTTACCGGGATCTTTAGCGCCTCCGTGGAAGGGAGCCGGAATAGGCCCGGTCACTGCCAGACGATGCGCGGCGCCTGGCCGAGCTTGGCCGGGCCAAGGAACATCTGTCCGTTCTGTATCGTGAATGCGGTTTTGATCTCCGGCCTGCCGTCCGGCCCGGCTTTTGCCAGCATCGCCAGCGCCAACCGTGCAAGGCCGGCGTCCGCGGCGCGCATCCGCCCGCTCTGGACCAATCCGGTCAGGATTTGGTCATAACCCTCGATCGCCCCTGAGAAGCCGCCGATCGGCTGCAGCTCTCGATCAAGGGCGATCGTTCCGCTCGCGGTGGCACCTACCCCGCCCCAATTCAGATGCAGATTGTCGAGCGCGACCGTGCCGCCGGCGTCGCGCCACTCGGAAGCCGCTTGCGCCAACTTGCCGGCCGGAACCGCACCTTTGATGGTGATGCCCAATGCCAGCTCGTCGATCGTGTCGTTGAGCACCGAGGTCAGGCCCGGAAGCTGCACCTGGCGCAGATCGAGGGCGACCCCGAGAGCCGGCTCGGCATAGGAGCGCGGCGGCTTTGCCGGCAGGATCACCCAGGCATCGGCCGAGCTGATCGGAACCGCGGCGCCGCCCTCGACACTGACATCCTGCGAGCTCAGCCACAGGGTGGCGCCCGCTTCGGGATCGACCGAGAGCGCTCCGTCGGCGGTGTGCGCCGCCAGCTTCAGCGGCGGCCGCTCGCCGCCGCCGGCGAGCACCGCGGACCAGCCCGCGGGCGCCAGCAGCCGCCAGCTGGCAAAGTCCCAGGGCCGCGCGCTGGCGGAAAGCGCCGGGATGCGCAGCTCCGGCGATGGTGTCAGACGGCCGTCGCGCAGCACCGCGTTATCGAGCGCCACCCGGCAGTCGAATGGGTAGCCGCCGACGCCAATGCGGTGCCAGGAAACATCGATCTTACCGGCCCGCTCGGCTTGCGCCCAGGCGGCGACACCGTCGGTGATGCGTTTTGCGGCGATCAGCCAATAGGCGGTATAGGCGCCGAGCAAAACCAGCAGCACGGCAGCGACGGCGAGGCCGAGACGCGTCGGACGGCGCATGGTGAGGTTTATAATGGGCTCGTTCGATCACCGCCAGCGGCCGACGACATAGCGCAAAACCCGATGCTCGACGCAACACCCGAATTCCCCCCTGCCGATCCGATGCCGCAGGAGATTGCCGCGTTGCGGCGCACGGCCGAGCCGGTCTGGATCTTCGCCTATGGCTCGTTGATGTGGGATCCCGATTTTCCCAGGGCCGAGAGTACCGCGGCGTTGCTGCGCGGCTACCATCGCAGCTTTTGCCTCTACTCCTATGATTACCGGGGAACCCGGATGCGGCCCGGCCTGACCCTCGGTCTCGATCACGGCGGGGCTTGTCGCGGGATCGCGCTTCGCTTGCCGCCCGAATCGCTCGCCGAGGCGATCGATCGCCTGTGGCTGCGCGAGATGACCGCACCGAGGGTGTATGACATGCGGCTGCTGCCGGTGCGGACCGCATGCGGCGCCCGGAAGGCCTATGCCTTGATCGTGCGCCGCGACCATCCGGACTATGCCGGCCGGCTGTCGCCTGGCGAGACCGCGCGGATCATCGCGGGTGCGATCGGCCGGCGCGGCGCCTGTCGCGATTATCTCGCCGATACCGAGCGCCACCTCCGGGAACTCAGAATCGCCGATGGGCCGCTTTCTCGGCTCGCGGCGCGGGTTGAAGCGCTCGCCGCGGCGACCGGCTAGCGCCCGTTTTCCCTAGTCTACGGGAACAAACTGGCAACCGCTCCGTAAGCCCAGCCAGGAGGAAGCGGTGGGCCAGAGTCCAAATTATGACGTCGCCATTGTGACCGGCGCCGGCCGGGGAATCGGCCGAGCAATCCCTCAATCCCTCGCAACCGAAGGGCCGCAATTGGCTGGCGCATCGTCGACAAGGCGATGGAAGTCTCCGGCGGCGCCGGCATTTTCCGCCCCAACCAATTGGAGCGGCTGTTCCGCGACGCGCGGTGCGGCCCGCTTCCACCCGACAAACACCTTATCTGGTTCACGAAATCGTCGCCAAGATCGCGCTCGGCATCGATCTCGGCGGGCAACCGCGTTGGGGGTAGCCTGCGGCTCGCGACGTTGATTACTCGCGGTGGCAGCGTTACCGTGCCCGCTGATCGCCGCCTCCCGGAGGCCTATCATGCCTGACGACGTTCGCCGACCCACCTTTGACAAGTCGCGTTTGCCGAGCTGGCACGTGACGGTCGGAGCCGAGCGGGCGCCGCGCCGAGCGCCATCTCCGCCTTAAGAAGGCTCGCGAGCAACTATGTGCGCGTCCGCTGGCGATCCGGCCTTCCTACCGGCACATGTTTTGGCGACAGAGATCGGCTCGCGCCGCCTTTCGCCGGTCGATTTGGTCGGAGCCTTGCTCGAACGAATCCGCACCGGGGACCCCAAGCTGCACGCCTTTGTCGAGGTTTATACGGAGGATGCGCGGCTCGCCGCCGAGGCGGCCGAAAAGGCGATCCGCTCAGGGCACGCAATCGGGCCGCTTCACGGAATTCCAATCGCGCTCAAGGACCTGATCGAGATCAAAGGAAAAGTGACGACAGGCGGCTCGGAAGTGTGGCGGGACCGGCGGTCGCGCTGCACCGCCACCCTGGCGCGGCGCCTGATCGCCGCCGGGCTGATCGTGATCGGCAAGACGCACACGGTCGAGTTCGCGATGGGCGGCTGGGGAACCAACCAGCATCGGGGCACACCGTGGAACCCCTGGGATCCTACAACGGCGCGCACACCAGGCGGGTCGAGCAGCGGGTCGGGGGTTGCTGTTGCGGCCGGCATGGCCCCATGGGCGATCGGCACCGATACCGGTGGCTCGGTGCGCTTGCCAGCATCCTGGTGCGGGCTCAGCGGCCTCAAGACGACGATCGGGCGGGTCAGCACGTATGGGATTTTGCCGCTCAGCCCCACCCTCGACACACCCGGGCCAATCGCACGCTCGGTCGAGGACGCGGCACTGCTCTATCAGGTCATGCAAGGTCCGGATCCGCTCGATGCGCGCACTCGCGGAATCATGCCGAGCGATCCGCTGCCGGCGCTGCGGCGCGGTGTTGGCGGCTTGCGGCTCGCCCGCATGCCCGAGGCCGAACGAGAGGGTGTCGACCGGGAGGTGCTGGCCGCCTATGACGCGTCGCTCGACAGCCTGGCGCAGCTCGGCGCTGAGATTGTAAGCGTCAACCTGCCCTGCCGTTTTGGCGACTACACCAGCCTGACTGCAAGAATCATCGGCGCCGAGGGGTATTCTTTGATCGGCGATCTGATCGACGACATGAGCCTGCCGATCGACGAGGCGGTCCGACCGCGCATAGCTGCCGGCCGCGACGTCTCCGCGCGAGACTATCTGGCCGCACTGAGCGATCGCGATGAGGCGAAACGGCAATTCGCAGCGGCATTTGCCGATGTCGATGCGTTGCTGACACCGACGACCCAAACGGCGGCCATCCCGCTCGATGCCGTCGATCAGACGACGACCCCGGCTCATTTCACCCGATTCGTAAACTTTCTCGATCTCTGCGCGCTGGCGCTGCCAAACGGATTTACCGCCGCGGGATTGCCGATATCTCTGCAGATCGTCTGCCGCGGCTATGACGAGGCGACGGCATTGCGCATCGGCTGGGCCTATCAGCAGGCAAGCGATTGGCACGAACGCCGGCCGCCTGAACTCGTCTGATTTTTCCTCGGTGAGCGGGGGTCGATGATGAGCGTCATCGGTCGGGTCGACAGCGTCTGGCGGTATCCCGTTAAAAGCATGCGCGGCGAGGAGTTGCCGGAAATCTTCGCTGCCTTCGCCGGGGTCTACGGGGACCGCCTATTCGCATTCAAGAGCTCGGCCGCGCCATCCGGGTTTCCCTACCTGACGGGGCGGGAAGCGCATGACATGCTGCTCTTCCGACCCCGCTTTCGCTATCCGGAGAAGGCCGGGAAGCCGCCGAATTTGGCCGAGGCTGAGGAGCTGTCGCCGATCCTCAATCCCGTCGCTGCCGATCCGGGCGATCTTGCGCTCGATGTCGAGACGCCCTCGGGCGAACTGCTGGCCATCGGCGACCCTGCGTTGCTCCGGCTGCTCGCTGATCGCGTCGGTGGCGGCTATTCTTTGAGCTTGCTGCGCTCGGAGCGGGCGATGACGGATTGCCGCCCGATCTCGCTCTTCTCACTGCAGACCGCGCGGCAATTGGGAGAGGAGGTCGGTTCCGTTCTCGATAAGCGGCGATTCCGGGCCAATGTGTACCTGGATCTCCGAACCGCCGGGGGGTTCTCCGAGAATGCATTTGTTGGCCGCAACTTGCGCATTGGACCCAAAGTTGTGATCTCCGTCGTAGAGCGGGATTTGCGCTGCCAAATGATCACGCTCGATCCCGACACGGCATCGCCCAATCCGGAAATCCTCCGCAAGGTCACGCAAGAGCACGACCGCGCAGCTGGTATTTATGGCGCCGTACTGGTGGAAGGGATCATCCGGGTCAACGATATGGTTGAACTACTGGACTAAGAGATTCTTCTACAGGCCGAGACCGACGCGGCGACCGAGAAAGTCGAGCACGTCGCCGACGCAACGGTCGGGAAAGGCGTCGCAAATATTATGCGGCGCGCCGTCATAGACCCGCATGTCGACATCCTTTATGTGACGGCGGAACGGCTCGTAATTTGCGGTTGAACCAATCGGCTCGGCGCCGGGGACGACCACCAATGTCGGGCAGGTGACACGATGGAGCTGGTCGCTCCAGTCGTAGCGCGCCATCAGTAAGACGAATTTACCGATATAGGCCGGGTTGTTCTTGGCGGCTTCGTCGAGAAACCACTCGACGAGACCGGGGTCGACCTTGTCGAGCGGCAGCCGGTCGGCGATCGTTTCGGCGAGAAAGGTGCGCAAGCCCTTCGTCTGGATCTGCGGGATCCAGCTCGGCGCCTGACTGTTCTTGAGGCCCGGCGTCGAGCCAAACAACATCAGGCTGCGCACACGCTCGCCGTGGTTCATTGCCAGCTGCTGGCCGAGATACCCGCCCGCGGAATTGCCGACGATATGCGCGCGGGCACAACCGAGATGGTCCATCAGTTCGGTGACGTCACCGACCAGCCGCTCCAGCGTGAGCTCACCGTCGGCGGGCGGCACTTGTGAATGGCCGTGGCCGCGCAGGTCCATCCGGACCACCCGATAATGCCGGCCGAGCGGGGGCACCCAGGCATAATAGCGCCGTGTGCTACCCATCGCCGCGTGGAGCAGCAATAGGGTCGGTGCCCCTTTCCAGGGTTCGGTGAAGTCATCGACGTAATAGGCGAGCTTCACGCCATCGCTTGTATTGAAGGTCTCCATCGGTACCTCCCCGACTTTGTCACTATTCTTGCCGGTGTCAGGGCGATCATCTATGACCTCAGAAAACTGGGCCGAGCGGCGCGGCAAGAAGCCGCTTGAGGCGCAGCAGATTTCGGCACGTGTCGGCGATCTCCTGTACACGCCGCGGGGCGAGAGCCTCACGCTCGCCGACCCTGCCGTGCTCTATCTCGAAGGCGCGATCGCGGTGTTGCGGGGAATTGGACGGAAAATGGCCGAGCACGTCAATCACCTAGGACAGCCGATTGGCTTCCCGCTCCCCGCGTGGACCGCGCGCCCGCGCCCGCCGCGCACGGCAATGGAGGGGCGTTTCTGCGTCGTGGAGCCCGTTGACCCGGCGCGTCACGCTGCCGATCTGCATGCCGCCTACCTGCTCGACAAGGAGGGACGCAACTGGACCTATTTGCCGCACGGGCCGTATGCACGGTTCGAGGACTACCGTGCCCGGCTAGAGCACGACTGTCTCGACGACGACCGGCTCATCCATGCGATCGTCGAGCGCCGCAGCGGGCATGCCGTCGGTGTCGCCAGCCTGATGCGCATTGACCCGGCGGCGGGGGTCATCGAGGTCGGCGGCATCAACTACGCCCCGCCGCTGCAGCGCACCCCGGCGGCGACCGAGGCGATGTACCTGATGATGCGCCGCGTCTTTGACGAGCTCGGCTATCGCCGCTACGAGTGGAAATGCGATTCGCTCAACGCGCCGTCGCGCGCCGCGGCGCAGCGCCTCGGCTTTCGCTACGAAGGCATGTTCCGCCAAGCGACGGTCTACAAGGCCCGCAACCGCGACACCTGCTGGTTCTCGATACTCGACAGCGAATGGCCGGCGCTCAAGACAGCCTTCCAGCGCTGGCTCGACCCCGGCAATTTCGATGCGGCGGGGCGTCAGCAGCAGAGCCTGTCGAGCCTGCGACCGAGCGCTTCCGCTTAGGGGCTTTCTCCCTCAGGGACGCTTAGATAGGCTTCGTCGCCCGCGGCCCAGCCTCAAACTTTGACGGTCGAGGCCCGGTAAATCTCGTCGATGGACTTTGTCATGGCTGCCTCGAACTCAACATCGCTCATCGACTGCCTCAGGTCTTGAGCAAGCGCTCGGGAAAAGCTCGCGATCATGCCGTGGTTGGCGGCGAGGCGTTGGCAGGCATCGGCCCGCGTGTAGCCGCCGGAGAGTGCGACGACCCGGGCGACGCGTGGGTGATTGACGAGAGGCGCGTAGAGATCGGCAACGTCGGGCAGCGTCAGCTTGAACATGACCTGGCGGGCGGCTGGCAGCGCGTCCGTCCGCTTTTTCAGCTCGTCGAGTAGAATCGCCTCCGCACCCTTCTTGTCGGGGCTCTTGATCGAGACTTCCGGCTCGAGGATCGGCATCAATCCGTGCTTGTCGATCTGCGCGGCCACGTCGAACTGCTGTGCCGCGATCGCGGCGATACCCTCTTTCGAGGCCAGATTGATCACAGAACGCATCTTGGTGCCAAAGACACCGAGTTTGGCCGCCCGAGTCAGCAATTCGTCGAGCTGCGGCATCGGACGCATCAGCTGGACGCCATCCTTCTCGGGCTGGAGCCCTTTGTCGACCTTGACAAAGGGAACGACCCCCCGCTCGTCCCACAAGAAAGCCGGAGTAGGCTTTCCCCGCACCTCGCCGTCCATCGTCCCTTCGAACAGGATCGTCGCGATGACCTTGGCCCCGGTGAAGGCCGGCGCGGTCATCATGCGCACCCGAAACTGGTGCATGAGCCTGAACATTTCGGCATCCCCGCTATAGGCGTTGTCGGGGATGCCGTAGAGGCGCAAAGCGCCGGGTGTCGAGCCGCCGCTCTGGTCGAGCGCGGCGATAAAGCCGCCCTTCCCCGACATCTGTGCTGTCATCTTGTCATTGGCCATGATCATCCTCCTCCTCGGTTGAGATCAGTACGCCCGGGAACGCGAGCCGAGAGCGTCTCAACGAGACGAGAGTGCACGCCAGATGTGCTCCGGGCTCGCGGGGCCCGTGAAATCGCCGACACCCAAAGGCGCCAGCGCATCGAGAATAGCATTGGTGATAGCCGGGAAGGCACCGACGGCGCCGGCCTCGCCGCAGCCTTTGACGCCGAGCGGGTTGGTCGTGCAGGGCGTGCTGTTGAAGCCCAAATCGTAGGACGGCAGATTGTCGGCGCGCGGCAAGGCATAATCCATCAGCGACCCGGCGACGAGTTGGCCGGAGGCCGGATCGTAGGCGGCGTGCTCGAGCAAGGCTTGGCCGATGCCCTGGGCGATCGCCCCGTGGGCTTGTCCGGCGGCGATCATCGGATTGACCAGCACACCGTAATCGTCGACAGCGGTGTAGCGCGCCAGCGTCACTTGCCCGGTCTCGCGGTCGATCTCGACCTCGGCGACATGGGCGCCGTTGGGGAAGGTCATCCATTGGCGCGTCCAGGCGTGATAGGTGTCGAGCGGCGTCCCCTTGTCGCGCGCGAGCGCCGCGACATCGGGCAGTGCTAGCGAGCGGTCGGTACCAGCCACCTCGAAGCAGCCGTCGGCAAACCGAAGGTCGGCTTCCGCCGCCTCCAATGCCTCGCCGGCGATATGCGTGCCCTTCTTTACGATCTCCTCCGACGCTCGCCAGATTGCGGTGCCGCCCATATAGGTGGCGCGCGAGCTGCCGTGCCCGCCGCCGAGCGGGATCCGGTCGGTGTCGCCTTGCACCAGCCGGATGAGTTCGTTCGCGATACCGAGACGGTCGGCCAGGATCTGCGGAAACGTCGTCTCGTGACCTTGCCCGATGGTCTGGGTGCCGGTGATCAGCGACACCGTACCGTCGGTCTCGAAGCGGATGTCGATATTCTCGGTCGGCGAGCCACCGGTTCCCTTGATGTGATAGGCAAAGCCGAGGCCGCGCAGCAAGCCGCGGGCCTCGCTCTCGCGGCGACGCGATGCAAACCCGTCGAGATCCGCACGCGCCAACGCATGCTCTAAGGTCTCGGCAAAGGCGCCACTGTCGATGGTGTTGCCAACCGCGTTTGTGACTGGCATCGCCGCGGGCGGGACCATGTTGAGACGCCGCAATTCGGCGCGGTCGAAACCGCATTGCCGGGCCGCCCGATCGATCAGCCGCTCGATGATGTTGACGGCTTCGGCAAAGCCCGGTCCGCGAGTGACGCCGATCGGCGCGGTGTTGGTCAGCACGGCCGCGACCTGCAGATCAATCGCCGGGATGCGGTAGACGGTGCCCGGCAGGTGGACATACTGGAAGGTCTGCACCCCGCCGGCGCTGACCATATAGGCACCGACATTGGCGACGCTTCTTACCCGCAACGCCAGAAACCGGCCGCCCTTGTCGATCGCCAGGGCGGCCTCGGCCACATGGTCGCGCGCCTGATGATCGGCGAGAAAGATTTCGCTGCGGGTGGCGATCCATTTGACTGGCCGGCCGACGCGTCTGGCCGCCCACAGGATAAACACGTGCTCCGGGTAGATGAAATTCTTGGCCCCGAACCCGCCGCCGACATCGGGGGCGATGAACCGCACCGCAGCCGGAGCGACACCCAGCGCGCGGGCCGCATTGTCGCGGGTCGCGTGAATGCTCTGGCTCGATACATAGGCCGTGTAGCGGCTCTGCGCGGTGTCCCAGAGACCGATGACGCCGCGCGGCTCAATCGGGTTGGTGACGATCCGATGATTGTCGAGGCGGAGTTCCACGATATGGGCCGCAGCGGCAAAGGCCGCATCGACCGCGGCGGCATCGCCGGTATGCCAGTCGAGGCAGACATTGCCGGGGACCTCTGGCGAGATTTCCGGCGACCCGGCGGCGCGCGCCGCAGTGGCGTTCGTCATCGCAGGTAGTGGGGCATAGTCCACCACCACCCGATCGGCGGCGTCGAGCGCTCGCACACGAGTCTCGGCGATGATCAGCGCCACCGGCTCCCCGACATAGCGGACCTTGCCTTCCGCCAACAAGGGATGAGGCGCGAAGGCAAATTTCTCACCGGTCTGAACATTGGCCTCGGCCGAGGGACGCAGCGGGTTGAGTCCATCGACGCGGACCTCCTCGGCGGTCAGCACGGCGAGCACACCCGGCGCCTTCCGCGCCTCTTCGGCTTGGATACGTAGGATCAGCGCATGCGCGTGCGGCGA
>Ga0306921_10002055_pt1 | contig 20038 bp, 18 predicted proteins | sample sta12Cox44000080_FD_203760 | JGI IMG/M metagenome (GOLD analysis project Ga0306921, IMG submission 203760) | Lab enrichment of tropical soil microbial communities from Luquillo Experimental Forest, Puerto Rico - statoxic.12C.oxic.44.000.080 (v2)... | ecosystem: Environmental > Terrestrial >... | reverse complement strand
CGTTGACAGCCGCGCGTCCTCGTTGCCCAGCGTGGTCGCGAGCGTCGTGTCGGTCACCCACTCGGCGCGCGCCGGGAAGCGCACCGGATGCTCGCCGTCGTTCCGCACGAACAGGAGCCCGGTGCCCGCGGCCGCTGGCTTGAGCGAGAGCTCGACCGGCTCTCCGGTGTGAAGGCCGATCCCGGTACACTGGACCGGCGTCGCAATGGTCTGCTCGACGCCCCTCAGCAAGATTGCCCCCCTGCCACTCGCCGAAGCTCTAGTCGAAGCCCCATGAACTGTGATCCCCCCCACGGACGGGACGAGCTTCAGCAACCTGCGTGCCAGCTGCTGCTTGTACCGGGTGAAATCGGAAGAAATCGCGAAGTTCTGGATTCGTCTTGTGATTTGGAGCACATCGGCCCTTCGGGCGCCGAGGGGACGCCACCCCGAGCGCTCGCATTCTAGGCCGACGGAGTGACGTTTTCATTACGCCGTGATGAGCCGGTCACGAGGGCCGCGCTCAGGCGGGGGCGCGGCCGCTCAGGCGATCGAGCTCGTCCAGGAGGTCCTTGGCGCTCTGGAAACGGTCCGCCGGAGCCTTCTGGAGGCAGCGCAGGATGAGCTTGCACAGCCCCTCGGGGACGTCGGCCTTGATCGACCGGGGGTCCGGGGGCGGGGTGTGGACGTGGTGGTACGGGACGTTGCCCTTCTGGAACGGGAGCTCGCCCGTCACCAGCTCGAAGATGGTGACTCCCAGCGAGTAGAGATCGGTGCGGTGGTCGACGTCGCGGCCCAGGGTCTGCTCGGGCGACATGTAGAAGGGCGTGCCCGAGATCATGGTGGTGGCGTTGCGCACCTCCTCCATCAGCTTCGCCAGGCCGAAGTCCATGATCTTCACGTGCTTCTCGGTGGTCCACATGGTGTTCGCGGTCTTCACGTCGCGATGGACCACTTTGCGGCCGTGGGCGTAGGCGAGCGCTGAGGCCATCTGCCTCAAGATGTACGCGGCGGCGTTGGCGGACACGGCGCCGCGCTGGCGCAGGATCTCCTTCAGCGTGGTGCCCTCGACCAGCTCCATCGCCATGTAGAAGCCGTGCTCCGACTCGCCGGCGTCGTACACGGTGACGATGTTCGGGTGGTTGAGCTGCGCCGCCGCCTTCGCCTCGCGCAGGAAGTTCTTCAGCGCGTTCGGATTCCCGCGCAGGCCTTCCGGCAGCACCTTGTAGGCGACCTCGCGCTCCAGCACCGAGTCGCGCGCGAGATACACGACGCCCATGCCGCCCCGGCCGAGCTCGCGCACGATCTCGTAGCGCTTCTGCGTCTGCGCGAGCGGCGGCGTCTGCGTCGGAGTGGTCAGCGGGGGAGCGGAGTCGCCGCCCTTCTTCTGCGCGGCCGCCTTCGAGCGCTCGAGGCACGCGGCGACATCCTTGTAGTGGTAGTCGAAGCTCAGGATCCGCTCGTAGATCTCCGCCGCGCCGGCGTTGTCACCCTGGCGCTCGTGCGCGCGCGCGAGCTCGTAGAAGGCCTCGACGTTCTGGCGGGTGACCGAGTCGGAGCCCGCCGCCTCCTCGAACTTCTTCACCGACAGGCTGTGCATGCCCTTGTTCTGGAACATGCGGCCCAGGATCGAGCAGGCCTCGCCGTAGCGGTTGTCGTCGGAGGCGATCTGCTGCAGCAGCCGGATCGCCGCGTCGCTCTCGCCCAGCTCGGCGAAGATCTTGCCCGCCTCGAAGACGCTGCCCGCCTTCTCGAGCATCTCTGCCTGCTTGTCCTTCTTGCCCACCTGGCCGTAGCAGGTCGCCGCCTCGGCGAACTTCGCGCACTGCGCGTAGGCGTCCGCCGCGGGCTCGAGCTGGGCCGCCGCGCGGAAGGCCTCGGCCGCGGCGGGATAGTCCGTCGCGCGCGCGTACGCCTCGCCGGCCTCGCCGAAGCGCGCGAGCTTGCGGTACAGGTCGCCGGCGGCGGCGTGCTCGCCGGCCTTCACCAGGTACTCGACGGCCTCGGCGTCCTCACCCTTGTCGCGCAGGAACTCGCCCATCAGCCGCGCGGCCCCGGTCTCGTCGCCCAGGCGTTCGAGCGCCTTCGCGGCGAGGTCGCCGCGCCGCACGCGCAAGAACAGGTCGGACGCCCGTTTGTAGTTGCCCGTCTGGAAGGCGACCTTGGCGGCCGGGCCGAACGCCTCGGCGCGCACGAACAGGTTCTCGGCCTCCTCGAAACGCTCGAGCTTCACCAGGATCTCGCCGGCCTTGCGGGCGATGCCGCGCATCTCCTTGGCCTTCTGGTCGCTCTTCGCGCCGGCGGTGCCGCCCTCTTCGTTGAAGGCCTCGATCAGGCTCTCCGCGGCCTGCGCCTCTGCGCCGCCCTTGAGGAACGCCTGCGCGGCATGGCGGTGGAAGCCGATCTTCTGGTAGCACTTGCCGGCCTCGCGGAAGTTCTCCGCGCGCTCGAACATCTCGCCCGCCACCGAGAACTTGCCCGCGGCGAAGTAGCACTGCGCCGCCTCTTCGTGGCGGCCGATCTGCGCGAAGATCGCCCCCGCCTGCTCTTCCTTGCCGACCTTCTTGTACAGCTCGGCGGCTTCGTCGAAGCGGTTCTGGTCGTGGCGGACCTCGGCGGCGCGCTGGTAGTGCTCGGCACGGATCAAGAGGTCGGCGGCCTCGTCCTTCATGTTGCGGCCGAGCAGGTACTCCGCCGCGGCCTCGGGGCCTTCCTTCTCCAGGATCTCCGCGGCCTGCTTCTGGTGGCGCTTGCTCTCCTTGCCGGTCGGAGCGACGCCCTCGTCGGCGGCGACGGTCGCGGCCTTCTTCGCCTTCCCGGGCTCGGCGGCGACGGGCGCCTCGTCCTTCTTCTTGCCCTTGGGCACCTTGATCCGCCGGCGGCCCGGAACCAGCGCGAAGAGCACCAGCACGGCTGCGCCGCCGGCCAGACCGTAGTGCGCCGGACCGCGCAGCAGCTCGAGCCGCGTGGCCACCGCCTCGGCGGCCGCGCCCGCGGCGCCGCCTTTGGCGGTCTGCCGGCGCAGCTGCGTCTTCACTTCGACGAGCTGCTTCTCGCCTCCGCGCTGGAGCAGCTCGCCGGACACGCCCGCGGCGAGCAAGGGCATGGCCAGGAAGAACGCGAGAATCCGCACGGCAGTGCGCACCTGCTAGAGATCGACCGCGCACCCCGTCCATTTGAGCGCCTGGCGCACGTGTCGCAGGTGTCGCGCTAGAGCAGCTTGTCCTGCCGGCCGGGAGCGCCTGGCCGCGGGGTCACTCCGAAGTGGCGGTAGGCGCGCTCCGTGGCGACGCGGCCGCGGGGCGTCCGGTCGAGGTAGCCCTCCTGGATCAGGAACGGCTCGTAGATGTCCTCGATCGTGCCGCGGTCCTCGCCGATCGCCGCGGCGAGCGTGTCCAGTCCGACCGGACCGCCAGAGTACTTCTCGATCAGCGCGCGCAGCAGCTGGCGGTCCATGCGGTCGAACCCGGCCTCGTCGACCTCGAGCCGGCCGAGCGCGAAGCGCGCGAGCTCGGCGCGGATCTCGTTTGCGCCGTCGACCTCGGCGAAGTCGCGCACGCGGCGCAGCAGCCGGTTCGCGATCCGCGGCGTGCCGCGCGAGCGGCTCGCGATCTCGCCCGCGCCCGCGTCGTCGAGCGCGATGCCGAGGATGCGCGCGCTGCGCGCGAGGATGCGCACCAGGTCGGCGGCGGGATAGTAGTCGAGCCGGGCGATCACGCCGAAGCGGTCGCGCAACGGCGACGTCAAGAGCCCCGCGCGGGTGGTCGCGCCGATCAGCGTGAAGCGCGGCAGGTCGATCTTCACCGTCTGCGCGCTCGGCCCCTGCCCGATCACCAGGTCGAGCTTCCCGTCCTCCATCGCCGGATAGAGGATCTCCTCGACCGCGGGGCTCAGCCGGTGGATCTCGTCGATGAACAGCACCCCGTGCGGCTCGAGGTTGGTGAGGATCGCCGCCAGGTCGCCCGCGCGCTCGATCACCGGCCCGGCTGTGACCCGCAGCGGCGCGCCCATCTCGCGCGCGATCACGTGCGCGAGCGCGGTCTTGCCCAGCCCGGGCGGGCCGTAGAAGAGCGCGTGGTCGAGCGGCTCGCCGCGGTCGCGCGCCGCGCGCACGAACACCCGCAGGTTCTCGCGCAGCGCGTCCTGGCCGACGAACTCGTCCAGCGAGCCCGGGCGGAGCTTCTCCTCGACGCCGCGCTCGAGCTCGCCCGAGTCCCCGCGCAGCTCGCTCTGGCGCTCATCCGCTCGCGGCACGCAGCGCCTCCTTGATTAAAGCTTCGAGCCCGGGCGCCTCGGGCAGGCTCTCGAGCGCGCGCCGCACCGCCTTCTCGGCGTGGGCCCGCGGGTAGCCCAGGTTCACCAGCGCGCTCTCCGCCGACGCCGTGATGTCGTCGCGAACGGGGCCCGCCGGCTCGGCCGCGAGCTCGAGCGCGCCCACGCGGTCGCGCAGCTCGACGATCATGCGCTCCGCCGTCTTCTTGCCGACGCCGGGAATGCCGACCAGCGCGGCGAGGTTCCCGGCGCGCAGCGCCGCCACCAGCCGCTCGACCGAGAGACCCGAGAGGATCGCGAGCGCGAGCTTCGGGCCGACGCCACTCGCGCCGAGCAGCAGCCGGAACAGCGTGCGCTCGAGGTCGGTCGCGAAGCCGAACAGCCAGAACGCGTCCTCGCGCACGTGCGTGTGCACGCGGAGCCGCACCACCTTGCCCTCGTCGGGAAGCGCGAAGAAGGTCGAGAGCGGCACGCGCAGCTCGTAGCCGACGCCGTGCACGTCGACGACGATCGCATCGGGCGCCTTCTCGACCAGCACGCCTTCGAGCTGCGCGATCACGGCCGCGGGCCCTCCGCCAGCGCGCGCAGCGCGAGACGCGCCGGGCTGCGCAGCGAGAGTCCGTGGCAGATGGCGACGGCCAGTGCATCGGCCTCGTCGCTCGGCGGCGCGTCGGCCAGCCCCAGCAGCCGCTGCACCATCTTCATCACCTGCGGCTTCTCGGCGCGGCCGTAGCCGGTCACCGCGACCTTGACCTGCTGGGGCGTGTACTCGCCCGTGCAAAGCCCCGCGCTCGCACACGCCGCGAGCGCGACGCCGCGCGCGTGCCCGAGCACGAGCGCGGAGCGCGCATTCCGCGCGCTGAACACCGCCTCGAGCGCCGCGACCTCGGGCCCGAGCGCCGCGATCGCGCGCGCGAGCTCGCGCTGCAGATGCGCCAACCGCTCGCCGAGCGTCTCACCCCGCGCGCGGATCGTTCCGCCGCCGACGCGGCGCAGCGAGCTGCCCTCGACCGCGACGACGCCGTAGCCCGTCGCATTGGAGCCCGGGTCTATCCCCAGTACCCGCACTCGACCCCCCAGTCAGAGCGACCGGGACGAGTGTACCGCAGACGAGCCCCAACGCAGCGACCGCAAGCCGGGCGCCGAAGGCGCAGGCGCGCAGCGAGGCGGAGCCGAGCGAAGAGCGGGTGGCGCGGCTTCGCCGCGCCGGGCCCCGCTAAGACATGGCGTTCATGTCCTCTTCGGAGATCTCGAAGTTCGCGAAGACCTCGGCGACGTCCTCGTGCTCGTCGAGGGCCTCGAAGAGCTTCAGCATCTGCTGGGCCTGCGGGCCGGCCAGCTTGACCGTCGAGCTCGGCACCAGCGCGAGCTTGGCGCTGGCGGGGGCGAAGGAGCGGCCTTCGAGCGCCTCCTTCACCGCGCCGAAGTCCTCGGGGGAGGTCTGCACGGTGATCGTCTCGGGCTCCTCGACCACGTCGCGGGCATTCGCCTCGATCGCCGCCTCCATCAGCGCGTCGGGGTCGACCGCGGAGCGGTCGAACTCGAGCACGCCCATGCGCTCGAACATGAACCCGACGCAGCCGGTCGCGCCGAGGTTCCCGGCGAAGCGGCTGAAGATGTGGCGGATCTCGCCGCCGGTGCGGTTGCGGTTGTCGGTGGTGGCCTCGACGATCACCGCGACGCCGCCCGGCCCGTAGCCCTCGTAGCGGACCTCCTCGAAGTTCTCGCCGCCGAGCTCGCCGGTGCCCTTCTTGATCGCGCGCTCGATGTTGTCCTTGGGCATGTTCACGGCGCGCGCCTTCTGGATCGCCAGGCGCAGGCGCGGGTTGGCGTTGGCGTCACCGCCGCCGATGCCCGCGGCGATCGAGATCTCGCGGATCAGCTGGGTGAAGATCTTGCCGCGCTTGGCGTCAGCAGCGCCTTTCTTGCGTTTGATGGTCGCCCATTTCGAGTGACCGGACATGGCGAAGGCCTCCTGGGGAAACGGCGGGGAGTCGGGATAACACCGTGCCGGGACGGGGTCAATCGCTTCAGTCGGCTCGGGACGCTTGCCGATGAAACGCACACCGACAAGTGGTCGCGTGGGCACCGGACCCACGCTCTGGGGCGCGTGAATGAGCAAGGATGTCACGATCGGCATCGACCTGGGCACGAGCAACTCGTGCGTCTGCGCGATGCTCGACGGCAAGCCCACGGTGCTCGCCAACAAGAAGGGCGAGCGCGTGATCGCGTCGGTCGTGGCGTTCCACGAGGACGGAAAGATCGAGGTCGGCAACAGCGCCAAGGCGCGCATCATCCTCGACCCCAAGCACACCGTCTCGTCCGCGAAGCGCCTGATCGGCCGCTACTTCTTCAGCGAGGAGGTCCGCAAGGCGCGCGCGGTTTGCAAGTACGAGATCGTGCCCGGCGAGAACCACGGCGTCCGCATCAAGATCCGCGACGAGGAGTTCTCGCTGCCCGAGATCTCCGCCTTCGTGCTGAAGGAGATGAAGGCGATCGCGGAGGGTGCGCTCGGCCAGCCCGTGTCCGGCGCGGTGATCACCGTGCCCGCGTACTTCAACGACAACCAGCGCCAGGCGACGAAGGACGCGGGCCGCATCGCCGGCCTCGACGTGCTGCGCATCCTGAACGAGCCGACGGCCGCGGCGCTCTCGTACGGCTACGGCAAGGAGCTGCGCCAGAAAGTCGCGATCTACGACCTCGGCGGCGGCACCTTCGACGTCTCGATCCTCGAGATCGGCAAGGACGTGTTCGAGGTGCTCGCGACCTCCGGTGACACCTACCTCGGCGGCGACGACTTCGACGACCGCGTGATCGACCTCCTGGCCGATCGCGTCCAGTCGGAGCACGGCGTGAACGTGCGCACCGATCCCTACGCCTTCGCCAAGCTGCGCATGGCGGCGGAGGCGGCGAAGATCGAGCTCGCCGAGCGCGAGGAGGCGAAGATCTCGATCCCCGACCTCGCCCAGCACGAGGGCAAGGCGATCGCGGTCGACTACACGCTGACGCGGAAGGAGTTCGACAAGCTCGTCCGCGACCTGATCCTGCGCACCTTCAAGGTCTGCGACGAGGCGCTGCAGCAGGCGAGCCTGACCACGCGCGACCTGAACGGCGTGATCCTGGTCGGCGGCCCGACGCGGCTCCCCTCGATCCGCAGCGCGGTGCGCGACTACTTCCAGCGCGAGCCCGAGACCGACATCAACCCCGACGAGGTGGTCGCGATCGGCGCGGCGATCCACGCAGCCTCGCTCGCATCGCCCGAGGCCGGCAGCTACCTGCTCGACGTCACGCCGCTCACCCTGCGCATGGGCATCGCCGGCGGTCTGTCCGAGCCGATCATCGAGCGCAACAGCCCGGTGCCGATCGACCACACGCGCGTGTTCACCACCGTGCGCGACCACCAGCAGGCGATCGCCGTGCGCATCTACCAGGGCGAGTCGCGCCAGGCCGAGGGCAACACGCTGCTCGGCGAGTTCGAGTTCTCGGGCTTCGCGCCCGGGCCGCGCGGCGAGGTGAAGATCGAGGTCACCTTCTCGATCAACACCGAGGGCATCGTGAAGGTGCAGGCGCGCGATCCCAAGACGGGCGCCGAGGCGTCGACCACGGTGTCGATGTCGAGCGGCCTGTCCGAGGAGCAGATCCAGTCGATCATCGCCAAGGACCGCGCCGCCGACGTGGCGCCGAACGCGGCGCCCGTTCCGACCCGCGCCAAAGCCAAGGGCAAGGCGAAGCCCGACAACGCGCCGGTCCCGGTGGCGGAGCTCGAAGAGGTCGAAGACGGCCTGCTCGACCTCCCCGCGCTCGAGGCCGACGTGCAGCCGGCGGAGAAGCCCGACGCGGAGCAGCCGCTGTTCGGCAAGGTCGAAGGCGACCTCGGGAACGAGGCGCAGGAGCCGATCCGGCCCGCGCGCGGCTTCGAGGGCGAGCAGGAGATCGAGCTGGAAGAGGCGGACGTCCAGCCCGACGGCGACGACGACCAGGTGCTGGGCGACGACTGAGAGCGCGGCGAACGGGAGCTCCCTGGTGACGGCGGCGGACAACAGCGTGCAGGAGATCAAGGCGCTCGCGCGCGTGATCGACCGGGTCGACTACTACCGGCTGCTGAAGCTCGACCCGCGCGCCGACGGCGACGCGCTGCGCACCGCGTATCACGACGCGCGCCGGCGCTTCCATCCCGACGCCTATCTCGCCCAGCCGGACGACGTGCGCGAGGCGGTCGACCGCATCGCGCGGCGCATCACCGAGGGCTACCTGGTGCTGCGCGACCGCACCCGCCGCGCCGCTTACGACTCGGCGCTGTCGAGCGGCCAGACCCGCTACAACCCCGAGCTCGAGCAGGAGAAACGCAGCGAGGCGGAGGCGCCGCGGGGCACCACACCCAACGGCAAGCGCTACTTCGGGCTCCACCTCGAGGCGGAGCGCGCGGGGGACGTAGTGAAGGCGCACGCGCACCTGAAGACGGCCCTCACCTTCGAGCCCAAGAACGCCTCGTTCAAGGCGAAGCTCGACGAGCTCGAGGCGCAGCTCAAGGCGCTGCGCAAGAAGGCGAAGAACCCGGGCGTTTGACCCGCCGGAGCGCGGTGGAGCAGAATCGGCGCGGGTTTTTCCTTCGTCGAGGTGCGCCATGTCCGAGGCTGCTGCCGCGGCTGCCAAGAAGCCGCTTCCCGTCGTTCCCTTCCTGAAGATCCCCGAGAGCGGCGATCCTTATCTGGAAGGGGTCCGCTGCACTGCGTGCAAGGCCGTGTTCCTCGGCTCGCGCGACGTCTGTGCGTCGTGCGGCGCGCGCCGCCAGCTCGAATCCACCCGGCTCGCCAACAAGGGCGAGCTCTACGTCTACTCGATCACCCACCGCTCGTTCCCGGGGATCGAGACGCCGTACGTGTCGGCGGTGGTCGATCTCGAGGGAGGCGGTACCGTGAAGGGCAACCTGATCGGCATCGACCCCGACCCCAAGAAGATCAAGATGGGGATGAAGGTCGAGGTCGTGTACAAGATCGCGCCGCGCAAGGACCGCGAAGGCAACGAGTACCTCACCTACTACTTCCAGCCCGCGAAGAGCTGAGAAGGGAGAACGCGATGAGCGACGTCTACATCCTCGGCACCGACATGATCAAGTTCGGCAAGCTGTCGGACCGCACGGTCCCGCAGCTCGGCGCGGAGGCTGCCCTGCTCGCGCTCGACGACGCCGGGCTCACCATCCAAGACATGGAGGCGCTGTACTGCGGCAACCTGATGCAGGCCAACGCCATGGTCGGCCAGCGCGTGCTGCAGCAGATCGGCCAGACGGGCATCCCGGTGGTGAACTGCGCCAACGCCTGCGCCACCGGCGCGACCGCGTTCCGCGAGGGTTGGACTGCGGTGAAGGCGGGCCTGTACGACCTCGTGCTCTGCGTCGGCGTGGAGCAGATGGCCGGCGCGGGCCTGCTCGGCGGCGGCGGCGGCGGCAAGGGCATCCCGACCGAGGGTCTGCTCGGCTCCGGCACGATGCCCGCGGTGTTCGCCGAGGCCGGCATGGAGCACTCGCGCAAGTACGGGACCACCTTCGAGCAGTTCGCCAAGATCTCGGTGAAGAACCACTGGCACAGCACCATGAACCCGAAGGCGCGCTACCAGATCGAGACGCCGCTCGAAGAGGTGATGAACGCCGAGATGATCTCGTACCCGAACACCAAGCTGATGTGCTCGGTGAACGTGGACGGCTCAGCTGCTGCGGTGCTCGCCTCGGAGCGCAAGGCGCGCGAGCTCGGCATGCGCCGCGCGGTGAAGGTCTCGGCGTCGGTGCTGACCAGCGACCGCTTCACCCAGCGCGACCTCACCATGCCCGACGTCAACACCTGCACGCGCGAGGCGGCGAAGAAGGCCTACGAGATGGCCGGCGTCGGTCCGCAGGACATCAACCTGATCGAGCTGCACGACTGCTTCGCCACCGCCGAGATCCTGCACTACGAGAACCTCGGCATCTGCAAGGACGGCGAGGCGGGCCGCATGATCGACGAGAAGCAGACCTACCTCGGCGGCCGCATCCCGGTGAACGTTTCGGGCGGGCTCCTGTCCAAGGGACATCCGCTCGGCGCGACCGGCATCGCGAACATCTACGAGGTGGCGACGCACCTGCGCGGCGAGGCGGGCAAGCGCCAGGTCCAGAACGCGAAGCTGGGGCTGACGCACGTGATCGGGCTGGGCTCCGCCTGCGCCGTGCACGTGCTGGAGAAGGTCGCCAGCTGAGATCCGACGACGGCAAGACGTGAGAGGAGAACGCGAATGAGCGACTACACGATGACGATCGACGGGAAGGCCGAGTCCGCCAAGGGGACGTTCGGCGTGATCAATCCGGCCACCGAGCAGGTGTTCGCGCAGCCGCCCGAGTGCACGCGCGAGCAGCTCGACGCCGCGATGCAGTCTGCGCAGTCGGCCTTCCGCGGCTGGAGCCGCGACGAGGCCAGGCGCCGCCAGACCCTGCTCGAGATCGGCGAAGCGATCAAGGCGCGCGGCGGCGAGATCGCGCCGCTGCTCACCCAGGAGCAGGGCAAGCCGGTCGACAAGGCGATGATGGAGGTGATCGGAGCCTCGATCTGGTTCCAGTACACCGCGTCGCTGCAGATCCCCGTCGAAGTCATCTCCGACACGCCGCAGAACCGCACCGAGGTGCGACGCCGGCCGCTCGGCGTCGTCGCGGCGATCACGCCCTGGAACTTCCCGCTGATGCTCGCGGTGTGGAAGATCGCACCGGCGCTGCTGGCCGGGAACACGGTGGTGATCAAGCCCTCGCCCTACACGCCGCTCACCACGCTGAAGCTCGGCGAGATCCTGCGCAGCGTGGTGCCGCCGGGAGTGGTGAACGTGGTCTCGGGCGGGAACGAGCTGGGCGGCTGGATGACCGGCCACCCCGTGCCGCGCAAGATCTCCTTCACCGGCTCGGTCGCGACCGGGAAGAAGGTCGCGATCGCGGCCGCGCCGGACCTGAAGCGCGTCACGCTCGAGCTCGGCGGCAACGACGCCGCGATCGTGCTCGGCGACGTCGACGTGAAGTCCACCGCGCAGAAGATCTTCTGGGGCGCGTTCGAGAACTCGGGCCAGATCTGCAGCGCGATCAAGCGCGTGTACGTGCCCGAGAACCTGTACCAGAACGTGGTGAACGAGCTGGTCGAGATCGCGAAGACCGTGAAGGTCGGCAACGGGCTCGAGGCCGGCACTCAGCTCGGCCCGCTCAACAACAAGATGCAGTACGACAAGGTCCGCGAGATGGTCGACGACGCGCGCAAGCACGGCGCGAAGGTCGCCACGGGCGGACAGCAGCTCTCGGCGAAGGGCTACTTCATCGCCCCGACGATCGTGTCCGAGATCAGCGACGGCACACGGCTCGTCGACGAGGAGCAGTTCGGTCCGGCGCTGCCGGTCATCTCGTACCGCAACGTCGAGGACGCGGTCGAGCGCGCGAACGCCACCCCCTACGGGCTGTCGGGCTCGGTGTGGTCCGCGAACCCGGAGAAGGCAGCCGAGGTGGCGCGCCAGCTCGATTGCGGCACCGCGTGGGTCAACCAGCACCTGGCGATCGCGCCGAACCTTCCGTTCGGCGGCGCCAAGTGGTCGGGGATCGGCGTCGAGAACGGCCCCTGGGGGCTGCTCGGCTTCACCGAGATCCAGGTGGTGAACGTCGCGAGGGCGTGAGCCGCAGCCGCATTCCCAGCAAGCAGGCCGGGCTCGCGAGCACGGCCGCGTAGATCAGGTAGATCCAGGGGAACTGCCCCAGGTAGAAGTCGTGCGCCGAGAGCGAGATCGGGCTCGGCAGCACCACGAAGCCGAGGTAGTCCACCGGTAGCGCCGCCGCGAGCCAGAGCGCGCCCAGCGCCCAGGCCTCTCGGCGCAGCTCCGGACCCGGCGCGCGGCCTCGGAAGTACAACGCAGCGAACGGCGTCCACACCGCCAGGTTCAACGCCGGGAGCAGCTTCTCCGCCAGCTGGTAGCCGGGGTCGTCGAGCGGCTCGACCGTGCGTCCTCCCCCGATCAGCGCCGAGACGCCCAGGCAGAAGGCGGTCGCCACGACCGTGATCGCGGCGTAGGCGGCGGCGAAGGTCCAGAGCGCGCGGCTCCAGCGGAATGAGGATCGGATAGCTCCAGTATCCATCATATGGATACTAGACATGTCCGCGTTCCGGGGTCAACCTCCCGCGATGCGGCTGGCGGAGCTCTCCCGGCGCGCGGGCGTCCCGCGCTCCACGATCAAGTTCTACATCCGCGAGGGTGTGCTCGCTCCCGGGGCCGCCTCCGCCCGCAACCAGGCGAGCTACGGCAGCCAGCACCTCGAGCGCCTGGCGTTGATCCGCGCGCTGCGCGAGGTCGCGGGGCTGCCGCTCGAGGCCGTGTCCCGGGTGACGCGCGAGCTCGAGCGCGGCTGGAAGGGCGATCCCTATCGCGAGGCGATGCAGGCGCTGCACGCCCTGCCCCAGCCCGCCGGCGCACCGAGCGCGGAGGAGTCCGCAGCGCTGCGGCGGCTGCGCGGGGAGGTGCGCGCATTCCTGCGCGGGCTGTCCTGGACCACCGACGACGAGCGCCATTTCTTCGCCGACGAGATCGCCGCCGCCCTGGGCCTGGTGCGCCGGCATCTCTTCCCGGACTTCGCGGTCGCCGACCTGCGGCCCTACGCCGACGTGGCCTGGCTGCTCTCCGAGACCGAGTTCGCGCTCGCGCCGGGCGGCGCGCGGGTGCCGCGCGAGTCCGAGGGCGACGACGTGTCCGAGCCGATCCGGCGCGCCATCCTGGGCACGGTGCTGTTCGAGCGCATCTTCTCGGCGCTGCGCCGCGCGGCCAACGCGATGCGCTCCACCCGCATCTCGACCGGCGCGCGCCTCCCGCCCGCGCGCCCGCCCCGCGTGCGCAGGCGCGCCGGAAGAGCGGACTAGGGCGCGCCCAGCGCCTCGGTCAGTGCCTCCCAGGCCAGCGTCGCGCAGCGCTGCCGCGAAGGCAGCTCGGCCACGCGGCCGAATGCGCGCAGCCGCGGGTCGAGCTCGCCGCGCGTCGGCTCTCCGCGCACGACCTGCGCGAGCGCCTCGGCCAGCGCGCGCGCCTCGGGCAGCGACGCGCCCAGCACGAGCTCTGTCATCACGCTGCCGGAGGCGACCGCGATCGAGCAGCCGCGCGCGCGCGCGGAGACGTCGGCGATCCGGCCGTCCGCGAGCTCGACCTCGACATGGACCTGGTCGCCGCAGATCGGGTTGGTGACCCGGGCGTCGGCGCTCGGGTGCGCCAGCGCCGAGCGGTGCCGCGGGTTGCGGTAGTGCTCGAGCACCACCTCGCGATACAGCGCCTCGAGCTCGTCGCGCTTGGCTGCGTTCCCGCTCAGGTCGGGCATTTCGGGGACTCGAGCGGGCCTTCCGGCACCTCGACCCCCGCCTCGGTGATGCGCACGCCCTTCACGTCCATCAGCGGCCGGCCGCTGGTGTGCGCGCCGCGCAGCCGCTGCACGATCTCGGACAGGATCGAAAGCGCGATCTCCTGCGGCGTCTCCGCGCCGACGTCGAGCCCGGCGGGCGAGGCCACCCTGCGCAAGAGCTCGAGCGGCGTGCCGTCCTCGTGCAAGCGCTCCAGCACCAGCGCGCTGCGCTTGCGGCTCGCGACCAGGCCCACGTACGCGGGCGCCTGGCCGAGGACGCGCTGGAGCGCCTCGTAGTCGCTGCGGTGCTGGGTCGCGATCACGACGTAGGTCTGCGCATCGCACTCGACCTTGGCGTAGTCGGGATCCTGCGTGATCCGCACGTCGGCGTCCGGGAACGCCTCTGCCGTCGCCAGCGCGTCGTTCACCGTCACGTGGAAGCCGAGCGCATGGCCGAAGCGCAGCAGCGTCTCGGCGATCGCACCGTGTCCGAGCACCAGGAGCCTGGGAGCCTGCATCATCGCCTCGACGTAGATCTCCATGTAGCCGCCGCACGGCATGCCGACGCCGAGCACCTCGTCGTCGAGATCGAGCCGCACCAGCCGGGAGCTGCGCAGAGCCATCACCTCGCGCGCGACGTCCCGCACGGTCGACTCGGCGCAGCCGCCGCCGATCCAGCCGAACACGGTCCGGCCCTGCGCGTCGATGATCGACTTGGCGCCCGGCTTGGCCGACGCGCTGCCCTCGATGCGCACCACCGTCGCCACCGCGACGCTCTCTCCGGCCGCGAGCCGAGACGCGAGCGCGTTCGCGAAATCGAGGGCCGATGCCGCTGCCATCCTGCGCCTCAGTCTAGACGGAACCCTCCCCTCGTGCGACCTTCGCCCGTCCTCGGAAACGCGAGGCGCGATGCGGACTCAGGCGAGGTTTGCCCAGCTCGCGGCGGGTGCCGCAGTGGCCGTCACGCTCGCCGCCGGCGCGCTCTGGCTCGGTCCCGCGAGGGCCCAGGACAGCGCCCGGCCGAAGGCGCTGCTGCCGCGCTTCGCGGGCCACACCTTCGACGGCGGCCACGCGGGCTCGGACGCGTTCGACAAGCGCCGCGGCATGGTGCTGGTGTTCTCGGACAAGGACCCCGACGCCGATCGCACGGCCGCGCTGGTCGCGAGCGTGCTGAAGGGCTCGGAGAAGGCGAACCTCGCGGTGCTCGGGGTGACCCGCGACACGGATCCGGTGCTGATCCGCCACTTCGTGAAGCTGCACGGCTTCGAGTTCCCGGTGATCGTCGATTCCGACGGTCAGGTCTCGTCGCTGCTGCATGCGCCGCCCGGGACCTCGACCTTGATCCTGGTCGACTCGCAGGGCGGGATCCAGGGGCAGATGTCGGGCCTCGCGACGCAGGACCCGTCGCTGGACTCGGCCTACGGCGTGCAGCTGCGGCGCATCCTCGACCTCGCGCCGGAGGACAACGCGGCCACGCCGATCTTCGGCGTGCTGCCGCCGGCGCCGCCGTTCGCGGTGACGACCACCGACGGGAAGAGCACGGTCCGGCTCGCGGACTATTCGGGCAAGGTGCTGGTGTTCATCTTCTTCCTGCCCACCTGTCCGCACTGCCACGCGATGCTGAAGTATCTGAACGGGCTCTCCGCGCAGCTCGCCAGCAAGGACCTCGCGATCGTGCCGGTCTCGATCTCGGACAAGAAGTACGTCGTCGACGAGATGGTGCACGACCTCCAGCTCTCGTTCCCCGCCTACCTCGACCTCGACCGCAAGGCGCAGAACGCGTACGGGTCGCTGGGCGAGGTGCCCGAGGTGTTCGTGATCGACCGCAAGGGCAAGGTCGTGCAGCGCACCGCCGGCGACTCGCCGCGGCTCGAGGCGCTGGTCACGATGGCCATCCGCCACGAGCTCGGCGGCCCCAACCCGATCCTGCTCGACAAGACCGGCTACAGCGGCGAGGAGTTCTGCTCGGTCTGCCACCAGAGCGAGCACGCGACCTGGCTGCTCACCGGCCACTCCAACGCCTGGGACACGCTGGTCGCCCACGGCTCCGACCGCGATCCCGCCTGCCTCAAGTGCCACACGGTGGGCTTCGGTCAGGCGGGCGGCTTCGACCCGCAGCAGCGCCAGGACTGGCTGCGCGGCGTCCAGTGCGAGACCTGCCACGGGCGCGGCGGCCCGCACCAGTCGCCGGACTTCGCCAAGGCCGGGCTCGAGCCCGTCTGCCTGGGCTGCCACGACGCCGAGCACTCGCTGCACTTCGTCTTCTCCGAGCGCCTGCCGCTGATCTCGCACGCGGCCAACGCACAGGCGCTCGCGAATCTCTCGGTCGAGGACCGGCGCAAGCTGGCCGAGAAGCGCTCCCGGCGCGACCGCCAGCTGTTCGAGAAGAGCGACTACGTCGGCTCGGCGGCCTGCCAGAGCTGCCACCAGAAGGAGCACAAGCTGTGGTCGGAGTCCGCGCACGCGCGGGCCTTCAGCACGCTCGAGCAGCGCCACGAGGCGCAGAACCCCGACTGCCAGCGCTGCCACACCACCGGCTTCAAGCAGCCGACCGGGTTCCCCGCGGGCGGCACGACACTGGTCGGTGTCGGCTGCGAGAGCTGTCACGGCCCGGGCAAGCGCCACGTCGAGGACCAGGGCAAGACCTCCGGGACGATCCTCGCGCTCACCGACAAGTGCGACACCTGCGCGATCCAGCTGATCTGCGGCACCTGCCACGACGACGCCAACGACAAGGGCTTCGAGTTCCAGATCGAGTCGAAGCTGGCCAAGATCAAGCACGGCTTCCGCGAGAAGAAGACGGCCGCGAAATGACGGGCGGCGATCCACGCAGAGAGGCCTGGAGCGCGATCCGCGAGAGCGTGCGCGAGCTCGTCGCCGACGGCGTCGACTTCGTGCCCGCGGTCGCCCGGGCGAACCGCGCGCCGGCGCGGGCGGCCGCACAGGCGCCCGCAGCGCCTGGCTTCCGCCCGCGCGTCGCGCCGCTGGCCGCGCCCGAAGAGCTCGGGGCTGCCGCAGGCGCCAAGGCGGCGCTGCTCGAGGCGGTGCGCGCCGAGCTCGGCGACTGCCGGCGCTGCGCGCTCTGCGAGAAGCGCACGCAGATCGTGTTCGGCGAGGGCAACCCGGACGCGCGCGTGGTGTTCGTCGGCGAGGGCCCCGGCGAGGAGGAGGACAAGAGCGGCCGGCCGTTCGTCGGGCGTGCGGGCGAGCTGCTCAGCAAGATGATCGAGGCAGTCGGCTGGCGACGCGAGGACGTCTACATCTGCAACATCGTGAAGTGCCGGCCGCCCGGGAACCGCGACCCGCAGCCGCTCGAGGTGGCGACCTGTGAGCCGTTCCTGCACCGCCAGCTCCACGCGATCGCCCCCGCCGCGGTCGTCACCCTGGGCAAGCCGGCGATCTCCGCGCTGCTCGGACGCACCGTCGCGATCACCAAGCTGCGCGGGCGCTGGCTCGAGTGGCAGGGCATCCCGGTCATGCCGACCTATCACCCGGCCTACCTGCTGCGGAACTACACGCGCGAGACCCGCCAGGCTGTCTGGGACGATCTGCGCGCCGTGCGCGAGCGTGTCGAGGGCACGCGCTAGCGCCTGCCTGGCGCTGTGGCTGCTCGCGGCCGCGGCGCCGGCGCGCGGGGACGCGCTGCGCGCGGGCTTCGGCACCGCCCCGCTGCCGGTGGACCCGGGCGAGCCGATGGGCGGCTACGGCGGCTTCACCACGCGTCGCGCCGAGGGCGTGCTCGATCCGCCCGAGGCGCGAGCGCTCGTGCTCGAGGGCAACGGGGTGCGGGCGGGCCTGGTGGCGCTGGACCTGGTGATCGCGCGCCCCGACGTGCGCGAGCTCGTGCTCGCGGCGACGCGCGAGCTCCACCTCGACTGGCTGGCGGTGGTCGCGACGCACACGCACTCGGGACCGGGAGGCTACCTGCCCGGCTGGGTGTCCGCGCGCATGACCGCGGGCGAGTTCGACCCGGCGATGCCGGCGAAGATCGCGCGCGCGGCGAGCGAGGCGCTCGCGCTCGCGACCGCCGAGCTCGCGCCCGCGCGCTTGGCCAGCAGCGACGTGCCGCTCCACCTCGCGCGCAACCGCCGCTTCTCCGACGGTGCCGACGAGACGCATCTCGCGCTGCTGCGCGCCGACTTCGCCGACGGGCGCCCTCCGGTGGTGTTGTTCGCGTACGGCGTGCACGCGACGATCCTGCCGCCCACCAACCACCTGCTCTCCGCCGACTGGCCGGGCAGCGCGCGCAGCGCGCTCGCGGCCTCCGGCTGGCGCGCGATCTTCGTTCCCGGCCCGCTGGGCGACCAGGAGCCCGCCGTCGACCTCGCCGTGCTCTCGAGCGCTGCGCAGGACCGCCAGGCGATGGCGGACTTCGGACGGCGGCTCGCGCAGGAGGTCGACGCCGCCGCGCGCGCGCTCGCGCCGCGCGACGCCGAGGCGCACCTGGTCGCGCTCGAGCGCTGGGTCGCGACGCCGCCGCCCGAGCTGCGCAGCTTCTGTGCGCTGTGGTGGCTGTCGCCGCTGGTGGGCTCCTCGCTCGACGCGTTCGTGTCCAAGAGCGTGCCGTTCCAGGCGCTGCGCGTCGGCGGCGCGGAGCTGGTGGCCGTGCCTGCCGAGCCGACCTCGGTGGTCGGGGCGCGGCTGCGCGCGAGCCTGCCCGCGGGCCTGACCCCGTTCGTGGTCGCGCACGCGAACGATTGGCTGGGCTACGTGGTCGACGCGCCGACCTACGCGCGCGGGGGCTACGAGTCGTGCCTGTGCTTCTTCGGCGCCGCGACCGCGGACTGGCTGGTCGGCGCGGCGGCGGAGACCGCTCACCAGCTCGACGCCGAGGCAGGCGGGCCGTGACGCGGGCGCGCTGCGGCATCGCGCTCCACCCCGCGGGGCACACGCTCTCGCCGGTGCTGCACCGCACCGCCTACGCGGCGCTGGGTCTGGACGCGGAGTTCGAGGTCTGGGACGTGCCGCCCGGCGGGCTCGCGGCGAAGCTGGCGGAGCTGCGCGATCTCACACAGATGTGTGTATCTCTGCCGCACAAGGAGTCGGCGCTGGCGCTGGCGCGCGAGGTCTCGGAGGCAGCGCGCGGGATCGGCGCCGCGAACACCCTCACCGCGCGTGCGGGGGGGCTCGCGGCCGACAACACCGACTGGATCGGCGTCGTCGCCGCGCTCGAGCCGCACGGGCCCTGGACCGGCAAGCGCGCGCTGGTGCTGGGCGCGGGCGGAGCGGCGCGCGCGGTCGTGTTCGCGCTGCGCCGGCTGGGCATGGAGGTGGCGCTCTCGAACCGCACGCGAGAGCGAGCGGAGCGCGTGGCGACCGAGCTCGGCGCGCGGGTCGGCAGCGCCGCCGATCCCTGGGAGCTGCTGGTGAACGCCACCTCGGTGGGCATGTCGCCCGCCGCGGACGCCACGCCGCTCGACGCAGGGCTGCTCCGCCCCGGCGGCCTCGTGTTCGACACCGTCTACCGTCCGCTCGAGACGCGGCTCCTGCGCGAGGCGCGCGCGCGTGGCCTCGCGGTCCAGGACGGGCTCGCGATGCTGGTGCACCAGGCGGTGGAGCAGCTCCGGATCTGGAGCGGCAAGCGGGCCGATCCGGAGCTGTTGCGCCGCGCCGCGCTCGAGGCGCTACGCTCCGCCGCACCATGACCGAACCCGCGCTCGAATGGGACAGCCCGATGTATCGCCTCGCGGTCGCGCAGCTCGACCAGACCGCGGCGCTGATGCGGCTCGACGAGAACATCTGGGAGCGGCTGCGGATGCCGCAGCGCTCGCTGATCGTGTCGTTCCCGTTCCGGCGCGACGACTACAAGACCGTCGACAGCGTGCACGGCTACCGCGTGCAGCACGTGCTCACCATGGGCCCGACCAAGGGCGGCGTGCGCTACGACGCCGACGTCCACCTGGGCGAGGTGACCGCGCTCGCGATGTGGATGACCTGGAAGTGCGCGCTGATCGGCCTGCCGTTCGGCGGGGCGAAGGGCGGCGTGCGGATCGATCCGAGCAAGCTCTCGCGCTCCGAGCTGCAGCGGATCACCCGCCGCTACACCATGGAGATCATCGAGATGATCGGGCCCGACCGGGACATCCCGGCGCCCGACATGGGCACCGACGAGCAGGTGATGGCCTGGATGATGGACACCTACTCGGGCCAGAAGGGCTACGCGGTGCCCGGCGTGGTCACGGGCAAGCCGGTCGAGATCGGCGGCTCGCTCGGCCGCAAGGAGGCCACCGGGCGCGGCGTGGTCACCTGCGTCGGCGAGGCCTGCAAACACCTCGGCATCGCGCTCGAAGGCGCGCGCGTGGTGGTCCAGGGCTACGGCAACGTGGGCTCGAACGCGGCCCGCATTGCCGCCGCGCAGGGCGCGCGCGTGATCGCGGTGTCGGACGTGAAGGGCGGGATCCACGACTCGCGCGGGCT
>Ga0306921_10002051_pt1 | contig 20051 bp, 20 predicted proteins | sample sta12Cox44000080_FD_203760 | JGI IMG/M metagenome (GOLD analysis project Ga0306921, IMG submission 203760) | Lab enrichment of tropical soil microbial communities from Luquillo Experimental Forest, Puerto Rico - statoxic.12C.oxic.44.000.080 (v2)... | ecosystem: Environmental > Terrestrial >... | reverse complement strand
ACGAGAGGGAGCGACTCAGAGAAAAAAACAAATCAAACGACGCTGAACACACTGGAGAGAAAAAATTGATGAGGTCGGAATTCCGGCTTGCATCTCAGAGCAGGCGAGATCTATGCATAATTTAGGTGACAATGAAACCGGGTGATTTGACATTTCTCACAAGTCGGATGGGTGTCGGTCACGTTCTTGGGTGACGTCTTGCCTCGCACATTTTGCATGCGTGGGCTGACACTAGAAATGATGAACGGGATGAAGGGCAGCATTTCTCTTTGGGCGGAAGAGGATGCCAACTTCGTACCCGTAAATCGGGGGTCCCTATCAATCTATGTGTGGGGCCCCTTAAACACAAAAAAGCCCCAGGCTCAAGCTTTAGCCTTTGCGCGTCAGTCATCGACAACCTGCCTTGTATCAATCAGAGCCGTGAGGTCGAGGCCGACAACGCCTACCTGTAATTTGATCCCATCGGTGCTCAGACCCTCGGCGCCCACACCTGCCACAGATACACTAGCGCGGTCTAGTCTTCCCCGTAGTCCACTTGCAAGCGGACGCCATCCGTGCGATTGATGATGGCTTTCACAACGCCGTCAACGACTCTGCCTGCAGACACGCTCACAGTGACGCGGTCACCGACCTTGAACTGTCTTTCATCTGGGTTCTTTGGGGCTGGCACGCGGGGACTGTACCTTTCACGAGGTGCATTACTCAAGTACAGAATAATTATGGCGAACGAACTGCGAGTGTGATGCCCATCACATCCTACGTGGGTTAGACACTTGGATACGATTCGCGGACAGTGGGCGGGAGCAGTTCCGAGCCTACTCGAGGGCAATGTTGCGCAACTTCACTCACGCGGGCAAACCGCCACAAATAGCGCGGGACGAGAGCCTGTCCTCCAATGGACGCCCCCGCCCCGCACTTCAGCCGAAGGCTGGTAATTCCAATTCTGGCCTCTCAGGGGGAGAGGGACGTTGCCCCAGGGCAATTCCCGAGTTGCTCCAGACGAATGTCACACCCCGCTGTATCCGTACCCGTTCCGCCCGTAGGGCACGCGCCGACCTTGCATTGCCTCAGAAAATGCAAATTTGACCGTGACCCAACCTGGATTTAACACATGTTTTAAGTCGTGATAGAGTTATATCAGGGTAGAGAAAGAAATGTCTGCCACCCTCAATTCAGTCCTAGAACGCCTAACGCTGCCTCCAACACCACACACCCTAAGCGTGACCATTGAACGGCACGCGCCTCTGAACGAACTCGCACCGAAGTTTGCCCGAGCGACCGGCGGAAGTGCGCTCAATCGCACACACATGGAAGGGATTTTTGGCGTCCCTATCGCCCCAAAAATTTGCGCGATGGGAAAAATTTGCGCGGAACTTGAGCGCAAAATTCCTCTTTTTCCTGCCCAAATAAGGTCTCCGAGGAGTGCAAGGCCAACGGATTCAACGGGACGTGGTGAATTGGCGCTGAGTTCGATTCCCATCGAGCGCTCCATAAACCCGACTGATTCCAATACCTTTACTGGCTGCAACACCTCGAAAACGACCTATCTAAACCCCGACTTTGGACGCGGGACCTGCGACTTCCCGCAACCGACAAGACATCGGACAGCGCGAGCATTTCAGGCAGCTTTTGCAGACGGAGTGAATGTCGCAGCATTTTCTCTGACGACCTGCTGTACGCTTAGGGGCCGTTGCCCCGTTAGATTGAGCACGTCGTCCGACATGCGGTCGTAGCGTCCCGCCTGGTGCAGATCGGCCATCGTTGCCAAGTGATTCACCAGGTGAAGCGGCAGACCGCGCTCGAGCAGCCCCTCTCGCCACGACCCGACAGGAATGTCCTGGTAAGTAATCGTGCGGCCAAGCGCCTTCGAATACTCCTCGGCAAAGAAATGCATGTCCTCGGACTGCGGACCGGTGAGGTGATAGGTCTTGCCGATGTGCGGTTGCGGATTGGCAAGTAGCGTGGCGATCACGCGCGCAACGTCGCCCACCGCGATCGGCGAAGTCTTGCCCTCGCCGAACGGCAGTTGGATCTGATTTGATTTCCTGACCGATTCCGGAGTTAAGATCAGGAAGAAGCCTTCGAAAAGCACTGTCGGCCGCACGTGAACGACCGGCAGACCGGACCAGTCGAGCGCCTGCTCGGCTAGCCACTGCAGCTTGTGCTGCGGACTTGCCGTGGTTTCGGTGATACTCATTTGGGAGAGCGTCATTTGCGACATGTTAACGAATGCTTTCACCGCGTGATGTTTTGCCACCGCCGCTACATTGACCGTCGCGGCCAGATAGCTATCCGAAACGGACGTGCCGAAGTACATCTTCTCGCAGCCGGCCACGGCTCGATGCATCGAATCGAGATCGAGCAGATCGCCGACCACGACCTCCGCGCCCATATCGCGCAACGCCCGTGCGCGTTCGTCGTCTTTCCGCACCATCGCACGCACCGCTTTGCCTTGCTTCAACAGAAGTTCGGTGACCGTGCGACCTATCCCGCCGACGCGCCCCGCCGCGCCCGTGACCAAAATCGGATTTGTCATGTTCTTTCCTCAGGTACGTCCAACTAAATCGAAACTTAGACTTCCTCAGAGCCCGTGGCCGATCAGCGCGTGCGTGACCGCGCGCAACCAGATCGCGACTGCGAATGCCCCCGGATCGAGATGACCCAGCACGCGATCCTGAAGGTAGCTCGACCTCCCGAGCCGCGGCATCATCTGGGCCGTTGCTTCCGCACCGCGTTGCGCCGCGTCGACGGCCTTGAAGAGTGCTTCGCGAACAGGGTTTGTTCCCGCCGTCTTCAGGGTTTTCACAAACGGATCGAGGGCGTCTAGCATGGTTCGGTCGCCAGGCTTCGCTCCGCCCAATTCGCTGATCGCGCGGCAACCCTCCTCCAGGGCTGCGGCCCACTGGGCGAGGCCGATCGGACCCGAATTTTCAAGAACGTTGCCGGTGCGTAGAAACAATACTCCGTACAGCGGTCCCGAAGATCCACCTAACTCATGTCGCAGTGTATAACCGAGCGCCTTCAGGGTCGCGGGAATGTCGTTGAGCGGATACGATGGGATCGCTTCCTGTACGGCAATCGAAGCACGCTTCATGCTAGCGCCGAGATCGCCGTCTCCGGTGATGCGGTCCACTTCCGTCAGCTCGGGTTCAGCCTGGATGAGCTCCGCGCACGCGACCTCGATGGCGCTCTTCACTGCTCTCCCAAGATCCGATTCCACATACTCAGGGGTTGTCAACGGCACATTCACGCTGACAGCGGGAGCTAGCTCGGCTTTGCCGGGACGAGGGCGTTGTCTCGCCACATTGGGCCATGCAGGAGCCGTAGTTGGTGAGTCAAGCCAGCGCAGCCATTCGTCGTTGACGCTTAGGACCGAAATGGAGATTCCCGCCATGTCGAGCGAGGAAAGGAACGTTCCAGCATAGAGTCGCTCGATCGTGAATCCGTTCTTCTCGAGAAACATCGCGGCGTGGCGCGCCACGATAGCCAGCTCCATTTCGGTGGTCGCACCAAGATTGTTGACCATGACGGCGATTCGCTTCTCGTCGGCAAAGTTTCGGCCTCTCAGAATTTGGGATAGCAAGGTCTCGGTCAGTTGGTCTGCAGACTGCAGCTTCGTACGGGCAACTCCAGGTTCTCCATGAATGCCGAGACCTAACTCCATCTCGTCCTCGCCCAATTCAAAGCTGGGCTTTCCTACAGAGGGTGAAATCCCGGCAGAAAAAGAAACACCCATCGTTGCGAGCGAGTGAACGGCGGCTTCTCCCAACGCGGCAATCTCGCGGAGGCTCTTGCCTTCGGCAGCAGCGGCGCCGACTAACTTGTGAACGAAAATCGTACCGGCCAGACCGCGTGCTCCGGCAGCTGACGCGCCGTTCAAGGCGACGTCGTCGTCCACGGTGATCGTTTCGATGGGAATACCTTCGGAGCGCGCCATTTCCGCGGCAAGCCCGAAATTCAGACGATCGCCTGTATAGTTCTTGACGACCAGAAGTGCTCCCTGGTTTCCAGCGACTGCTTTGATCGCTTCGAATATGGAATCCGTATCCGGCGAGGTAAACACCTCGCCGGCCACGGCCGCGCTGAGCATGCCTGCACCGATGTACCCGGCGTGGGCGGGTTCGTGTCCACTACCGCCACCAGAAATAATGGCTACTTGTTTGTCGCGGACCTGACCGGCATCTGCTCGAAACATCACGCGGTGTCCGGGCAAGCGATCTGAGCCGGGGTTGAGGGCAGTCAGTCCTTGCAGCATCTCCTCGACCGCGTTCTCTGGATGATTGATGAACTTTTTCATACAGGTCTCCTCCTTGCGACTCAGTCTCGCCTGTGGATCGCTGGGCGACCATGCCAAAGACAGTAGCAGCAATCGTCATGGCCGCACCACCCAAAGAACGCCGACGATTTCTGTTGTTTTCTTCTAACATGGCCCTTTATTCCGCTTTCAGGTATCCGAACCTGTCAGCTTAACTGACACGTTGGTGAAGAATTCGTGCAGAGGTTTGCCGTCGATTCCACGTTGCGATGACGAGACTCGGCTTCGTAGCCACACCATGGACGAAGACAAGGTGCCTAACGCGGTTGTTTTTGTCGACGTAGAGTTGACTTCTGCGGGATACTTCACTGGGATCAACTCGGCCGAGCCGTTGGCCGTTGGCAGGTTATACATACCTTGGTCGGTGACGGTCGCGCTGGTGTCCCAGTATGCGTGGAAGTGAAACACAGGCCAATAGTTATCGTTAACGAAAGCAGGCTCGAGGGGCTTATGGGGATCGACATCGCCGAGCTGATGAACGAAGCCGGTCTTACCGTCGGTGGCTTCCACAAGCACTTCGGCTCGCGCGAGGACCTGGTCTCCGAAGCGATACGCTCGGCGGCAGGGAGGGTAGACGACCTCGTAACCGGGGCTTAACGACAACTTTACACTGCAACAAACCTACGGTTCTTCTTCGTTTGCTATAATCCCCACTCCGCCTGAAGAGTGACGTTGTGAGGCGACAAGGATTTTGCCCGAGATGTGGCAGCACTAATGTGCGGCGTTCGCACAGGAGAGGTTTCTTGGAGCGCACCGTTCTTCAACTTCTAGGCTTGCGACCTTATCGCTGCGAGGATTGTGACGAACGATTTTTGCGCGGATACTCAACAAGCACAGGCACTACAACCGAACGGTCCTGTCCTCGCAGAGAGGGCCAATCCTCCCACACCGAACGTGAATCCCACAGGAGCGCGTCACGCTGGTAGAGATTCAGGCGCGGCAGGGCTTGCCTCGAACCCTTTTCTGCGTGCCTTTGTCCGGCGGCCTCATCAGCGAGGTTCCAGGTCGCGGACGAATGGGAACTAGTCAAAAAGTGGTGGAACAGCTCTCCAATCGTATCGGAAGTGTTGTCTTCGTCGATGCCCTAATCCTTGCGGACGACCAATATGTCTTCGATAATCTGCGCCTGTTGAGTACATTGCCGCCTTCAATGGGCTGGCTGCGGCTAGTTCTGACAATACAATGCTGGTACCTTGGGCAGTTTGGCGTGACAGTTTTATGCAGGACGCACCAGAATCCACAGCACGGTCAGTCTGGAAGCAATTAGCCCCAGAGCCAAATCAGGTCAACCACGACAAACTGGATCTAAAACGGTTCTACTCACTGGGCGTGCCCAAGAGCTTCATCTACTGCCGCCAAGACAAGGCGCTGCCACCAGGCTATTTTCACCCTCGTATGTCTTCTCGTCTCGGGGTCTTCCGATTGCTTGAAATGGACGGCAGTCATGAGGTCATGTTTACGCGCCCGACAGAGTTGGCAGAAAAGATTGTCGAGGCAAGCTACGTATCTGACCGTAATCTAATACCTTGAATGGAGCGAGAGAAGAAAACCCGAGCCGCCCACTCACTGACAGTGGAGAATTGCGTTACCATCCCAAGTCATGAACACCGGGACAACAAATCAGGTTCTGGAGCGCCGAGTGCGGCAGCTTCTGCTGTTGCAGGAAACGGCGAAGAAGGTGAACTCCATACTTGATTTGGAGAAACTGCTGGATGAGATCGTGGGCTGCGTCGCGGAGGCTTTTGGGTGTAACCGGACGGCAGTACTGCTGAAGGATGACGCTAGAAACGACTTGGAGATTATTGCTCTTCGGGGTTTTAGTAACGTTCATCTCAAAGGTCATCGATTTGAGGTCGGCGGTCGGGGAATGGTGGGCCACGTGGCGGCGACCGCAAAGATGCGCTATGCGCCTGACGTGAGAAAGGACCCCTATTACGTGGTGAGTGAGTCCACAACACTTTCCGAAGTGGACATTCCGCTCATCAGCCGTGGAAAGCTTATCGGCATATTCAACGCGCAGAGCTCCGCCGTTGATGCATTTTCCCCTGAGCAAATCGACTTATTGTGCGCATTAGCGGATAACATCGCCATCGCCATTGAAAATGCTCGCCTCTTCCGGCAAGAACGATTGGAGAAAGAAAAGGCCCTCCGCGAGCAGGCGGAGGCTAGGCACCTCCAGCGAGCACTCCTGCCAGAACACGAACCTGCCATTTCCGGCTATGCGATTGATGGTTTCTGTCTGCAATTGAGCGCCGTGGGGGGCGACTGGTACGACTACCTGGATCTCGGCGACGGTTTCTGGGGAATCGCGCTAGGCGACGTTTGCGGCAAAGGGATGGCGGCGGCATTGCTCATGTCGGCGACGCGCAGTCTGTTTCGCACCGCGGCGGAGCGATTGGAGTCGCCCTCGGAGGTCCTGACGCGATTGAATCAGGCACTACTGAAGGACCTGCCTGAAGGCCGATTCGTCACCTTAGTCTATTCGATCCTCGATACGAAGCGCGCGACCGTGAGGGTCGCCAACGGAGGCCATCCGTATCCTATATTTGTCCGGGAGCAGACCAACATTACCGAGCTCAAAACGGAAAAAGGCCTTCCTTTGGGGCTCATGAATTCAGAATACTCCGAGATCGGGCTGACCTTACTGACTGGCGACCGCGTGCTGATGTACACCGATGGTGCGGTTGAGGCGACGAACCCTGGAGGCGAGGAATATGGAACCTCACGCCTTGTGAAATCCTTGCAGAAACCAGGTGTATCAGCCCACTCCGTGTTGACCGACGTGCAAGAGTTCGCGAGTGGCGGCACCCTCAGCGATGATGCGACCGCGATCGTCCTGCGCCGCGAATAGCTCTCTCCTCCCCTGATTCGTTCCAGAGGAAAACCAATCCAGGATTTCAAATTCTTGGGCGTAGTCGATCCCAGGTTCTAAGCGATAGTCGGCAGGAAGCCGGACGCTCAAAAAACTGCTGGCTTGATCGTAAGCGTGAAACGGAAACGCAATACAGTCCAGGACCGGTCTGGAGCAAACGCAACATTTTCATCACCGTAGTGGGCCAGTGCACGCGGTAGCCAGAGCTCGATCGAGTGCTATGGCTTTGAGTGGCCCCAAGCTATTCTTATGCGCCGATACATATCCGCCCACGGCTTTTGCGATCTCGACGCGACATGACGCGCTACCAAGGATGGCTGTGCTTTGCTCCAATTCCGCGATCAATGCCCTGTCCACTTCATCAAGTTGTGGACGAATCGTGCTGGCTAGATCCACCGGCGTATGATCTGGAGCTTTGCCTGCCCGGCGCCACTCTGCCAACAGTGAGTACTGAACGAGCTTGTTGGCCTCGATCTGTGCTCTGAAGAAGCTTGAGACCGCTGTATGGTCCAGCCTCCTCGACTCTCCGGCCCTGACAGCACTCGATATGACCTGCGTCTCACGAGAGGGATCCTCGACTGCTGCTCCACTGTCCCACTTAGACAGTGCGACCTGCTCTGCAATCGCAAGCCTCCGGGCAGACGTTTCTACCAATGGCTGAAGCTTATCTATCGCATCTTGAGGGTACGCCCTGCCTTCTGCAAAGATGATCCAGGCTGCAAGAAGTGTCCGTTTCTTCGAATTGAATCGCATTGTTGTTTTTCTTCTCGAATTATCCTCGTCTTAAAGACTTCTCTCTAACTCAATGGAGATCAGATTTCGACCTCGAAGATAATTCCATAGCGGGTGGCAAGTTTATGAACATTCTCAACGGCAACTGCCGGTGGCTCCGTTGGAGCAACCGCATTGTCAGGTGCGGGAACGGCCGTCGCCATTATGAACTCCTCGAACCCCGAAGGTGAAAATACGAGGAGATAGTGATTCGTGGTGTTGCCAGAATTACGGAGCTCGTGCGGGATGTCGCGCGGAGCCAGCAGAGTATCACCTGGCCCGAGAACAAAGGTCTTCACTCCGACGGTAACCTCCAGTTCTCCGGTAAGGACAAAGTACACCTCGTCCTCGCGGCTATGCGTATGACGGGGCACGCCCATCCCAGGAGCGAGACTGACCTCCAGCAGGCAGTAGGCTCCTCCCGTATCTGTACCCGATAAACATGCAGAACCGAGACCCACATCAAAGTAAAAGCGTTTTGATCGCGGCTGATGTTTGACGGATGGAGCTCTGCGAATTGATGTTTGCACATTAGCCCCAAATGATTGCTGTTCTTAAGATGCTGTCCTCATTAGAAGTCTCCTCAAATACAAAGATTCACTGCTAACTCAGTCAGAAAAACACATTCTGAGGATTGCTTTGTGCCTGAATGCGTGCCTTTGGGCCGAATCTTGCTCATTACTTCATGATGATCAAGGCATCCAATCGTCAGGAGGGGTTCCGGAAAGAATGAGAGTAGCGGTAGATGTGCTTGCGCCTGTCGGAGAGCCGTACGTGCAAGTCCAGGACGAGCACGTTCTCGGGATGATGTTGCGGCCCGGCTTCATCGAGGTGGGCTTGCAGCGTTGCGTGATGCGACGAGTAACGTTCCAAGCGGGAGAAATGGGATTTTTCCCTCGTCGTATGGAACGATGGGTTGGAACCGGTCACCAGGAGCGCTTGCTCCTTCGCATTTCCGATGCTGCCCTGGGGGCCGCCCGCGAGGGTATGAGTGGTGCGGTCGAACTCGGCCACCGGTGCAAGATCGTGGACACACGGCTGGCTGCGCTGGTCAAGGCGGTAAATGCTGAACGCATTGCGGGGTTTCCGAGTGGCCGACTGTTTCTGGATTCCATCGAGCATGCGATTGCCGCCGCACTGGTCGATGCCTATGCAGGCGTGAGCCGCTCCGAGCGGCCCCTGCGAGGGGGGGCTCGGTCCGGCACGCCTGCGGAGGATTAAAGAGTTTGTGCAAGCGAAGATGGAAGACGAGCTGCCCCTCATCGAAATGGCGCAATCGGTGGAGCTGAGCCCAGCTCATTTTTCACGGATGTTTCGCAAGTCGACAGGTGAGACACCACACCAGTTTGTATTACGCAACAGAATAGAGCGTGCGCAGGAGATGTTGCGCGCGCCTGAGGCGCGTGTCCTGGATGTCGCCGTGGCCTGTGGCTTCAAAACGCAGCAGCACTTTGCGCGGGTGTTCCGCCGGATTTGCGGTGCCAGCCCTACGGAGTATCGATACGAGGCCCTGAGCTAAAAGCCAGCGGGCATCCACTTCCGGTTGATAGGAACCTGCGATCCAGACTCGCGGTATGGAACCGAAGAAACGAGGAGTTCTGGGCGGGTGGTCGGTCACTCAGCTATCGTTCAGTCATTACCTGGACGAATTGTCGGCTTTTCGTTGAACACGGCAGGCTTAATGACGGAGTGTCTGCAGGCAGGAAGGCGTCTGCTGGCACGAGCGCAGTCACGATAGATGTGTTCTTTGCCCATTCATTACTGTGAATCTATCTCTTGCTAGGAGTGTGCCGGGAATCGCGAAAACCGAGACGGCTGCTTACTCGTTGAAAGATCAAGAGTTAGCGGGTGAGCTAGTAAGCCGGATTCTGTGAGGCGCCAACTCTCATGAGCCTGCGCCACGACGATCATTCCTCTAGTCCAAGCCTCGCGGCGTGGATCGAGCGACCTACCCGAGGGTTCATCCTGCAGCGCGGCTTGCGCCGTACTGAAGGCAGTACGCTCGTTTCGCGAGCTCACTCAGTGAGCCGGGCCAGCTCTCCCCTCCTATTTGGTCTTGCACCGCGCGGGGTTTGCCTTGCCTCCGTCATTGCTGCCGGAGCGGTGGGCTCTTACCCCACCCTTTCACCCTTACCTGCGCAGCGTTCCGTTGGAAGACATCCCGAAGGTTTTCCTCCGGGCTATCACCGGGATGCGCTCCGCCGGCGGTATATTCTCTGTGGCACTTTCCGTGACGCGGCCATCACTGGCCGCGTCCCCTGGCGTTACCAGGCGCACTGCCCTACTTTGCTTTCGCAAAGTGGTGTCCGGACTTTCCTCCCGCGAGCCCTGCTCTACCTTCCGGTGGACTCAGGACAAGCCAGCGATCGTCCAGCTCACCCGCCATCCTTATTATACCGTGCGACTCGTCGTAGCGCAGGCTTTCATGCCAGCGCTTTCAAGGCAAAGATTAGGGAACCGACCCAAGCCGATCGTTCCAGCTTCGGCACTTCCCGAGTACCTCCTCGCTCTCGAGCACGACGTATCGTGCCCCTGCCCTTACACTCGTGAATGTTCCGAATAGCATTCACTGCATGCGCGTCCGCGAAGCGAAGGACTTCCTCGTTCGACAGATAGCAGAGCAGGCCCGATCGCATCTCGTCTGGCAACCTTTGCGCAAAGAGAACGAAACCGATGGGAAGAGATGGGACGCTGCAATCGCCAGCTGAAAGGTGGTGATCATTATCCGTTGGTGATGTGGAGCGAGCCACCCGGCCCTCACGGGCCGCGCTCTTGGCGGCGTTCGCAGGACTTCGATGGCTGATACGTGAATTTTCTCCTCTGAATCCACGCTTGATTCAAGCCATTTTCTTCGCGACAACAGCAGCTTTTGCAGCCTTTCCACGAGCCAATCGTCAACGGCTTCGGTTGGCTGGCAGATAAAACGCTGTTCCACCTGATGGGACTCGACAAGAGAGACGAAAGCTAGGATCCAAAACATTTCTCACTTCACTCCAATGAGTCTTTCGAATTCCGCCTCGCTCAGAATCGGCACGCCCAGTTCTTTCGCCTTATCGTACTTCGACCCCGGATCCGTCCCCACCACCACATAATCCGTCTTCTTGCTCACCGAACTACTCACTTTTCCACCGTGCTGACCTACCAGCGCTCCTGCCTCCTCCCGCGAGCGATTGGCCAGCCCGCCCGTGAACACAAACGATTTCCCGGCTAGCTTGTTACTTTTCAGTACGCGCCTTTCGGCCCTCGGTCGAACGCCGGCCTTTTCCAGTTTTTTCAAAATCTGGCGATTCGCCGGCTCGGAGAAAAACTCCAGAATTCCCGATGCCACTTTTGGCCCAACCTCCGCCACCTCGTGCAATTCCTCTTCCTTCGCCGACGCTAACTCTTCAATCGAAGAAAAACGCTCTGCCAACAGCTGCGCCGTCCGCTCGCCCACAAACGGAATCCCTAACCCAAAAATCAGCCGGTCCAGGCTGGCCTTCCTGCTCGCTTCGATTTCATCCAGCAGATTCTGCGTGGACTTCTCGCCCATCCTTTCCAGTTCCGCTACGTCCTCGAGCTTCAACGAGTACAAGTCCGCAACATCCTTCGCCATTCCCTTCTCTACCAGCTGGTCCACGATTTTGTCGCCCAGCCCATCAATGTCCATCGCGTGTCGGCCGGCAAAGTGCAAAAGTGATTCGCGCCGTTTTGCCGGGCATGCGGAGTTCACACACCGATACGCTACTTCCCCTTCCACCTTGTGAATCTTGCTGCCGCATTCCGGGCATACTTTCGGGATACGAAACGGCCTGCGGTGCACGCCTTCCTTCACGACCTTTAGCACGTGCGGAATCACTTCCCCCGCGCGCTCAATCAAGACCGTATCCCCAATCTGCAGGCCCAGTCGTTCGATTTCGTCCATATTGTGCAGAGTGGACCGGCTTACCGTCACGCCTCCCACCTGCACCGGCTCGAGCACGGCCACCGGCGTCAGGGTTCCTGTTCTCCCCACCTGCACGATGATGTCGTTCACCACCGTTTGTTCCTGCCGCGCCGGATACTTGAACGCGATCGCCCACCGCGGCGCTTTGGCCGTGAATCCCAGTTCGTTCTGCAGCGACGTGGAGTTCACCTTGATCACCACGCCGTCGATCTCAAACGGCAGCTTCTCGCGCTTCGTGTCCCACGACTCGCAATATTTGACGACAGCCTCAATCCCGTCGCACAATTTCCAATCGTCGGAAGCGCGGAACTTCATCTGCTTCAATGCCACCAACGATTCGGAATGTTTCGCGAACGGCATCTTGCCGTCCACGTAGACGTAGTACGCGAAAAAATCCAGCCGCCGTTGCGCTGTGATGGATGGGTCCAGCACGCGCACCGACCCCGCCGCGGCATTCCGCGGATTCACGAAAATCTTCCCGCCTGTTTCTTCCTGTTGCCGGTTCATTGCCTCGAACGACTTTCGCGTCATCATGACTTCGCCGCGGACTTCGAAATTCGCGTGAAGCCTTGACTTCTTGAGCGTTTCAGCATCCACCCGCAGCGGAATGGACCGGATGGTCTTCACATTCGGCGTCACGTCCTCGCCCGTAGTGCCGTCGCCGCGAGTGACACCGCGTACCAGCACGCCATCGTCATATTGCAGCGAGATGCTCAACCCATCGAACTTGTGTTCGGCAATATATTCAATGTCCGAGCGGCCCGCCCCTTCCCTGACCCGCCGGTCCCAGTCTCGCAGCGCATCGAAGGAAAACGCGTTGTCCAGGCTCAGCATCGGCCGCGCGTGCTTGACCGTGGCGAAACCCTCGCGAGGCGTGCCGCCCACGCGAACGCTCGGCGAATCCGGCGTCACCAGTTGCGGATGCTCCGCCTCCAGTTCCTTCAGCCGGTTCATCAGCTTGTCGAACGCCGCATCTGAGATTTCCGGCTCATCCTTCACGTAATACAGGTACTCGTGCCGCCGAATTTCGTCGCGCAACTTCTCTATTTCCTTCTGTGCTTTCCCATTAGCCTTCGCCATTTGCGCCTTCGCCATGCCGGCCTCGTTTCGTCAGCCTTCAGACCGCACCGTATTATAAGCGAGCTTCGCGTGGAGCGACCTGCCAGCCGGAGGCAGGCGCAAATTCGAATGGAGAAGGAGGATCGTGCCCTGGCGAGAGCAGTTCACCTCACTCAGGAGTGACCGCCACCGCCGACCACCTGAGGGTCATCGACGGATTTTCCATCAATGGTCATCGTGTAGTGGTAGACAACGAGCCCGCCGAGGTATATGCCAGCACTTGATGTGACTGGGGCATTCGGGTTCTGTGGGTCGTTCTGAAAAACCGTCTTTCCATCCACAAAAGGAGACTTCTTGAAGGTCACGACAAACTGGTGGCCATTTGGTATCCAAGTCAGCGTGTTTCCATCACAGAGATAGACGGCCTTGGGATTTGTCCCGTCTTCGGGGACAATCCCAACGGTTTGGTCGGCGCAATCGTAGTAGTATCGTTTACCCGATTTGCCTCCTCCCCCCGCCTTTGGCGGCTGCTGCCCGCAGCTGATGCTGAGAATGCAAACCAGTACCAGCGTAATCCGAATGGCACTTCCGTGAAGAAAGCGTGACGTTCTCATTCTGACCTCCTCATTTCTTTTGGTGAGACTGGATCAGCCCAACGAAACGTGGATTGTCTTTCAGGGAATCGAAATTGGGTGTGTCGCGCAGCACTTCCGGCGAGACGCCCAGGGAAGCCGCTTTTTCGAGCACGTCCAGCGCGCGATTAGTCTCGCCAAGCTGTTGATAAGCGATTCCTGCATTGAAGAGGATATCCGGACTGTCTGGCTGGAGCCGGAGCGCGGCGTCCAAATTGTCCAGCGCAGGCTTTTTTTCGTTTCTCATGGCGTGGTACATCGCAAGACTGGAAAGCAGTTGGGCATCATTCGGGTTGATGCGGCGTCTCTCTTCACCGAGAGTGATTGCTTTCTCGTAAGCCCGGGCCGCTTCTTGACGCCGGCCGGGCGCCCAATAGTAAGCGTCGCCCAGGTTGCCCCAAAACAAGTAATTCTTCGGATCCAACTTTACCGTTTCTTCGAAATTGGAGGCCGACTCGGCATAGCGGCGCATTTGGAAATACGCCGTGGCGAGATTCGAGCGCGCGTCGGCGGTCGGGCGGATGCTCAATGACCTGTCGAGGAGCGGGATGGCCTCCGCATAGCGGCCTTGCAGGACGCGTACGCCTCCGAGGTTGTAGTAACCGGTGAAGCTATCCGGGGCGAGTGTCACGACCTCAGAGAACATGGTCGCCGCTTCGTCGTAGCGTGCGTGCCCCATATAGAAGAGTCCGAGCCAGTTGTAGGTCGCCCAGTAACTAGGTCGCGCCGAGATGGCCTGCTTATATGCACGCTCAGCCTCTTCGAGCCTTCCGAGCTTTGCATACGCTGTCGCCAAACCGCCATAGGCATCATCGCTGGCCGGGTCCAGTTGCAGCGTCTGGCTGTACTCATCCGCCGCCTTTTCATACTTGCCTTGTGCATTGAACACCCTGCCAAGGCACGCATGAGCGGCGGCCAGTTTTGGACCGCCCGCCGCGGCCTTCTGGCAATTATCGATGGCAACATCGGCCCAGCGCTGTTCGTGAGAGAACTGATATTTTCTGGAATACGCCTCTCCGAGGCCGGCTCGCGCCGCGGCATAGCCGGGATCTTTCTCGAGGGCTCGCTGGAACAGCGCGATCGCATTGTCTACGCTGTCCGGCACCACGTAGTTCTGGAGATAACCGCGACCCTGCATGTAGAAATCGTAGGCAGCGGACTGAGCTGTGCCATAGGCTGTGGCCTGGCGCTTCTCCTGCGGAGCCAGTTGCAGTTCCATCGCGGCGGCTACGCTCTCGAACACCTGGTCCTGCAGAGCAAAAGGATCCTTGGCCGGAGCCGTTACGGTGCCTCCGCGCACCTGTTCGTGCGAACGCGCGTCAACCAGCGAGTAGTTTACCCGGACGTCGTCGAGGGCGCGCTGAACCGTCAAAACGAGCACGAGGTTGACGCCAAATTGCGCGCGTGCGGCATCAACGGTTGTGACATGCTGCGCCAAGGTTTCACTCATCGGAATTACCGAAAGTGGATGGCCAGCGGTTAACTCGCCAAGTCGTGAGTTCAGCGTGTCCACCAGCCCGCTGTCAAACGCGGTTTGCGATGCGTCGCCGCCGGAAGCAGGCGGAAGCACACTCAGCAGAACACCTTTCGGGACGGCGAGAGCGGCGCTGGGCCGGCCACCTCTTTCGCGAAATAGCCAGGCCGCACCGGCGATCAAGAGTACGAGGAGCAGCGCAGCAGCGATTACGAGCTTCGGCTTGCGAGGAACGGCCGCCCTCCCCGGCACAGCAACGGCACTTTCCTTAGAAGGTGTCTGGGCTTCCAACGCGGCGCGCACCTCGCCCGCCCTCTGGTAGCGCCGTGCCGGCTCCTTCTCGAGGCAATGGAAAATTACGGTCGCAAGATTGGCGGGAACCTGGACGGGCAGTGACGTCGGGGGGTTGCGGACAATCGAATTACACAGCAGGTAGAGATTCTCTCCGTGAAAGGGCCGCGTTCCTGACGCCATTTCGTAAAGCACGACTCCCAAGGACCAAAGATCGGTCCGCGGCGACACGGGGTTCCCGTTGACCTGCTCCGGGGACATATAGGGAAGTGTCCCACCCAGGCCCGGGCGACTGTCGGCAGAGGCGGTCTCGAGTGTTTGCCGGTCAAACTCTGCCGGATTGTCGCGGCGGGCCAGACCGAAATCGAGGATCTTGGCGTCGCCATCGGGGGTAACAATGATATTCAGCGGTTTCAGGTCACCGTGCACAATGCCTCGATCGTGCGCATGCGCCAAGGCGGAGGCCAACTGTTGGCCATAACGCAGTATCGTCTCGAACGGAATCCCGCCAGCGTGGATCAATTGCGAGAGCGGACGTCCTTCCACATACTCCATGGCGATAAATGTTTCGCCTGCATCTTCCCCGACCTCGTAAATCGTGCAGATATTCGGATGATTCAGCGTCGAGGCCATTCTCGCCTCGCGCCGCAGGCGATCGCCGAAGGCGAGGTTGCCGACGGACCGTTCAGAGAGGAATTTCAGGGCAACGGTCCGGCCCAATGTGGTGTCTTCGGCGCGATAAACCACGCCCATTCCGCCGCTGCCGAGCGGACCCAGAAGTCGGTAGTGTGATACAAGTTGAGCCGGCACTTAGAGTTCCCCAAGCTACAAGGACTTAACCTGTCACGGAAGGCATTCAAGTCGCGGTGAGGCGCACCATGTCTGTCGGCATCTTACGTCGCGCAGGTAGTCAAGTCAACGCGCCGCCGGCGTGCACGCCGTGCATAGGTCGTTAGACGCCATGGAGCGGCCCTATTCGTGCTACCTGCCTTGAATTTGGGACTTTTCTCGCGGTTGGGCTTGTTCTTCGCGTTTTTCGGATACAATAAAAGTTTGGGCCAGGACCTGGGAGAACATGCAAACGCAATTCGAAAATGCTCTATTGATTCACAACCCGAACGCCGGTAATGGCGGCGACGGCCGGCGGCGCCTGCTCGACCAGGCCCGCCGCATCCTCTCCTCCAACGGCATCGAAGCCGAACTCGCCGAAACGGCCGGCCCGGGTCACGCCACGGAAATCGCCCAGCAAGCCACGCGGGAAGGGCGGCAACTCGTTATCGCATGCGGAGGCGACGGCACGCTCAATGAAGTGGTCAACGGCCTCGCCGCTCACCAGAACGGCCACCGCGTTCCCCTTGCCCTCCTTCCGGGCGGCACCGCCAATATTCTCGCCAAGGAGCTGGACCTGCCGTGGGACATTCCGCGCGCCGCCAAACGTCTCGTAAATGGCCAAGTGCGCGAGATCGCCCTCGGCCTAGCCACTCCTCTGGAGCAGCCTGAAAAGAAGCGCTATTTTCTGAGCGTCGCTGGCGCCGGACCCGACGGCATGATCGTTTACTCGATCGACCTTGGTCTGAAGGCGCGTGTCGGCATCCTTGCATACTGGTGGCAGGGCGCTCGTGAAGTGTTGCGCTACACGTATCCTCGTTTCCGTGTGCGCACCGGTGATCGCCAGATGGAAGTGACCCTTGCTATCGTCGGCCGCACAAAAAACTACGGCGGCCCCTTCAAAATCACCGACCAGGCCGACCTCTTCGAAGACCAGTTCGAAGTCATGGCCCTGACCACGCAGAGCGGCTTGCGCTACCTCAGCTATCTGCCCACTCTCTGGATGGGCAATCTCCGTAAAGAGGAGGATGTGTACTTCTGGAAAGCCGAGACCCTGGTCTGCGAGGCTCTCGACGCTAACCCCGTGCATGCCCAGGTGGACGGCGAGCCCCTCGCGCGCTTGCCCATGGAATTCTCCATCGTTCCTCGCGCTCTGAAACTGCTGGTTCCCCGCGGCGCAGGTTCTTCGAATGGCGGTTCTACGAAGCCCTGACCGTGGACGCCGCGACTCATGCGCTTGCCTCGCTGGCTCTTTCGCGAGGACTCTTTCCGAGGCGCCGTTGGCCCATTGCCGTTGGGATGATTTTCGCGGGGACTCTCGCCGACATCGACCTCGTTACAGCTTTTTTCGGACCAGCCACCTATCTCGCGGGACACCGTACCTTCACCCACTCTATTCCCGGCGCTATAGCCATCATGGCTGTCGCCTGTGTCTTCACGCGCTATCTCTCCGGGAAAGAACAGCCCGAACCGTGGGCGGTGGTCCTGTTCGCCCCGGCCTGCGCCGCCGTGTTGCACCTGCTGCTGGATCTCGGCCAATCGGAAGGTGTGGCCCTTCTTTGGCCTCTCCGCCAGACCCGTTTCGCCACAGACTGGCTACCCACTGTCGATCCCTGGCTTCTTGCTCTTCTGCTCGCAGGCATTCTAGTGCCCGAACTTTTCCTGCTGGTGACCTCCGAAATCGGAGCAAAAAGCAAATCGCCTCGCGGCCGTAATGGCGCCGCCGTCGCTTTCCTGTTAATACTGATTTACATCAGCGCGCGCGCGATTCTACATTCCAGCACCACGGCATTGCTTGAACCCCGCACCTACCATGGTGAATCCGCCCGCAAGGTCGGCTCTTTCCCGAGCGCGCTTTCGCTTATCACCTGGCACGGCATCGTTGAAACCGAATCGCTTACCTGCTTCTTGGAGGTGCCCACCGGGTCCGCGAAGAATTTCGATCCCGAAGCGGCGGATTGCATGCACAAGCCCGAATCATCTCGGGAGCTGGATGCTGCTCAGAAAACAACCATCGCCCAGGAATATTTGAAGATCGTGCGGTTTCCCCGTGCCTCGGTCGCAAAAACACAGGACGGGTTCGAGGTTATCCTCCGCTCCATGGTGGATCAGGCGCAGGACGAAACACGCCACCGCGTCGCCGCGGCGATTTCTTTGACGGCACAATATGCGGTAACCGGCCAGACATTTGTTTGGCTGAACGATGTCCATTTACGATAAGCGTTTGCTGCAAATGAGCTCATCGACGAATTTACTGTGGGGCGCCTGAGCTTTTATCTCTCAGAATCAAGCGCGACAGCCCGTAGCTCACCAATGCAAAAACAATTACGCCCACCGCCACCTGCAGCTTGTGTTGCGCCAGAAACGGCATCGCGTCATTTCCGTAACGGATCGCCAGGTACCCAAATCCGAAATACCGGATTGCCCGAGCGAGCGCGATCGCGGAAATGAAACTCGCCACCGGGACTTCAAACACGGCTGAGGCCAGCACGAAAGGCTTGAACGGGACAGGCGGCGGAAGCAGCGCCGCAAGCAGCATTCCGCCAAATCCGTTCTTCTCCACCCAGTGCCTGATGGCGTCCGCGCGCGCGCCCGCCCTCCTTTGAAAAAACGCTTCTCCGCCTTTCTTTGCGATGTAATACAGCAGCACGCAACCGAGCACCGAGCCAATCATCGCCATGCCCGCATACAGCGGCATACGCACGGGGCGCTGGATGCTCAACTCGATCAGCAGCAAGTCATTAATCACAGGAAATGTCAGGATCGAGGAATCGAGAAAGGAAATAAGAAACAGCCCGGGTGCACCGAGCGTCCCTGCGAATGCCACGATTTTTTGTTTCCAGCCGCTTATGGGCGCCGCCAATCAAAATCCTCCGTCGATTTGAACCTAAAGTGTAACAGACGCCTTTTGGGGAGTGCGGCAGCCTTGTTTGCACTGGGCAATTTTGCGAGGGCCGTCGCTTTTTCAACCTCAAATGTCCCGACAATCGCAAAAGTGCGACCCCGGCTGCCGCGTTCCACATGCTTCATAACAGCGTCTCGATCGCCTCAACGATCACGTCATACACCCGGTGCAACTCTTCAGGCTCGATCACGTACGGCGGTAAAACGTAAACCACATTGCCGAGCGGCCGCAGCAGCACTCCGCGCTCAAGGAAAAATTCGTACAGCTTGGGGCGCATCGCCGAAAGATACCCTGCATCCTCCGCGCACAATTCCAGCGCGCCGATCGTGCCAATTTGCCGCGTGTCCCCGACCTGAGGCATCTCGCGCAATTGCTCCAATCGCTCACCATGAATTCTCGCAATCGCGGAAATACGGTCAAAAACGGGCTCGTCGTCGAAAATCCTTAGATTCTCGTTTGCGGCGGCACAGGCGAGCGCATTTCCCGTATAAGAGTGCCCGTGATAGAAGGTGTGCGCCCGGTTCTCGGTCCGAAACGCGGATTCCACTCGGTCGGAGCAAAGCGTCACACCCATCGGCAGAAACCCGCCCGTAATCCCCTTTGAAATACACATCAGATCGGGAACCACATTCGCCAGGTCGCAGGCGAACATTTTTCCCGTTCGCCCGAACCCTGTCAGCACTTCGTCGGCAATCAGCAGGACTTCGTGCCGGCTGCACAGCGCCCGCACTCTCTGCAAGAATTCCACAGGATGCACGATCATCCCGCCGGCGCCTTGCAGCAACGGCTCTACAATCACGGCGGCGATCTGCGCTCCGCGGTCCACCAATAGGGCCTCTAACCGTTGAACGCTCTCGATCCGACAACTTTCCCGCTTCAATCCGACCGGGCAGCGATAGCAATATGCCGAGTGCACGCGATGCACCGGATACCGCATCAGTCGAAACGGCTCCGTGAAAGGCGATTCATCGCTTACGGA